>Ga0163200_1001116_pt1 | contig 10219 bp, 6 predicted proteins | sample PL_2010_200m_FD_113535 | JGI IMG/M metagenome (GOLD analysis project Ga0163200, IMG submission 113535) | Freshwater microbial communities from Powell Lake, British Columbia, Canada to study Microbial Dark Matter (Phase II) - PL_2010_200m | ecosystem: Environmental > Aquatic > Freshwater > Lake ... | reverse complement strand
CTTTCTGGATGCGCGTTGGCTCACAGCACAAACAGCAGCAACGATATTCTCGAAATTTCCAACGACCGATGACTGGTTCCAAGGGGATTGGACGTCTCGCTGTACAATTCTTGGCCAAAGAAATCGGTATGCGAACTGTTTCGGACGAGAATCCGAACTCAGAAATACAAGTCTATGTCAACTGGGCAAAGGCGCAGAAGGCTGGTGAACTTACAGAAGCTATCGCAAAATACAAAACTGCGGAACCGAGCATCGAATACCCAAAAGGCAGTAAACACGGTACAGCCATCATCCTTGGTGGCCTCAATCAATCTTGGGATACAGAAGCCATAACGAACCTCGCTCAAGAAATCTGGCCTTTACAACCTCCTTTCCGATCAGCAAGGGGTGGAATACCTCCAGAAGAAGCCTTTGAAGTCGAGTTGGATGCTCCCGATGCAGATGCCGTCGAACATTTCAAAAACCAAATGGAAGCTGTTTTGGATATCTGGGACGCTAAACTTAATGGCAGGCTTATTCCCGCTTCGAACGGGAGGAACTGTAGAGTAGAGCTCATTCTCGAATTTAAAAAGCCTGAGAAGAAGATATTCTACGAATATGATGTAAATGACTGTAATCTGAATTCAGTGGAATTCGAGATTCGAGTCTTTACCCTGAAAGGGAAACAGCCATCCGGCATCATTGTCGATGAAGCGCGAGAGTACTTCAAGGATTTTGGCGGAATCCATGTATATGACGCTGGTTTCCATATGCCATTCTATGGAACAGTCGAAAGTGACTGGTTGCGAATCCAGTATGACCAAGCATCGCGGATCTCTAAATCGATATTGTTACCGGAAGAGATACAAGTACCGCGCGGTTTGCAATTCCTGCCAACTATTTCACGTATCTTTGGGGTAGTGCATGTAGACACCGCCAAGGAAAAAGAGAGAGCCCAGAAGGAAGGTATAGAGGAAAAAGGTGAATATCTTCAAATCCAAGTGACTCGTGATCGTTTGGTAGACAACAGTACTTATAAGTCGCTTACGAAGGTAGTACGCACTGCTATGGATTATTATGCGATGCAGGAGGCAGCGAGACAATATAGCGAGAAAGAAACTCAGAGGTCAACAGAGCCCGTAGAAAGGAAATTCGAGCGGGTGGAAGACATCCTAAACCGGCACAAGGAAGATATACCGAGATATGTTTACAAGACTCTTTCAAGAGAAGTAAAAAGTGCGGTAACAGCGAGTCAGGCAGAACAAGAACGTATTACCCGGCAGGTAGGATTGTTAGGAGCCCTGGCTACTACTGGAATGTCGGCTCTAGCCTATGAGCATGAAACAAAAAAACATCATTTCAAACTCTACGAACTAGCGAAGGATATCAGTGGAATCAAAGTCGATGATCCTGTTGTCCAAAAGCAACTCGATAGTATCGTTCAGCGGCTAAATGCGATCATCGATCAATCTCGAGCGTTGAGGGCTGTCTTCAGCGCAATGTTGGATGAAGAAAATCGAACGATGGTCGGGCGTTTCAAAGCAAGGAGTCTGATTCGAGATGTGAGTGATCAACTTGGAATCTTGTTGCATGGGGTGCGCCCAACGACTTATCGAGTAGATGATGAATTACTTCTTCCTCAAGCAGCATATGCCGAGTGGAGCGCAATCCTTCAAAATATATTATTGAATGCAACGAATGCTATGCTTGATAAAGACGAAAAGAAAATCGATATTAGCTCTCGGGCTGATGGTGATCGAAGGGTGATCTTGATACAAGATATAGGTGTAGGAGTTAACTTACCAACATCGGAAGAATTATTCAAGCCATTCGTTAGAGAATTGAAAATTCCACCTGAGTGGGAGGGTCTGGGAATAGGTGGCACTGGACTGGGTTTGACGATCGTCAGAATGATCGCCGATAGTATCGGATGCAATGTTTCGTTTACGAAACCGGAAGATGGTTTCAAAACAGCATTCCAAATCCGATGGATGGAGAAACCATGACAAAAAGAAAAATCCTGATTTGCGATGACTCACCGGAAGTTGGCGGATCATACAAAAAAAAAGTGGAAGGCATCAACGCGATCAAGGGCGCTTTTGAAGAACCAATTTTGGCAAGCCAAGAAGAATTGGGACAGGCTGTGGAAGCGCTGGAGAAGCGTCGCCAACTAGCAAACGACAGCAAGATAAATGATTATCCCAATGGTGATGCGGCGAGGATTATCGACGATGTGGCGATTCTAATTGTCGATTACGCTTTATACGATTTAGATGCACAAGTAACAGGTGAACGTATAGCTTATTTGGCAAGATGTTACTCACGATGTGGCCTCATTGTGGCTTTGAACCAATTTCCGCCTTATAACGATGAGTACTTCGACTTAACATTGCGGGGGCATTTGGAATCATATGCGGATTTGAATATTCCAAGTAATTCTCTGGCGAACCTTGGCTTGTGGTCCGAACCTTGGGGTGGTTTTCGCTCATGGAGTTGGCCTTTGTTGCCTCAGGCAATCGATAAGCTAGAACGTCGTTCTACTGAATTGCGAGAACACTTAGATGAAAAAATTCTCGATTTCTTGGAATTCAAAGGTGCCAAAGCACTATCTTTGCCCCGATCGATTGTCGGGTTTCTATCGAGAAAAAAGCCCGAGGAGACTACTTTCCGCGAATTTGTCGATAGCGAAGGGTCGGGAAACGGGTTGCGGGGCAGGAACGAACGGCCTATCAATGATGAGGCGATAGCTAGAATCGCAGCAGCGAGAATAGGTTGCTGGTTAGAATATGATGTGTTACCAGCTCAAAACATCATCGTTGACGCGCCACATCTGATTTCACGTTTCCCTAGCTTGCTAGGAGATAGAACCCAAGATATCGAGATATGGAATCGAACCGCTTCGTTTTCCGAGCCAAATGTAATCGGCCTAGATCCAAAAATAGAGCCGTATCGATTCAAAAGGAGCGATTGGTTGTCTCGGCCAACATGGTTCTGGAATGATCTGAGCGATTCTGAGGAAATTGCCGAAGTTCGGGATCCGTGGTCTGCCAAGACTCCAGATTATGTGTTCGGCGAAGATATTTCGAAATTCACGCCCAATGATGATGCACGGAGTTTTGTGGCAGATCTAGAATCACCTTTTGTTAGAAGATATGTAAAGTACTTAGGGCCTCCGATTTCATATACGCCATTGGTGCGATTCTCGCTATGATCAAAGGGGCGACTAATGAATCAGCCAGCGAATGTGGAACAAAAGACGCTTAATGATATCCTCATTTGGGTTGCACAACGCGGAGATAATATTCAAGATGCTCCAGAACAAGTTCAGAGGATTCAAGAACGGACTGCCTTTATTTACAGGAAAATAAGCAGCCGAGAATTAGAGACTATGCTCACTGTTGGGGCTCCTAGAACAGTAAACATGTTGAACAACAACGCGTTTATCTATCTTCCTCCTATCGATAAAGGTGGTTGGTTGGTTCCGATACTGTGCGTCGAATACAACTATGCAGGTGGGACACCAGAGTTAAGTTTGAAGGTTGCGCTTTTTCTTATTTCTGAAGATGATGACAAGGAGACATTGCAAGCAATCGGGTATAGATTCGAAACGCCGCATGAAAGAGAGCGGCACCATTATTATCATATTCAACCCATCAACGGATTCGATCGGGATAACAACAGATGGATTTTGCCTGGTACCGAATGGGTTCCCACAAACTATCCGGCTTTCCCTATAGATGCCCAAGACCCTATAGAACTATTAGTGTGCATGCTGGTCAGTCTCTATGATCTCGCTATAATAAAAAACCTTGAGAGCAAGTTTAAAGCCCTGATAAAAAGTAACATTGAGAAGATGAAGCTATATGGGTTCATAACCCAGTTATAATATCCTCATGCAGCGGTATTCAGTAGTCGATGTGTTTTGTGGCGTGGGCGGTTTGACCCACGGGTTCGTGCTGGAGGGCTTCGATGTGGTTGCAGGAATCGATAGCGACACTTCCTGCAAATATGCGTATGAGAAGAACAATAATGCTCGGTTTATCGAAGCTGATATAGCCGAGTTTTCAGGTGAAGACGTATCGAAGTTATATCCCGAAGGTTCTCTCAAGATCTTAATCGGATGTGCTCCTTGCCAGCCTTTTTCAAACTACACAAATAAACTAAAGAAAAAGAATTCGAAACAATGGTCTCTTCTAAACAACTTCGGTCGGCTTGTCGAAGAAGTACGCCCAGAAATTGTTTCGATGGAAAATGTGCCTAGCTTGGGAAGTAAGGATGTTTTCAGGGATTTTGTAGATTTGCTCAGAAGGAATGACTATCATGTTACGTGGGGGAATGTTTATTGTCCTGAATATGGCATTCCTCAGATGCGTTGGCGGTTGGTTCTTTTAGCATCTAAATGGGGAGAGATCAAGCTTATCGCCCCTACACATCTTCCTGAACAATATATAACTGTCAAGGAGGCAATCGGCCACTTACCTCCAATTGCTGCTGGTGAAACTCATACCGACGATCCTCTCCACAGAGCCAGCAATATCTCAATCACGAACTTGAGGAGAATCAAAAGTTCCGTACCTGGAGGAACATGGCGAGATTGGCCCGAGAGTTTATTAGCCCCGTGCCATCAAAAGGCCAGTGGAAAATTCTACCATAATGTGTATGGCAGGATGGAATTGAATAAGATATCGCCAACCATTACTACGCAATTTACCGGGTTTGGGAATGGACGCTTTGGACATCCTGAACAGGACAGAGCCCTCTCCTTACGAGAAGGTGCCTTACTTCAAACCTTCCCAGAAAATTACGAATTCTTCGAGCCTGGGGCAAAGTACTTTATCTCACATGTTGCCAAATATATTGGCAATGCCGTCCCTGTGGAATTAGGAAGAGCGATTGCAAAAAGTATTCGGGAGCATCTAGAAGCGTATGACAGGTGAAACAGAAGAAAGAGGGGGGAAAATACGTGTTCCTCCTCCATCGTCTGATGCTGCCTTGAGAAGGATGCAGGCAGCCAAACCCAAAGATACAGCTCCTGAGAAAGCACTCCGTTCAGCTCTTCATCACAAAGGTCTACGTTTTCGAATCGACGTTAGACCCCTGAGAGAATTGAACCGGCGTGCAGATATTGTTTTTCGATCAGCCAAAGTGGCGGTATTTGTTGATGGTTGCTTTTGGCATGGTTGTCCAATTCATGGAACTCAAGCCAAAGCAAATGCGGAGTTCTGGCGCGTCAAAATCCGCCAAAATCGAGAGCGTGATGCAGACACTAATCAGCAATTGGAAGAGGCTGGCTGGAAGGTTATTCGAGTTTGGGAACATGAAGACCCAGAAGAAGCTTCCGAGAAAATATTCAATATCGTAAGGAAGCGCCAAATACACAAGAATGCAAACCACACAGAGATTCTATAACATCAAAGGGGAAAAACTGCCCGACCCTACTCTCTCAAAACCGACATCACAGGATTCGTCAACCTCTTCCACAAGCATAGAACGGTTGCATTCGTATCTGACAGGCAAGGATCATTCGCTTGTTTTTTTCGTGGGCGCTGGCGCGTCAGTGGCTGGTAACACAGGTATGCCGAGCACACCTGCCCTGCTCCAGCGCCTTTTGCTGGAGGCCATCACTTTCTCAGGAGCATTCGATGATAAGCAAGCTGAACTCGCGCCCATCATCAAAGACGCCGGTTCCCGCGTAGGGTTCGAGATTACGCTAAATGACTTCTGGCAAATCTGCCGTCAAGCGACCGCGCTCATATTCGAGGCATTTGCAGAAGTCGAGGGCGATTGCTCGACAAACCGCGTTCACGCCTTCCTGGCCCACTGGCTTTCGACCGGCGGAACCGTTCTAACCACCAACTACGACCGTTTGATAGAAAGAGAATGGCTGAAAACAAGCCAGTCCAGTAAAAGCCGATACCATGAAGAAGGCTTCAAGCACTGGCAAGATGATTTGAATACGGGCGGTTGCTTGTTCAAAATTCACGGCTCGCTGGACGACCCAGAAAGCTGTCTGGGAGCGCTTGAACATGTTGGAACAAAATTGACCGGGCATCGCGCTGAACTTCTCGAAGAAATCGTTCGCACCCGGCCGCTCTGTTTCGTTGGCTGGCGTGGAGTCGATCCCGACATTCCTCCATTGCTAGAGGAGTCTCTTTGGGAAAGAGACCCTTCCCTGCCAATATTCTGGTTGCATTACGAAGGTTATCCGGCTGGTTCCGTTTCGCTGACAACCGCTATCGAGGGCTGTTCTCCCCTCATCATCCCATATGCAAGTGCAGCTCCCATTCTTACGGATGCAGATCGCGCCTTCGGGGAGATTCTTGACTGGGTTGGCATCAAATCCATGCCAAACCCGGAACGGAACGCCCTCTCTCTGGATTTCGCCGATGCCGTCAGCCACTGTTCACACTCGGGCGTCACCCGCATAGTAGGAATTGCTCTTCGTCGCGTTGGTCAGCTCGACGTGGCAGCCGATGTTCTGGATGCAGCTATCCGGCTGGCCGAAACGCCCGAAGAAGAAGCTGCGGCAATACAAGAAATGTCTTTATTGAAACAACAAAAAGGCGGTCGGAAGACAGAGAAAGCCAGAGCGTTATTACAGAAAGCACGAAAGGCTTTGGGCAACAAGCCTGATCTGCACCTTCAGATCAATATCGATTTTGGTTTGCTTTCGATGACGATTGTCAATTTGAATACCAGGCCCTGGCTGCTATTGAGGCTCCCAGGCCTTTTCCGGCGATACAAGCTTGATATTGAGACTTTACGGAGAGAAACGAGCGACAAAGAATCTGTTGCGCTTCACGAGTCGTTGTTCCACCTTTACCTTGGACGACTTCGATTCAAAACCCTGGGATGGTTAGCTGTCATCATCCCATCTTTAGCTGATTGGATATTATCCCCTTTCAATGCCGCGTACTTGACTATCGGCGACGCAAAAGACATCCACCTTCATGAGCACATAGATGTTCTTGCGTATCGGGCACTCGCATTAGCCCATCTTCACCAATACGAGGATGGTTGGAAGGGAGTTCCTGAAATTGACAGACTGATTACTATCCTGAACGACCGCGCCAGGACACTACATTGGAACAATCAAAGGCGCGAGATCGAAAAGTTGTGTAATAGATAATTTGGGCAACACCCTACGTACTTTACAGGCCACTTCTACAACGTGGATGCTTACCACCTAACCACCTGTTGCGTCGAACAAGTAATGACCGCAACCATCGATCCCAAAGTCCGCTTACCGGTTTGACTTTCCCCTGCTTAATCCACTCATTGAATTGCGACCGAATAACACCCAGACGCTTGCCATCGTTGGTGCGGTCAGGCGTTTTCCCCTTCGTGACCCTTTGTGTTTCGCTTACCAACCACCTCCGAGACTGGCCTACGCAGACCAGTCTCTTTTTTTATCTCGATCGCACTCAGAAATCCCCTACGAAATTGTTATGCAAACACCCGTCACCTGCGGCTGGATGTAGTGTACAATCCATTGTGCAGGTGATGTAAGCCATGTCCCAACCCCAACGCTTCAGCCAGATCTTCGATTGGATGCCGCACAGTCTGCGCCCGCGACGGCTGCGGGCAGAGTTCCTGCTCCGGCGCGGTATCCTCTACGCCATCCTGACCCTCCTCGTGGTGGCCGGCTATGCCTTGCTGGTTGGTGGATTGAGCCTGATCTTTGGCGGGGTCATCGGCGCGAACAACCCATGGCTGATCGGACTGACGGTCGCCCTGCTGGCCCTGTCCCTGCTCCCTCTGCGCAACGGATTGCAGAAGGGCGTAGACACGTTGCTCCTGCGCGGCCAGCGCGCCTACCGTCAGCACATCCAGGGTTTCAGCCGGGAACTAAGCGGGGCGATAGAACTGGCAAGCATCCTGCGGACGCTGCGCCAGCACATCCTGAACGCCCTGTCCCCCAGCCAATTGCACGTCTACCTTTACGATCCGCTCGACGACCGCTACCAGGCCGCACCGGGCGAGGATGACCGCCCGACCAGCGACATCCACTTCGCACCCAACAACCCCCTGGTTGCGGCGCTCAGCCGGGCGCGCAAGGCGCTCTCGCTCGATGGGGCTACCCTCCCCGCCGCGCTCCAATCCGAAAAGGCGCGACTGGCCCTGCTCGGCGCACAGTTGTTCATCCCCTTGACCGGTAAGGAACGCCTGATTGGTTGGCTGGCTCTCGGCGCGCCGCACGCCGCCGAGCGTTTCACCAGCCAGGAAATCTCTTTCCTCGACCTGCTCGGCGATCAGGCTGCAATCGCTATCGAACGCGCCCAGGTGGTCTCCAACCTGGAGCGGCGCGTGCGCGAAATGAACATCCTGGCGCGCGTCGCGCAGGGCGTGAACGTCACGGTGGCCTTCGACGACACCCTGGAGCTGTTCTATGCCCAGACCAGGCAGATCCTGCCGCTGGACGACCTGCACCTCACCCTGTACGAGCGTGAGAACGATTATTTCTATTTCGCCTTCTGTTCGGAAAACGACGAGCGGCTGACGGGGCGCGAGAACACTCCTCTGCCGCCTGGCGCGGGCCTTTACCCGGAAGTGGTGCGCAGCCGCCATGCTTTCGTCACCGACGACTGCGGGCGCGAATGCCAGGCGCGCGGCGTCACCCCCGTCTCGGCCGGCGTGTACGCCTGGGCAGGCGTCCCGCTCAACGCCGGCGCGGAGACGATCGGCGTCTTGAGCATCGGCAGCCGCCAGGCGGCTACCACCTATACCTCCGCCCAGGTGGAGCTTTTGCAGGCCATCGCCGACCAGGCCGCGGGCGCAATCGTGAAAGCGCGCCTGTTCCAGGAGACGGAACGCCGCGCCCACCAGTTGACCACCCTGAACGAGATCACCCGCCAGTTGACTTCCACGCTGGAGACCGAACCCCTGCTGGCGAACATCCTGGAGAGCGCGGTCGCCATGCTCAACTGCGAGGCCGGCAGCCTGTTCCTGGTGGACGAGCAGACGGACGAATTGGTCTTCAAGGTGACGGCCGGCCCGGTAGCCTCCGACCTGGCCGGACAGCGGATGCCGATCGGCAGCGGGATCGTCGGCCAGGCGGTGCGGACGCGCGCGCCGGTCATCGCCAACAACGTGCGCGCCGCGGCGAGCTGGTTCCCGTCGCCGGATCAGGAGACTGGCTTCATCAGCAAGGCCATCCTGGCCATGCCGCTGCAGGTCAAGGATCGCGTCATCGGCGTGCTGGAAGTCATCAACCGCAAAGATGGCCGCCCGTTCGTGGAAGACGACCAGAACCTGCTGGCGGCCTTCGCCGGTCAGGCCGCGGTGGCCATCGAAAACGCCCAGCTCTATACCCTGACCGACCAGGAGCTGCACGCCCGCGTGGAAGAGCTTTCGGTCATGCAGCGCATTGACCGCGAGCTGAACGCCAGCCTGGACGTGGCGCGCGCCATGCGCATCACCCTGGAATGGGCCATGCGCCAATCGTCCGCGCAGGCCGGCTTGATCGGCGTGCTAGAAGAGGCGGGCGTGCGCGTAATGGCCCAAGAGGGTTACGAGGACATGCTGCTCGACGCCGAGAATCCCCTCCTGCCGCTCGACCAGCCGGCCATGCGCGCCGCGGTCGAGAGCGGACAGCCTCAGCGCGTGACGCTGGAGGGGAGTCAGCGCGGCATCCTGCCCGAGGCGCGCCAGCAGGCCATCGTCCCGATCCGCCGCGAAGCCAACGTCATCGGCCTGATCTGCCTGGAGAGCACGTCACCTGATTCCCAGCCGTCCGAGTCGGTCAATTTCCTCAGCCGCTTGAGCGACCACGCCGCCATCGCCATCGCCAACGCCCAACTGTACAGCGCGGTGCAGGCCGCCAATGCTGCCAAGAGCGAGTTCGTCTCGCTCGTCGCGCACGAACTCAAGAACCCGATGACCTCCATCAAGGGCTATACCGAGCTGCTGGCAGCCGGGGCGGTCGGGCCGGTCAGCGAGATGCAGGCCAACTTCCTGAACACCATCCGCTCGAACGTCGAGCGCATGGCCACGCTGGTTTCGGACCTCAACGACAACTCGAAGATCGAGGCCGGACGCCTGCGGCTGGAGTTCAAGGCGGTTGACCTGGGCGAAGTGCTGGACGAGGTGACGCGCTCGAACAAACGCCAGATCGAAGAGAAGAAGCAAGCCGTCGCCGTCAAGCTGCCTCACAAATTGCCCAAAGTGTGGGCAGACCGGACGCGGCTGGCCCAGGTGCTGGTCAACCTGGTCAGCAATGCCAACAAGTACACCCCCGAAG
>Ga0163200_1001115_pt1 | contig 10219 bp, 7 predicted proteins | sample PL_2010_200m_FD_113535 | JGI IMG/M metagenome (GOLD analysis project Ga0163200, IMG submission 113535) | Freshwater microbial communities from Powell Lake, British Columbia, Canada to study Microbial Dark Matter (Phase II) - PL_2010_200m | ecosystem: Environmental > Aquatic > Freshwater > Lake ... | reverse complement strand
GCATATATAGTGGGCTTGTTAAATATAAGGATGGGACCTGGGATGTCGTGCCGGATTTAGCCACTAGTTGGGATATTTCAGCGGATAACATGGGAATAACCTTCCACTTACGACAGGGTGTTCAGTTTCAAAAACAGTATGGGGAGTTAACTGCCGCGGATGTCAAATTCTCCTTCGAAAGAATTATTGATCCGGCGCAGAATTCTCCGGAGGCATCCACATGGGACGCCTTGGATCACGTGGAGATAATTGATGATTACACGGTTAAGCTTGTCCTTAAGGCGCCGTCCGCCAAGCTCTTCACCTCAACTTTACCTCTAAATGCGGGTTTCATCGTTTCCAAGAAGGCTGTAGAGGCATTGGGGAATGATGCCTTCGGTCTCAATCCGGTGGGAACGGGACCCTACGAATTTGACCACTGGACTCCCGGGCAGGAGACAGTGCTGACCGCGTTTAAGGACTACTTTGCAGTTCCGCCGAAGATTGCAGAACTCACCTTTGTCCCAATACCAGAAATCGGTACTGCAGAATTGGCCCTTAAATCAGGTGAGATCGATGTTGGCGGGATCTCGTTAAAAAGCATTCAGGCTTTCCAGGCGAATCCGGACCTTATTGTATCCCTGAAACCAGGCCTCAAGTACTGGTGGATAGGATTTACGGTGAATGTACCCCCATTTGATCAATTGAAGGTCAGAGAGGCGGTTCGATACGCGATCAACGTTGATGAAATTCTTCAAGCCGCGTTTAATGGAATCCCACAGAGAGCAAATACGATGTTCCCGCCGGGGATGCTGGGACGCTGGGATGACGCTCCAGCCTATCAACCGGACCTTGAAAAAGCGAAAGCACTGCTTGTAGAGGCTGGGTATCCGGGTGGGGCTGGGCTTGATGTCACCTTCCTGATGTGGCCGGACGAAACGAATACGATCATCGGCGAAGTGGTTAAATCCCAGCTGGAAAAGGTTGGAATAACTGTGAACGTTGTGGTGGAAGAGGTGGGAGCCTTCAACGATTCAACGACATCCGGGAAAGACAACAATTTCCACATTTCCTTCTATGCGACCACTGTGGATCCTGGATATGCTACCACATGGTTCGTTTGTGATGAAACATGGAATCTCAGTAAGTGGTGCAATCCGGAATATGACACTCTCTGGAAGCAGGCAGACGCTGAAATGGATCCCGTGAAGCGGGCGGACCTGTACGTCCAGATGCAGAAAATTATCGATCAGGATGCATGGGCGATTTGGATTACGAATGATGTCGAAGCTGTTGCAATGCAGAAATATGTTATTCCAGGATTACTCTTCCCCAATGGTCGACTGGCTCCTTGGCAGATGGATTTAGCAGCACACTAATGAGTCGATCAAATAAGTAAGCAAAAAGTTAGAGCTGGAAGGAAGGAGACGTCAACCAGGTGACGTGTAATGGTAAGGCTTGGTTTGACGTCTCCTTTTTGTAAATCTGTTTCAGTCTTTTTTCACCCAATGTGGGGCGCCCCCAATTTTACTGGCAGGCTTTTTCTAATATCATGGGACTCATCCGTAATAATATTCAGGTAGGCATATCGTGTTAAAGTATTTCGTCAAACGCGTTCTCGGGATTATTCCAACGCTATTATGTGTACTGCTATTCTTATTCGGTCTGATCTACCTTCTCCCTGGAGATCCGGCATCGATCATGCTTGGACCCAGGGCTACTCCTGCCATGGTCGAGGCTTTGAACAAAAGTTTGGGCCTTGATCAACCTGTATTTATTCGGCTGGGGCACTACATTTGGGGCGTTTTACATGGGAACCTGGGTGAATCCGTTTGGTCTAAGCACTCAGTTGTTTCGCTATTAATGTCAGCCTTACCCAACACCATAGTATTAACTCTTTCCAGCATGGGATTAGCGGCCATTTTCGGGATAATCCTGGGAGTTCTGGCTGCGATCTATGGGAAAACCATAATTGATCATTTGGTTACTGTACTCTCGCTCATAGCAGTTTCAATACCGGATTTTGTTGCAGCTTGTCTGTTGTTGCTGATTTTTGCGGTACGCCTGCGCTTTTTTCCGGTCTTGGGAGGAGGAGAAGCGGGAAACATTGGAGATCAGATACGTCATTTGATCCTGCCGGTTATTGCGCTTACATTGGGTTGGCTGGGGTACATCGCCAGGCTGGTAAGGGACACTACACTTGAGGTACTTGATATGGACTATATTAAGGTAATAAGATCGTTCGGCGCGCCAATGAGCTATATCGCTTATAAATATGCCCTAAAGAATGCGATCATTCCAGTTGTTGCGACTATCGGTTTGGGAGTGGGTAAGCTGCTGGGGGGCGCTGTATTTGTGGAAGTGATCTTCAATCGACCGGGAATTGGGAAGGTAATTACAGATGCGGTCTTTGCCCGGGATTTGCCTGTGGTACAGGGAGGAGTCCTTATCGCAGCGCTTCTATTCATTCTGGCGAATCTGGTCGCCGATCTTTCTTATGCTTACTTTGATCCGCGGATACGGTACGAATAAAATAAGAGGAAAATAAATAGAAATGACTCAGGAAAAGGTCTTAATTGAACTCACGCACAGATGGGATAGTTGCAAGAGGAAATCTCACCTGCGGATCAAAAAATTTGCCCAAATAATCCGGGTGATCAGGCGGGAACCTCGGGGGTTAATCGGGGCTTCCATTATCGGAATAATATTAATCTGCGCCCTCTTCTCTCCTTGGATTGCGCCGTTCGATCCAAATGAACAAGATATCGCGAATCGCTTTTCAGTACCGTCCTCGGAGCATCTGCTGGGAACGGATTATGTCGGCAGGGATATCTTATCCAGGCTCATCTACGGAGCAAGAGCCGCTGCAATTGTATCGATATGCTCCGTTGGGATTGCAGTTCTCGTTGGAGTCCCCCTAGGAGCTATTGCCGCTTATAATGGCGGAGCGGTTGACTATATAGTGATTCTGATATTCGATGTAATAAGGTCATTCCCATCGGTTATCGTGATCTTGGTCCTGGCGGCTATCTTCGGACCCTCTCTTCTTAATATTATCCTTATCTTGGCATTTACGTCCTTTCCGGCATACGGAAGGGTAGCCAGAGCCCAAACACTTTCTGTTAAGGAAGAAGAGTGTATTATGGCAGCAAAATCTCTTGGTGCTACCACCGGCCGGATTCTCCTCAGTCACATCACTCCTAACATTCTGTCACCGATTATTGTGTTGGCCGGTATGGATCTGGCAGTCATGATCATGTGGGAATCGGCCCTCTCATTTTTGGGATTGGGCTTGCAGCCGCCGACGGCCTCATGGGGTATTATGCTGAAACAAGGATACACATACATAGAGACCGCGCCTTTGATGATCATCTGGCCCGCGATCGTCCTGATAACTACGATGTTAGGATGCTCCCTGTTCGCTGAAACACTGCGGGTCGCTCTCAACCCCAGGGAGCGTGAACCAGATGAATGAAAGACTGTTAAGGGTGAGCGACTTGACCGTCGAGTATTCGACGCGCATGGGGATCGGTCTCGCTCTCGATAATGTGAGCCTTGATATAAGTGAAGGGGAGGTATTGGGCTTAGTTGGGGAGAGCGGTTGCGGCAAAACCACCTTGGGGCTCTCTATCATGAAGCTTCTGCCGCGGTTTGGGAAGATAGTGCAAGGTGAGATCCTATTCAAAGGAAGGAATCTACTCGATCTCCCTGAGAGAATAATGAATAGGGAGATAAGGGGGAGAGAGATTGCAATGATCATCCAGGATCCCATGCATGCATTGAATCCTGTTTTCACGATTCGGACTCAGATAACAGATGTGTTGCGTTTTCATAAAGATCGGCGGTTAGACTCTCACGGGGAGGGAATTCAGCTCCGGAATGAAGCTGCCAAAATGCTGGAGGAGGTGGGAATCGCAGATCCGGCGGAAAGACTGACCGATTACCCATTTCAATTTAGTGGTGGGATGATCCAAAGGGTCATGGTCGCAATGGCGTTCAGCTGTAATCCCTCCCTCTTGATTGCTGATGAGCCAACGACCGCGTTGGATGTTACGATCGAGGCACAGATCCTTGAGTTGTTAAAGAGTCTGGTAAAGAGATATGGGGCTTCAGTCCTATATATTTCTCACGATCTAGGAGTGATCTCAGAGATAAGTGATCGAGTCGCTGTCATGTATGCTGGTAATATCGTGGAGGTTGCTGACACCACACTATTATTCGAAAACCCCGCGCATCCTTATACAGAGGCTCTGCTGCGGTGCCTCCCCGGAGCTGAGGCTCGGGGCAAGCGGCTAGGTACAATTCCAGGGCGTGTACCAGATCTTACCGAACGGCCCAATGGATGTAAATTTCATCCGAGATGTCCGTATGTAAGGGAGATCTGCAAGGAAAAGCCACCGAAGCTGTTGGAGATAGCCTCAGGACATTCAGTTGCCTGTTTCGGATATAAAAAAAATGAATAAGAAGAGGGATAGAGTACCTTTGGTACAAGTGCAGGGGTTGAAGACCTATTTTTACAAGGGGAAAGGGATTCTATCCAAGGTGTTTGGCAAGGGTCTGAGGATTGTACATGCGGTGGACGATGTGAGCTTTACCATTGAGGAAGGGAAGAACTTCAGCTTGGTAGGGGAGACCGGTTGTGGAAAGAGCACCGTTGGCAGGAGTATCCTGCGTTTGGTTGAGCCAACTGAGGGCAAAATTCTCTTCGAAGGTCAGAACTTGATGGGGTTTAGTAAAAGCGAAATGCAGAAGTTCAGGCGCAAGGCGCAGATAGTATTGCAAGATCCACGTTCCTCCCTTAATCCGCGCATGACGGCTGGGGAGCTTATTGCAGAACCACTTAGGATCCATCGGATGAAAAAGTACGAAGATGAGATTCAGGATGAGGTCGCGCGGTTGCTCGAAACGGTGAGGTTGTCTGGCGATGATGCTGATAAATACCCCCACGAATTTAGTGGGGGACAGGCTAGGCGGATTGGAATTGCCCGAGCGCTGGTACTCCGCCCGCAATTCATCGTTGCTGATGAGCTCACCTCCGGCCTGGATGTCTCTATCTCGGCTGCAATTCTCGATTTAATGCAGGATTTGCAGGATGAATTCAAGTTAACCTACATGTGGATCTCGCACGACCTTCATATGGTAAAGTATATAAGCGACAGCATTGCTATAATGTATTTGGGGAAGATCGTAGAGATAGGCAGGGCTCAGGATATTTCAGTTGGCCCTATGCATCCATATAGTCAAGCCCTGTTTTCGGCGATCCCTTCCGTAAAACCTGGCCAAGAGACCAGGAAGATCATCCTGGAGGGAGAGGTTCCCAGCCCCATCCACCCGCCCAGCGGATGCCGCTTCAATACCCGCTGCCCGCGCAAACTGGGCGCCATCTGCGAGACGGACGAGCCACCCTGGCAGGATGCCGGCGACGGACATCACCTCTCTTGCCACATCCCGCTCGAGACGTTGCGCAAAGTGTAGGAATAGAAAAAGATGGTCCAATTCACACGCATCATTTCAACTGTAGATTCACACACCGCCGGCGAACCAACTCGCTTGGTGGTCGGCGGCCTGCCATCCCTGCCGGGCGCGACGATGGCGGAGAAAATGGCGTATGCGCGCAATAAACTGGATGACCTGCGCCGCTTACTGCTCCTCGAACCACGAGGCCGCCACGACATGTACGGCGCACTCCTAACAACCCCCACTGACCCGCAGGCTGACTTCGGCTTGATCTTTATGAACACCCAGCAGTACACCACGATGTGTGGACACGCGGTCATAGGCGCTGCTACGACCCTGGTGGAAACCGGTATGGTTGAGGCTGTCGAACCGGAGACAACTGTGACATTCGATACTCCCGTAGGCTTGGTCCACACTCGGATACACATTAGGGGGGGCCGCGTGCGTGAGGTTTCATTCGATAACACGCCGGTTTTCGCTTATCAACTTGACGCTCGCCTCGCGGTCCCGGGCCTGGGTGACGTGATGGCGGATATTGTTTTCAGTGGTGGTTTTTTCGCGCTGGTCGAGGCCCAACGAACCGGGCTGGAGCTTGTCCCCGCAAATGCAGAAGCCTTGATCAACTTGGGCATCCGTATTCGCGATGCGGCAAAATCCCAGCTTTCGGTGCGACACCCGGAGCTGCCTTTCACGAATCTCATCGATTGTGTGGAGTTTTATGGTACAGCAGAGCGCCAGGCGGATGGCGCTCTGCACGCGCGCAACACCGTAATTCTTGGCAACCGGACTATAGACCGCTCTCCTTGTGGGACTGGCACCTGCGCCAGGATGGCCGTGCTGCACGCAAGGGGAGAATTTAAGTTGGGCGAGTCGTTCGTCAGCGAGAGCATCATCGGCACCCGTTTTATGGGCCAGATCGTGGGTGAAACGCACGTCGGCGAATATACGGCCATCCTTCCACGGGTGGCGGGGCGAGCCCACTTGACCGGTCTGCACCAGTTTGTCCTTGATCCTGATGATCCCTTTCCACACGGCTTCTTCCTGACCGATTCTGAGACAATGGAATGAGGAGATTTCCAATGATGAAAGCTGGTTCCACAACGCTAATCACACCTCGATTACAAATACTGACCGAGGACCAGAAAGAGACACTGTTTTTGGGTGTATTGGGGGTGCTGGAAGGCACAGGGGTAAGGGTGGACAACGACGAGGGATTGGAACTGCTCAGTGGAGCAGGCGCGCGTGTCGGCCCGCAACGGTGCGTCCACATCCCCTCATACCTGGTGGAAAATGCATTGGCCAGCGCGCCTCGGAGCATTGCCATCTATAGTCGGGACGGCGAGCCGGCCGCGTTGTTGGAGAGTGGGCGCGTCTACTTTAGCAGCCAGGTGGACTCGACATACTTTTTCGACCCGTTCAACCGCACCCGCCGCCTGTCTTTGCGGGAAGACGCCCGGTTGGGGGCCGTGCTTTGTGATGCGCTGCCGAATATTGACTTGGTTTCGTTCTCGTCGATCTATAGCGACGTTCCCGGCAACATCGCAATTCGTATTGGCCACAAGGAGACGGTCAAGAACTGCACCAAGCCTCTGATGCACGGCACGGGGGACTTCGCCAGCCTGAAGGCCATCGCTGAGATGGCGGCGATGGTGGCGGGCGGCTGGGAGGCGCTGGCCCGGCGGCCATACTATGTGCACTATGCAGAGCCCTTCTCGCCGCTCATGCATACAAACGAAGGAGTCGCCAAGCTTCTCTTCTGTGTCGAGCACGGTATTCCGGTGGTCTACACATCGATGACTGTGGCCGGGAGTTCGGCTCCGGTGACGGCGGCTGGCAATCTAGTGGCCTGTATGGCCGAGTCGCTGAGCGGACTGGTGATCGCACAGTTGAAACGGCGCGGGGCGCCGTTCATCTTTGGCGGTGTGCCGACCATCATGGACATGAAGAGCATGCTGGTTTCCTACGGAGCACCGGAGTTAAGCCTGTGGACGGCCGCGTTGACCGAAATGGCACAATACCTGCATTTGCCGATGTTCAGCACGGCGGGATGCACGGATGCCGTGGAATTCGATCAACAAGCGGCGGCGGAATCGTCCATCTCGTGCCTGATGGCAGCCTTGAGCGGCGCTAACCTGGTGCACGATGTGGGTTTCACCGAGGCGGCTAACTCCGCTTCGCTCGAGTTAATCGTTGCCAGCGACGAGTTCATTGGCATGGTGAACTGCATTATGAAAGGGATCGAGATCACACCGGAGACGTTGGCCCTGGATGTGATGGCACAGGTTGGACCTGGCGGAAGCTACTTGGCCGAGGCGCACACGTTGCACCATTTCCGTAAGAACTGGTTTCCCAGGTTATTAAATCGCGACAACTATGAGGGATGGGTGACTGCGGGGAGGTTGTCGCTGGGAGACAAGGCCAATCAACGCGTGCGCCAGATCTTGGAAGAACACAAGCCAAAGCCACTGCGGCAAGAACTCGTGGATGAGTTAGATGCATTGGAAGAGAGTTGGTCGCGCGAGCAGTCATAGCACCGTTGCACGGGATGTTCATCTTTGGCGTGACAATCAGATCTACAGTTTATAGAGGAGAGTTTGAATGAAAGGATCAATGAACAACATTCGTGCCAATGACACCAGTTTCGAGAGTGCGCACTTTGGAAAGCTCTCTCCGCAGCAGTGCGAAAAACTGCACAATGCCAGCCTCGAAATCTTGGAACGGACCGGGGTCCGCCTCTTCGAACTCGAAGCGGTGGAGATGCTGAGAAAAGCAGGGGCTTTCGTCGCCGAAGGCAACCGGGTGCGTATCCCCGCCAGCCTGGTCGAAAAAGCATTCAACACCGTGCCCAGACGGGTCGTCCTCTGTAACCGCCTTGGGGAGCGGGTGATTTTCCTGGAAGATCACTGCAGCTTCTACGGTCCCGGCTCCGATTGCCTCCACATCATAGATCATCGAACAGGAGCGCGCCGCCAACCCAAGCTCCAGGACGTCGTCGAAGGCATCACCGTGTGCGATGCTTTGCCTCACATTGACTTCGTCATGTCGTTGTGTCTGCCTGGCGATGTTAACCAGGCCATCGCAGAACGCTATCAGATGGAGGCGATGCTATCCAGCACGACCAAGCCGATCGTCTTCGTGACTTACGACTTCGAGGGTTGCGTGGACGCCGTCGAGATGGCTGAGGCGGTCGTCGGCGGACCTGAAGCACTGCGGCAAAATCCCCTGGTGGCTTGCTACATCAACGTTACCACAGGGCTGAAGCACAATGCCGAAGCGCTACAGAAATTGCTCTATCTGGCTGACAAGGGTTTACCAGCGATTTACGTCCCAGTAGTCTCCGGTGGCATGACCGGACCAGTCACGCTGGCCGGGGACATGGCCATGGTTAACGCGGGCGTCCTTACCGGGCTTGTCCTTTCACAACTCAAGCGGGAAGGAGCGCCGTTTATCATGCCCGGCTGGGGCGGCGAGGCCCTGGACATGCGAACGATGGTCGGGCCGTATTGCGCGCCCGATCCTCAGGGAATGGCGATGGCGCTGGCTCATTACTACAACCTGCCCTCCTTCGGCTATGCTGGCGCCAGCGAATCGAAACTGGTCGACGCGCAAGCCGGCGCGGAGGCAGTAATGACCCTGCTGGTGGAGACTCTGGCTGGAGCGAACCTGATTCACGATTTGGGCTACCTGGAATCAGGCTTGACCTTCTCGCTGGCGCAACTGGTGAACTGCGACGAGATCGTGGGCTGGATCGAGCACTTCATGGCCGGCATCGAGATCAACGACGAGACCCTGGCTCTAGACCTCATTGATGAGAAAGGACCTGACGGTCAGTACATGGATTCCGAACACACCTTCACTCACTTCCGTGAGCGCTGGTATCCACGCGTCTTCGAACGAGATAACTATGACAACTGGCAGGCCCATGGGGGCAAGTCCCTGGCCGAGCGGGCGGCCGAACGCGTGAGCGAGATCTTGGCCGAGCACAAGCCAGAGCTGTTGCCCGAGGATATCCGCGACAGAGTCAATGCTGTCGTGAGGCGGGCGGAGCAGAAATCAGGCGGGTAATGGAGATATTCACAGAGAAAGATGCAGGTGGTTATGCTGGTCATCGGTGAAACCCTTAACGCTGTTATCCCCAAGGTGGGACAGGCCGTTGTTGCCCGCGACGCCGAGGCAATTACCACACTGGCTCGCGGCCAGGTGGAATGTGGTGCGCAGATGCTGGATGTGAACGCTGGCGGGCTGGCTGGGCGGAACGAGGTCGAGGACTTGGTGTGGATGATCAAGGTGGTGCAGGAAGCGGTTGAAATCCCCCTTGTGCTGGACAGCGCTGATCCTGAGACTTTGCATGCAGCCATGAAGATCTATCGAGGCCCACGTCCCATCCTCAGTTCGACAACCGCCGAACCGAAACACCTCGATCGCCTGCTGCCACTGGCAGTGGAACGCGATTGTGGATTGGTTGCGTTGTGCATGGGCGAGCGGGGCATCCCACCCGACTCTGAGGGGCGGTTGCTCGTCGCTGAGATGTTGGTCAAACGAGCTGCGACGGCGGGGCTGAAACCAGAAGATCTCTATCTCGATCCCCTGGTGATGACGATCTCGGCCGACCACCGGGCAGGCGACGTCAGTCTAGCCACGCTGCGCTTGATCCGTGAACGTCTCCCGGAGGTGCGCACCATTTGCGGCGTCAGCAACGTCAGCTTCGGGCTGCCCCAACGTCGCCTGCTCAACCGGACATTCGTGGCGATGCTGATGGCCCTCGGTTTGGAGGCTTTTATGC
>Ga0163200_1001114_pt1 | contig 10234 bp, 8 predicted proteins | sample PL_2010_200m_FD_113535 | JGI IMG/M metagenome (GOLD analysis project Ga0163200, IMG submission 113535) | Freshwater microbial communities from Powell Lake, British Columbia, Canada to study Microbial Dark Matter (Phase II) - PL_2010_200m | ecosystem: Environmental > Aquatic > Freshwater > Lake ... | reverse complement strand
TGCCATTTTTTAAATCACTAACTATTGCCGCAATTGCCTCTCGTTGACCAGGTGTGATTTGTAGACTTGTTCCCTTTTTCTGAGTGAACTCGCGTTTTTCACCATTGGATAATATATGAGCGACATTTTCAAAAAAACTTTGTCCTAATGTGGTGTTTAGCCCGTGCAACCAACTGCTCAAACTGATAAAGTAAGGTAGGTTAATATTAGCTTCAATCTTGTCAATAAAAGCGCTTAAAAAAGCTTTATGAAAAGGGGCGTTTCTATTGCCAGAGGCATCCTCAGGGAAGTTTCCAAATCGCCCCCACAGCACTCTTATTACTTCCAAAGCAATCCGTTCTTTTTGGTGAGAGGCAAATTGGGAATTGGTCATTTTCGGTTTTCCTTGTCATCGTACTGTCGAGTCTTTCATCATAAAAAAAATCGTTTCTTGATAAGGATCGTCACCTTGCTCTGTTCGCTTTGTTACCGCTCTATAAAATTCTTCGATAATTTTCATACCGCTCATTCTTGCGATTTCAGGGTAGAGTTGGAAGCGATCATTGGCCACAATGAATATTTTTCCATCCGGCTTGACAGTAGGCAAGATGTTGCGAAAAACTGCCGCGATCCCCTCAATGTACTCTTGCTGCGCTAGTTTTGATTTGCCTTTTTTCTTTGGGCCGATTTCCAATTCATCTTGTCTAGGAAAGCCAAATAGTTCATAGGCATAAATATGTTGATCGTGATAGTCAATCTGCCCCACATAGGGAGGTGATGTAAAAACACCATCAATTAAACGATCGGAAATTTGGGAAGCTGACAACGCTGCTCTTAAATTAACCGTCCTTGAGTCGTCCTGGAGAATAGTTACTGATTTATCCGACCTCAAGCCGTCAAACTCGGCGATACGTCGCGCTGTATCACCACTATAAGCGTGAATTTTTACGAAACAATTATCAATCGGTACACAGTAGCGATTATGCTTTCGACACCAATATTTTTCCCCAACTGGAAGCGGTGCTTTCGGGGTAGCCAAATCGTAATGAGGCACCAGACGCGAAGAGCGCACGGCGCGGCTTAGAACCACGCGCAACAAATCTTGATAGGAATAATATGGGATTAATCGCCGGTAATAAAGCATCTCTAGCAAAGCCCGAGGGGCGAACCAGGTTCTTAGATACTCGCTCTTACATTCTACGAGAAGTCCAGCTTTAAATTCCCCCATTTTATCTTCTGGAAAGAGTGGTAAGGGTGCATTTTGGGGTTCCGTAAGGTGTTTTGAGAAATTGGCGACGCGTTTTTCAACTTCCAATATCTCTGAACGTGCTTTCACCACATCGTATTTCTCGGTCTTCACACGTGCAATCAGGCAGTTGAAGGGGGATATATCAATTCCTATGGAATGCATTTTCAACTCATTGCTCTGAACCAAGGTGGTTCCAGAACCCATAAAGGGGTCGAGAATCACATCACCCGGTGCAAAGTAACGCGCTAAAAACCACTCAACCAATTGCGGTATAAATTTTCCCAAATATGGATGAAGCCGGTGAACATGCTTGGTTCTTTGATATTCTGGAACATCATGGAAACCTAATTCGGGGTTCAGACCAGCATGATGATGTTTCTCATTCCCTTGTTCAATGAGTGACAGAAATACATTTATTTCCTGGAGAGAGACGCGAAGTTCTCCATTGTGAGCGCGAGTGATACGCTCCCCTCTTGGGTTGTATTTAGAAATGCGCCCACGTTGAATGTAATCGCGTATATTGTGAGGCGTCTTACCGACAATTCTTGCCGCATCTTCAAGAGTTACAAATTCTAGACCATCGGTCATGACACAACCATCCTCAATACAAAACCGAATTTACTTATTCTACCCTAAACCCCCCGGTCCGTAAAACCAGCATTTTCCGCCACCTTGTCAGGATCGAATCCCGACCTACGAAAACCAGGATCGCGGATTTGCGTATGTTAAAGTGGAGCGCGAATCCGCCGATTGTTGTATAATGATTATGGCGTCTCCAAGAAAGGAAAGGCTATGGAACTCCTTTTAGATCCCAACCTCGCTTACCTTCTGCTGGTGCTCGGATCCGTTTTGCTGCTGCTGGCCATCGTCACCCCCGGCTCGGGGATACTGGAGGTTGGCGCGTTGTTCTTGCTGGCGCTGGCCGGCTACGCGGTTTACAATCTCGGCTTCAACCTGTGGGCGCTGATCGTGCTGGTGTTGAGCATCATCCCATTCGTCTACGCCATGCGCAAACCGAAGCGGGAAGCCTTCCTGGCGTCGAGCCTGCTGGGCATCATCCTCGGTTCGGTGTATCTGTTTCCCGGCGCCGGATTCTGGCCGGCGGTCAATCCGATCCTGGCTATTGTCGTCTCTGCGCTGACAGCCGCTTTCCTGTGGCTGGTCGTCGGAAAAGCCGTCCAGGCGCACCACGCCCGCCCGATCCACGACCTGGGGATGCTGATCGGCCAGATTGGCGAGGCCAAGACACGCGTCCATGAAGAAGGCTCGGTGCAGATGGCCGGGGAATTGTGGAGCGCCCGCAGCGAGAAAGCCATCCCGCCCGGCAGCCGCGTCCGCGTGCTGGGCCGCGAGGGATTCATCCTGGTCGTCGAGCACGACGACCAGTCAAAAAAGTGATCTATCCACATTCAGTTCTCTAAGGAGGAACAAATGACTACAACTACAACAACCTTGCTGTGTATCGTCGCCTTCGTTGTCGTGGTGCTATTCATCGTCCTGGCCAACGCCATTCGTATTGTCAGGGAGTATGAACGCCTGGTGGTCTTCCGCCTGGGACGCTGCATCGGCACCAAAGGCCCTGGCCTGGTGCTGCTCATCCCGGTCATTGACCGCCCCATCAAAGCGGATCTGCGCGAGCAGGTGCGCGAGGTGCCGCACCAGGTATCCATCACCAAGGATAACGCCCCCATCTCGATTGACTTCCTGTGGTATTTCAAGGTGCTGGACCCGACCATGAGCGTCATCGGCGTCGCCAACTTCGAGCTGTCGTCGGCCGGTATGGCCACCACCACCCTGCGTTCCGTCATCGGCGGCATTCCGCTGGACGAAGTCCTTTCGCAGCGTGAGCACATCAACCAGACCCTGCGCACCAAACTGGACGAAGTGACCGAGCGCTGGGGCGTCAAAGTGACCAACGTCGAAATCCGCGAGATCATCCCGCCCAAGGATGTTCAGGACGCGATGAACAAGCAGATGTCCGCCGAACGCATCCGCCGCGCCGTGGTGACCGAATCGGAGGGCAATCGTGATGCTGCCATTAACGTAGCCACAGGCCAGAAACAGGCCGCCATCCTGCAAGCCGAAGGCCAGAAGCAGTCTGCCATTTTGGAGGCCGAAGGCCAGAAGCAGGCCCAGGTGCTGAAAGCCGATGGTTTCTCGGTGGCGTTGGAGAAGATCTTCGCCGCCGCCAAGACCATTGACCAAAAAACCATGACCCTGCAATACTTCGAGACCCTCAAGAACCTCGGCCAGGGCGCATCCACCAAGTTCATCTTCCCGATGGAATTCACCGGCATGATCGAGAATTTCGTCAAAGGGAAGGAGAAGTAAAACGTAAAGCGTAATGCGTAAAACGTAATACAATTAGGCCTCTCGCCACCTCGCGGGAGGCCTGATTCATCTTTCATCTTTCATCCTTCATCCTTCTGACTTCATCCTTTTACCCTCATCCTTTATGGAAATTTTCCCCGCTTCTCTCCGCGACTTGAGCGGCCTGCGCCGCCTCGAACATGCCTGCTTCCTGGAGGACTCCTGGCCGCTCCTGGACCTGGTCGCGGTGCTGACCTATCCGGACGTTATCCGCCTGAAAGCGGTGAACGGCGAAAAGATGATCGGCTTCATCGCCGCTGACCCGCGTCCATCCGAGGGGATGGCCTGGATCGCGACGCTGGGCGTCGCGCCGGAATACCGCCGGCGGGGGATAGCCAGGGACTTGCTGCGTGAATGTGAGAGCCGGATAAAGCAGCCGCGCATCCGCCTGTGCGTACGGCCATCGAACCAGGCAGCCATACGGTTGTACCAGGTGGGGGGGTATTTCGAGGTGGATACCTGGCGGAAGTATTACGACGATGGGGAAAATGCGCTTGTCATGGAGAAGCTCCTGTTATAATCACCCCATGCAGTCAAGTAAACTCGCGCCGCCTGTATGGATCGCCGCCCCAGCCGCATTGGACAGACTGGCTGGCGAGTTGGCGCGCCAGCCGCGCCTGGCGGTGGATACCGAATCCAACAGCCTGCACGCTTTCCGCGAACAGGTTTGCCTGATCCAGTTCTCCACGCCTGGGACGGATTACCTGGTGGACCCGCTGCGGCTGAACGATCTCTTCCCTCTGGCGACCATCTTTGCTGATCCGAAAATCGAGAAGGTTTTTCATGCGGCCGAGTACGATATCATCACCCTGAAGCGCGACTTTGGCTTCACCTTTGCCAATATCTTCGACACCATGCAGGCGGCGCGCATCCTGGGATACAAACAAGTGGGACTGGACAGCATCCTGGCGGAAAGGTTCGGCGTGGTTGTGGACAAACGCTACCAGAAGGCCGACTGGAGGCGGCGTCCGCTCTCGCTCGACGAGCTGAATTACGCCCGGCTGGATACGCATTATCTTCTCGAACTGCGCGACCTGCTGCACGCCGAGTTGGAAGAGGTGGATCGCTGGAAGCTGGCGCACGAGGAATTCAGCCGCCTCTGCCAGGTGAACGGCCACGCCGAGAACGGCTGCGCGGCCTGGCAGCGCGTGCGCGGTACGCAGGAATTCACAGACCGGGAGCTGACCATCCTCCAGGAACTTTGCCGCTGGCGCGAGGCGCAGGCGAAACGCATGAACCGCCCGGTGTTCAAGGTCATCGGCGAGAGGACGCTGGTCAGCGTGGCCCAGGCCGCCCCGCAAAGATACGATCAATTGGTCGAGGCTGGCTTGACCATGCGGCAAATGGATATCTATGCCAGCGACATCCTCGCAGCCGTCCGGCGAGGGATGCAGGCCGGGCCGGTGCGTCGTCCCGTTTCGCCGCGCCCCGACGAGGCCTTCCTCCGGCGGCTGGATGCGCTGCGTCAATGGCGGAAAAGCGCCGCCAGGAAGATGGGCGTGGAATCGGACGTGGTGCTGCCGCGCCCGTTCATGCAGGCCATCGCCGAGGAAAATCCAAAGAACTTAGCCGCGTTGGCAGAGGTGATGCCCGACTCACCCTGGCGGCTGGAAAAGTACGGCGATAAAATTCTCGAACTGCTGAAAAAGTAGAGGTTCCCCATGCGTATCCATTTCAACGGCGCGGCGCGCACCGTGACCGGTTCTCAACATTTGCTCGAAATCAACGGCTCCCGGCTGCTGCTGGAATGCGGCCTGTTCCAGGGTCATCGGCGGGATTTCTACGAGCGCAACCAGAATTTTTCCTTCGAGCCGCGCCGCGTGGACGCTGTCATCCTGTCCCACGCTCACATTGACCACAGCGGCAACCTGCCCAACCTGGTCAAACAAGGCTTCAGCAACCCGATCTACGCCACGCCGGCCACCGTTCACCTGGCCGACATCATGCTGCGCGACTCGGGCCACATCCAGGAAGCGGACATCGAATTCATCAACAAGAAGCGCGCCCGGCGCGGCGAGCCGCCAGCCGAGCCGCTCTATACGATGCAGGACGCCGTCGAGGTGACGCCGCATTTTCGACCTGTAGCCTACGACGAACCCTTCGAGCCTGTACCCGGTGTGATCGTCCGGCTGGTGGAGGCAGGTCACATCCTCGGTTCGGCGGGCGTCTCGCTGGAGATGGAGGAGAAGGGGCGCAAGCTGCACCTGTGGTTCTCCGGTGACATTGGCCGCTATGACCTGCCTTTGCTGCGCGATCCTGTTCTTCCCAGCGGCAAAGTAGATTACTTGATGATGGAGTGTACCTACGGCGACAAGCCGCACGAGGATATTCGGATCGCCTACGATGAGCTTCGGGATGTCATCAAGCGCACGGTGGCGCGCGGCGGCAAGGTCATCATTCCATCCTTTGCCGTGGGGCGCACACAGGAATTGGTCTATTCCCTGAACGAGATGATCGCCGAGGGGAGCATCCCGCCTGTGCCGGTCTATGTGGACAGTCCGCTGGCCGTCCATGCCACCGAAGTTTTCGAGCAGCACCCGGAGTGTTTCGACAAAGAAACCCACGCTTTCATTCGCGCGCACAAGCACCCGGCGCTGGAATTCGAGCAGCTCACTTATACCCACTCCGTGGAAGAGTCAAAAGCGATCAACGAGCGCAAGGGGCCGCTGATCATCATCTCCGCCTCGGGCATGGCCGAAACGGGGCGCATCTTGCATCACTTGCGCAACAACATCGAAGACCCGCGCAATGTGATCCTGATCGTCTCCTGGCAGGCGCCGGACACGTTGGGCCGCCGCCTGGCCGAACGGGAGCACGAGATCAGGATATTCGGCGAGGTCTTTCACCGCCGCGCCGAGATTGTCACCATCGGCGGACTTTCCTCCCACGCCGGCCAGACACTCCTGATAGATTACGCCATGGCGGTCAAGGATTCAGCCCGGCAGGTTTTCCTGGTGCATGGCGAAGAGCGAGCCGCGGCTGCCCTGAGGGAGCGCCTGGGAGCGCGCGGGCTTACGCAAACCGTCTACCCGGATTGGCACGCGAGCGTGGAAATTTAGGAGAACTGTATGCAACAAGAGGAAATCCGGATAGAAAGAATAAAAATCAAGGAACTGATCCCCTTTGCCAGCAATTACCTCGATCGCGCCAATAAAGATTCCATGATCCCCATTTCGATGCAACGCGCGGTGGCGCATTCCCATAACCCTTATGCTGATGGAGATGACATCGCCTTGCTGGTTGCTTACGATGGAGACGAATTGGTTGGTTACTTCGGTATCATGCCGGTCATGCTCAAAGATGGAGAGACCCTTCACAAAACTTATTGGTTCTCCACCTGGCTGGTCTCACCCAAGCTGCGAGGTAAATCGGTCGGTTCGTTACTGATGAAGGAGGCGTTGAGTTTGAACCAGGATTACCTGATCGTAGGCAGTGGGCCGGCGCGCCAGGTTTGCCGCAAGTTCGATTTCCTGGAACGCGAGCCGCTCGAATATTATGAGCTTGATCTCACTGGAACGAAAAAGCTAAATCCCATTGTGGCGTTACTGCGTTTATTTCGGAAATTACTCCACCCGTTCGGGGTCAACGTCGAAATTACCAATTCGATAACACGGGGCTTCGAACGCACCGTTGGAAGCCTGACGAAGCGCGTTTTCATTCGTCTATTGCTCTCGAAACACGAAGCGCTGTTGCACGAAATGCGCTACAGCGAAGTCACCGAAGTCAGGGATGAAACCGAGGAGCAATGGAGGAATCTGCCCGAGGTTACTCTGTATCGCGACTCCAAGGTGGTGAACTGGATGCTGAAATACCCCTGGCAAGTTGAGCCGGGAAGGTCAAGAACAGAACACCTCGATTATTATTTTAGCGACGTGAGGGAGATCTTCCAGCAAATCGCATTGGAAATCACCTCACCTGACGGAAAGGATTACAAAGGTTATATTGTATTCTCGGTTTCCACCATTCGTTCGGAAATCATCCTAAAGCTTATGGATATTCGTTTGACGAGCCAAAATGACGAGAGATTCGTGTTACCGCTGATCCTCAAGTTCGGGCAAATGTATCACGCAGATAGGATCGAGCTGCCCAAAGGACAGGCTGAGATGCTTGCGGGCAGTCTCCTGAAAAAGGCGTTGCTGCATAATAAATTCCGCATCACCCAATGTCACCCCAAGGATGGCCAAAGCCCCCTGTCTAAAGCCTGGCCAAAAATGCAGTTGAATTATTGTGATGGCGATATGGCGTTTTCGTAAGTGGTGAAAGAGCTTTTCAGGCGAGGAGAGAAATTCATGAAACGGATCCTAAAGAACACAATCCTACGCTTTGCAGATCACGTTCCGAACTTTGTCTACCGAATCCTTGTTCCGCGTGAGGTGATCAGCTTTTTTTATCATCTGGTTGCTGAAAAAGCGGTTCCTCATGCGCAATATTTATTTCCGCATCGCCCCGTGGAAATGTTCGAGCAGGATCTGATTTATGTAAAGAAGAAGTTCCAGGTTATTTCCTACGAAGAACTTGCCAGTGCGCTCGCTTCGCAAAACCGCTTACCACCCAGGGCCGCGTTTCTCTCCTTCGACGATGGCTTTTCTGAATGTTTTATGGCGGCCAGACCTTTACTGCTGAAACATGACCTCCCTTGTACTTTCTTCGTAGCCACCGACCTGATGGATAATCGTAAGATGGATTATCTTCATCAGGTTTCGTTGTGTATTGCAGCAATTAGCTCTCTAGAGCCAGGCAAACTTGCTCGAATTCTATCTGCATTGAGGCAGGCTTTAGAGGTAAACCTGGATAGCCTGGCCTCCTTCATCCGCTGGATAAGGAAAGTGAACAATGGCGAGTACGTGACCAAAATCTGTGACATGCTGGGGATAGATGTCGAGAATTACTTGCGCACACAGAAACCTTACCTCAGCAGTGAGCAAGTCCGTAAGATGGCCGCGGAAGGTTTCACCATTGGGGCGCACAGCCAGAGCCACAGAAAGCTCGGTCACTTGAGCCAGGAAGAGATCGAAAAAGAAATCGTCAATTCCTGCCAGGTGATCCGCGACCTGACGAATAAAGAGCCGGTTCCATTCGCTTTCCCTTATTCGGCGATGGGCATCGAGAGGGAATATTTAAGTTCTTTGTTGAAAAGGACGCCTTTGGTCGGTCTCCTTTTCGATACAAAAGGCTTGAGTTTCGATGAACGCTTTATCGTCAACCGCATTTGGGTCGAGTCGCCACAGTTAAATCCCGCGGGGCAAACTCCATTACCACTTATCCTTCGGCGGGCATATCAGAAACAACTCGGGTTGCCTCCCGCTGCGTAGCGAATCGAGATTTAGGATATAATTTGCCCCGCCACTGACAGTGTTCTCGTGCCACGTGTCAGGTTTTGACTTGACACTCGACACGTGGAACTTGACACTCCCTCGGAGAGGTGCCAGAGTGGTTGAATGGGACGGTCTCGAAAACCGTTGTGGGCCTCGTGTCTACCGTGGGTTCGAATCCCACCCTCTCCGCCTGTAAACCCTACAATGTCTGGAATTGGCCTGAATATCCTGGCAATTATCCTGTTGCTGCTCTTCAACGGGATTCTTGCGATGTCAGAAGCGGCTTTGCTCTCGGTGCGGAAAGCGCGCTTGCAGACGCGCGCCAATGACGGCGACCGCCGGGCGCGTGCCGCTTTGCAACTGGCCCAGACGCCGAACCGCTTCCTTTCTACCATACAGGTGGGCATTACCCTGATTGACGTTTTGACCGGCGCCATCGGCGGCGCGGCTATTGCCACCTTTCTCAATGAATTGATCGCTCGCATCCCGTTCCTTCAACCGTACAGCGAGTCCATCAGCTTGTTCATCGTGGTCATCGTCATCACTTATTTTTCGATTGTCTTCGGGGAATTGGTGCCCAAGCGCATGGCCATCCAGAATCCGGAGCGGGTGGCGTCCGCTGCGGCCGGCCCGATGCTGTTCATTTCCAAGATCGCTTCGCCGGTCGTCCGCTTGTTGGGCGGCTCCACCGACCTGATCCTGCACCTTCTGAAGGTCAAACACACTGACGAACAACCTGTCACGGAAGAAGAGCTTCTCGTCCAGTTGGATCAGGGCACGCAGGCAGGTGTGTTCGAGGAATCCGAGCAGAATATGGTTGAAGGCGTCTTCTCGCTTTCCGACCAGCGCGTCAACGCCCTGATGACGCCGCGCAATGAAATCGTCTGGCTGGATATCAATGATTCGGTGGCAGAAATCCGTCGCAAGGTCAAGGAAAGTGAATTTTCGCGCTTCCTGGTGGCCGAGAATAGCCTGGACAATATCCTGGGCGTGGTCAAAGCCAAAGACCTGCTCCTGGCCGATCTGAAGGACGGTCAACAGTTAAAGCAAATCGCCCGCCCGCCCCTTTATGTTCCAGAGACCGCCTTTGGCTCACGGGCGCTTGAAATATTCAAAGAAGCCAAACGCGAAATGGTTTTGGTGGTGGACGAATTCGGGGTTTTGCAGGGTCTCTTGACCCTGGCCGACATCCTCGAAGAAATCGTCGGCGAATTCGGGGGGGAGGCGCAGGCCACCCAACGGCAGGATGGTTCCTGGCTGTTGGACGGGATGCTCTCGAACGATGATTTCAAAGAGATATTCAACCTGCGCCACCTGCCCG
>Ga0163200_1001113_pt1 | contig 10238 bp, 8 predicted proteins | sample PL_2010_200m_FD_113535 | JGI IMG/M metagenome (GOLD analysis project Ga0163200, IMG submission 113535) | Freshwater microbial communities from Powell Lake, British Columbia, Canada to study Microbial Dark Matter (Phase II) - PL_2010_200m | ecosystem: Environmental > Aquatic > Freshwater > Lake ... | reverse complement strand
GTACGTGAGCGACTGGACATAGGCCATCATCAGTTCGACATACTCATTATCGGTAAGGTGCTGCTCTTGCATCATCCGGGAAAATTCCCCGGTGAGGTCATTGTAGAACCCGTCCTGCGCAGAATCGTTTATCATTGCCCGGTAACTGTCTGAGACCCATCCCTTCTCATATACGTTTCCGCGGATGGCGACCGATTTGTCCGTGTTCTTTGCTCCGTTATAGAGCGCCGCATCCACCGGGAGCATGATGGTGACTGCTGCCTGTTCGAACGGGAATGAGTGCGTGGCGACGACGGGTGACGACTGGGCGGAAGCAAGGGTGATATGCGGGACTTTGACCGATTCATGGGGAATAATAACCCATGCAAGAACAATGACACCGATAACGAGGATAATTCCTACACTGAGGATGTTAATGAACTGCCGCATGCCGCCTCTAGTTATTTGATGACATCAAGTAAGTCCGCGATCGAGTCGATGATACGCGTGGGAATGACTGGGGAACTCCTCAATACGTCCTCCCGAAACTTGCCGGTCCTGACAAGGATGCCCTGCATGCCGATCCGTTGTGCGCCACCAATATCTGTGGCGATGTCGTCGCCAATCATGGCGGCATCAGCAGGGTCGATGTGCATCTCCTGCAGGGCGAGGGAGAAGAATGCAGGCGCGGGTTTGCCGAGCACCGTCGCGGTCTTGCCTGAAGCGTATTCGAGAGCAGCGACGAACGGTCCTGCAGACAGGGAGAGCCCATTGGCAGCCATCCAGTATCTATCCTTTTCGAGTGCCAGCAGTTCAGCGCCTGTTTCAAGATGCCGGAAGGCAGTGTTCAGGATCTCATACGTGAAGGCATCACCCGCGTCACCCACGATGACATAGTCAACACCTGATGAGCTCCGGGCATCAGGCACCGGGGGAAAATCGCAGTGCACGTCTCTTGCCGTGAGGAGATGATAACGATACTTTCCTGCGTTCTTCATGTATGCGACAGCCGCAAGCGGAGGGGTGAAAATCATATGTTCGGGGATATCAAAACCCATCGCATCGAGCCGTGCCGCAATCGTTCTGCGGGACCGCAGGGTCGCATTGGAGACAAACCGGAACGGCAGGTTGTGCTCTCTCAACGATGCAATCGCATCCTGTGCCCCGTCTATGGCGCGGTCCCCGGTGAAGAGCACGCCATCAAGATCGATTAAAAAGCCCTTCAGACCCATTGCGCACCCCAAACGGGCAGGAACGTGACCCGGGGCATACTACATCCTGCCCGTTTCCTGCCCGGGCAACCGCCGGTCAACCTGTCAGACCTGCATTCAACAGGGGAGATGATAATGACCACGATGAACTGTTGGCGGGCGAGGTACATGAGCCTTCGCTTCACTTTCACCCTGCACGGTTGGGGGTTTATTACCCCCGCTCCCGGATTTTTATTCAGACCATGAATGCAGTTCATGCGGGGAACCGGATCGGCACGCTCTGGCAGCAGCGCCTCACCTCGCTGCGGGAGTACGAGGTTGTCCGGGACGGGAATGTATTCGCGACAAGTTTTTCGAACAATTACGTTTTTGCGTCTGCGTTTGAACAGGCGCACCGAAAGCTCGAACGGTTGACCGAACAGTATGACGGAGTTGCGTTTGAGACCCTGTTCCCCGGTGAAGAAGTGATGAACGACGCGGGTGCCTGCACCGTTCTTACCACCCGGCACCCGCTTACGGCGATGGCGCCCGTTGACGTTGCACGGCACACGCAGGATATGCTTTCGGATCTCACGCTGGTGCATGGTATTGGGCGTGCAACACAGAAGCGGTTGAACGCGAGAGGATATGGTACTATTACCGATCTCGCGCAGCACCCGAAGTTCCGGGTACGGGCAGCGCGTGTGCTCGAATGCCTGTCCGATGGGGATCCGGCAGCAATCATGAGAATGATCAGCAGCCGGCATGCAAAATCTCACCCGATTGTCCTTGGGACTGCGGGTTTTTTTGCGCCGGAAGATTTTGTGTTTCTTGACATTGAGACGCTGGGGCTCTTCTCCCGCCCAATCATCCTGTTTGGCGTGGGTACAATCGAGCGCCACGAGCTTGTCGTCCGCCAGTACCTCCTGCGGGACATCGACGAGGAACCGGCAGCACTCGCTGCAACGCTCGGGCATCTCACCCGCGAACGGCCAGCGCTTGTAACCTTTAACGGGAAATCCTTTGATTTACCCTACCTGCAGGACCGGCTTGCCTATTACGGGATGAAACCTGCAACCGGCATCACGCATTTTGACATGCTCCATTTCTCCCGGAGGCGATGGAAAGACCAGTTACCCTCCCTGCGTCTTGCTGCACTCGAACGGGAGATACTCGGTGTCAACCGGGAGGGAGACATTCCCGGGCAGATGGTGCCGGAGTTCTACGAGATATTCCTGCGGACGGGCAACTGCGGACCGCTTGTACCGGTGGTCAAACACAACCGGCAGGACGTGGTCTCGCTTGCCCTGTTGTTTTATCACCTGCTTGAGGAGACATATGGCAGTCCCTGATGTAGTACGGGTGCTCGGGACAAATCCGGTATACCGGAACCGTGTCGTACATATTGAGACTGCAGTACCGGAACCCGCCCGCTACGGGACGCTCACCGCACCGCTCCCGGAGACTTTTGATGCATACCTGACAGAGTCAGGGATCCGCCTCTATACGCACCAATGCGATGCGATCAACCATATCCGGGCGGGGAAGAACGTGATCATCACAACCCCAACAGCGAGTGGCAAGACACTTGCCTTCAACCTCCCGGTTTTTGAGCAGATGGAAATGGATCCGGACGTACGGGCGCTCTACCTCTACCCAACAAAAGCGCTGGCAAACGACCAGTTCGCCACGCTCGAACGGATGGCAAAGTTTACCGGAATCCCCGCAAAACCTGCGATCTATGATGGCGACACGCCCCAGTCGAAACGGGTGGCAATCCGCGAGCATGCCCGTATCATCATCTCCAATCCCCACGAATTCCACCAAGTATTGTCATGGCATGTAAAATGGAGCCCATTTTTCTCCCACCTCGACTACGTGGTCATCGACGAAGCGCACCGGTACCGGGGGGTTTTCGGCGCACATATTGCACTTCTTCTCCGCCGGTTTCTGCGTCTCTGCCACCATTATGGCGCAAATCCGCAGTTCATCCTCTCGACCGCAACCCTTGCAAACCCGGAAGCATTTGCCACCCGGCTCACCGGGAGGTCATTTGAGGTGATTGATGACGACGGGTCTCCGCATGGGAAGAAACACTTCGTCCTCTACAACCCGTTTTATGATGGTATGAGCGAGCGGTCAATGCACGAGGAGACAAAGGATCTTCTGGTCTCCTGCGTCAAAGGCGACCTCCAGACACTCTGTTTCACCGGTTCCCGGAAGATGGCGGAGCTCGTAACCGTCTGGGCGCGGGAAGATGCCCGACGGTCATCCGCCAATCTTGCCGGGGCGATTTGTGCATACCGTGCAGGGTACCTCCCGGAAGAGCGGCGGACAATCGAGCGGCAGTTAAAGGAGGGGGCAATGAAAGGAGTCGTCTCCACAAACGCACTCGAACTCGGTATCGATGTCGGTTCGCTTGACGCGGTAATTATTGCGGGATATCCCGGCACCGTGATATCGACCCGGCAGCAGGCTGGACGTGCGGGACGAAAAGGGGGCGATGCGCTTGCCATTCTTGTCGCGCAGGCAAACCCTCTTGACCAGTACTTCATGAAGCACCCTGACCAGTTCTTCGGGCGCCCACACGAGCAGGCAGTGGTGGATACCGAAAACCCGTATATCGTCTCCGGGCATATGCTGTGCGCTGCGGCGGAACTTCCGTTGCAGGAAGATACCGACCGTGAGTTTTTCGGTAATGCGTTCCCGGCACTTCTTTGTGACCTCGCCTCCCACCACCTTCTACGGCAGACTGTCCGTGGGTGGGTGTATACCGGGCGGAGCAGGGCAACAGAAATGGTGAGACTCGACGGTATGTCAGCCGAGAGTTACCGGATTATGTGCCACGGCAGGCTGCTTGAGACTCTGGACCGGGCGCAGGCATACCGCGAGGCACACCCGGGCGCGATCATGCTGCACCAGGGTGAGACCCATGTTGTAAACGAGATGGACCACCAGACACATACGATCCGCGTCACGGAAACCGATGTGGATTATTACACCCACCCGTTAAAGGAAGTGAGTCTTTCGGTCATCGAAACTCTCGAACATCGCATAGTGAATGGCGTGGCATGTGCGTATGGCGACGTCGAGGTGACTGAGCAGTATACCAGTTACAATCTCAAGCGCAAAGATACGATAATCGGTGTCGAACCGCTCTTTTTGCCGCCGCTTGTCTTCCGGACAAAAGCGTTCTGGTTTACCCCGCAATCCACCGTTGAAGCACGGGTCCAGGAAGCCGGGCTCGATCTTGCGGGAGGGCTGCACGGCACTGAACATGCGATCATTGCGCTTATGCCCCTTGTGGTGATGTGCGATCGCTGGGACATCGGGGGACTGTCTTCACCCGCATTTGGTGAACATGCCGAACCGACAATCTTTGTCTATGACGGGTATGAAGGCGGCATCGGACTTGCCGAGAGCGCGTTTGCCCACTTGCCCGAACTGTTTCTTAATGCGTATGAACTGGTCAGCGGATGCCGGTGCGAGGAGGGGTGCCCGTCCTGCATCTACTCCCCGAAGTGTGGGAATGACAACGTCCCGTTGGATAAGGTGGCAACAGGTATGATCCTTAAGGAGTTGTGCAGGAAAGAGAATGTTGGTGACTCCATTGGATGTCTGGGCGATGATCCGGAAACGAAAACAGCCGAACATCCTGCATGCTAATCCACAAGCACGAACCGGCTCTCCGGAGTATCGGGTTCGGGCTGGTCATCGTCAAAGATAAACAGATCATCAATCTTCGCATGAAGGATTTTTGCAATATCATGCGCGAGTTTGAGTGAGGGGTTATACTTCCCCTGCTCCAGAAAGACAATGGTCTCCCGCCGCACGCCGACTGCCTTTGCGAGGTCTTCCTGTGTCATCGAAAACCGGGCCCGGTTTTCTTTTATTCTTGTCTGCACGATTGGCACCTCTTCGACTTTTTAAAAATCAATCGACATCCCCTTTCCGGAAGAGATATGTCTGGTAGATCACTGCGGAGAGTGCAAGGACAAGGATGGATGCCATGAGAGCATTCTGTACATTAAGTTTCAGCACTCCAAGATAATCCACCCAGAAGAGACCGAACATGAAGAAGAGACCGGTCAGCCATGCGTAGGATAATCCGTACGCCCCGATCTTTTTCGATCGCTCATCGGATTCCGGATCATCCCCGTATTTTCGGTGATGGACGATACCGGTAATCAGGAAGACAATCCCTGCAGCCAGTAACATTGTTCCAATGTTGGCTTCTCCTGCGGTCAGTATGATAGAGACAAGACCACTGATGAGCATCAGTACTCCTACAATGATACGATAGATATTCCGCGATTTCATTCCCGTCACCGCACGTTTGTTATATATTTCTAACACTCGCCCATATTAATGTTATCTATTTCTAACATAATGCAGACTCATGCCGACAATACTTCGAACGGGTTACGACGCAGGGAGAACTTCAGGTAGCCATGTGATGCTTTCACAGCATCTTAATAACGCACCATCCTATGTTGGTACAGTTCGCATGTCGGCGGTTCCGAATTTCAAGGAGATCATCGGCAGGTCACCGATTGTTTTTACCATCGGTGTTGCCGGTGACAGTGGTTCAGGGAAGACAACGTTCACAGACGCTATCCGGCAAATCTTCGGGGAGGAACTCGTTGCCACCATCACGCTTGACGACTATCACTTATACGACCGCGAGGAACGCACACGCCGTGACGTCACCCCGCTTGACCCGGTGGCAAACAACCTTACCCGGCTTGAATCCGATATCGCCCGGCTCAAGGCAGGGGAGACCATACAAAAACCCGTCTACAACCATACCACGGGGCAGTTCGATACGCCGGTCCCCTTCGCACCCCGGCGGATCCTGATCCTTGAAGGGCTTCATACTCTTTTCACCCCGCGATTACACGCCCTGATGGACTTCTCCATCTTTGTTGACCCGGAAAAAGCGGTAAAATATGAATGGAAGAGGCGGCGGGATATGGATCTGAGGGGGTATTCTGCAATTGAGGTGGAACACGAAATCGCCCGACGGGAGAGAGACTATGAGGCATTCATCGCACCCCAGCGTTGCGATGCTGATGCGGTGATCCAGGTCCGGCACTCCAAATACGGGATGGAGCTCGGCCCCTCGCAGAACATCTACCAGATTTCACTATTGCAGAACCGGATGAAACGGGCGGTGAGTGATATCGATCTCAATATCGACCTTCACTCACTCCTTTCGTTTCATGACCATGATTTTTTAATCGAGTTCTCCACGCAGCAGGTTGCCTGCGCCCTGATGCGGGCGCTGACCTTTGATGGTGAGATGAACTACGAGACAATACGGAAACTGGAAAAAAGCATCGAACAGCAGACCGGTGTTCATCCTATTGCCATCTTTGAGCACAAAAAAACGGTCACCGCAACGGATATCGTCCAGCTTATCCTCTCGTGGCGGATAATCCACCGGCGGATCTTCATGCAGGAGCGGGGGTAAAAAGAAGAGGATTAATTATTCCTGCACGGTTGACCGCACGGTGAGAAAGACCGGTCCCCGCACATCCACTTTCTTTTTGTTGTCAGTGATCGCCCGCATTGCATAATCGTCGACCTTCAGGTTGATATCACTGGGGAGTTTTGCCATTTTCACCTGCACGGTGACAGGTTGCCTGCACCGTGCCGCCTCCTCGATCCGTGCCGCCGCGAGTGCTGCAACAGCCGACAGGTACGTGATGCCGGTGGAAATCCCCTCGATGCGTACCGTCTTCCACTTCTCGACATCCGGGACACCAAGGATAGAACCATCGTGGACAAAGATTTCGTTTGCGCAGGCAGGACCGCACAACTTTGCATTGGACTCAGGCTCTTCAACAACAACCTTCACTGTTGCACCGCCGAGCACACCCTCCCACGCATCAAACGAGCAGGGTCCGGGAGCCGTCGCATTCGCAGCGGCAATACGGGCGATAGCGAGGGCAAGATGCCTCCCTTCGGGTGAAACCGGCTCTTCCCGCAGGTGTACGGCACGAGCGATCTCCATTACGGTGAGCGGGCGGGGGAAAAACTGGGGATATGAGAGCTGCCTGACGTCATTTGAATTATAAGCAATCATCGCAAGCCGTTCGACACCGAGCCCAAGGTTCATCACCGGCACCCCGATACCATACTCGGCGAGCGCAGAGGGAGAGTACATCCCGAACGTCGCCACCTCGACCCAGCCGTGCACCGGGTGCCGGGCGTACACTTCTGTCTGTGAGTCCGGCATGTAATACTTGGAGCGCTTCTCGTCCGGATGGAACCGGAAGTCAGTATACCCGAACGAGGAGAGGAGCGCGTCGCTCACTGCCTTGCCGTCTTCGTTTGTGACATCATCCCCGGCGACAACGCACGAAGCGGAGTGGTAGGTCATAAGCCGGGTTGGGCCCTCTGCCTGCTCGCGCCGGAAACAGCGGTCAACTGAGAAGAGCCGGATGGGCAGCGGGGTGCGTTCCCAGATGGCGCCAAGCGTCATGAACCAACCGCTCGTCATGTGACTGCGCAGGGTGCTCCGCGATGACTCAGGGGCAAGCGCTTTAAATTCGGGGAATACTTTGTCGAAGATATGCACGACTATACCGTCATCCGTCCCGAGCACTTTTGCGATCTCAAACGTCAGTTCGTCGCCATCAATCTCTGCCTTCTTGTAGGCATGGAGCGTTTCACGGAGTCTCTCTTCGGTCTCTGCACTCATCGGCGTGCCGAGAATCGCGTTAATGGCATCAAACTGTGCCCGTGCGATGCCGACGTTCGGTCTGGGTAGCCCGCCAAGGTAGAAGACCCGGTCAAGCACAGCCATCGCTTCGGGACCGAACTGCCGGTAGATGTCTTTTTCTTCGACTATCACCGGGTTCTCTGCCTCGTCAAAGCCGAGCGAAAGGTACGTTTCACGCAACCGGTTGATGGTCGCAAAGATCGGGTGTTCGTGCGCCCGCTTGTAGACCCTTCTCGGGTACCGTTCCTCGTGGCTTACAGGTGTCAGCACCGACAGCCCGTCGTGCCAGGCACCCTCGAAATTTTCATGTGTCTTTCTCTTCCATTCATCGGGATCAAATTTCATCTCACACGCTCCAGGCAGACCACCCTGCTCAATGTATTCTCATCCTTAATGGTGTAATCGCAACACGCGGCGATCCGTTCTGCAAACGACCGCACTGCGGAGTGTTCCGGCATATTCTCTCTTGCCAACCGGTTTCTACTGTATCCCAGATACATATATCCCTTCACTTCCACAAACATCGCCCCAGAATCCTGCACAAGGGCGGCATATCTCTCCGGATGGGTGTCATTATAGCCTGCAACCAGCGTGAGGCGCACCGCGGAGCGCCGGTTGCCGAGCAGTGCAAGGCTCTCAATAATTCTGTCCCAGTAATCGTCAAACGGGCGGCATGTGGAGAGATAGGTTTCCCTGTCAGGTGCATCGAGTGAAACGTATTGCTGGTACGGATGACAGCGCGAAAGCATTTCCGGGTTCGTCCCGTTGCTGACCATAAACGTCGTGTAACCGTGTTCGTTAAACAGGCGAATGAGTTCAGGCAGCAGGCTGTAGAGCGTGGGTTCCCCCGAGAGCGAGATTGCCACCTGGTTAGGCGCCAGTGCTTCCTGCCACCGTTCATCAGTCACCGTGTTGTCAAGCACCGCGTTGTAACCGGCAAGCGCCCGTTTCTGGAGCTTCTTAACTCCGGCAAGGATGGTTTCCGGGGGGCATTCCTCAACCTCTGTCACGTCCTCTTCTACTGCCCGCCAGCAGAAGAGGCAGCGCTGGTTGCAGCGCAGCGTAGGGGTCAGCTGGACACAGCGGTGGCTTGCTATCCCGTAGAACTGGTGCTTGTAGCACATATCGCCGCCGGTAAGTGTCCGCTTGCACCACATGCAGGGCTTGAGTGCGGCAGTTGACGTCTTTGTAAAAAACTGGTAACCCTGTCGTTGCAGGGTGTCACATGGTGCTGATGGCATCGATTCCCAGTGTCTCGAGTGTCTCTTTTAACGTGTTCTGCATCGCTTTGACGAGCGTGAGACGGCGATCGCGGACTTTCCCCTCGCTCTTTAAGACCGGTTCAAAGTGGTAGAAGGTATTGAACGTGTCCGCCAGTTCATGGGCATAGGTGGCGAGCAGGTGCGGGTGGAGTTCGGTGACTACCCTGTCGATCACGACCGGGAACTTTGCGATCTTCTTTGCGAGCGCGATCTCCTGTTCTGTCTCAAGGTCATAGCATTCCATGAATGTGTCGGCTTTTTCGAGAATGCTGCAGGCGCGGGCATGAGCGTACTGGAGGTAGGGACCGCTCTGGCGCTCGAAGTTCAATGCTTCCTTCCAGTCAAAGACCGTGCTCTTCTCCGGCGAGACTTTGACGATATCGTACCGGATTGCGGCGAGTGCGACTGACTTTGCGATCGCGGTTCGTACCTTTTCATCCAGTTCCGGTCTCCGGACAGTCACTTCATCGAATGCACGTTTCCTGACCTCGGCGATCAGGTCGTCGGCAGAGACAAATTTTCCTGCACGGGTGCTCATCGAGCCTTCAGGCAGCGAGACAAACTCGAAGTGGACGATCTCCGGGGCTTTTTGCCCGAGGAGTTTCATCGTGCACTGGAGCTGTGCTGCGATCAGCTTGTGGTCTGCGCCCAGCACGTCTATGGCCCGGTCGAAATTGGCTGCTTTCCAGGTGTGGTATGCAAGGTCGCGGGCGGCATAGACTGAAGTCCCGTCACTGCGCTGGATGACGTACGGGTTTTTGAACCCGAACTCTGCGAGATCAAGAGCAAGTGTCTCCTCGCGCCGTGCCTCCGGGAGTTTTTCAATGCGCCCGATGATCCTTTTCGTGTCGCCGTTCCGGATAAAATCACTTTCCCAAACGAACCGGTCATGGTGGACATTCAGGTCCTTTAAGGTCACCGCAAATCCATCAAGGCACCGGCTCACTTCACGACGGAATTTCTTCACCGTCTTCGGATCGCCACCCTCAACGAGCTGCATCAGTCTGTCAACCTGTTGCGTGATAGACGGATCTTTTTCGATCGCCCGGTTTGCCGCGATGTAGACCCGTGCAATGTGGG
>Ga0163200_1001111_pt1 | contig 10249 bp, 6 predicted proteins | sample PL_2010_200m_FD_113535 | JGI IMG/M metagenome (GOLD analysis project Ga0163200, IMG submission 113535) | Freshwater microbial communities from Powell Lake, British Columbia, Canada to study Microbial Dark Matter (Phase II) - PL_2010_200m | ecosystem: Environmental > Aquatic > Freshwater > Lake ... | reverse complement strand
CTCCCGAAGTTTCTGTAATTCTTTGACGAGCTCTTCTTGGGTTTTACCAAGTGGATTCATAATTATTTCATTTTATTCTTCACTTATTTCTTGCAATGCTTTCGGATTAACGCCTTCAATAACACAACATCAACAGGTTTTGAAATATAATCAGTGCATCCTGCTTCCAGTGCCTTTTCCCTGTCACCTGAAAGCCCAAAGGCTGTTTGTGCAATAATAATCACCTCCTTGTTGAATTGCCGGATTTGACGCGTGGCTTCATGCCCATTCATTTCGGGCATTTTGATATCCATCAATACCAAATCAATGTCGGGACGGCTGCGGCAAAATTCAATCGCTTCTGCTCCTGTTATTACACATACTATTTCTTTGCTATACACTTCGAGTACCTCTGAAAGGAACGATGCCGAGGCTTCATCATCTTCGACGATTAATACGTTCAGTTTTTTGATCTGATTATCCGCAACCATACCGGAAGAAACATCATTAATGATGGCAACAGACTCCGTTTCGGCATTGCATGGAATAGTGAAATAAAACCTGGAACCCTTTCCCAACTCACTTTCCAGCCAGATTTTACCACCCAGCATCTCCACATATGCTTTCGCAATGGATAATCCCAATCCCGCACCTTCATAGGCTCGGGTATATGATTCACTGCCTTGCCTGAACCGTTCAAAAATGAGGGCTTGCTTTTGCTGAGCTATCCCATCACCAGTATCTTTCACAAAAAATTCAAGATATTTCCCCTTTTTCTCATACCCAAATTCAATGGAGCCTGTAGGCGTAAATTTGGCTGCGTTATCGACAAGATTGGTTATAATGGCGTGGAGTTTTTCGCAGTCTGTTTTGATGATGGATTCTTTGGATGACAAGACGGTTTTAACAATAAACCGCATTCCTTTTTGCTCAACATCTAGCTTAAAAGAGTTATAAATTTTTTCTATTTGTTCGTTCACATTCGTCATTGAAATTGAAACTTCCATCTGCCCCGATTCTATTTTTGAGATACTGACGATATTAGTGATGATGTTAAGCATACGGTCGCCGCTTTTCTCAATATGTTGGATAAAGTTTTTTTGTTCTCTAAATGTTAAATGTGGTTCTTTCAGTAGTTGGGCAAAACCGAGAATACCATTCATAGGCGTTCTGATTTCGTGGCTCATATTGGCAAGAAAAGCTGATTTCAAACGGTCGCTTTCTTCGGCGTGTTCTTTGGCCAGGATTAATTCTTGCTCTTTTTGTTTCCGCCTTAAGATGCTCCAAAACATATTGGTAAGGTTTATGAGCGCATTGACATCTGTTTCGGTATAGTCGCAGGCTTTGTTAGCGACGGCTGTCAACGCCTTAATCTTTTTCCCGTCAAAAACGGGAATTGCCATAAAACGCTCAATCGGGACGTGTCCGAAGGGAGTTCCTTTTTTATCGGGAGTATCGGCGTATGAGTTGACGATGATTGGCTTTCGCTGCCTGATACATTCGCCCCACAATCCTGCTTCGGAAATGGGAAATTGCATTGGCTTGTTTTGAATTGCGCATTTCTCCATAACAGTTTTTGACCATGCTTGGATGGTTTCCACAGCTTCAGATTCGTCAAGCGTGCCAATAATAGCAAACGGGCTTTGGATTGATTTCTCAAGAACTTCCAGTATAAAATCCAAAAGCCGGTCTTGTGGGGCATCCATCATGTTGTGCAACTCCAATTGTGATAGCAACCGAACCCCTTCAAGTTTGCGCGCTTCCTCTGCCTGCTTGCGTTCATTTTCAGCCTCGATATTGTGCAGAGCAAAAGCAATATCTTCCGTGATTTCTTTAAACAAGTTAAGCTCATCTTCATCTTTAAATAGTTCTCTGGGAATTGAAACAGAAGCTACTCCGTAAATTTTTCCTTCATATTCCAGCCGGATTGCCATCGCGCTCCTGTTTGCATATTTCCCTGACAGAGGACAATCCTTGCAAGTAATTCCAGGCTTTTCTATTGTAATTAAACAGTTTTCCTTTAATGCATTTTTTACGCAAGCTGTCATCTTGCCACTTTTCATCAGCTCGGTCACAGGTGAAAAATCGTTGCCCAAACCGGCTTCGGCAGAAGTAAGATATTTCCCTGAATCATCCAACAAAGCAATCCAGGCATTTTCATAACCTCTTGGTGCAGTAAGATTTTTACAGGCTTTTTTTATGAGTCTGTCCCGGTCTTTCTCTTTTGTGATGAGCTGGTTGACATTTCGTACTGCTCTGAGAATAAGATTGAGATGTTTTATCTTGTTCTCTGCCTGCTTGCGTTCGACGATTTGTCCCACCCTTTCAGCAATCGCAGTGAGCATACTTTTTTCTTCTTTCAGGAAAGGTCTCTTATTGCTAACCGGTATTTTTTTCAGATAATAGATCTCTATATTACCGGTATTCTCACCAGCAACAATAATTTTCTCGGCAAGCTTCCAGTCTGTTTTTTTGAAGTTTCGTGTTTTATATTCCGCACCATATATAATTATTCGGCAAACAGCGATCTTGGGATATTGCAAGGATGGAGGGATCAGATCAACAACTCTCTGGAAGAAATCTTCATTCGAAATACCGGGGATTTCTACAAGCTTAGAAGTTTCATAAAGACAATGCAGCTCTTTTACCCGCTCATTGAGGTTATGAGTTTTTCCCCGCAGCGCTTCTTCCGCTTTTATTTTGGCTTCTATCAGCGCTTTATTTTCCAATGCTGAATAAACAGCCGGAACAAGCCTTCTGAGATTTTCCTTTAAAACATAATCCATTGCACCGGCTTTCATACATTCAACGGCAACTTCCTCATTCATTGTTCCGGTAACAATAATAAAAGGTAAGGTTGGTGAAATTTCCTTTACGATGGTTAAAGCTTCCATTCCGGTGAATTGAGGGAGACTGTAATCGGAAAGGACAAGGTCGGGATTAAATTCAACTAATCCTTTTTTAAAGTCCTCTTTCGTTTCAACATGAAGATAGGTGTAATTGATTTTTGCTTCCTCCAGTTCCATAAGAACTAATTCGAGATCCGTCAACACATCCTCAAGAATTAATAGTTTGATTTTTTTTTCCATAATTCATCCTTTATTTAGGCAATGAAAAATAAAAAGTTGCTCCTCTGTTTACTTCCGCTTCCGCCCACACGTTGCCGCCGTGTTTCTGAATGATTTTATAGACAATTGCTAAACCGACGCCGGTGCCTTCGAACTCTCTATCGCTGTGCAGCCTTTGAAAAACATTATATAATTTATTGGCATATTTCATATCAAAACCAACTCCATTATCCTTAACATAATAGATAACCTGCCTGTTCTTTTTCAGACTTCCGACTTCAATAATGGCATGTTCCTTTTGTTGGGTGAATTTGATGGCATTGGAAAGTAAATTTGTTACCACATGCTGCATCAATGAAGCATCTGCAGAAATTGGAGGCAGTTGAGAGATGTTAAAATCTATGTTTCTTCCGGGACATAAAGCTCTTAGTTCATTAAACACCTCTGCAAATAATTGATTCATATTGACGGAGTCCTTCATGACATCTTTCCTGCCCAAGTGCGAAAATGAAAGCATATCATCAATCAGGCAATCCATTTTACGCGTGCTCTCCACGATTACATTGATCAGTCTTTTGCCCTCGTCATCCAATTTTTCAAAGTACTTTTTATAAAGGGAATTCGTAAAACCGGAAATGGCACGCAGCGGAGACCTGAGATCATGTGAAACGGAATAGGAGAATGACTCCAGATCATTATTGGAAATCTCTAACTGGAGCGTCCGTTCCTTCACGCGTTCTTCCAATTCTTCATTCATCTTACGAATTTGCAACTCAGCATTCTTCCGGTCCGAAATATCTACTGCGACAAGGACTGCACCCTGGATTTCCCCGTTACGATTTAGCAGAGCGGAACCTGAAATAAGAACAGGTATTTTAAGGTCATTTTTTGTTACAATATTTGTTTCTACTTTATTAAAAGTAACATTTGATTTGTCCTTGGATAATTCATAATCTTTCAATGAATTAAACCAGGAACAATAAATATCATTTTCAAATAATATTCCGATTTCAGAATCTATCATTTTTTTATACTTATAACCCCAGAGTGATAAAGCTGCTTTGTTCACTGTTTTTATAACCCCGTCTAATGAAAGTACTATGATTGAATCATTGACAGACATTAAAATACTTTCAAGATAATTCTTGGATTTTTCCAGTTCGATTTTTTCAAGCAGTTCTTTCTTTTGCCTGTCAAGCTGCAGAAAAATCTTTACCTTACTGATTAAGTAATAGGGATTGTACGGTTTAGTCACAAAATCAACAGCGCCTGCTTCATAACCTTTAAAAACATGATATTCATCGGAATAGACCGCCGAAAGAAAAATCATCGGGAGATGTTTTGTTTTTCCTTCACTTCGCAGATACTCGGCTAATTCATACCCATCCATCTCAGGCATTTGGATATCCAGTATTGCTAAGGCAAGATCGTGGTTAAGTGTAGCTTTCAGGGCTTCATTACCGCAGGTTGCCTTAATGATATCGACTTCGATCTCCTGTAACACCTTTTCAAGGGCAATCAGATTTTCCGTTTTATCGTCGACGATTAAAATTTTTTGTCTTTCACTCATCTCTTTCTCTCATTTTAGAAGTGTCATCCATTGCTGATACGCATTCCCAGGATCTTTAAAAAATCATTGATTTCGCCAAGGGTCAATACTTTATCAATTTTGCCTGTATTTATTGCAAACATTGGCATAACCGGATGTTCCGCAGTCATTGGATCTTCCGCAATAGTTAATCCGCCAAACTCTTTGATGATTTTTATCCCTGCTGAACCATCATTGTTCGCACCGGTAAGGATTATTCCAATCAATCCAGGCCCCCATGCATAGGCTGCGCTTTCAAACATTACATCTATTGAAGGTCTTGAATGATTTACCTTTTCTTCGTTCGACAGAGAAATGGTTTCATTACGCTCTACCAGCAAATGATAATCGGGTGGCGCCAGATAAATATATCCTGCTTTTATCTCTTCTTTATCGCTTGCTTCTTTCACATTAAGCAAAGTAGCTCTGTTCAATAACTCTGCCAAACAACTATCTTCCAAAGGGTACATGTGCTGCGTAACGATAAACGGAATTGGAAAGTCAGACTGCAAATTTTTAAATATTTCCATAAGCGCTCTCAACCCTCCGGCAGAAACACCTATGGCAATGGCTTTGTATTCTATCTTATTTATACTATTCATTGGTTTTGTTCAGGCGATCCCTTACATATTTTTTCTGGAAAATCTTTGCACTATCCTCAACAGACTCATAGTTCTTATCCTTATCCCAGAAAAGAAGACTTTCTTTGTTCCCCAGGCAGAGAAACCCACCCGGAACAAGACTTTCATTAAAAATGTCAAGAGCCCTGTTCTGTAAGGTTTTATTAAAATATATCAGCACATTCCGGCAAAGGATCAGGTGCATTTCACCGAACGACTGATCCGTTACCAGGTTGTGGTTAGCAAATGTGATTTTCTTCCTGAGCGATTTATCCATTGCAATGGAATCGTATTTCGCATGATAATATTGCGAAAAAGATTCGGTGCCGCCTCCCTTCTGATAATTTAACGTACATTGCTTTATATTCTCCAGGTGGTAGATCCCCTGCTTTGCTTTTTCCAACGCTTCGTCGTTAAAATCTGTCGCAAAGATCGTTGCCCGATCATATACACCTTGTTCTTTCAGGAGAATTGCCAGTGAATAAACTTCTTCACCGGTGGCGCAGCCGGCGTGCCATATTTTAATAAAAGGATACGTGTTGAGAACAGGGATAACCTTTTCTATTAGCATGCGGTATACCTGCGGATCGCGAAACATCTCGGTAACAGTTATGGAAAAATCGCGTACCAGAGCCTGAAAAAAGGATTCGTCGTGCAGAAGGGCCGGGATCATCTCCGAAATTGAATTCAATCCGCTTTTGACCAGGAATTGTCTTGCTCTTCTTTCTACCGAAGCTCTGGCATAATCACGAAAATCATACCCATACCTTTCGTACATGGCATCAAGTAAAAGCGTTATTTCCAGATTTTCAATTTCGCTTTTTCTCATTCTGAAATCCCTCAAAGCATTTTCACCTGTACAACCAGACCCGCAACATCGAAAAGAGCCGGTTCACATCCACCGGTTTAGGTAAATAATCACTGGCGCCCGCTGCGATACAATTTTCATAATCCTGTTTCATCGCCTTAGCGGTGAGCGCGATGATCGGCAGCTTATAAAAGTTCTCCTGGGCCCGTATGCGTTTTATTGTTTCATACCCATCCATTTCAGGCATCATAATGTCCATTAAAACGAGATTGACATCAGGTTCTGACTTTAAGATTTCCAATGCCTTCAAACCATCTTCTGCTTTCAGCAGGGAAAATCCCTTTTCTCCCAATAATTTTGACAGGGCAAACACATTCCTCATATCATCATCGACGATCAGGATTTTCTTGCCCTGAAAAATAAGGTCAGTATTATGCAGATCTGCTATCATTTTTCTCTTTTTCGCCGGCATTTTTTCAACCATCCGGTGCAGGAACAAGGAGGCTTCGTCCAGCAATCTTTCCTGTGATTTCACCCCTTTTATGATGATCGATTCTGCATAGTTCCGCAATTCAAATTCTTCTTCTTTTGTAAGTTCCTTTCCGGTATAAACAATCACCGGTGGAATAACAACTTTCATTTTCTCCAGCGTTTTCAATAGTTCAAAACCCGTCATATCCGAAAGTCCAAGGTCAAGGATTATGCAATCGTATTTATTGGATTTGAGCTCTTTGATCGCCTCGGCGCCGGTCGCTGCAGCAGTGCAGTGCACATCTCCGTTCCCGATCAATTTAATGATGCTGTCCCGAAGATTTTTATCATCTTCTACAACCAGCAAATCCTTCATCCGGTTGCTGGACATTTCTTCCAGCTTTTGGAATGCTTCATCTAATTCTTCTTTTTTGACAGGTTTTGTCAAATACCCGATAGCTCCTTTTTTAAATGCTTCTATTGTAGCATCTTCTACTGACATGATATGCACAGGTATGTGCCGTGTATTGGGATTGCTTTTTAATGTATCGAGCACACTCCAGCCGTCAATTCCCGGTAGGCGCAGGTCTAACAGTACAGCGGCAGGAAGATGTTTTTCTGCCAGTTCCAGTCCTTCTTCACCTGTTAATGCAACGATTCCGTTAAAACTTTTTTGGTGGCATTGATCAAGAACCAGTTTGGCAAAATTCGGATCATCTTCAATGATCAGAATACTTTTTTCTTCCTTATTGAGCGTTTCCCGATCATCCGGAATTTTTTCCGGGGTTGCATGCTGAGATGTCTTTCCTGTTCTTAAATCCGCTACGGATTCCCTGGTTATGTTTGATGCGGGAGTTATCAGCTTTTTAGGTGTTTCCAATTTCACCGGAAGATAGAGGGTGAATATTGATCCTTTTCCTTTTTCACTTTCCAATTGGATCTCTCCACCCAGCAGGTTTGCCAGTTCCCTGGAAATTGAAAGTCCCAGGCCGGTACCCCCGTATTCTCTGGAGGTACCTCCTTCTGCCTGCTGGAAAGCTTCAAAAACAATTTTCTGCTTTTCAGGGGAAATTCCTATCCCGCTGTCCTGGATTGCTATTGCCAGGCTGTTTTCCGGCGAAAGCCCGCTTCTCGATAGATTTACATCTTTTTCCGGTACATAAAAATGAATGGCAACCCCGCCCTTTTTTGTAAACTTGATGGCATTCGACATCAGATTATTGATGATTTGCAGCAGCCGTTGATCATCATTCAGAATATATTCCGGTGCTTTGGAGTCTATATTGATTTTAAAAGCGAGTCCTTTTTCCTCCAGCATGTGTTTGAAATTATTGCTGATGGTCTCTGCAAGTTTTTTTATTTGTACCTGATCAATATGCACATCCATCCTCCCGGCTTCGATTTTCGATAAATCTAAAATCTCATTAATAAGCGAGAGAAGATCATTCCCGCTTTTGTAGATTACTTCCGCCGATTCTAACTGGCTTTTATCCATATTGCCCTCTTTATTATCGGCTAACATTTTAGAGAGTATTAATAAGCTGTTTAAGGGCGTGCGCAGCTCATGTGACATATTTGCCAAAAACTCGGATTTGTATTTGCTCGCAATGGCTAATTCTTCTGCCTTTACTTCAATATCTTTCCGGGCATTTTCAATATCCTTTTTCTGTATTTGAAGTGACTCGTTTTTCTCTTCCAGTTCTTCGTTTGTAACTTCCAGTTCTTCCTGCTGGGCTTTCAGTTTCTCTTCCGACTGCTGCAACAGTTGAGTTTGTTCTTCCAGTTCTTCATTGGCAGTTTTCAATTCTTCCTGCTGGGTTTGCAACTCTTCCGTCAATAATTGGGATTGTTGCAACGCTTTGGTCAGTTCAGTACGATTTTTTGCGGTTTCAATATTAATGGCCAGTGTGGCCATTGCCTGATCGAGATATTCCAGGTGAAGTTCAGTAAATTCATTCAGCGTACCGATTTCGATCACACCTTTTACTTTGCCTTCAAAAAGGAAGGGAATCACACAAATAAACCGAGGTATTCTCTCACCAAGTCCGGATGTAATCCTAATGTAATCATCGGGTACATTTTTTATGAGAATCACGGTCTTTTCCAGGGCAGCCTGGCCGACCAATCCTTCTCCGATCTTAAATTTATTCGACAGGTTCTTCCGTTTTTGATAGGCATAACTGCTTAATAATGTTAATGTTGGTTCGCTTGTAGTGTTTTCATAAAGATAAAAAGCGCCGATTTTGGCATCGAGATAGGTTGAGATTTCAGTAATTACCTTGGTGCTGATGGTTGCAAGATCCAATTCCCCGCGCATCACATCATTCATCCGCACGATCCCTGTTTTCAACCAATCCTGAGCTGCAGATTCATTTTTTGCCGCCAGCAACGAGGCCTGCATTTTAATGGTAGCTTCAGCTAATTTGCCGGTCTCATCCTGGCTCTCTATTTCTATCTGTGTATCGAGTTTTCCATCTGCTATTTCATTTGCAATGTATACCATCTTATTCAAATTGGAAGATATTAATCTCGCTATCCAAAATCCTGCTAATAATCCAATGACAATGCTTGCCAATGCAATGATGATGCTAATAGTTAATGCAACATTTGCATTCTTACTTGCTATTGCTTGTTGCAATTCGAGGTCTTCATCTATTTTATCAACCAGATTTTCTATGGCTGCGGCCGCATTTTCATACGCAGCTGTGCTTTTATTTTTCTCGAGAAAAATAGTATTTGATAAGTGAATCCTAAGATCAGGTAATTGTCCACTCGTATTTTCTAATTTTTGTAACTCATAGAAAATCAGATCCCTGATTTCATCATCCGTTCTTATAAATTCCGTGTAACTTCTTTTAAAATTTTCTAAAATTTCAACATTCTGTTTTTCAAGTTGTGGTTCTAACTGTATTACCCTCGAATTCAGTTCATTTCTATACTTTGAAATGTTGGATGAATAGGTATCAATTTCCTCTTTCGTATCGGAAAGGAGAAGATTTTTCTCGGCCCGGTGGATTTCAACCAGATTTCTATTTATCCGCGCCGCAAGCTTTATATTTTCCGCTTTGATATCGACTATGAAATCCAACTGGGCAGTTGAACGATTCAGGTAATAAATTCCCAATAAAGAAATTACAATCTCAAGGAAAACGATAAGTATGACCGCGAAAAGTATTTTGCCCCTGATGGAGAGGTTATTGATAAATTTCATAGTGAACCTCCTGTTTTATTGTTATATCTCATGAAATTTCTTCACTGTTGAATACATCTTTTCAAAATCTTCTGACTTATCAAAAAAATAATCTGCCCCTGCAGCCTTGCATTTTTTCCGGTTTAATGTACTCGGATAATTGGTGTAGATCATTACCTTTTGAGCTGGTTTCCGTTGTTTAATGACTTTTATTGCATCCAGTCCATTCCCATCCGGCATCATAATGTCCAGGATGATTAAATCAGGATCCATCTCCTGAAATAAATCCAAAGTTTCTTTTACATTTCCTGATTCATAAACCTGAATATGATCGTTTAATGATAAGAGTAATCTTTTAAGGCTTTTTCTTACGATTGAAGAATCATCGGCAATTAGAACTTTCATTTCAGTCTCCCCAAATGATAAAGATCCTACTTCAAACTGACTTTTTCTGAGGCAGAAGCATAGATTATTACGAGTTTTGTAATAGGCTCAAATATAATGAATTACAACCCATTTGTCTGT
>Ga0163200_1001110_pt1 | contig 10252 bp, 8 predicted proteins | sample PL_2010_200m_FD_113535 | JGI IMG/M metagenome (GOLD analysis project Ga0163200, IMG submission 113535) | Freshwater microbial communities from Powell Lake, British Columbia, Canada to study Microbial Dark Matter (Phase II) - PL_2010_200m | ecosystem: Environmental > Aquatic > Freshwater > Lake ... | reverse complement strand
TCTACAACCTGTTTTCCCGGAGCGCATTGTCAATGCCGGAGGAACGCCAGACCCGCTATCAAAATGCGATCCGTTTCCTCCGGGATGTGTCCAAAGGAGTGAGCATGCTGGGGGCGGACGCCCCGGCCGAACCGGCGGACGGCCAGCCCCAGGCATCGCGCGACGTTGCGGACCGCATCTTTACCACGGGCCGCTCATCGACGGGCGGCCCGGGGACTTTGGATAACTACTGATGATCGAAACGATACAGGATGCCATCATAACGCAGTTGGAAACCATCTCGGGCGTGGGCAGCGTCGGCGCCTGGCAGGGCGATGTCAACGATATCGAAGAGATCCTGCAGATTCCGCAGAAACTGCCTGCTCTCCATGTGATTTATCATGGGGCCGGGTTTGCGGACAAAAAAACGCTGGGAGCGGCGATCTCCGCCGACGCCAACATGCGGTGGATGATCATCTCGGTGAATAAAAACCTTAAAAGTCGCGCGGCGGGCGCTGTATCGAGCTACACAATGATCGAGGCCGTCAGGAACAAACTCATGGGCTATCGAATCAGCCCCTATCACGGATTCCTGTGGCCTCTCCAGGAAGATCTGCTGACGGCGCTGGGCGGCCTGCAGGTCTATGGCCTGATTTACCGGATGAACACATCCGTAACCGCTTAGGAGGAACCATGAAAAAACTTATCTACACCGAAGGCCCGATGTTTATGACCTGCGGGATCGCCGGGCAGTTCCGGCTCGGCGTCCCGCGGGAGGTTTCGGACGACCTGGCGGCGATTCTGCTGCGCAAGGGCCGCCTGAAGGAGTTCACCGAAGCGTCGCCGGAAAACACCGGCCGCGCGGCAGCCGCTCCCAAAAAGAGGGCTGCGGAAGGGAAGGAGGAATAACCCATGACCCAGCAATCAGGCGCCAACGCAGTAATCATTTTCGATACGGAGACAACCTACAAGACCACGCCTGGCACACCCGATGCGCACGTCCTGCCGTTCGTCTCGGAGTCCCTGCGGCTCTCCCGCGGCCTGGTCAAATCGCGGACGATCAGGAGCAATCGCAATCCCCAGGCCCCGATGCGGGGAAACATGAACGTCGCCGGAGATATCGCCATAGAGCTGGCCCCGCAGTACGGGAAGCTCTTCAAGCATGTCTTCGGGTCGTATGGCGTAGCGGGCGCGGGAGCCCCCTACACCCACACGTACAAGATCGCGGCGCTCCCCGTGGGGATGTGTGTCGAGAAGCAGTTCACGGACCTGGCCACCGACAAGTACTTCCGCTACAACGGATGCAAGGTCGCCAACTTTAAACTCTCCGCCAAGACCGAGGGGCCGGTCGACGGCTCCCTCTCACTCATGGGGGCGAAGGAGACCATCAGCGGAGCGACCTTCGACGCGACGGCGACCGACAATGGCCATACCCCCTTCGACGGCTTCGAGGGATCGCTCTTGCAAGGGGGCAGTCCCCTGGCGATCGCCACAGAGATCGATTTCTCCCTCGACAACGCCCCGGACGGAAACACCTACGTCATGGACGGGACGGGGCAGCGCCGCAGTCTGCCCGAGGGCGCGGCAATGGTCAGCGGCAACCTGAAATGTCTCTTCGAGGACGACGTCCTCTACGCCCTGGCCGTCGCCAATACCGAGACGACCCTGGCGCTCCATTTCACCAAGGGCGCAGGCACAGGCGCATCGGCCGGAAACGAGAAAATGAGTTTCTACATGGACGAGATGAAGTTCAGCCCCAACTCGCCGGTGATCTCCGGGCCGACAGGCCTCCTGGTGGTGCTGGGCTTCGAGGCATACCTCAACGTCGACGCGGATGCCTCGGCTCTCCGGATGGTGCTCCTGAGCCCGATCGCGACGTTCTAAACGAGAAACGGGGACATGATGCCGCATCGTGTCCCCGGAAGAAATGAAAGGTGATTCCATGACCGAGAAAAAGTATAACATCGGCGGCAAGTCCTACGTCCAAAAGCCGCTCGTCCTGGGGCAACTCCGCCAGCTCCTGGACGTTCTTCGGGGCGTTGCGATCCCCGTGGGCGCCGAGGTCCCGGAAATCGTTCTGGCGCTGGGCGACAACCTGCCGGAGGCGCTGGCTGTCATTTTAACGGAAAGCGGAAAATCTCCGCAAGACAAGGATATCCCGGATCTGGCCGGCGAGCTGGCCTTTACCATTCCCGTGGATCTGACCGTCGAGGTGATCGAAGATTTTTTCGACTGCAACCCGATAGCCTCTCTTTTGGAGAGGTTCGCGGGGATGACGAAAAAGATCGAAGCGGCGATACGGACTGGATATCCGAACTCATCGTCATCCTCGGCGGCGGGGATATCACCCGTCGAGACGTAATCCTCTGGGGATATACGCTGAAGGAATGCGAGTCCTGGCTGAAATACCAGGAGCGCGCGGTCATTTTCCGGGAGACGATCATTCATCTCCTGGTGGGCGAGACGGCGGCGCAGAAGACAAAGCGGCTGAAAGACGACTTCTGCCAGGCATGCCGGGCGGCGAAGAGAGACAAAAATTGCGGCGCATGCAGTAGAAACATTCGGATAGCCGGAGATAAAAAAACGTGAGTGACCAGAAAATACAATTGATCATCGAGGCATATGACAAGACAAAAGATGCCTTCGCGTCACTGGATAAGGCGGTCAAAGGTCTCGACGCATCTACCCGGCAAGCATCCTCATCCGGCGTCTTCAGCCTCGCCAAGTTGAAAGAGAGCTGGATGGGGCTGTCCGCCGCCGCCATCGCCGCATGGATGACCATTCAAAAGGCGATGAATTACGTCGAGCTGGGCGCCCGCGCCATGCAGGCCGAAACGGCCTATGCCAAGACGGCGGAAAGCATGGATGTCAACGCCGATCGGATGTTGGCGTCCATGAAAAAGGCCTCCGCCGGTACCATCGATGAATCCCATCTGATGCAGAAAGCCTTGAAGGGGATGGCCCAGGATGTGGACCCCAACAAGATCCCGCAACTTTTTGAGGCGGCTCGTGTCGGCGCCGTCAAGGCCGGAGAAGACGTTACCAATGTGGCCGATTCTATTATCGACGCCATCGCCAACCAGATGCCAAAAAGTTTGAAGCGTTTCGGCCTGGTCTCCAAGGAAGAATTAAGCGCCTTCAACAAGGCCGTTTCCGCCGGCGCGGAAGATCTGAATCTCCTGGACATCGTTCTGAACAGAGCAAAGATTCAGGCGGCGAAGATGGGCCTGGAATCCTACAACGCCGCCATCGCCGTTCAGAGATTCAAGGCCGAAGTGGAAGAACTGAAAGAAACGCTGGGCAAGGGCATCATCACCGGCCTTGAAAAGCTCTGGAATGTTCTCAAGGCCGCCGCGTCCGGGGCGCTTTTGCTGGCCGCTGGGTTGCGCGCCGTCCAGGCGGGGAAGCTGGAATATGCCGCAAAAGAGAAAGAAGAATTTTATAATAAATATGCCGCAAAAGCCACGCCGGAAGCGAGAAACAAAATGCTGGCGGATTGGCAGAATAGCCAATACCTTGCAGACCAAGCCTGGCTCAAACAGGAAGAATTGGCGAAATCTGCCAGATCAATGCAGAAATCGTCTCTGAATGCCCTGGGAATATACCGTTCGGGAGACGCCGGTGATGATGGGAAGGATGAAACCACCCAGGCAAAACTCGACGCCGACGCCGCCAAGGCGAAAGCGGACAATGAGAAAATCTTGGCCGATTGGAAGAAAATGGGTGCGAGCAAATCTTTCATCGAAGGTCTGCGCGCGCTCATGCAGGCCGATATTCAGGGGATCAAGAGCGGGTTGGATACGGCCAGGGAAGGCTATAAACTTCAGGACGCCGCGGCCGAAGAACACTACAAATCAGGTCTGGACGCGGAAAGCGCCTATATCGCCGCAAAACAGCGCCTTGAAAAGGCCGGCCTGATGGACACCCTGTCCGCCCTGGAGAAGGAAAAAACAGCCACGCAGGCCCGCTATCAAGCCATGATCGGCGGCGTCCTGCCGGGACAGTCACAGGATGAAGAGCGCAACAAGCTCGCCGCGGAGCAGAAGAAGGAAGTGGCCCGGATCGACGGTGAAATCGCCAAGACCAGGATCGATCTCCAGATTGCCGACAAGAAAAACGACATCGATGCCATCGAGCGCAAGCAGAAACTGGCGGACATCACCCGGGAAGGGGTGTTGAGCCTCCTCCAGGAAGAGGTAAAACTGCGCACGCAGTTGAACAGCCTGCAGGTAGAACGCGGCGGCATGACGGAGTCGGCGGCGACGGCGGCGGAAATCGCCGGAAACCGCTCGATCCTGGAACTCCAAAAACAACAGATCGAGGAAAAGATCGTTGCCGGCGGTCTGGCGGATGACGAAGACGCCAATCTAAAAAACCAATTGACGCTGATCGACACGCAACTAACCGGTTGGAAGGTTGTGACGGCAGAGAAGTTAAAGCAGCAGAATGCCGACGAAAAGACCCTGGAGATCGACCGCGAACGCCTGGTGAATACCTATAAACTGCGGGAGGAACTGGCCAAGTCCGCGGGCGATTACCAGGCGATGTATGACATGCAGAAACGCTCGCTGGAAATCGAGCGCGCCCGCGCCCTGTTGAAGGTCAGCAAAACAGTTGGTTTCACCCAGGAAGATATCGACGCCGTCAATCAATATTACGACAATCTGGAACGCCGGATCGTCGCCATGAAGACGCCCCTGGGCGCGTTGGCCCTGGGGCTCAAGGACTTTGCCGTCGAAGCGGCAAACGTCGGTCAGAAACTCTACGATTCGATCAAAAAGGCGTTCGACGGCATGACCGACGCCCTGACCGAGTTCGTCATGACGGGGAAGCTCAACTTCACCGACCTGGCCAACTCCATCATCCGGGACATGATCCGGATCATGATCCAGCAGAGCATTACCGGCCCGCTGGCGAGGGCGGCCGGAAACGTCGACTGGGGGAGTCTGTTCAACCAATCCGCATCGGGTAGCTACTACGATCCGGCTCTGGGGATGTCCGTGAAGGGCACACAGGCGCCAGTTCACCATTCCGGCGGCATGGGCAATGAGCCGACATCTTACCGGCTCGTTCCGAACCCGGATATGCTGCCGCGGTACCACAAGGGCCTCGGCCCGGGTGAGCGATACGCGATCACCACGGACGACGAATCGACGATGACCCCCGGCCAGCGGAAAGATTTTTTCAAGCTGGCGAGCCAAATCGGCGGCGGGTCCCCGCAAGCCGTCACGGTGAAGATCGTCAACGAGGACGGAGGAAATCCCGTGAAAGTCAGTGATTCGCGCGTATCGTTCAACGCCCAGGAGATGGTCGTTACGGTCTGGCTCGATGCGCTCAGGCGGAACTCCTATGGGCTCCGAGACGCGATGGGAGGATAGACGATGGCGGATTGGCCCTCGATCGCAAATCCGGACTACGGGCTCGAAGAGGAATACTACAAGCCCCAGGTCCGGCAGGAATTTGAGGCAAACTACGTCCAGTCCCGGCCGAGATCCACAAGGGGGCGCTCCCGCTGGGCGCTGCACTGGGCACTGCTGCCGGAGGCGGAATACCAGACCCTGCTGACCTTTTTTTCCACAAACCAGGGCGGCGTATTTACGTGGATTCACCCGATATCGAGCGCGTCGTACACCTGCCGCTTTTCCGCCGACGTCTTGAAATCCAGGATCGTGATGCCCGAATGTCGGGCGGTCGATTGCCCGATCGAGGAGGTCTGAGATGACGATCGCCCTCTCCTCCATCGCGATCGAAGAGAAAAACAAGCTGGCCACGGACAGCGTTTTCCTCGTCTGCCTGAAGATCACCATTCCCGGCCTGGAGGATCCTCTGTATATCGTCCGCGATAGCCAAAACCTGGCGTGGAACGGCATCACCTGGGTCGCCTTTCCGTTTGAGATCGATGAGATCGGCGACACCAACAAGGGCGAGGTCCCCCAGGTGAATATCCGCGTATCGAACGTCTCACGGGCGATGGAATTCTATATCCAGCAATACGACGCTGACTGCAAAAACAACGGCTTCGCGCCGATCACGGTGAACATCTACGTGGTGAACACGGCGGCGATCGCCGCGGATCCGGACGCCCCGCCGGAAGTCGAACACCTGTTCGAGCTTTCAAAACCCCAATCCAATGCTCAATGGGTGACGTTCGTGCTCGGCGCGGCGAATCCGTTCACACGGCGGTTTCCCCGCAACCGGTTTCTGAAAAGTCATTGCCGCGTTCAGAAATTCAAGGATGCGGACTGCGGATATTCCGGGGCGGAAACGATCTGCGACCGGACCCTGACCCGCTGCCGCGAACTGGGCAACTCGGACCGGTTCGGCGGGTTTCCGGGGATCGGTCTTGGAGGATTGCGCCTTGCCTAAGCCTGATTTCCGCGATCTGATCGGCGTCCCGTTCGCCTACAACAGCCGCGAGCTGAAAAACGGCCTCGACTGCCTGGGCGTCGTCATGGAGGCCCGGCGGCGGCTCGGCCTCTACACGCCGGACATCCGGATCGCCTGCTACGACGCCGTGGAGATCGGCCTGGCCGTCGTCGAAGAGGCGCAAAAATGGGTGCGGCTGGAAGATCCCACCCCCGGCTGCATTGCGCTGATGGCGATCGATCCGGAGCGGCCGGGGATGATCCAGCACCTGGGCGTCTATATCGGCGACGGGCGGATCATTCATACGTTGTTCAAGGTCAACTCGTCGGTAATCCGCATCGATGATCCGTACTGGTCGAAGAAAATCAAGGGATATTACGAATGGATTCCGTGATGCAGTTCGACAAAATCCAGGTGACGTGCGTCCGGAACCCCTTTGATCCGCTGGCGGAAGGCTCCCGCGAGGTGCGCGTCATGGAGTGGCGCTCCCGATCGATCCGGGAGCTGATCGTCGATTTTTACGGCGGCGCGTCTCCGGTTGGGTATGAAATCGCCGTCTCCATCTCCGGCGTCCTCTGCCGGGATCCGGGCATGCTGGACATCGTCCCGGCCCACGGATCGTCCGTCGTCTTCTGCGCCGTCCCCCAGGGCGGCGGCGGCGGGGGTAAAAATCCGCTGGCGGTGATCGCCATGCTGGCCGTGATGGTCGTTGCGGTTTATACGGGACAATATTACCTTGTCACATATGGCACAACCTTTACTACCGCCGCAGGGGTTACTGCCTATACAGCAGGATCAATGGCTGTCTCCGCCCTGGTGGCGGCCGGAGTTACCATCGCCGGCAGTCTCCTGGTCAACGCCGCCTTCCCTGCCGATCCACTTTCGTTTGACAGTAAAGTCGGGGGTTTCGCGAATTCACAGACCTACGGCTGGGGCGTCGGGCAAAACTCCATCAACGAAGGCGGCAGCATCCCCGTCCTCTACGGCACGCACCGGGTCGTGCCGCCCCTGATCGGCAAATACATTTCGACACAGGGTAACGAACAGTATTTGAACCTGCTCTATGCCGTCGCCGAAGGTCCGATCGATTCGATCACCGACGTCCGGATCAACGACACGCCGATCGAAAACTTTGAGGGTGTGACGATCGTCGCGGATCGTCTCGGAACGAATGACCAGGCCGTGATCCCGGAGTTTCTCGACACGATCACGGAGACCGCGGTTTCCACGAAATTGGCGATCGACGGATCCTGGACGACCCGGCAAACCACGGGAAACGCCTGCACGGCGCTGGGTGTCTCGGTCATTTTCCCGGGTGGTTTGTTCACTGCCGCGAACGACGGCAGTCTCGCTTCCGCCCGGGCCGATATCCGCGCGGAGTATAAACGAGAGGGCGATCTGTCATGGACGCCGTTCGTGAACCATCTGTTCGAAGAATACACCAACGCCGCCGTGCGGCACTACTGGCGCGTAGAAAATCTCACCGCCGGTCAATATTCGATCCGGATGAAGCTCTATGAAGCGCCTCCGCAGGACACCCGGACGCGGGGAGATGTTTACTGGGATTCCATCCAGGAGATCGTTTACGACGATTTCAGCTATCCGAACACCGCGCTCCTGGCGATAAAGGCGCTGGCCACCGATCAGTTGTCGGGGGGCCTGCCCCGCGTCTCCTGCCTCGCGTCTCGGGCGCATGTCACGGTCTGGAACGGGTCGGCGGATGTCCAGAAAGATGCAAATTTACCCCCCTGGGCCTGCTACGATACGCTGCGCAACGAGCGGTATGGCGGCGCAGTCGATAAGACCCGGATCGTCTATGCGGATTTTGACGCCTGGGCAACCCGGTGCGCGAGCGAAGGCTACACGGTCAATCTCTATGTCGACGCCGTGTTCACGTTGCGAAAGATCCTCGATACCATCGGCACGCTGGGCCGGGGAGTCGTTGTTCAGTTAGGCTCGAAATTCACATGCATCGTCGACAAGCCGGAAGAACTGCCCGTGCAGCGGTTCCTGTTCACCTCCGGCAACATCGTGAAGGACAGCTTCGCGGAGGATTACATATCGTTTGAGGACCGCGCAAACGCGATCGACGTGACCTATTTCGACGCGGAGGCCGATTACTCCCGGCAATCGTTCCAGCTCTATGCCGACGACTTCGAGACCACCGAGCAGCCCGTAAAATTGACCGCGGTGACGCTGACCGGATGCGCCAGCCGGGAAATGGCGCTCAAGCATGCCCGGTACCTGTTGAACTGCAACCGCTATCTGGCCCTGACGGCCTCGTGGGACGCCGATATCGATTCGCTCGCCTGTATGCCTGGGGACGTCATCGAGGTCGCCCACGACGTCCCCCAGTGGGGATATTCCGGCCGCGTGGTCGAGGCCTCGGCCAACACCGTCACCCTCGATCAGGAGGTCACCCTGGAGGTCGGCAAGACCTACAAGGTCAAAGTGAAACACGATGCCGACGATACGAGCGAGGAGCTGACCGTGGCCGCGGTCGATTCCGAAACGACCACGGATATCCTGACGCTGACGGCAAACTGGGCAACTACGCCGGTCCGGTTCGAACAATACACGTTCGGCGAAGAGAACCGGCTCTACAAGCTGATGCGGGTCGTCCGGATCACCCGTTCCCAGGATTTCCGCCGCAAGGTCACCGCGATCGAACATGTCAACGAGGTCTATTCCGACACGGAGACGATCCCGGCTTATGAATCCCCATCGAGCCTGGTTCCCGTCAGAGGTCTCCAGGCCAACGAACTGTACCGATACGACGCGAACGGGGTCGGCTACTCCGTAATCGAGCTGACCTGGTACGGCCAGGCCCTCAAGTGGGGCGTTTACTGGAGGGTGAACGGCACGCTGACGTGGCAATATGCCGGAGATGCGATCCTGCCCCGTTTCGAGATCCGCGGCCTTTCCCCGGACGACACTTATGATTTTGCCGTCTCGGGGAACAGCAATCCGGACGATCCGACGCACGCCGATACGGCGAACCTTGCCTATGGAGGAGTCCCCACGGCGCCGTCCACCCCGACGAGTTTTACCGCGTCGCTCTCCGGGCAATTTATCGAGCTGGCCTGGACCGCACAGGCCGACGTCATGGTCAAGGGCTATTCGATCTACCTCGGCGGGACGGCGCTCGTCACGAATTACAACGGGAACAAATACATCTACCGCGGGAACCTGGCCGCAGGGACATATAATTTCACATTGAAGGCCGTCGATTCTTATGGCCAGGAGAGCGCCGCGACCGCGACCGCGAGCATCACGATCTCGGTTCCATCCACCCCGTCGCCGGCGGCCGCGGCGGTCGGCGAACTGGCCGTGGTGACATGGGCTTCCTGTAAGACTTCGTTGCCGATCGATCACTATTCTATCAACGCCGTTGCCGGGAGCAATGCCCTGAAGTATTCGGAGCGGATCACCTGGACCTCGAAGGAATTCAGCGTCGTGGCTGTCGATATCGCAGGGAACCAGAGCGCCGCCGGCGCGGTGACGCTGACGCTCTCCACGATTACGGCGGTGACCGGGATCGCGCCGACGGGCCTGACTTATGCGATCAAACTTGTTTTGACGTTTTCCACATTTGCCGATTTCGGTTGCATCGAGATCTGGTCGGGAACGGTCAACAACCGGGCGAACGCCGTCAAGGTCGGCGAGTCGGCGGCGGCAGCGTGGACGCATAACGGCCTGGACCTGATCGACACCCGCTACTACTGGACCCGGATCCGGGACAAATTCGGCCGCTACGGCTCCTGGTATCCGTCGAGCGCCACGGAAGGGGTGGCCGGATCGACCTCCCAGGACCCGGCCGATTACCTGACCATGCTGACCGAGAGCATCACCCGGGATCAACTGGTTGCCGATCTCCGGACGCCGATCGACTGGATAGACACGGATC
>Ga0163200_1001109_pt1 | contig 10264 bp, 12 predicted proteins | sample PL_2010_200m_FD_113535 | JGI IMG/M metagenome (GOLD analysis project Ga0163200, IMG submission 113535) | Freshwater microbial communities from Powell Lake, British Columbia, Canada to study Microbial Dark Matter (Phase II) - PL_2010_200m | ecosystem: Environmental > Aquatic > Freshwater > Lake ... | reverse complement strand
GTGGTAGACGTCGTCTCCCTCCTTCCACTGGCCTTTTTCAAGCATCATCCTGATGCGCTCTGCGCGCTTTAAAACGGATCTTTGTTTCTTGTCTTTCTCGGATACTGTTAGCGACGGATGAATAGACATGTGATTTTACAACCTCCTTATACGGCAACCCTCGTATCTTCCGCTTAATTCTGATAAAAGTTGTTGCGCAGTTTCCCTGTTATTAAATTTGCCAACGCATAAAACCTTATAACCGCTTTTAGTCAGTATTAGCGGTGAAAGCCCCTTCTTTTTCAGGGCCTGGGCTTCAAGCTGTGCGGAGCTTAGGTTTTTGTAACTAGCCAGCTGGATAGTGTAACCCTGCATCACGGTAGAGATCTCGGCCGCAGGTAGCGGAGAAACGGCAACTGATGCCGGCTGTGTGGTAACGGCTTTAGTCTTGGTTGTTGCCAGGTCAAAAGAAGCGCTGGCCGCGGGCCTCCGGGCTAAAGCTACTTTTTTCCCCTTCTCAACTCCTAAAGAAAAAGAAATAATACCGGAGACCGCAAATACTATTATCGTAATTACCAAGCGCTCGCTTTTACGGATACTGGCAATGAAAGGGTTGGATTTCCTTAAGCTTGCGCCTTTGGTATCATCTTGCCCTTGTGAAAATAATTCTAATTGCAGGTTATCTTCCATTTTTATTAATGTTTATTATATAGCTTAACGGGCTTAAGTTTCAAGTAGTTTTTTGTCTTGACTTTCTTGATGACTTTTAAGAATGCCTCGACGACCTTGGGGTCGAATTGTTTACCGCTCTTCTTCTTAATTTCTTTTACCGCGGAAGGGATGTCCATTCTTTCCCGGTAGGGCCTGCCGTATACCATGGCCTCAAAGGCATCGGCTACTGACATGACCCGCGCTCCCAGAGGGATCTGCCCTTTTTTGAGCCTTGAGGGGTAGCCGGATCCGTCGAATTTCTCATGGTGATGCATGATTATAGGTATAACGGGCTTTAGTATCTGAAACGGCCTTAAGATCTGCACGCCTTTTTCGGGGTGAGTCTTGATAATATTATATTCTTTAGCAGTCAACTTTGTAGTCTTGGTCAGTATTTCTAACGGAATATCAGCCTTGCCTGTATCGTGCAGGAGGCTTGCGTATTTTAAGCTTTCGATCTGTTTGTCCTCGAGGCGCATCTCCTGTCCGATAGCCGTAACCAGGCGGCTGAAATACGGGGAATGCGTATACTCTTGAGGCACGCGGGTGTCTAAAAGGGTCACCAGGGATTTTATGCTCCCCAGGACCGTCTTCTGCTGTTCTTCGTACAGCTGCAGATTTTTTATCCCGATTACCGATTGCTCTATGATGGTGCTTAGAGACTGCTGGTCGAAACGGTCAAAAGGATCCTCTCCTTTGCGCCGTTTTAATACAATGATGCCGATGACGTCGTCGCAGATCATAGGCATAGCCAGTAAATCATCCCTCCTGATCGCCGAGAGGTGCTTGAGTATTTTTCTTTCGACCGGATTGACTATGCCTTGCTTTTTATCGATAATGATCTTTTTTTTGCCGCTTACCGCGCACTTCAGGATCGAAGACTTATTCCCGCTGTCCAGGAGCAGTATCATACAGTAGCGGGCGTTTAAAATCTGGGAAATAAGCTTTGCCAGGCGGCTGACCAGTTCTTTCAGCTCATAGGTCGAGTTTACCAGCCGGTAAATGCTGTGTATTGTCGAGATTAGCGAATTATACTTTTTCGTAGGGGTCGAATAGTTTTTTGTGTTCATCTAACGCAGATCTGTCAGTCATGCCCGCGATGTAGTCGCAGACTACGCGCCTGAGCCCGTCTTTAGGGATCTTCTTTTGCGTATCCTGAGGAAGCTGCTCCGGTTTAGAAACATAATCTAAAAACAGTTCTTCGATAAAACGTTTCGCCTTGTTGCTCATTCTCACTACGCGGTAATGATGGTAGAGCTTCTCCATCAGAAACGCGCGTAACGGTTTTCTTAATGCCGCCATGTCCGGCGAGAAACATATTGTTTTTACGTTTAGCTTCTTAGCATCAATATAGCTCTTAAGCTTAGATCTGCCGATATTTACTCCGGCCTGCCGGATCAAGTCAGTTACCTGAATGTCGATAAGCGACCTGATAATGAGGTACTTCTTAAGCTCGCCATCTATTTTAGCATATTTTTCCGTAATTTGCTCGTTAATCTTTTTCCAGATCGGCACTTTCATGAGTTCGTTTTCTTTGATCAATCCCGATGCAAGCCCGTCGTCAATATCGTGGTTATCGTAGGCGATTTCGTCAGCAATATCGACCACCTGGGTCTCCAGCGTCGGCATCAAGGACTGCTGAAATTCCTTTATTTTTCCTGCTATGTCAAAAGCGGACGAATGTTTTACAATCCCCTCTCTTACTTCCCAGCTCAGATTGAGCCCGGGGAAATCCGGATAGCGCTCTTCAAGGTAATCAACCACCCTTAGCCCTTGCGTATTATGATTGAACCCGCCGTGTTTGATCATAAGCTTATTCAGTATTTCTTCTCCGGAGTGGCCGAAAGGAGTGTGGCCTAAGTCATGCGCCAAAGCGATAGCTTCGGTAAGGTCGGTATTGAGCTTTAGCGCTGCGCTGATAGTGCGGGCTATCTGGGCTACTTCAATGGTGTGCGTCAGACGGGTGCGGTAATAGTCGCCCTCATGGTTTACAAACACCTGGGTTTTGTATTCCAGTCTCCTAAACGCCGCGCTGTGCACGATCCTGTCACGGTCGCGCTGGTAGACAGACCGGTAGGCATGCTCTTTTTCCGGATAGGCCCGGCCCTTAGAGTCACGGCTTCTCATGGCGTAAGGCGCCAGGTTGCGGGTTTCGACTTCTTGAATTTTATTCTTTTTGGGCATGGTGTAATCTTTTTAAAAGCTCATTTAGAGACTGTGAAATGATTTTGGTGTTATGGACCACCGGCATAAAATTCGTATCTCCCGCCCAGCGCGGCACAATATGGATATGTAAATGCCCTGTGATCCCCGCTCCGGCAGCTTTGCCGATATTTATCCCTATGTTAAATCCGTCGGGCTTAAGCGTTTTTTTTAAGAGCCTCTGCGCCTTTGTTACAGATCTGAACAGGTCTGCGCCTTCTTCCGCGGTCAGCAGGCCCAGGTCTTTTATGTGTCGCCCCGGAGAAACCATAAGGTGCCCGTTATTATAAGGGTAGATGTTAAGCAGGCATACAGAATGCGAAGTTTTAAAGACCAGCTGCTCTCTGCTTTTCTTTTTCTGGATCTTGCAAAAAATGCAGCCCTTTTCTTTATCTGCTAGCCGTATATATTTTATGCGCCAAGGCGCCCAGAGCCTGCTCATTATAATTCGACGATCACCCCTGTAATTTTATCGTTTATATCTATGATCCCGCAGGAATTTGCTTTCGCGTAAACTTTGTCCGTTGGGCTTCCGGGATTAAAATACAATATCCCGTTTTTTACCAGATTTACTCCGTTGTGGGAGTGGCCGAATATTATCGCATCGACGCGGTCATTTTTAAAGGCCTCGGTAGTAACATCGATCAAATTAGCAGGCGCGCCGATGCCGTGCATAACACCTATCCTGAATTTTCCTATCACGATGATCTCTTTTTCGCGGAGCCTGTCCCTTACTTCATTTGGGTCCATATTGCCCGAGACTCCTCTTACGTCAGGGCAGATTTGCTTTAATTTCTCTAAAACGCTTAAATCAACCAGATCTCCGACGTGGATTATCATATCCACGCCCTTGAAAGCCTCTTTGACTTTAGGCGGCAATTCTTCGTTTTTATCTGTAATATGTGTATCCGAGATTATTCCTATCTTCATGCGATCACCCTCGGTTTGGAGAATACGTCAAAAAGCTGATTTAAATTGTTGATGTCCCAGGCCCAGATTTTTTCTTCCATCGCCCTCAAGCGCGTGTTGGAATCTATATCGCTTAAGGTTATGATAATTTTTCTCTGCAGCTTATGCCTGAATTTTTTGCACTCCAGGGCGAATTCCGCGATATCGTTTTCGTTGAGCTGTTCGCGTTTAAAACACATGATCCAGAGCGAATCTGTAGAGCGGCCGATAATTCCGTCTTTAAGGCACCGGCCGTTAAATTCAAGCTGTTTTATCTCGCGAAAATGGTTTAAGCGGACCCTTTTTCTTTCGATCTGCATTGTTTCGTCTTCAAACAGCCTCAGCACTTCGCTTAATCTCTGGGTAACAGGCTTTTGGGCGTTGATCAGGAAATCTTTGATCATCTCTTCGATGTTATCCCGGAATTTTGCTTTTTGCGACTGGGCGTTAAAGGTCAGGGATTGCGATTTTTCCTGGTAGACAAACCTGAGCCAAAAGCTGAATACACGGTCATTGATTTTCAGGAAATCTCCGTTTTTCGTGATGGCATCGGTTTCAATCAGGCAGTCGATATTCTCGGCAAGCTCTTTACGGGTCATTTTAAGTATGCCTGAAATATCTTTAGTTTTATTCCTGCCGCTGGCGATAAGATGGAGTATAGAGATAAAATCATTGCCGTCGGGCTTATCCAGGTAGCGTTTGATATAGTTTGAGAATTTCTGGTTGAGCGTTCCCGCAGTGTGAAATAACAGGCTCTCCAGGATATCTGCCAGGTGCTCCTGTCCGGGTTCAGTTAAGGCTTCGGATATGACCTCTAAATACAAGGGATATCCGCCGGTGAAATTTACGATAAAATTCTTAAGCCCTTTGTCCAGGTTTAAATTTCCGATCCTGGTCTCCAAATATGCCTCGCTTGTCCTCGTATCAAAAGGTTCGACATTAATGACTTCGAAATTACCGAATAAAAGCGAGAGGTTTTTAGAGAGAATGTTTGCGCATTTAAACCTGGCTGAGCTTATGATTATATAAAGGGTGTTTTTCTGGGTTATTAAAAGCTTGGACCATTCCCGGTAAAGATGCTCAAAGCCTAACGCCTCCAGGTTTTGGAATTCGTCAAAAATCACTACGCAGAATTTTCCTGTCTCCCGGTGAATACTATCACTAAGTGCAAGCAATTCCGTAAATAAATTCGCTTTTTTCTTCTTTTTCGACGCCGCCAGGATAGATGTGATTTTTTCTATCGTCTTAGGGATGAATTTACGGGATTTTTCGATCAGAAAATCCAGGTCTTCCCGCATAGCGATACCGCTGTTACTTAAGAAGTTATAAAGGAGCGAGCCGATAAAGCGCTTTATAAAAACCGATGTATCTTCAGGCCGGATTTCAAGGTAGACCATGATGATGCGCGCATCGCAAAATCTGTTTAAAAGTTTAAAGATAACGGAAGTTTTTCCCACCATTTCATCTCCGGTAACGGCGACATTCTGGCAGTATCCGTCTTTCAAATGTTTGATGCGCTTTTCCAGAAGCTCAAGATAATTTTTACGGTCAAAAAACTTTTCTTTTATCATGGCAAATAAAAATACGGATTCTGCGAAACATGCCCTTTCCTTATTTCAAAGTGAAGGTATGTGGACCTGTCTCTTCCGGCGGTCCCGGCCCTGGCTATAACGGACCCTCTTGAGACGCTGTCTCCGGCCTTGACGAATATTTCGGAATTTCTTGCGTAAACCGTGGAAAATCCGTCTCCGTGGTCAATGATAAATGTTTTTCCGAACCCGCCGAAATTTTTATCGATAAAAACAATTCTGCCGCCCCGGCTTGCCACTACGTCTGCAGTCGCGCCGGGCTGAATATTCAGGCCGCGGTTGATCATATTATTATGCACTGATCCAAAGGCCCCGATTACTCTTCCCCGTATCGGCCAGATAAAATCTTCCGAAGATGAAGTTAAGGTTAAGGCGGCAGGTTTCTGCCGGTTAGGTATAAAAACGACCTGTCCGATTTCAACGGCAGTGGCATCAGAAATATGATTTATGCGGGTAAGCTCCTCCAGATCTATGTTGTAAGACTTAGCTATGCGCCAAAGCGTCTGCCCTTGCTCGACCTTATGGTAAATTCCGGGCATCTCTTTCACAGATTCGGGGCGAACATAAGGTTCAGGCGCGCAACCCAGCATACCTACGACCCACAATCCGGTACCTAGTAATATCCAAAAACGTATTTTTTTAATTTGCATATTCTTAAAGCGGGTGAAGGGAATCGAACCCTCATATCTAGCTTGGGAAGCTAGTGTTCTACCACTGAACTACACCCGCAAAAACCTTTCTGTGAATTCTACCACTGCCCCGCTTATATTTTTTATATGCCAAGCGGGGTCCCGCCTATCGTTAGGTTGCCTGGCGGGAAACTACACCCGCAAGCATTCCTCGTTTAATTTAATAGAACAGTACTCTCCGCACATAGTGCAAACGTCGGTTAATTTCGGTTTTGAAGACTGCCGGTAAGCCCTGGCCTTTTCCGGGTCTACCGAAAGCCTGGCCTGCTCCGGCCAGTTACGTTTCATACGCGCCTTCGACATCGCGGTATCCCACTTGATTGCCCTGGCCCGATTTTTGACCAGGTCTGCGGCGTGAGCAGCAATACGCGAAGCGATTACCCCTTCCCTCACGTCTTCTATCGAGGGAAGGCGCAAGTGTTCCGCAGGCGTAACGTAACATAGAAAATCAGCGCCGCAGCTTGCCGCTATTGCTCCCCCTATCGCTGAGCTGATATGGTCATAACCGCTGGCTACGTCCGTAACCAACGGCCCTAGAACATAAAAAGGGGCATTATGGCAAAGTTTTTTCTCAAGCTCAATATTCTTGCGTATTTCATTCAGAGGAACGTGCCCGGGGCCTTCAATCATCACTTGTACATTTTTGGCTCTGGCACGTAAAGCAAGCTCTCCTAAAATTTTTAACTCTTCGATCTGGGCGGTGTCAGTAGCATCCAGTATTGAGCCCGGCCTTAAGCCGTCGCCAAGGCTAATAGTAACATCGTGGCGGTCACATATATCAAGTATATCGTCGAAATATTCATAAAAGGGATTTTCGCGGTTATTCTTCCGGATCCAGGCTGCGAGTATCGCTCCGCCGCGCGAGACTATCCCTAAAGCCCGTTTTTTCTTTTTCAATCCCGCGAGGCTTTTTTTAATCACCCCGGAATGAAGAGTGAAAAAATCAACTCCGTCTTTTGCCTGCGCCTCGAGAGATTTAAGCATATCTGAGGCTGTAAAGCTAAGCAGGTCTTTGCGCGATTTCTGGGCGTTAACCGCGATTTCGTAAACCGGGACAGTCCCTACCGGGACGCTTGAATATTTTATAACAGCTTTGCGCGAAGACTCAAGGTTCCCGCCGACGCTTAAATCCATCACCGCGTCCGCGCCGTATTTTATTGCTGCTGTTAATTTTTTCAGCTCAAATTTGATTTCAGATTTATCCGTGGAGGTCCCGATGTTGGCGTTGATCTTAGTGCGCAGGCCTTCGCCTATGCCGCAGGGCTTGCGGATTAAGCGGTTTTGGTTATGAGGGATTACTACCCGCCCGGATTTTATCAGGCTTTTAATTTTGGCTGCCGGGATGCCTTCATCGGCAGCGATCTTTTTCATAAGCGGGGTGATAATATTTTTTTTAGCTGCTTCCAGTTGAGTCATTTATTTTAATAACGCCTTGAAAGTTTTAACTTCTGTTACGGATTTCTCTGTTCTTAATATGGCTCTACAGAGTGCTACTCTTTTTACACCTGCCGATAAAATAGATCCCAGGTTATTTTTATTAATATTGCCTATGGCAAAATACGGGATATGGATCAAATTCTTAAATTTGCATAATTCTTTTAAGCCAATCCCTTCGCATCCGTGTTTTGTCGGGCTCCTATAGATCGGGCCGATTCCGATATAATCCGCGCCGTTTCTTTGGGCCATCAACGCCTGTTTTAAATTACTGCACGAAACGCCGATTATCTTATTTTTACCTAAAAGGCTTCGCGCCTCTTTTACGTTGCCGTCGCGCTGGCCCAGGTGCACCCCGTCAGCGCAGCTAATTGCCGCAATATCAACGTGATCATTGATGATAAAGAGCGATTTAGAATTCTTCAAAGTCTTTGTTAATAGCAAGGCGTCTTTTAAAATCTCCAGCTTATCCGAGATTTTATCCCGCAACTGGATTAGATCTACGCCTGAGTATTTTAGTTTATTCGCTACGGCTGTTAAGGGTGTGCGTCCTACAGTTTTTTTATCGAGGATTAGATAAAGCCGCGATTTTCTTAACAGCCTTCTTTTCGATATCATAAATCTCGTAGCGAAGTTTTTTGAGCGCTATGGCGCAATTAATATTGACTAATTTTGTGAATTCTTCCAGCACCCGGATAGATTCTTTCACGCGCTGGATATTAGCAAAGAATATATCCGATATATTTCTTCTTTTAAGCTCATTGGCGTATATATCTCTGCCGATGTCGCTTAGGCTATCCCTGTTTTTTAATAAAAGTACGTTTTTGAAAAACTTTGCACTCAAAACGTGTACTCTGTGCCTAATGGATTTTATTTCGGTAGTTAATCTCTTATCCTCCAGTATGAATCTGGAAATTTCTTCGCAGACGCGCATTCCCTCTTTTGCGCGGTTGATATTAGCGTCAATGATCCTGGCTATATTACCGGATTTTAGCAATTTTATTAATTAAGCCTGATGTAGAACGACCGTTGGCCAGAGGAATTCTAACGATTCTTCCCCCCCGGCCCTTTACAAAATCAGCGCCCACTATTTCTTTATCTTTCCAGTCCGAGCCCTTGACCAGGACATCGGGCTTAAGTGTCTTTATCGTCGCTAAGGGGGTACTTTCATTAAAGATCATCACGTAATCTACACTCTCCAATCCGGCTATTACTTTTGCCCGGTCAGCCTCGCTGTTTATAGGCCTGTTTTTGCCTTTGATCTTTTTTACGGATGCGTCGGAATTTAAGGCTACGATGAGGCAATCGCCTTTGGCTTTGGCCTTTTCCAGGTACATGACATGCCCGTAATGAAGGATATCAAAGCAGCCGTTGGTAAAGACAATCTTTTTTCCTGCCCGGCGCAGCCCGGCGCAAATATTCTTAAAGGCCGCAATTTTTTTTATTTTTCTTCCTGACAAAGTATCTGCTCCACAAGTTCGCATATAATGTGTCCGACTGTGATATGCGCTTCCTGGATCCTGGCGGTAACATGCGACGGGACGATAAAAGAGACATCCGCAAATTTCGCGATATCTCCTCCGTCTCCCCCGGTAAACGCTATGGTCTTTAGATTCTGTTTCTTGGCTTGTTTGAATGCCAGCGCCACGTTTTTAGCCTTGCCGCTGGTCGAGATGCCGACAACGATATCGTGTTTCTTCCCTAATGCTTCGACCTGTTTAGCGAAGACCACGTCATAGCCGTAGTCATTGGCTAATGATGTAAGGATCGAGGTGTTGGTGGTCAGCGAAATAGCTGCCAGCGCCGAGCGGTCCTTTTTAAACCTGCCGATAAATTCCGCTGCAATGTGCTGAGCATCCGCCGCTGAGCCTCCGTTACCGCAAAGGATTACCTTGCCGCCCTTTTTCAGCGACTCGATCATCAAATCCGCGATATCCTTGATCTGGGTGACGTAATTTCTAAGGAGCTCTTCTTTTACCTGGATACTCTCCAGTAAAATATCTTTTATTCTGTCTCTCATATTTTCACCTTAGATTTAGCCGAAAAAAACTTTAGCCATTTCGTAGAAATCCGCATCTACGGTCTTGATGGCCTTGACCGCATCTTCCAGCGGCACATCTACGATTTTGATTCCTTGTAAGGCGACCATTCTGCCGAATTTATTATTTTTGACAAGTTCTACCGCTTTGACTCCCAGCCTTGTCCCTAGAACGCGGTCAAAGGCCGTTGGCGAGCCGCCTCTTTGAATGTGTCCGAGCACGCTCACCCGGGTTTCATAACCGGTTCTTTTTTCAATTTCCTGCGCCAGTATTTCTCCGATACCTCCCAGACGCACATGGCCGAAGGAATCCAGTTTCTGCTCCTGGAGAACCATGGTTCCTTCTTGAAAATGCGCGCCTTCTGCCACCACCACGATGCTAAAAGTCTTTCCGCGGGAATGCCTTTTTTCAATGATCGCACAGACATCATCCATATTTATGGGGATTTCCGGGATCAGGATCACATCCGCACCACCCGCAATTCCGGCTTCAATCGCGATCCATCCGGCATGCCTGCCCATGACTTCCGCTACGATAATGCGGTGATGGCTCTCGGCGGTGGTATGCAGCCTGTCAATACATTCCATAGCCACGTTAAGGGCAGTATCAAAACCAAAAGTATAATCTGTAGCGGATAGATCGTTATCAATGGTCTTAGGGACACCCACAATAT
>Ga0163200_1001108_pt1 | contig 10269 bp, 6 predicted proteins | sample PL_2010_200m_FD_113535 | JGI IMG/M metagenome (GOLD analysis project Ga0163200, IMG submission 113535) | Freshwater microbial communities from Powell Lake, British Columbia, Canada to study Microbial Dark Matter (Phase II) - PL_2010_200m | ecosystem: Environmental > Aquatic > Freshwater > Lake ... | reverse complement strand
GCGGCGGTGCAGGAGGAGATCGTGCGGCTGGCCAGGCAGGGTGGCCTCAGGCTGATCGGTCCCAACTGCTTCGGCATTCTCAGCCCGTCGGCCAAGCTCTACGCGCAGATGCCCCCCATCTTCCCGCCGGACGGGCAAATTGCGGTCGTCTCCCAGAGTGGTAATGTGGGACTGACCATCGCGCGCAGGGCCATGTCCATAGATTTCGGATGTAGCCGCATGATCAGCACCGGCAACGAGGCGGACCTGCATGCAGAGGATTTCCTGGAGTACCTGGCGGGCGACGACAAGACCAAAGTCATCCTCAGCTACATCGAGGGTTTCAAGGATGGGCGCAGGTTTTTCGAGGTAGCCAGGAATACCAGCCTTAAAAAACCCATCGTCATGATCAAAGTCGGGGAGACCGAGGCTGGCGCCTCGGCGGCCAGGTCGCATACAGCCGCTCTCTCCGGCTCCGCGGAGGTATTCAACGGCATCAGCCGTCAGGCCGGCATAGTAAGGGCCAATAACCTGCAGGAGTTGTTGAACCTGGGCTACGGCTTTCTCTGCCACCCCATCCCCAGGGGTCGCAGGGTGGGCATCGCCACGCTGGGCGGCGGCTGGGGCGTGCTGGCCGCTGACGCCTGCGCCAGGCTGGGACTGGACGTAGTCAAGCTGCCTGCCGACGTGATGGGGGAACTGGACTCGTTCCTGCCCGGCTGGTGGAGCCGCAACAACCCCGTGGACCTGGTGGCCGGGTCGGCCGACAACATCATCAGGGTGGTGGATATCCTGGCAAGGAGCGATGCCACGGACAGCGTGCTGGCCCTGGGTGTGCCCTTCCCCCACTTAGCCAGGATGGTTTTGCCGACTGACGAGGACGAGAAGAAAAAGTTTTTCGAGATTATCGTCGAATCCTACAGCAAGTCCTTCGGCGAGATGAAGGCCATATCCGAGAAATACGGCAAGCCTGTCATCGTGGCGGCGGAACTGCCGACGCCGAGCGGCGAGCGTGCGCTCGACATGGAAATATTACGCTCCATCTCGAAGCAGAATATGGTCTGCTACAGCATGCCCGACGAGGCCGCCATGGTGCTGAACTCCATGGTGAAATACGGGGAATTCCTCAGAAGTCGATGAAGTGAAGGCGCGGGGAGTGTTACCTGCCGGTGCCGTTAACCTGCTCCTGCGTGCAGGATGGCCCGCTGATTTTGCCCAGCCAGGAAGGGCCCCTTACGGCCAGCACGATCACTGCAAAAATCAGTGACACGACGACGAAGCTGGCAATAACCAGTATGACTGCTATCTTGATGTATTTGTTGTCCATGGTGCCGGGGACCGGATACACCATTATAGATGCCGCGGAACAGGCCGACAATGTTCCTGAACTTTTCAGCGCGTATACGGAGGTATATAATACGCGCGAGGTTGACTTACAGGAGGTTGAAATGCTGGAGACAATGGTCAAGAATTGGTGGCTGATCTCACTGCGCGGGCTGGTGGCCCTTATCCTGGGTATCATCATGCTGGTCATGGACCCGCTGGCGGCCGCGGCATTGCTTGTGCTGCTTATCGGCATCTATGCCCTGGTGGACGGCATATTCGCGCTGGTTGTGGGCATCATCAACAGGCCGCCCCACAGGAACCGCGCCTGGCTGATCGCTGAGGGCATCATCGGCATAGTGGCGGGCGTTGCCATACTGGCCGCGCCAATGCTGGCGGGTGTCTTTATCGTTTACTTTATAGCTTTCTGGGCGCTCTTAACCGGCGTGCTTGAGCTGGTATTCGCCATCGCCGAGTGGAAGTATCTGCCGGGCGCCTGGATGATACTGGTTAATGGCATCATCTCCGTCCTGCTGGGCGGGCTGATCCTGGCCAACATCGTGGCAGGCACCGTGCTGCTGGTCATCATCATAGCCATTTACCTGGTGATCTTCGGCCTGCTGCTCATGCTGCTTGGCTTCTCCCTCAAGGGTGTTGACGTTGAGAAGTTGCGCAAGGCAGGGCTGGGAATCAGTTAGGAAAACTGGCTGGAGCCCGGAATCCGGTGCAGAGGGCGGCGGAGGGGGCGGGATTCGAACCCGCGTTAGCGCGAAGCTAAAACGGTTTTCAAGACCGTCACCATCGTCCGCTCGGTCACCCCTCCAGATTATCTTTTTACTCGTGAGATGATATTCTTTAAGACCTTCGTTAGATGCTCATGACATCCGACAGCTAATGAGTCTTTCATCTGATACATCAGGCCGCTTATTATAGTTAGTGCCGAATGCCCCGTCAAAGCTTTTGGCTAGACGAGCCAGTAATAATCTTCAAGGAACGCGTGATCTTACAGTTCGGAGATTTTCGTCGGCCACAATTCCAATGAAATGTTGTATTGCTTTATCCATCCATATGTTGCCACTAAAGTACTCCCCAATTAAAGGGTTGTACTTGTGATAATAGATGACGACCGACTTAAAAACGTCCAGAGATACCCTATCCATTCTGAGCAGCTTTGTTTTTGTTTGTTTGCGTGTTCTCTCGTTTATACTTATGTCAGTTCTTAGCAAGTATTCTTGATCGCTATAAGTTATCCTGGCTAAATCAAAATGCTTGAAACTGGTAGAGCCAATATCCCATATTGCGTGGCAAAACTTGGTGTGGACACCTTTGTAGGGCAGGTTTATAAGAACAAGATCCTCTATTTCAATCGTCCTGTCCGGATGCTCTCCATAAAGCCAGAACTCCACACGATGGGGAGGCTTGCCCGATTTAGTAGTTTCTGCTGTCTTGATGTAATGCGTTGTCACGCTACGGTTATAAGTCTGAGAAAGAGCAGCTATCGAGAAACTTGGCCCATGCCACAATTCCGCTTCGAATGGATATAAGTCACGTTTTGATGCAGGCAGAACGTAACTTTCATTGATCCGGACTTGTACTTCCGCCTTCTCGGCCAGTGCATCATCGATAGCTTGTTTCAGCTTGCCGTTCAATATAAGAGATTCAAGTCCATCGTCAAAGAGCAGCAGATATCCCTTATATATTATTCCACGAAAGCATACGACCATATCTCCTGACAATTTGAGCAGGCCGTCATTATCCCGCAGGTCTTGTAGACCGGGAATAGAATCATAGACTTCCAAAGCAGTAAACTGCTCTTTTCCCTCGCATCTCAACATATTAACTGATACTGTTGGCCGACAAATTAGAGTTGTGCTTTACCTCTTTAGCACTATACTACACTATTGGTTTCGACTTCTGAAATCTCTTCTGTCAATCACTTTACTCAATTTGAGTCAGTCTATGTAGGCGAGAGTGCTGAAAGTCGTTTATTCACGTGACGATTTGATTCTTTTCCGGGGAAAAGCTGAAGGCCTCGTCAAAACTTTTGGCCAATACCGCCTCAGGCTTGGCCCATTTGATGCCCACGTTAAAGTCCGTACTTATCGGCTGGAACTTATTGGTTAACCCCGTTAGGCTGGTTGCGGGGCCTGCGGGAGGTGCGGGGCTAGTTATGATATCTTTGTCCACCCTTGTTCTACCTCTAGAGCTTCTTCTCCGGCAAAGTAATTATGGGAACATACTTAAGTGTGATTAGGGATGGAGAGAATCCCCGCAAATCCCCGCACCCCCCGCCCACTAGTCGGGGCAAGTTCAGAACAGGTAACATCTTGCAACAACCCTGGATATACGGGAAATCATCGTCTTCTGCCAAAAAGCCTGGCTAGGATGATCGCAGCGGCACAGGTTACCACAGCGCCTATCATTACGGTTTTAAGCGGCAAATCGCTGCCATCTGCCGCCGATTGTTGGGAGTCTTCGTCACCTGTCGCCGCCGCAGCGCGCACGCGCATGACACCCTGGTCAGAGGCGTGATCCGTAAATGTCGTTCTGCGGACTTTGACAATTGATACGACCGAGCTTATAACAACAACCACGGATAACAATATCATGACTATTCGCGATAGCCAGTCGGCTTCGTTGCATATAGCCCACGCTGAGAACGGGACAAAGATGATGCTAGCCAATAGAATGAGAGCCTGCGCAAGCCTTTTCCGTTTTCGCTCTTCGGTATACAGTGACATACCTTGAATTATCAAGCCAATGCAGATGCCCCCCAACGCAACGGTCACTCCCAACGTAGTGATAGATGTGCCACTATTAACCGCGTCTAGCACTTGCTTCAACGTTATGTTGTCGCTCATATCACACGCCTCCTTGTGCGAGCGATCATATCATTAAACCCGTGACGTGTAAATGGTAGTGATAGTACAGTGTACTTTAGTAGAATCACCTCCGTATCCAAGATATTCAATACGATGACAACCTAGATAAACAGCGCTTGCGGTTAACTCATCATTCGTGGAGCAGTTCACAATTAGATGCTTGTAGATACTTGTCAGTAAACTGTAGTTAATAGAAGAAATCACTGCAATTAACCGAAATGACGTTACGGGAAAACCCGATGATGGGATGAAAACGGGTAGGGTGGGCCGTCGGAAGGTAGATGGTGAGTACAGGACGTAGTTCAACCAAGTATAGTGCCGATATCGTCCACGTAGCGCGCCTTCTTGCCTTCCAGAGGGCATAGGTGAATCGCGCCATTCACAGGATAGAGTGTAGCCTTAGAGAGTCTAGCATAAAACCTGGCCCGTAGAATATTCTTGTGCTATTCAAGGCATTGGCCTGTACTTATCAGACTCGTCTAAAGCTGTCTGAATACATTCAACGATCGGTGTGATATATAATAAAGGTGCTGTGGGTGTATTTGAGTGGTCCGTGGTCGACACTCCCGATTCTGTTCCCTCGCAGATAAAGGAGCTCCTGAACCCATGTAACCTCGGGGCTGGGATCACCAAGATCGCTGTCTCCAATGATTTTAGTCCGATTTGGGCCATCGTTCGTAGAGGAGATCGCAATGGATTGGATAAGGGTGGGGCGCAGCTTAGCCTTTATATGACGCCTGACATCGGCCAAACTTGGACGGATATCCCTTATCGCAATTTGGCGTCGGCTCAATCTGGTACAGAGAATGGGACCCTCGTTTGGGACATGGCTATAGCTCCAGACAACCCCAAGATCATAGTGGTAGCATGTTCAAACATAGAACTTAGACAGATTAAACAAGAAATCTGGCTTTCGACAGATCAAGGCTCTCATTGGGAAAATACGCTTTGGACTCCGCCCGGTGATTCCACCTCTCAATTAATCAGCGCAATGGCTATCTCTATAGACTATGGAAATCGTAAAATTCTTGCAGGCACACGTGACGGAACAGGGAAAAATACCGGTAGCCTATTCATGACTAAACTGACTGGTTTTGGGGGCTGGAATGTCCAAGACACCTCGGGCAATCCACCTTCAAATAATCCGATTGCTGGAGATATATTAGCTGCCAAGTTTTCACCAAACTTCGATAAAGACCATACTATCATTGTTCTTTATACTAACGGAACTGCTGGCCAGGAAGGCACATGGCTTGCTATTGGAACACATGATACATCCAAAAATATCACCCATTTTCAGCAAGCTACATCGCATGTAGAGATAAAGAATAGCGATGCAGATGCGGGTAATTCAGCCAGACCAGACGAGATCATAACCGCAAATATCGAAATTCCCTTCGATTTCTCAGGAGAAAGCGTAGATCGTCGTCATGTCTACGTCAGCGTAGACGCTGTCGATAGGGTGCGGGACACTTCACCAAACCGCGGTATCTATCGCGTTGAAAAAGATCGTATTTTCACCTTAATGGATAATACATCCACTTTCGGCTTCGTAGAAGCCGTGAATCATCCTAGACGTGTTTCCAGTATCGCTTATTTCGGGGTATGTTCTATCGGCAAGTTACTTGTAGGTGAAGCACTGGGGTTTGCCAGCACACGCACTGTGCCTACCTGGTTCACTGATTCGCCGACCATATACCCTATTCCCTGTTGGTATCCAGCCCTTAAGCCGACAACGGGCGCTGGCTGCGGAGCTACAGAGCGTATTTTGTCTGGCATAGCCAACGGCTATGGAAATGCACAGGTAGCTTGGTCACCAGCTGGCGAAATGGCATATATTGCAACCTGTTCAACGAGTCTTGGCCCGTGGGCAGTTCCGACAATCCAAGGCGGAGCAATAACACCGGAAAGACAATGGCCCGCGGGATATATGCGAGTCGAGCCTAATGACGAATCAGCTTTTGGTATGACAAGAAATAATGGCGAGACATGGAATCAACTTGGCCTAATCAATACTGAGATGTCCAAATTAACTGATGTTGCAGTGGCTCCGGACTGCACTACCATCTACTTAGCATCGATAGGATGTGGTGGAGAACGCCAGCAGACCTATAGCGTGTGGCGTTCAACTGTCAATCCAAATGTGGCAGCTCCCCTACCAGCGAACAGACGCTGGGAGCGCGTGTTGCTCCAAATCTATCCTGCACGTAGTGAGTCTGCCGATAGTCTAGCCCTTCTTAGACTTATAGACTCGTGTACGGACAAACCCGATGGTGAAATAATTGCCAGCGGTTTGATGGGTACCAGAGACTTGGCATGGTCTCCCGATTTTGGTGATTATTGGGCACATATCAAGATAGGTGATGTTTTGCAGGATTTCTGTTTTGAGACGTCAACCAGCATGTATGCGATGAGCCCCTCTGGAATGGTTCAAAAGATATCGTACAGTGGGACTTCGTGGGACCCTAGATTACCTTTAATCAGTACAAAATTCAGGCAGGCGCATACCATCAGTTCTTATCCTGCCGGGCACGTGCTTGTTGGCGCTGGTATGACGGATGAAGGTACCAATTGCTTAGCAGCCTACTGCAGCAATATGAATTCCGACAAACCCGTTTTCTCATTATTGGCACCGAAACGAACCCAGATAACAGGGAACATACATGTGGCGTTCGACCCTGATTTTAGGAACAACGGGTTCATCTATATTAACAGCGAACCCGGTAAACCCAGGGGGCTGGGAGGTTCCGTGTATCGTAATTCGGTGAAAAATGTGTCCGACTGGATTAAAGCCAATATGATCAACGGCGGTGTTGCATATGGCGCAAATCAACTGCAGCATAATGTAGTAAACCATTTTGGCCTGATAATTGCCAAGACAGGCAACCCCCAGCCTGCTCTATACTCCGTTCACGACAGAATTAACACTTCGCAAAGGAGATTCAATAGCGGTGTTTGCAGAACACTTACACCTCGCGATACTCTCACAAAACCGGGCATGAAATGGGACTGCCTCCAAATCTACAATCCCTTAAGTACTGAGGGTGTCGTCTTCAGTCTTGAACCATCCTCATTGAAATCCTGTGGTTGCTGCACTCTAGATACTAACACGGGTCTATATGCCATTGATGACAACTATTATGCCAATAACCAGAATGTTGAGATAAGCCTCGATGGAATCGCCGCGGTTAGAGAACGCGGAATGCTATGGACTTTCATGGATATTGACGTGAAACGGGGACCGACATGCCCAAGCGAAGGGATAGCTCCGCAAGTTACACAATTACCATCTGTATTGGAGAGAGCCATTAAGGCTCAGCAAATAAAGGAAATAAAGCAAAAGGAATTACAAAAGATCGTAGTATTCACTGAGGGTAAATACGATAGATCGATTATAGAAAGCGCTTGGAGCAAACTTAATGGGGGCAGCGATTGTCCATATACAATTGTTGAATGCGATACTACGATCGGTGGGGCTTCGGGCGGGTCAGGTGGGGCACCGCAATTGGTCAAAACACTCGAAGGAACCATGCGAGTATTTGGGTCCAAGATCATCGGAATATTTGACAGAGACTCAGAGGGGATCAAGCAGTTCAAAGTTCTGAGCAAAAACAAGAACTTCGTTAATTGGAGAGGGCGGGAAGATATATTGGCATTTGAAAACGGCAATACATATGCAATGCTCTTGCCTATCCCACCGAACAGGGAGATATGTGCCAGATGCGAAAATCTGTCGATAGAATTCATGTTTGCTGACCACGTGCTGGAAAAGAAGACAAAAGATGGCCGTGGCCTCCAGCTTGAATCCCCGGATATTCGTATGGAGATTCGAATTAAAGGGCGCCCGGTACCCGAGGAATTGTTTGATTCTTCGAAAATGGATATCCCGGATAGTCTGCTGAAAGAGTGCAGACAAATTGGCTCAGGCAAGGATGTATTTGCATATGAGATCGTGCCTTCGCTTTCCAGCACTGAATTTCAGCCTTTTAAAACGTTGTTCCAGCTCATTGAGGAAATAATAAAATAGAGCGAGAGCTGTTGCAATTATTGTTAAACGCATGCACATCATCTTTTCCTAGCGGCTTCCGGTTTTCGTTGTGTCATGTAAAAACTGAAATTTGAGAACAGCTAATGAGCGGATTGGGCGTCCTTGGTACAATCTATCATTCTCAGTTATTGAATACATGTAAGAGGGCAATAGGAAGGGATTGCTTTACATGTAAAGAGGAGCTTTGGGATAATCGCTAATGAGTTTCAAGACCGTCACCATCGTCCGCTCGGTCACCCCTCCATGCTGCTTGTTGAAGCTGAAATTGAACCTTCCAGATTAATCGACTACTGAATTATTCAACTGCTTCATCAGACCGCTTATTATAGTTATTGCCGGATACCCAGTCAAAGCTTTTGTGCCGCGGGCCTTTTCCCTTGACGTGGTAGGATGTATGGTAGTATTATTGGTAGCATAAAAATCAAAGTTTCGATGGAGGCTACTTAAATGATCAAAGGAGGCGGGACCCGGAAAATATCCGTTACTCTCCCTGGCGAGCTGGTTGAACAGGTTCGGGTTCATGTTAAGGTGGGTGAGTTCAGCTCATTTTGCGCTGCTGCCCTGAGAAACCATCTGGCTTATTCCCAACAGCGTGGGGGGTTAAACAGTAGTTTTGGTATCTGGAAAGGTGTAGATCATCCCGATCTTGCTTCATCCCGTGATGTTACCCGCTATGTCAGAAAGCTGAGAAAGCAAGACGCTGACAGGTTGTCTCGCCTGGTGGATAAGTAATGCGCTGGGAAGAGGGTTACACCGTCTCTTGCCTGGTGGATACAGATGTCTGCATCGATTTTTTACGTGAGAAAGAATATGCCCGGGTATTGCTCCTCAGGTGGCTGAATAAAGGCTTGCTCTCGGTCAGCGCCATCACTCACCTCGAGATATTTGCCGGCATGCGCAAAGATGAAGAGAAAGATACCCGCGCCTTTCTTGATTTTTTAATTACCCTGCAGGTGGATGAAACAATCGCCCGTTCTGCCGGGGATATCATCGGGCATCTCAGGGCCAAAGGCATCACCATATCCCCGCTGGATTCCCTCATTGCCGCGACTGCCGTGTTCCTGAATGTGCCGCTCATCACAAATAACATTTCCGATTACCCGGCTGTTGACATACCCGCACTGGTCGTTATTAAAGGCATAGATAAATAAAAGCGTCTCGATATGTTGATTTGCCGGGGCAGCAGTAGCTAATAGGAATCGAGCCTGCTCTTTATAGCGGCGGCGCTGGGGAAGGAGCCGTCCTGCTTGCTCTTGATGATGCCGCTGGAATCGATGAAAAAGGTCACGGGTATGCCGCTGGTTACATTATAGGCCTGGGCCACGGCCCCCGCCTCGTCCAGTGGCACCGTGAAAGAATAGCCGCCGGTCGTGATAGCATCGCCCACGTATACAGGAGGGTTAGCGTTAAATCCGCCGGCTGCGCTGTTGATCATCAGCATGGCTATCTCGGGACGATTGTCGCGCACTTCCTGGAAGAAAGGCATCTCCTCCATGCAGAAATGGCAGTTCAAATTCCAGAAGTTGATAATGACTTTCTTGCCCTGCAGCGCGCTGAGTGTCACCTGGCTGCCGTCAGCACAGCGCAGCGTGAAATCAGGGGCCGAATTTCCGACCGATGATCCGGCCGGTACAGGCGTCATAAAAGTGGCATCAGGTGATGACCGCTCGTTGCCGTCGGCATCCCTCGACACTGCCTTGTAGTGGAAGGTTGTCTGCGGGGGCAGCCCGTTGAGGATTACATCATGGAAGGTTGCCAGTGTGGTGTCCGTCTGCGAAGGCTGCAGGGTGCCGTAGCTGGCCGACGTTCCATAGCTTACCTGGCTGGTTGCAGGTTCGTCCGTCTTCCAGCTTATCTCCGCTGACCCAGAACTGGAGATATTGGTGACCTTTACATTGCTGATCACCGGCGGCGTGGTATCCCGTATGGCGGTGGTCGTCAGCACGGCCGTCGCCTCCAGGCTGGAGTCCGGTGAATCCGGGCTGTCGCCCAGGCTCGACTTCACCGTTATGTGATAGATTATACCCTGCTCAAGAT
>Ga0163200_1001106_pt1 | contig 10273 bp, 10 predicted proteins | sample PL_2010_200m_FD_113535 | JGI IMG/M metagenome (GOLD analysis project Ga0163200, IMG submission 113535) | Freshwater microbial communities from Powell Lake, British Columbia, Canada to study Microbial Dark Matter (Phase II) - PL_2010_200m | ecosystem: Environmental > Aquatic > Freshwater > Lake ... | reverse complement strand
GGTTGCAGGTAGCTATCAGAGGAACAGATTGCCCGGGTGGTGGGCTATGCCTCTTCGGCCTTGTTTGATCGGGAGAACCCGTTGAATCCCGTCAATCGCCGCATCGATATCCTGGTGTTGACCAAGAAAGCGCAGCGCGATATCGAGGGTGAGCAGTCGGACGCGACGGGGAAAGACGCAGCGTCAGAGCCCACTTCCGCAGGTGATATGTCGGCGCCCTCGGCAGCGCCTTCCGCGCCGCTGCAAGCACCGCAGTTGCGCGAGCGGCTGAACATCTTCGAGGACGGCGTGCTGCAATTCGACCAGCCTGGCGGTAACTGAGCCGGGCGGCTCAACCGCGTCTGGTCAAGCAAATGTCAGTAGTCGGCCTCCGGTAGGCTACTGATGATATGTCGGTAACTGGCCATGCGTTGTGGCTGGATTTGCCCCTGCTCCAGTGCCTTGAGCAACGCGCAGCCCGGCTCACGGTCATGCTTGCAGTCGCGAAAGCGGCAGTGACCCAGCAGGTCCTGGAACTCGATGAAGCCGGCTTCGACATCAGAGCGGCTTACGTGGCCCAGGCCGAATTCGCGGATGCCCGGGGAGTCGATTAGCTCGCCACCGCCGGGGAAATGAAACAGTCGCGCGGTCGTGGTGGTATGCGTCCCCTTGCCGGTCATCTCTGACAGCGCACCCACCCGGGTGTCGACGCCAGGCAAAAGGCTGTTCACCAGCGACGATTTGCCCACCCCGGACTGGCCGACGAATACGCTGACGTGCCCGTCGAGGCGCGCTTGCAGCGCCTCCATGCCGGCACCGTCATGCGCGGACACCTCCATCAGGGGATAGCCCAGGGTGCGGTAGACCGCGAGCAGGGCGTTGAGTGCACCTTCGTTCTGGGCATCAATCAGGTCTGCCTTGTTCAGCAGCAATAGCGGCGTGATACCGGCATGCTCGGCTGCGATCAGGTAGCGGTCGATGAGATTGGCGTGCGGCTCCGGCAACGGGGCGAAAACGATGACGATCAGGTCGACGTTGGCGGCCACTGGCTTGAGCTGACCGCGAGTGTCTGGCCGGCAGAGCTCGGACTGACGCGGCAGTTGCGCAACGATTACACCGATGCCCTGGTTGCCTGGACGCCAGACCACTCGATCGCCGGTCACCAGCGCTGGCAGGTTTGCACGCAGGTGGCAGCGGAACACCTGACCGCCGTGCTCGCCTTCCTGAGCCTCAACTTCAACCTGCACGCCGAAGTGAGCGATGACCAGGCCGGTCTGTTCCGGGCCGAGATCGCCGCCCTCGAGCTCTTCCACTGTGCGCGATTCCCGCCGCGCCGCGCGTGTGGCGCGTTCTTCCTGGATCTTCTCGATGCGCCAGCTTTGCCGGCGGTTGAGTTGGCGTTTGGCCATTGCGTGAGTGCCCAGGTATCAAAAGAGGGCGAGTCTAACATGCCCGTGAGTACAGGCTGCGGGCCTGTTTTTGCTGGGCTTTTGGCCGGTAGACTAGGCAGTCTCTACCGTTGGCGGCGAGCGCCCATGCCGGTCTCCTCACTTACTCGTTATCCCGCCTTGCTGGCGCTGCTCAGTCAACTGCTGTCGCTGCTGCTATGTTGGCTGTTGCTGCTTGCGTTGGCGCGACTGCTGGGCTGGCACCTCAGCCTTTTAGGGGCTGCCTGTCTGCAAGGTGCGGTTGCTGCATTGATCGGTCAGCGCCTCGGATTGTCGCGCTGGTGGCTGCCAATCAATCTTGGCTTCGTGCCGGGGCTGGTGCTTCTTCAAGACCATGCGCTGCCACCCTGGTTGTTGCTGGTCGGCTTTCTAATCTTGCTGATGTTGAACTGGAACGCCCTGACCGAGCGGGTTCCCTTGTATCTCACTGGTTCGGTTGCCGAGCAGCAGCTGGCGCAACGGCTACAGGCGCTGCCCGATGGGTTCAGTTTCGTTGATCTGGGCAGTGGGCTCGGTGGCACCCTCCTGCGGTTGGCGCGGCTTTATCCATCCGCACGTTTCGTCGGTGTCGAGACGGCGCCGCTCACCTTTGCATTGTGCTGGTTGCGCTGTCTGTTCCAGCGCAACTGCCGGGTGCGTTTTCGCAGCTTCTGGCGCGAACCGCTGGCCGGCTACGATGTGGTCTATTGCTTTCTCTCGCCTGCTCCGATGCCGGCGTTGTGGCAGAAGGCTCGGGCCGAAATGAGTCCGGATGCGCTGTTGATCAGCAACAGCTTCGAGGTGCCTGGCGTTGAAGCGCAGGAAACTTTGGCCATTGATGACTGGCGGCGTTCACGCCTGCTGATCTGGCGGCCCGGGGCGGCCCCGTAACCTGACGGCCGCTCCGCGAGCGGCTAAACTGCGCGCCACAGCCAAGGAGTTCACCATGCAGAACCCGCAAAATCTCATCTGGATCGATCTGGAAATGACCGGTCTGGATCCTGACAACGACGTCATCATCGAAATGGCAACCATCGTTACCGACAGTCAGCTCAACGTGCTGGCCGAAGGGCCGGTTATCGCCATCCATCAGAGCGATGAGATCCTTGCCGGTATGGACGAGTGGAATACACGCCAGCATGGCGGCTCCGGCCTGACTCAGCGGGTGCGCGACAGTCAGATCACTACCGAGGACGCCGAGGCGCAGACGCTGGCGTTTCTTGAACAGTGGGTGCCTAAGGGCAAGTCGCCGATCTGCGGTAACAGCATCTGCCAGGATCGGCGTTTCCTTTACCGCCGCATGCCGCGCCTGGAAGCCTACTTTCACTACCGCAACCTGGACGTTTCGACGCTCAAGGAATTGGCCGCGCGCTGGGCGCCTGAGGTACTGGCTGGTTTCAAAAAAGGTGGTACGCACCTGGCGCTGGACGACATCCGCGAGTCGATTGCCGAGCTGCGCCATTACCGCGAGCACTTCATCAAGCACTGATCACGCCGCAGCATGGCAAAGCCAGAAAAATGCGTGATTTACAAGCTGTGCGCGGTATCAGCGCAGCTTGAAACGGTTACCGGCCCAGTCTTCGCAGTTCGTCTGACTCAACCACCCGCGTACCTTCGCCTTCCTCCAGCGCCAGGCGCCAGAGCGCCCGCGCCAAAGTGCAGGCCGAGATACCCCGGTATTTGCCGGGCAACAGATAGGAGAGCGGGGCGGTCAGCCGTTCGACCGGGCGGACCTGCATGCGTGGCCCGAGCAGCTGCGAAGGTCGCACGATGGTCAGTTGCGGCCAGTGCTGGGCGCGTAGCGCCTGCTCCATCTCGCCTTTGACACGGCAGTAAAAAATAGTACTGGCGGGGTCGGCCCCCAGCGAGCTGATTACCAGCAGGTGTCGCGCGCCCATCTCCCGGGCGCGTTTGGCGAAGGCGATAACCAGATCATGGTCGATGGCGCGGAAGGCGTCCTGGCTGCCTGCTTCCTTCAGTGTGCTACCCAGGCAGCAAAACGCGGTGTCGATGTCACCCGACAGCTCCGGCAGCAGGGCCTGCAGCGGGCCAATCGGGTTCTCAAGCCGCGGATGGGTGGCTAATTGCCTGCGGCTGGGGGCGAGCACGCACTCTACTGTGGGTTCGTTGAGCAGGCGGTCGAGCAGGTGCTCGCCGGTTAGCCCGGTGGCGCCGGCAAGCAAAATACGCTGTGGCGTCAGATACATGGTTTGGCTTCCTGTGACGATCAGTCCGATGGCGCTGGCTGCTGTTTGCTTAGCACTCGCCAGTGTTCGACAACCTGCTCGGGCGCCCATATCTGCGGCTCCGAAGCTTGATAGTGGTCGGCTTGTTCCCGTTCGGCAACCCTCGCCTGTGCCAGCGTGAATGCCTGCACAATATCCGGAGTTTCCTGCAAGGCCTCGGCAAATAGAGCGCGGCCGAAGTAGGTGAAGTCGCTCTCCTCGGAGCAGCCAAACGACACGCGGTCGGCACGAGCTGCGGTAATGATGAGCGTGTTGGGGCTTTTCAGCGGCTCGATGAACCCGCCGGAATAGCAGGCAGAGATGACAATGATCTTGTTGCGTTCGGCAAGTGGCTGCATCAGCGCCGACAGGTCCGCGGCTGGCAAGTCCTCCAGCGCCAGCCGGGGTTGCGCGAGGACCAACTGATGGTCTGCCGAGCCGTGACTGGTTAAGTAGATGAAGATCAGGTCTTCCGGGCCGCTGCGCTCGGCCAGCCGGGCAATCGCGCGGGAAAGGTTTTCGCGAGTAGCCAATGGCCGGTCGGTGAAGTGGTCGCGGTGGTTGACCAAACTGATCTGACCGCGGGCGGCAAAACGTTCAGCCAGCAGGTCGTCCACGTAGTCGACTTCGCGCAGAAACACGCTTTGCTGTCCATCGCCTGCCAGGGTCAGGCTGTAGAGCTCTGCCGCCGGGGTCGATGGTGGCACTGCGTCAAGAGCGTCCGCCAACAGCTGGCCCTGGTGCAGCAGGCCTATCTCCAGTGGGTCGGCGAGGCGCTTGCCTTGAGCATCCTGGCTTAGGCGGCCGGCCCGCCACGTACCGCTCCGCTTGGTGCCGTCAGCGAGGATGAGGGTTCCCGGCCCATCGAACTGGCCTGCCTGGAAACGACCGACATACTGAGCGCCGTCCGGCTGGCGCAGATCACCTTCGCCGTTGTACTGCCAGCGTGTGAACTGTCCGCTGTAGTGCGTACCATCGATGCCGACATATTCGCCGTTGCCGCTTAGTTCGCCGTGTTTGAACGTGCCTTTCCAGACATTTCCGGCAGCATCTTCGTAGCGCCCCTGGCCATGGAAAAGGTCGTCCTGAAACTGGCCCAGGTAATGCTCGCCGCCGTTGCTACGGTAGAGGCCATCACCGCTGAGTCGGCCGTCGGTGAAGGTGCCGCTGAATACTCCACTGCCGTCGCTGCGGGTGCCCTCGCCATTGGGCTGGCCACTGGCAAACGCGCCTTCATAGCTGATGTCCTCTGCCTCCTGCAATTTGCCGGTGCCGTGATAGAGGCCGTCCTTGAACCCACCTTCGTAGCTCAGGCCGGGTTCGCTGTAGCGGCCCGTGCCGTTGAGGCTTCCCTGCTCGAAATGCCCTTCGTAGACTCCACCGGTGGCGTAGCTGAAGCGGCCCTGGCCATTGAACAGACCTTGTTTGAAGGAGCCTTCGTAACGGTCTCCATTAGCGCCTTGCCAGACGCCTTGACCGTGCCACTGTCCATCCTTGAACGATCCGAGGTAATGGCTGCCGTTGGGGTAGTCGATACGCCCTTCGCCCTGCAGCAGGCCATCGATGACCTCGCCCCGGTAACGACCACCATCAGGCAGCACGGCGTCGGCAGGCAACAACGGTTCGCCATCACCGCAGGCGGTCAAAAAACACGCGAACAGAAGTGGAGCGAGTTGGCGCATGCGGCTATCCAGAGGGGCGACGCCGCAGTATGCCGCAAACTCAGCGGGGTGCGGCAACGGCGCCCGTCTGGTCAGACAAAGCAGAGCGCCAGGGTCTCAGCAATGTAGGCGGGCTTTTCCACGCCCTCGATTTCCATCACGGCGCGCGACTTGAGCAGCCACTGTCCTGGATTCTTCTCGTAGGCGTCGAGTAGCGTCGCTGCAACGCGAACACGCGAGCCGACCCTGACTGGCTGGATGAAGCGCAGGCTATCGAGCCCGTAGTTGACCCCCATCTTGGTTCCTTCAGGACGGATCATCAGTTCGTCCATCAACATCGGCAATAGCGAAAGCGACAGGAAGCCGTGGGCGATGGTGCCACCGAACGGGGTTTGCGCAGCTTTCTCCGGGTCGATGTGGATGAACTGGTGATCACCAGTGCAATCGGCGAACTGGTCGACTCGCTGCTGATCGACGGTGAACCATTCGGAGTGGCCTAGCTCTTTGCCAATGTAGTCCTTGAGTTCTGCTACGGGTACTTGCGGCATATATCCTCCGGTGTTTGTTGTTTTGTGCGGATGTGACGCAACGCTAGATCAGCACGCAGCCGAGGGCGAATCAACCAAGCATGGTTCGTGCGAATGGCGCGCCATAGGCTGATAGGGAGCTGTTACGAGTGTCGTTGTGGCGAGATGCTTATAATTGCGCTCCTTTGCTCTGGAGGCTTCCATGCTGCTACGCGGACTAACCTGGCTGCTGCTGTTCCAACTGCTTGGCACTGCGCTCAACGTAATGGTTCTGCCAATGCTTCCGGGGCCAATCATCGGCTTGCTGTTGCTGTTCGTAGCGCTGCTGGCTCGCGGGCAAGCGAGTGAATCGCTGCAGGTCGCGGCGAGTAGTCTGTTGCGTTATCTGCCCCTGTTGCTGGTGCCGCCCGCTGTGGGTGTGATGGCCTACACCGGGGCGATTCTCGAGGATTTCTGGGCCATCGTCGGCGTACTGGTGCTCTCGCTGGTGGTGTCGTTGGTGTTTACCGGCTGGCTGATGCAAACGCTGATTCGCCGTCAGCAGCGCAAGGCAGGTCGCGCATGATCGCGATGCAGTGGCAGGCGGCTTGGGGTGCGGTCATTCATCACCCCCTGTTTGGCGTGGCGATCACTTTGGCGGCTTTTCAGCTGGCCTATGCGGCCTACGAAAAAACCCGCTGGGTATTCCTGCAGCCAGTGCTGGTGTCGATGGTGGTGGTGGTCGCTACGCTTGTGCTTTGCGGTCTGAGCTATGAGGAGTACCGCGACAGCGCCCAGATGCTGACCGTGCTCCTCGGGCCAACCACCGTGGCACTCGCCGTGCCGCTGTACCTGAATCTGCGGAGGATCCGCGAACTGTTCGGGCCTATCATGCTCACCCTGCTACTGGCCGGCACTGGCGCTACGGCGCTGGGCATGACGCTGGCCTGGGCCTTTGGTGCCGACCAGATGATCCTGATGACTCTGGCGCCCAAGTCGGTTACCTCGCCTATCGCCATGCTGGTGGCCGAGCAGATCGGCGGTGTGGTGGCGCTGGCAGCTGTCTTCGTGATGATCACGGGTATCATCGGTGCGATCATCGGCCCGGAACTGTTGCGCAGGTTTGGCGTTCAGCATCCTGCCGCCCGAGGCATGGCGCTGGGTCTGACTGCGCATGCGGTGGGGACTGCCCAGGCGTTGCAGGAAGGCGACGAGTGCGGCGCGTTTGCAGCACTGGCCATGAGCCTGATGGGCGTGATGACCGCAGTGCTGCTGCCTTTGGCCGTGCTGATGCTGTCGTGAGGAGTTTGAATGAAGCTACCGTTGTTTCCGCTCGATACCGTTTTGTTTCCTGGGTGCACCCTTGATCTGCAGCTCTTCGAGGCGCGCTATCTGGATATGGTCAGCAGCTGCATGAAGGCCGGACATGGATTCGGTGTGGTGCGTCTCATCGAAGGCAGTGAGGTGGGCGTGGCGCCGAGCGAATATGCCATGACCGGCTGTGAGGCGTTGATTCGCGATTGGCAACAGCGCCCTAATGGCCTGCTGGGCATACGAGTCGAGGGCGGCCGTCGCTTCGATGTGTTGTCGGCCGAGGTACAGCGTGATCAGCTGACCATTGCCGAGATCAACTGGCGCGAGGAGGGGGACGACCTGCCGCTGAACGATGAGCATCTTGATCTAGCGATTCTGCTGGAAGCGCTCGGTCAGCATCCGCTGGTTGAGGCCTTAGGGATGGGCAGTGCCGTGCAGGGCCAGCGCTCACTGGCACATCAGCTGGCCTACCTGCTGCCCTTTCAGCCGGAGCAGAAAATCGAACTGTTGCAGCTTGACGATCCAGCGCTGCAATTGCAGCGAATTCAGCGCTGGCTGGAGCAGCTGCAGGGCGAGGCGGTCGAATAAATGTACGGTGTCTGAATGGCGTTGGCGGCACTACTGGTAGCGATACAGCAGCATGGCACCTGGCAATGCCCAGATCGCAAAGGCGCCAATCAGTCCCAGGGTGGCCGGCAGGATCAGCCACCATATTTTCGGCGACAGTGCCGTCATCGGTGCGCGCCATTGCACAAGGGTCAGGCTCGCGGCGCAAATGCTGGCTGCCAACACCGCGCCAGCGATCACATCGGTTGGCCAGTGAACGCCGAGATAGACACGCGACAGTGCAATTGCGGTGGCCGGCAAGACGCCCAATAGCACCCAGGCCAGGCGCAGGCGCGGTGGCTGGCCCCTGCCAGCGAGAACACCAAGGGTGAGAAAAAAGGCGAATGCTGCCGAGCTGTGACCGCTGGGGAAGCTGAAACTGTGCAAGGGCTCCAGCAGAATTTCCGGGCGGATGCGGCCGAAGGTCGTTTTAAGTGCGCCGTTGGCCAACGCGGTGCCCAGCAGCGTGAGAATGCTGAACACCGCAGCGCGCCACTGTTTCGTGGCGATCAACAACAGACTCAGCAACACGGCGGCCCACAGCTGGGTTTGGAAGTCGCCGGCTCGTGTGACCACGACCATAAAACGGTCGAAGATCGGGCTGCGCTCGCCCTGAATGACCGTCATCAGCCCTTCGTCGAGTTCCACCAAATAGGGCCAACCAATGAACAGTCCAATCAGAACGGCTGCGCTGAGGCCGGCGGCAAGCGGGGTCACCCAGCGCATCTGATGCAGACTGCCATGCACCACGCCGCCGACGAGCAGAAGCAGAGCGGCGGTTACAACGCCCGCCTCGCTCCAGAAACCCTCTGGCAAGGGCAGTCGCACGGCTGCACCCGCCGCCCAGCCCGGCAGCAGATAGGCCATCGACCAGCCAGCCGCGGCGACCAGGCTGACCAGGAGAAAGCGTCCGAACGGCATGTCGAGCATGCCCGCGGTCACCGGCAACATGGGTCGCAGCGGACCAATGAAGCGTCCTACAAGCAGACTGGCAATGCCGTAGCGCTCGAAGTACAACTCGGCGCGTGTCAGCCATTCTGGGTGGTCGCGCAGGCCACGGAGACTGCGAATATTCTGATGGTAGCGGCGTCCCAGCCCGTATGAGAGCAGGTCGCCAAGTAGACCGCCGGCATAGCCAAGGAGCAGTGTCTCGCCGAGGCTCAGCACGCCACTGCCGGCGACGACCGCGATGGCAAACACCAGTACGGTGCCGGGCATCAGCAAGCCAATAATGGCGAGGCATTCGAGGCAGGCGACTAAAAACAGGCTAAGGCCAAGCCATTGTGGGTGCTCAGTGAGCCAATTCGAGAGTGCGGTAAGCCATTCCGGCATGGTTGTTTTCCTTGGTCCGAAACGCTTCGACCCGGCACCTGGCGCCCGGGTTTCAAGCGTCTGGTCATGATAGCGCTGGGAATTGCCTGGAGCGGTCACTGATCAGACGGCGGATTTCGACGCGCTTGAGTGGTCAGGTGGCACATTCGGTGGCGTGACTGCAGTCGGATGCTTTTCTGCCATTCGCCCGGCGCCGCTGTGCGTGAGGCGCGTGGGTGGCTATAATCAGCCGCTTTCCCTTCAGTCAGGCCAGCCAGACCATGACCGAGTCCGTACTCGACTACATGACCCGCCTCGGTCGCGCCGCGCGCGAGGCTTCGCGCGTGCTAGCGCGTGCCACCACAGCGCAGAAGAACCGGGCCTTGCAAGCCGCCGCCGCCGCGCTTGACGCCGCGCGTGAGGAGCTGGTCCGTGCCAATCGTGAGGACCTCGAGGCTGGGCGTGCCAACGGTCTGGACGAGGCCATGCTCGATCGGCTGGCGCTTACGCCGGCGCGCATCGACGACATGATCGAGGGACTGCGCCAGGTCGCGAACCTGCCTGACCCCATCGGTGAGATACGCGACATGCGCTACCTGCCTTCTGGTATTCAGGTTGGCAAGATGCGCGTGCCGCTGGGCGTGGTTGGGATCATCTACGAGTCACGGCCCAACGTGACCATCGATGCCGCCAGTCTGTGTCTCAAGTCGGGCAACGCCACTATTTTGCGCGGCGGCTCGGAAGCGATCCATTCGAACCAGGCCATTGCTCGCTGCATTCAACTGGGCCTGGCCGAGGCCCAGCTGCCAGCTGCTGCGGTGCAGGTTGTCGAGACCACCGACCGAGCCGCCGTTGGGGCATTGATCACCATGCCGGAATACGTGGATGTGATCGTGCCGCGCGGCGGTAAGGGGCTAATCGAGCGCATCAGTCGCGATGCCAAGGTGCCGGTGATCAAGCATCTGGACGGAATCTGCCACGTGTTCATCGATCAGGCGGCCGACCTCGACAAGGCTGTCCGCATCGCCGACAACGCCAAGACCCAGCGCTATGCGCCGTGCAACACCATGGAAACGTTGTTGGTTCATGCATCCATCGCCGCTCGTGTGTTGCCGCCGCTGGCAGCGATCTATCGGGAGAAGGGCGTCGAGTTGCGTGGCTGCCCGAGGACCTGTGAATTGCTCGGTAGCGATGTGTTAGCTGCCAGCGAAGAGGATTGGTCCACCGAATACAACGCGCCGATC
>Ga0163200_1001104_pt1 | contig 10275 bp, 6 predicted proteins | sample PL_2010_200m_FD_113535 | JGI IMG/M metagenome (GOLD analysis project Ga0163200, IMG submission 113535) | Freshwater microbial communities from Powell Lake, British Columbia, Canada to study Microbial Dark Matter (Phase II) - PL_2010_200m | ecosystem: Environmental > Aquatic > Freshwater > Lake ... | reverse complement strand
GCGCGCGCGTCGAACATCGTTGGCGTCATCGGGATTGCGGCGGCACCGATGGCGGCGAGTTTGTCGAGCAACTCGGTCATGCCATTTGAGTACGTGGTGAAGATGTCCGGGCTAAAATTGGTATAGCTGCCGTCGTTCATGCCGAGGAGCATGGTGACGTATTTTGGCTTGAACGCCGCCACGTCATCGTCGAAGCGGGCGAGCGCGTCCGCCGCGCGGTCGCCGCCGACGCCGGCGTTGTGGAAGCGGATGCGGCGGTCAGGATAGCGAGTGTAGAAGTAGTCCTCGATGTACTGGGTGTAGAGGCATTGGTGGGTGATGCTGTCGCCGAGGAAGACAAGCGTGTCGCCGTCCTTGAGGTCCATGGCGGCCAGCGGTTGTTTGAACTCCTGCGCGGTGAGCGAGGCGATGGTTGTGAACAGAACGAGGAATGCGAGTAGTAGTTTCTTCATGGTGGCGGGGATACTATGCGCGCGACGTTATCAGGCAAGGAGAATTATTAGCGCGCTTATGCCGACAGGTGTTCCATCGCTTCCGCCACGGTTTCACAGGTTGCGACGGGGACATCATGGCCGTAATGAAAATAGGACAGCACTTTGAATCCGATGTCCTTCTTGGGATCAGAAATGATTCGCACAACTTTGCCAAGCCCTTTGGCACGCCACAAATTCATAAGCTGTCCAATCTCCTCGGCGCAGGCGTAGTCCATCGAATCCAAACCGCTGAGGTCTGTCAGAAGTTGAAAACCGGGCTGCAACTGTTGCAGCAGCGCCTCGATTTGTGGACGGAGTTGCTGCAGTTCCGTGAGAGTCACATGCTGCCGGTAGCTCACGGTCAGCAGGTTGAGGCTGTTGTTGATGGATATGTGAATCATGCCACGGCCTCTTGCCGCTTGCCGAAGATACCGGAGATCACGACGAAGAACAACGGAATGAATACAAGGTCAATGAAGGTGGCGGAGAGCATGCCGCCGGTGACGGCGGTACCGATGGCGTTCATCGCGCCGGCACCCGCACCGGCGGCGATGGCCAGCGGCAGCGTGCCGAAGAAAAATGCCAGCGACGTCATGATGACGGGGCGGAAACGGATTTTCACGGCTGCCAGCGTTGCCTCTTTCAGTCCCATGCCTTGCCGCATCTGCTCTTTGATGAACTGAATGATCAGGATGGCGTTCTTTGTCGAAAGACCCATCGTGGTGAGGAAGCCGATCTGGAAATAGACATCGTTGTGCAGGTGGCGGAGCGAGGTGGCGACGATGGCCCCGAACACGCCGAGCGGCAGCATCAGCAGATTCACAAACGGTATCGTCCAGCTTTCGTACAGCGCCGCCACGCACAGGAAGATCACTAGAATCGAGAAGGCGTAGAGAATTGGCCCTTGGGCTGTCGCCATCCGTTCCTGATAGGAAAGCCCATTCCAATCAAAACCAATCCCCGGCGGCATCTTCGCACAGATGTCTTCCATCGCCTGCATGGCTTCGCCCGAACTGCGTCCCGGTCCAGGCTCGCCCCAGATGTTCATGGACGGCATCCCATTGAAACGTTCGAGCCGCGGCGAGCCGGTCGTCCAGCGGGTCGAGGCAAAGGCGGTAAACGGCACCATCTTGCCGGCGGGATTGCGCACGTAGAGTTTTTCCAGATCCGCTGGCAACATGCGGAACGGGGCATCGGCTTGGGCGTACACGCGTTTGACGCGCCCTGCCTGAATGAAGTCGTTCACGTAGGCGCTGCCAAACGCCGGCCCGATGGTGTTGTGGATCGAAGTGATTGGCACGCCGAGCGCGCCGGCTTTTCCCCAGTCCACGTCAACCCGGTATTGGGGCACATCCTCCATGCCGTTGGGGCGGACCTTCATTAACCTTGGGTCTTGGGCCGCCATGCCGAGGAGTTGGTTGCGGGCGTTCATGAGCGCGGTGTGGCCGAGGCCGCCGCGATCTATCAACTGAAAATCCACGCCTCGGGCATTGCCCAGTTCCATGACAGCGGGCGGCGGGAAGGTGAAGACGAGGGCGTTCCGGATTTTGGACAACGCCATCATGGCGCGGTCGGCAACCGCTTTGGCCCGCAACTCCGGGCGGTTGCGCAGTTTCCAATCATGCAATTTGCAGAACACCATGCCGTTGTTCTGCGCGCGCCCCGACCAACCCATGCCGGTAATCGTGAAACAGGATTCCACGGCTTCTTTCTCATGCTCCATGAAGTGCTGACGCAGCTGATCGGCAACCTCTTGAGTCTGTTCCATGGTGCTACCAGCCGGCAGGAGAATCTGGGACATGAGCATTCCTTGATCCTCGTCAGGCAGATACGCCGTGGGCAGCCGCAGAAACAGAAAACCAATCGCACCGACGATCAGAACATAGACAACCAGATAGCGGAGTTTCTTGGCCAGCGAATGGCCGACCAGGGCGACATAGCGGTCTCTGACCCAGAAAAAAATGCGATCGAACCACCGGAAAAACGGGCGCAGGAAGAAAATCGCATTCTCCGATGGCATGTGTCCCTTGGGCACCGGCTTGAGCAGAGCCGCGCAGAGCACCGGCGTCAGAATCAACGCCACCAGCACGGACAAAAGCATGGCGGCGATGATGGTGATGGAGAACTGCCGGTAAATGATGCCAGTAGAGCCGGGGAAAAATGCCATCGGGCCGAACACCGCCGAGAGCACCAGCCCGATGCCGATCAGCGCGCTGGTGATCTGGCCCATGGATTTGATCGTGGCCTCGCGCGGCGACAGTCCTTCTTCGGCCATGATGCGCTCGACGTTTTCCACCACCACGATGGCATCATCCACCAGCAACCCGATGGCCAGCACGATGGCGAACATCGTCAGCATGTTGATGGAAAACCCGAACGCACCGAGAGCCGCGAATGTCCCCAGCAACACCACCGGCACGGCGATGGTCGGAATCAACGTGGCGCGGAGGTTGCCCATGAACAGCCACATCACCAGGAACACCAACAGGACCGCCTCGAACAACGTCTTCACCACCTCATGGATGGCCACCCGGACAAACGGCGTGGTGTCGTACGGATAAATCACCTTCATCCCGTGCGGGAAATAGCGGCTCATCTCCGCCATCTTCTTCTTGACGGCATCGGCGGTCGCCAGCGCGTTGGCGCCCGGCTCCTGCCGGATGGCCAGCCCGGCCGCCGGCTTGCCGTTGTAACGGCGCTGCATGTCGTACATCTCCGATCCCAGCTCCACGCGGCCGACATCTTGGACCCGCACGAAGGAACCATCCGGATTTGTGCGCAGCGGAATGTTGGCGAATTCATCGGGGGTTTTCAGGAGGTTCTGGACAATGATGGAGGCGTTCAGGCGCTGGCCGGGCATCGCCGGGGTGCCGCCGAATTGCCCGGCGGACACTTCGACGTTATAGGCCCGCAACGCCGCGATCACTTCGTCAACGGTCATGTGGTAATCGGTCAGCTTGTCGGGATTCAGCCAGATCCGCATGGCGTACTGCGCGCCAAATTCGACCACCTCGCCGACGCCCGGCACGCGCGCGAGCACCTTCTCGATGTTGGAGTAGGCGTAGTCTTGAAGGTCGTTGGTGTCCATGCTGTCATCTTCAGAAATCAAGCTGACGATGATCAGGAAGTTCCGCGTGGATTTGCTGACCGTGACGCCGGCGCGCTGGACAACGTCCGGGAGGCCGGCCATGGCGAGCTGAAGCTTGTTTTGCACCTTTGCCCAAGCCAGATTCGGATCGGTGCCCGGTTTGAAAGTCAACTCGATGCGGGACGCGCCGGCGGAATCGCTTGTGCCGGAGAGATACAGCATGTCGTCCAAGCCGGTCATCTTTTGCTCGATGATCTGGGTCACGCTGTTCTCCACCGTCTCCGCCGAGGCGCCCGGATAAAACGAGTCAATGGCGATGGACGGCGGCGCGATGGGCGGATACTGGGAGATGGGCAGGTTGTAAATCGCGAGGCAACCCAGCACCATCAGGATGATGGCGATGACCCACGCGAACACCGGGCGGTCCAAAAAGAATCGCGATAACATCAGAGGTCTCCGTTACCGCGCTGGCGCAGGCGTGGTTTCAAGGGGCACCGTTTTCACGGGAGTACCGGGCCGGGCTTTCAGCAGTCCCTCGACGATCACCCGTTCGCCGGGTGCAAGTCCAGAGTTGACGAGCCATTTGTCGCCAATCGCCCGATCAAGCGTGAGCATCCGTGGTTCCACCGTGCCGGCGGCGTTGACGATGAGCGCCATGGGATTTCCTTTCGGATCGCGCATCACCGCCTGTTGGGGGATGAGGATGGCTTTATCGTTGACGCCTTCCTTCACAACCGTCCGCACAAACATGCCCGGTAGTAGCACGCCATTCGGATTCGGGAACACCATCCGCAACGTCACCGTGGCCGTGCTCGGATCCACCGAGATGTCACGGAACTGGAGCGTCCCGTCCAGCGGATATTTTGTGCCGTCTTCGAGAATGAGTTGCACGACGTTCTGGCCGTTGCCGTCGCGGGTCAACCGTCCGTCCGCCAACCGCCGCTGCAATCGCAGCAGATCGGCGGTGGATTGCGGCACATCCACGTAAATTGGATCCAACTGCTGAATCGTCGCCAACACCACTGGTTGATAGGCCGTCACGATTGCGCCGTCTGTCACGCTCGATTTCCCAATCCGCCCGGCAATCGGCGCGGTGATCTTTGTGTAACCCAGATTGATGCGGGCCGTTTCCACGGTCGCTTTCCAACCTTGGATTTCCGCCTCGGCTTGCTTCAGCGCCGCGGTGGCGTCGTCGCCCTCTTGTTGGCTCACCGCCTTGGCGGCGAGCAATTCCAGCGCGCGTTTCGTTCGCGAACGCACCGCCGGCAGATTGGCCTCCGCCCGCGTGAGCATCGCCCGCGCGTTGTCGAAAACCGCCAGGAACGGCGCGGGATCAATCTGATAAAGCGCCTGTCCCGCCGTCACGTCCGAGCCTTCCGTAAAGAGCCGTTTCTGGATCAGCCCGTTCACCTGCGGCCGGATTTCCGCAATGAGGAAAGGCGACGTGCGCCCCGGCAACTCGGTCGTGAGCACGACCTTTTCCGGGGCCACTGTCAGCGTCACAACTTCCGGTGGCGGCGCGACGGGTGGCGCCACTCTGCGTTCGCAACCGGCAAGCAGCAAAGCGCCAAACATCAAAAACCAAGCTCCAGACAGTCTCGGGTTTCTTCTCATCATTTTACCTTCATTCCTTCCAGCCAGATGGCGGTGATTTCGTCAGCGACTTTGGCGATGCGGAACTTCTCGTACCGGCCCACGCCGAACAACTCCTGCACCAGCAAATGATAAAACACCATCCCGATGAACCCGCGCGCCGCCAGCAACGGATGCGCCCGTCGGAACTTCCCCTCCCGGATCCGTCGTCGGATATACCCGGCTAACGTCTTGTAGAAGTCCGCCATGTAGGTGCGATAAAAGCGATCCGTCAGTTCGTGCGACTCCAGCGAGCTGAACAATAACAACCGTGTCAACGTTGTGTCGCGCATGTTGTTTTCGAGGATGGTGGCGGCCATCTGGGTGAACAAGTCCCGTTCGTCCGTTGTGTCGCCGAGGGTGTCGAGGATGCGTTTGCGACCGGGGGGAGGGACGCACTTGGCCTCGATCACCGCCCAGTACAGGTCGCGCTTGGTGGGGAACTGGCGAAACAGAATGATCTCCTTTACGCCGACTTTCTCGGCGATCTGGCGCGTGGTCGTTCCGTGGAACCCCTGCCGGGCAAACAACTCTGTCGCCGCCTCCAATATCTGCTGGCGGCGCTGCGCGGCGGGCACTCGGGAAGATGCGGTTGTCATGTTAGTGTCTGCTTACTTTTAGGGCGGGGCCGCGGCAGAGTCAAGAAGCTCTTTTCGGTTGACCCGCCGCCGTTGCTTGGCGACACTGCGCGACATGAACGAGACCTTGTTCCAGCCACCGTGGGGCTTCCTGAGCCTGCCGAAAGCGCGCACCGCGCCCGACAAAGCCCGCATCTGGGTATTGCCCGTCCCGTATGACGCGACCGTCTGCTATGGCTCTGGTGCCCGCAACGGTCCCGCCGCTATCCTGACCGCATCGCGCGCCATCGAGCTGTATGACTACGAGTTCGGCTGCGAACCCGGTGTCAAGTTCGGCGTTCACACGCTGCCGCCGTTGGCCCCGCAACGGCAGTCGCCCGAGGCGATGATCGCCGCCGTCGAGGAAGCCGTGGCCGATGCGGCGAGCCGGTGCGAATTGCTGGCGGTGCTGGGCGGCGAACACACCATTTCCGCCGGCGTGGCCCGCGGTGTGGCGCGGGCGCACGGCGCGAAAGACCTCGTGTGCGTGCAGATTGATGCGCACGCGGATTTGTGGGACAGCTACGAAGGTTCCAAGTACAGCCACGCTTGCACCGCGCGCCGCATCGTGGAGACGTGCCCGGTTTTTCAGATTGGCGTTCGCAACCTCGCTGCGGTGGAGGACAAGTTCCGCCGTTCCTCTGACCGCGTACAGATCGCCTTTGCAGAGGAGACGGGCTGGCTGCCTAAGCTGGCAGAGTTCGTTCGCGGCAAGACAGTTTTCCTCACGGTTGACCTCGACGGCCTTGATCCCTCGATCATGCCTGCCGTCGGCACGCCCGAGCCGGGCGGCTTGACGTGGGCACAGGTGCTGGAGGTGGCGCGGACCGTTTGCCGCGAGGCGAAACGGATGCCCGTGTTCGATATCGTGGAACTCTCGCCGATCCCCGGCATGACCGGCCCTGATTTCTTGGCGGCGAAGCTCGCATACAAGATTATGTCACTGCAATTGTTGAAATAATCTTGTCACCGGCAACCGTTTCAGCCAAATAGAACGGAGAGCGAGGGAGAAATCATGATCGAATTCAACAAGAGAATCCTATTTGTCGGCTACGGCGCAGTCGCGCAATGCACCTTGCCCATCCTGGCCAAACACCTGAACGTGCCGATGAAGAACATCACGGTGATGGACTTCGAGAACCGCAAGGAAATCCTGCGTCCGTGGATCAACCGCGGCGTGAAGTTCGTCCAGAAACGCGTGACCCGCGACAACATGGGCACGCTGCTCGGCAAATACCTTTCCGCCGGCGACATCCTCATTGACCTCGCATGGAACATTGACTGTTGCGAAATCCTCCAGTGGTGCCACGACAACGGTGTGCTTTACGTCAACACGTCCGTCGAGTTGTGGGACCCGTACGAGAACTCCCAGAACGCCCCGCCGCAGCAGATGACGTTGTACTGGCGCCACATGAACATCCGACGGATGACGGCAGGGTGGAGCAAGCCGGGCGCGACGGCGGTATTGGAGCACGGGGCCAATCCCGGTCTCATCTCCCATTTCACCAAGCAGGGCTTGCTCGACATCGGCAAAGGCCTGTTGGCCGACAAGAAGGTGGACGGACGCGAGGCCGAAGAAATCCAGCAGTTGATGAAGGAACAGAAGTTCAACCGGCTCGCGATGAAACTTGGTGTGAAGGTCATTCATTGCAGCGAACGCGACACCCAAATCACGAACAAACCGAAACAGGTGGACGAGTTCGTCAACACCTGGAGCGTCGAAGGTTTCCGCGAGGAAGGCGTTGCCACCGCCGAGATGGGGTGGGGGACGCACGAGAAGGAACTGCCGGCGCTCGCCTACGAACACACCGAAGGCCCGCGCAACCAGATATGCCTCGCCCGCATGGGCATCAACACCTGGGTCGTGTCGTGGCTGCCGGACTACTGCATCCACGGGATGATTGTCCGTCACGGCGAGGCGTTTACCATTTCCGACCGGCTCACCGTCTGGGAAAACGGCAAAGCCGTTTACCGGCCGACTGTCCACTACGCCTACTGCCCGGCCGACGTTGCCATCGCGTCGCTCAACGAACTCCGCGGCTACGACTACAAGCTCCAAGAGAACCAGCGCATCCTCAACGACGAGATCACCAGCGGCTCCGACATCCTCGGCGCGCTGTTGATGGGCCATGCCTACAACTCTTGGTGGACCGGCAGCGACCTCAGCATCGAGGAATCCCGCCGGCTTGTCCCGCACCAGAACGCGACGACGATGCAGGTTGCCATCTCCGTCATTGCCGCCACGATGTGGATGATCGAGAACCCGGCGAAGGGTGTCTGTGTGCCGGATGACCTGCCGCACGACTACATCCTTAAGATTTCCAAGCCGTACCTTGGCAAGTTCATCTCCAAGAAGACGGATTGGACGCCGCTTAAGCACTACACCAACGCCTTCCAGGGCTACAACAACCCCAACATTGACCCGTCCGACCCCTGGCAGTTCAAGAACTTCCTTATTACTGACGGAGACTGATCGCAGTTGCCCCCGCGGTCAGCCGCTCGCGTAACCGGCTGTGACGGGCTGCGGTCCGGTTGTTGCGGATCGCGATTGCCAACGCCTTCTTCGAACCGACCAGAATCACCAATTTCCGGCCTCGCGTGATCGCCGTGTACAGCAGGTTGCGCTGGAGCAGGACGAAATGCTGCGTCAACAACGGTACGATCACGCACGGGTACTCGTTGCCCTGCGACTTGTGGACGCTGATCGCGTAGGCAGGTACCAACTCGTCTAACTCCTCGAACTCGTACGCCACCTCCCTCTCGTCCATCTCCACGATCAACTCCTGCTCTATCAAGTCCAGGCGTTTCACGCGCCCCAAGTCGCCGTTGAACACGTCCTTGTCGTAGTTGTTCCGCACCTGCATCACCCGGTCGCCGACCCGCAACGTCCGTCCAAACCGCTGCACGTGTGGCCCCGTCGGATTGAGCGCCGCCGCCAGCTCGCGGTTCAGGTTCTCCGTGCCACACACGCCCCGGTGCATCGGCGCCAGCACCTGGATGTCCCGCATTGGCTCCAGCCGGAACTTTCCCGGAACACGCTCCGCGCACAACGTCCGCACCGTCGCCAGCGCCTTCTCGGGATCATCCTGCTGGATGAAAAAGAAATCGCTCTCCTCCGGCGCGTCGAACACCGGCATCTGGCCTTCGTTGACCCGGTGCGCGTTGGTGACGATGAAACTGTTCTTCGCCTGCCGGAAAATTTCGGTGAGCCGGGCAACCGGAACAATACCGGAACCAATCAGGTCGCCGAGAAAACTTCCCGGCCCGACCGACGGCAGTTGATCCACGTCGCCGACGAACACCAGCGACGCGCTGACCGGCATGGCCTTCAGCAGATGGTAGGCGAGTGGGATGTCGAGCATCGAACTCTCGTCAATGATGATGAGGTCACCCTTGAGCGGCCGGCGTTCGTTCATCGTGAAACCGCCCTCGTGCGGGTCGAAGCGCAACAGCCGGTGAATCGTCTGCGCCGGCGCGCCCGTCGCCTCGCTCATCCGTTTCGCGGCGCGGCCGGTCGGCGCGGCCAGCAGCACGTCGCAGCCTTTCGCGCGGACGATCTGGACGATGCTGTTGACGATGGTGGTCTTGCCGACGCCGGGACCGCCGGTGATGACGGAGAGCTTTGAGGTCAACGCCATCCGCACGGCCTGTTGCTGCGCGTCGGCGAGCGCGACGCCGGTTTTCTGCTGCACCCACGCCAGCGCCTTGTCGAGGTCGAGCGCCGGCAGTTCCATCTTCGCGGCGAGCAGGCCGCGCAGTTTGGCGGCGACGCCGCATTCGGCCCGGTGAAGCCCCGCGAGATAGACGAAGTCGTCCTCGATCACGATGTCACGCGCAATGGCGAGGAGGTTGACGGCGTCCTCGACGGGGCGGAGTTCGACGCCGAGCAGTTCGGCGGCGGCCTGTGCCAGGGTCTCGCGTGGCAGACAACAGTGTCCGTCGTCGGTTGCGCTTTCCAAGGTGTGGACGACGCCCGCCTTGAGGCGGTGCACGGAATCGGCGGCGATGCCGAGCTTGGAGGCGATGCCGTCGGCGGTCTTAAATCCGATGCCGGTGATGTCCTTGGCGAGGCGGTAGGGGTTCTCACGCACGACGGCGATGGCGCGGTCGCCATACTGCTTGAAAATCTTGGCGGCATGCGCGCTGCCGATGCCGTGGCCCTGAAGAAAGATCATGATGTCGCGGACGGCTTTCTGTTGGACCCATGCTTCACGGATGCGCCGGGCGCGTTCGGGGCCGATGCCCTCGACATCGCGGAGTTTGCCGGAGAACTGGTCAATCACCTCGAAGGTGCGTTCGCCGAACTTGGCGACGATGCGCTCGGCGAATTTCTCGCCGATGCCCTTGACCAAGCCGCTGCCGAGATACTTCTTAATGCCGACGACGGTGCGCGGCAAAACTGACTCGAATTTCTCGACAGCGAACTGCCGTCCAAACTGTTTGTGTGTCGTCCAGTGGCCTTGGG
>Ga0163200_1001103_pt1 | contig 10282 bp, 6 predicted proteins | sample PL_2010_200m_FD_113535 | JGI IMG/M metagenome (GOLD analysis project Ga0163200, IMG submission 113535) | Freshwater microbial communities from Powell Lake, British Columbia, Canada to study Microbial Dark Matter (Phase II) - PL_2010_200m | ecosystem: Environmental > Aquatic > Freshwater > Lake ... | reverse complement strand
CTTTGGGCCCCTTTTGAGTAATCATTATGCCGGCGTATAAAACACCTTTATAATTGATACCGTCTTTGGCTAACCCATCGATAATTTTATAAGCCACGGCTGACAAAACCTCTTTAAAGATATCCGGAGTCACCGCCGGAGCAGGAGAATATGCGCCCATCCCGCCGGTATTTGCGCCCTGGTCATGATCAAAAACTCTTTTGTGGTCCTGAGCAGAAGCTAAAGAGACAACTTCCTTTCCGTCGGTAATAACTAATATTGAGGCCTCCTGCCCTTCTAAGCATTCTTCGATGATTACTTTGTTGCCGGCAGCTCCGAAAACCTTCTCCCGCATCATTTGGGTTACTGCCTCTTTGGCCTCTCCAACGGTTTTAGCCACTACCACGCCCTTACCCTGCGCAAGACCGTCAGCTTTGACTACGCAGGGAGCTCCGGTTTGTTCAATATATTTATCCGCCTCTGCGGGATCATCAAAGATCTTACAGGCTGCTGTTGGCACGCCGTATTTGATCATCAGCTCCTTGGCAAAAACTTTACTTGCCTCTAGCCGGGCTGCTTTCTTATTGGGCCCGAATATCTTTAATTTAGCTTGGGCGAACTCATCAACTATCCCTAAAGCTAAGGACGACTCCGGGCCGATGACAGTCAAATCTATTTTTTCCTTGCGTGCAAAATCTAAAAGAGCGGGTATATCTTCAACCTTGATCTCAACGCACTCTGCCTGCTGTGAAATTCCGGCATTGCCCGGCGCGCAAAAAATCTTATCCACCAGTTTCGACTGGGCTATTTTCCATACCAGCGCATGCTCCCTGCCGCCTGAACCTATTACTAAAATCCTCATTTCGTTTAACCCTCTTCGATTTAGCGGGCTGTTTAGGGACAGTCCCCTAAATTTGGAGTAAGCAATAACTGCGGGGACAGTCCCTATAAAATTTCGACTTTTTTTCTGCCTTTAACTACTTCTCCGATAACCCATGACTTTAACTTAAATTTAGCCAGCTTGGAAATTATCGCTTTGGCGGATTTTGGCGCAACAATTAAAACCATGCCCACACCCATATTAAAGGTATGGTACATCTCTTTGTCTTCGATATTTCCTTTGCGCTGGATGAGACGGAAAATCTTCTGCACCGGCCAGGAATTTTTAGCGATGCATACATTTACATTTTTAGGCAAAATGCGGGCGATTTTATCGTAAAATGCGCCGCCGGTGATGTGCGCTATTCCTTTAATAGAGTTCTTGGATTCGCGGGTTCGTGAGTTCGTGAGTAAAGATAATACTGGTTTCACATAAATGCGCGTGGGCTTAAGCAATTCGCTGCTCATGCGCTTTAGTTCACCCTGCGATAAAACCTTGCGCACTAAAGAATAGCCGTTAGAGTGTATGCCACTGGATGCCAAACCAATGACTACATCGCCCGGTTTGATTTTTGAGCCGTCAATAATATTTTTTCTTTCCGCCACCCCCACGCAGAACCCGGCAATATCATAATCGCCTTGCTTGTACATTCCCGGCAGCTCCGCGGTCTCTCCGCCGATTAAGGAACAGCCTGCCTGGATACAGCCGTTATTTATGCCTTTGACTACCTCAAAAAGCACATCCGGCTTTAGTTTTCCGGAAGCGATATAGTCTAAAAAGAAAAGGGGTTCGGCTCCGACACACAAAATATCATTAACGTTCATTGCCACCGCATCAATTCCTACGGTATCGTGTTTATTGACGAGGATGGCGATCTTCAGTTTTGTCCCCACTCCGTCGGAAGAAGAAACCAATACCGGATCCTTATATTTTTCTTTAGGCAATCTAAAGAAACTGCCAAAACTGCCGATATCCCTTAAGACCTCTTTGCGAAAAGATTTTCTCACTAAAGGTTTAATCCTCGCCTTAAAACTGCTTGCCTTTTTGATATCCACGCCGGATTTTTTATAAGTCAATCTTTTCATCGCGGCTCCCTCCCGGTCCAGCAGTATAAACAGAGTTTCTCTTTCGGCAAACCGATAGCGCGGATCATATCCTCTAATTTATGATATTTCAAAGTATTCACGCCTAAGTCCTTTGCGATCCAGGCAACCATCTTTTTATAGTGGGGAGACTTTTCATTCAGGTAAGGCCGGACATCCTTAACCTCTTTTCCTTCCAGCACCCTGATCGCCCGGCGCGCGGCTAACTCCGCGATGGTCCTGGTAGAATAATTAAACTTGCAGGGAAACATCAGGGGCGGACAGGCAATCCTTAAATGTATTTCTTTGGCCCCGTGATTTTTGAGTTTCTGTATCGTATAATTCTTTAGCTGCGTTCCCCGCACAATAGAGTCATCGCAAAAAACAATGCGTTTACCTTTAATCAGATCCGGGATGGGGATTAATTTCATCCGGGCAATCAAATCGCGCGTCTCTTGTGATGCCGGAGTATAGCTGCGGTCAAAACCGGGGGTATATTTGACTAACGGCCTTCTTAAGGGAACCCCTGATGCCATAGCATACCCTATGGCATGGGCAGTACCGGAGTCTGGAATGCCTGCGACCATATCCGCTTCTATGGTGTCATCTTTGGCCAGGTTTGCGCCGCATCTTTCCCTAGCGGTCTCGGTGTTTATCCCTTCATAGGAAGATGCCGGAAAACCGGTATAAATCCATAAAAAGGCGCAGATCTGATTGCCTTTTTTTCCTCGACGTTTAGCTTTCATTCCGGACTTATCCAATAAAATAATCTCTCCCGGCTCTGCGTATTTTACGATTTTAAACTCTAGATTACGGAAAGCAGCTGTCTCGGTAGTCACTGCCCAATCGCCTTGCCGCCGGCCGATAACCAAAGGCGAGTAGCCGCATCTGTCCCGGGCTACGTAAATACCGTCTTTATTCAATAAAAGAAGCGAACAAGACCCTTCTATCCGGGAAAACATATATTCAATGCCTGCGATAATGGTCTTACCCTGGATAATCATTTTGGCAACGAGCTCTGTAAAATTCATTCTCCCGTCGCTTACCTCGCTAAAAGACTTTCCTTGTTTATATAACTGTTTGGCTAATTTTTCGGCGTTGTCGATAAACCCGTTAGTCACAATGGCAAAGGGGCCGAACTTGGAATTGACGCAAATCGGCTGTTCGTCGCGTTCGCTGATCACGCCTACCCCTTTGTTGCCGGACATTTTTTTATAATCCTTATAGAATTCAGCCTTAAATTGGCTACCTTGGATATTGTGAATCTTACGGTTCAGCTCTTTTCCCCAGACCGCCAAACCCGCAAACTCAGTGCCCAAATGCGAGTGGTAATCCGTGCCGTAAAATAAATCCTGGCTACAGTCTTTTTTAGAGACTACTCCGAAAATCCCGCTCATTTTATCTCCTCTTTTTCTATTTTTGGCGGTAGAATTTTTTAATTGCCGCTAGCACCTCTTTAGGGCTGTCTACTACGCTAAAGATATCTAAATCCTCTTTGCTGATATTGCCCTTTTCTAAAACTGTCTTTTTTAGCCAATCAATCATTCCTTCCCAGTAATCTTTTCCCAAAAGCACTACGGGGAATTTATCGATTCTTTCCGTCTGAATGAGATTAAGCGCTTCAAAAAATTCATCCAGCGTGCCGTAACCTCCGGGCATGATCACAAAGGCCTTGGCGTATTTAACAAACATCACTTTGCGCACGAAGAAATAGTGAAAATCCAAAAGCGTATCCACGTATTTGTTAGGTTTCTGCTGCACCGGTATCTGGATATTCAAACCGATGGATTGACCGCCTCCTCTTTTAGCGCCCCTATTCGATGCTTCCATGATCCCGGCTCCGCTTCCGGTAATAACAGAATACCCCGCTTTAGCTAACAGATACGCAGTCTCTTCGGCTAGCTTATAATAGGGGTGACTTGATTTGGTACGGCTGGAGCCGAAGATGGAGACTGCGTTTTTGACCCGCGAAAGCACCTCAAAACCATCCACAAACTCCGACATTATCCGGAATACCCGCCAAGGATCTTCGGAGATAGAACTCTCCCTAGAATTTCTCCCTTTCATCTTTCACCCCTTTTTGAAATATTTAAAGCACTAGCCTCTAAAGCTGATTTTCGATTGACTTACCCCAGGCTTTTAGCAAAGTACTTAGCGATATATTCACCAGCCGGTTAATTACTAATTTTTTGCCGCCGACTTTACCGATAACCGCTACCGGCGCTTTATTCTTTTTGGCAAGCTTTAGTATCGCTTTTACTTTCTCTGGCCTTGCGCTTAAGATGATGCGTGACTGGCTTTCGCTAAATAATAGTGCATCCGGCCGTAATTTGCCGTCGCTTAAAACAATGACCGCGCCCAATTTTTTCTTAGGGGCAGTCAGGCAGCACTCAGCCAAAGCTACGGCTAAACCGCCCTCGGCACAGTCGTGCGCAGACTCTACTAACCCTTTCTCTATCGCCTCTAAGGCCGTCTTTTGTACCCGTTTCTCTAAATTCAAATCGATAGCCGGGCATTTACCTTTCTTAAGGCCATGGATGGTCTTCAGGTACTCGCTGCCGCCGAGCTCATCTTTATTTCTACCCAACAACAAGATCAGGTCGCCGTTCCTTTTAAAATACTGAGAGGTAATTTTGGATTTATCTTTAATCACGCCTACCATCCCCACAATCGCAGTAGGGTCAACCGAGCCTTTGGGATTTTCATTATTGAAACTGACGTTCCCGCTGACCACCGGAGTATTCAAGGCACGGCAGGCCTTACTGATACCTAACACCGCCTGTTTAAACTGCCAAAAGACTTCCGGGTTCCTAGGATTACCGAAGTTGATACCGTCGGTAATGGCCAAAGGCTTTGCTCCAGTACAGACCAAATTTCTGGCTGCTTCGGCTACGGCAATCTCTCCGCCCTTAAAAGGGTCAAGGTAGCTATAGGTAGAATTACAATCCGTAGTTACGGCAATCGCCTTCTTTGTCCCGGGAACCGCTGCTACTCCCGCATCTGCGCACCCGGGAGCCTTTAAAATATTTTTACCTACCTTAGGGTCAGCATGTTTAAAAATCCAGTTTTTACTGGCTAAAGTAGGATCGCTCAACAATCTTACCAGTGTGCGGCTGTATTCCCGTAGTACTTTGATCCGCTTTAAATTGAGTTTATTTACGCTGGCTAAATATTTTGGCCGGCGGGTAACACGATGATACACCGGAGCTTCTACTAATGCTGCGGCAGGAACTTCCGCTACTACCCGGCCGTATTCCTTCACCCGTACCACGCCATCGTCGGTAACCCGGCCGATCACATCTACCGGCACCTTCCACTTAGCAAAAACTTTTTTTACTGCTTCTAGTTTATTTTTATCAACAATTACCAGCATCCTCTCCTGCGATTCAGAAAGCATCACTTCGTAAGCATTCATGCCTTCTTCCTTACGCGGGACCAGAGAAATATCTATCTCCATGCCGGTATTTGCCTTGTAGGAAGTCTCGCAGGTAGAACAAGTCAGGCCTGCGGCGCCCATATCCTGCATGCCCAAAGCCAGCTTCTTCTGTATAAGCTCCAGGCAAGACTCTCTTAAGATGCGGCCCATCTTGGGATCACCGATGGCTACCGCCGAACTTTTCTTAGTTGCCTCCTCGTCTAAACCCATAGAAGCAAAGGCGGCACCCTCTACTCCGTCGCGGCCGGTTGCCCCGCCCACAATCAAAACCAGGTTGCCTACGCCGGTAGCCCTAGCCTTGACAATAGCTTTATTCTTTACGATACCGACGGTCATCGCATTAACCAAGGGGTTTCCTTCGAAAGACTCGTCAAAATATATCTCGCCGCCCAACACCGGGATCCCGGCGATATTGGCATAATCAGTAAAGCCGCGAATGATATTTTTAAAAAGGAATTTCACCCGCTCCTTATCCAGCCTGCCTAAACGCAGGGAATCCAAGAGCCCGATAGGCCGCGCGCCCATGGTAAAAATATCCCGCACGCAGCCGCCCCCGCCGGTAGCCGAGGCAGCATAGGGTTCAACTGCAGAAGGATGATTATGCGATTCGATTTTAAAAACTACCCCCAAGCCGTCTCCGATATCCACTACCCCGGCATTTTCTCCAGGGCCCTGAATCACTTGTTTGCCCTTAGTGGGAAAAAGTTTAAGCACCGGTTTAGAATTTTTATATGAACAATGCTCGCTCCACATCGCCGAGAACATCCCTAATTCAGTATAATTAGGCTCCCTTCCCAGCTTCTTTTTAATCATTTCATATTCTTCCATGGATAAACCCTGCTTCTCGATTAATTCTTTGGTGATCACAACTTCGCCGGACATCTTTACTCTCCTTTTTTAAAAATATAACGAGTTATCTACGCCATTGTAGATTTTTATCTTTCTGCATCCTTGCAGGTATCACACGATTTCTTATCTAAAGGCCCCCCTTTGCATCGTCGCAATATTTATCCGGGGATTGTAGGTAGGATTTCTTAATGCCCTAGCTTTTAATACCTTTATAAACCGACCTTGCGAAAAATCCTGTTTACGTGGCGCAGGTAATAATCCAAATCAAATATTTTATCCAGCTCTTGGGTTTTCAGGTAACGCATTACTTCTTTATCCTGGAAGAGATTATCCCGGAAATTAGAACCCGTCTTCCAGGTCTTCATGGCGCATCTTTGCACTAAATCGTAGGCCCGGGTCCGGCTTAAGCCTTTATCCATCAGGGTCAAGAGCACCCGCTGGGAAAAAATCAGGCCGTGGGTCTTTACTAAATTGCTTAACATATTATCCGGATACACCGTTAACCCCTCCATCACCTCTATAAATTTATGTAACATATAATCCAAGGCGATTGTAGAGTCTGGCATAATTATCCGTTCCGCCGAAGAATGGCTGATATCGCGCTCATGCCATAAGGCCACATTTTCCATTGCCACCAGGGCATTGGCGCGCAAGATGCGGCTTAGGCCGCAGACTCGCTCGCAAATCACCGGATTTCTTTTATGCGGCATAGCGGATGAGCCCTTCTGACCTTTGCTAAAAGGCTCTTCTGCTTCCAAGACCTCGGTTCTCTGCAGGTGCCTGATTTCCAGGGCAAATTTCTCTAAACTCGCGCCGATTAAGGCTAAAGTAGCCATATATTGTGCATATACATCCCGCTGTATCACCTGTGTAGATATGTTGACCGGCTTAAGTCCCAGCTTTTTACAGACATAGGCCTCTACTTGCGGCTCAACATTAGAATAGGTGCCTACCGCCCCGGAAATTTTTCCTACTGAGGCCACCTCTTTTGCCTGCTTTAGTCTGGCTATATTGCGTTTAGTTTCATCATACCAGAGCGCAAGCTTCAGGCCGAAGGTCGTCGGCTCAGCGTGCACGCCGTGAGTGCGGCCGATACAAACCATATCCTTATACTTCCTGGCTTTTCTGGCCAGTATATTCAGTAATTTATCCAGGTCCTCCAGCAATATGCCGGAGGCGGATTTTAGCTGCAGGCCCAGGGTGGTATCCAGAATATCGGAAGAAGTCAGGCCCAGATGCAGATATTTGGCATCTACCCCTATATTTTGTGCCACATTAGTGACAAATGCTACCACATCATGTTGTGTCTTCTCTTCGATTTTCTTGATCGTATTCAGGTTGAATTTAGCTTTCTTCCTGATTCTTTGGTAGGATTTAAGGGGCACCTTCTTCTGCCTGACCAAGGCCTCTAAGGTAAGCAGCTCTATCTCCAGCATAGAGCGGAATTTAAACTCATCCTGCCAGATGCGGCTCATCTCGGGCAGGCTATAACGTGCGATCATTTGCCCTCCTTAAAGGACCTTTCAGAAAGTTTTATTATAGCAGAAATATGCTCTTTGGCAAATAAAATAATGGGGCGGGTAAGGAGATTTTTCGACTTTTCTATTTGCTTAAAATCTCCAAAAATACCTTTGCCACAAGGGGGTCAAAGTGGGTGCCGGATTCCTGGCGGATTATCTGCAAAGCCCTCCTTTTTAAATAGGCCTTATGGTAGGGCCGGTTAGAGGTCAGGGCCTGGTATGCGTCGGCAACAGCAATGATGCGTGCGCCGATAGGGATATCTTCGCCTTTTAAGCCGTGGGGATAGCCGCTGCCATCCCATCTTTCGTGGTGATAGAGTATAAGCGGGATGATATCGTGCAGGAAATGCAGCGGCCGGATAATATCCACGCCTATTTGCGGATGCTTCTTTATCTCCTCAAACTCTTCTTTGGTAAGTTTTGCTTTCTTCAGCAGTATTTTTTCGCTGATGCCGATCTTTCCTAAGTCATGTAAAATCGAGGCCTGCCGGATATTATCTATTTCCCGGACGGAAAGCTTCAATTTCTTTGCCACGTCAGTGGCGTATTTGACCGTTAACTCCACGTGCCTGCCGGTATGCTTATCTTTTAATTCGATGGTCTTGGCAAAGGCAAAGATTGATTCAATCAGGCTCTGGTTAGCCCGTTTATTCAGTTTATCTATTTTCTCCCTCAGGTATTTAGCCCCGGCCGGCTCTTTTCCGTTTCTGGCCCCGGGTGGCGCCTTACCCTTTTTCATATCCAGATAGGAATATACGCGGTTACCGCCGGATTCTTTGGCATAGTTTAAGATTTTATCCGCGTGCTCAAGCAAGTCTATGCCTTTGACTACCCTGCTCTCCGGGTAAGATACCACGGCAAAGCTCAATTTTAACCTGACTTTTTGTTTCCTGTTTCCGAAACTGTGCAGGTTCAGGGACTCCAGAAGCCTCTGTGCCAGAATCATGGCCGTAGACCTGTCGGTGATCGGAGAGAGGATTACGAATTCCTCCCCTCCGTAACGGATGATCACGTCGTAGCGGCGTAATTTTTTCTTCAGCTGCCCGGCTAACTGGAATAAAACTAAATCTCCGAACTGATGGCCATAGGCATCGTTTATGGACTTAAAGTAATCTATATCCAGCATGATTACCGAAAGCGGGCTGCCGTATCTTTTTGCCTTATCAAATTCTACCTCGATAATCTCCTCCAGATAACGGTGATTATATAGGCCGGTGTGAGAATCCTTTACCGATAATTGTTCTAATCTTTTGTTTGATTCTAAAATTTCCTTATTCAATCTTTCCAATTTTTCCCTTACCTCTTTACGCTCGGTAATATCCTTGATCATACTTACTATCATCTGAAGTTTATTATCTTTGATTATCGGAGACCAGGAATGCCAAACCCATTTTATTTTGCCGTCTTTAGTAATAACGCGGTATTCGAAATTTGTCCTGCTTTCTCCTTTCAGAGACCGGTAATGCGCTTCTTTTACCTTTTGGAGGTCCTGAGGGTATATTATCCACGGCTGCTTACCGGTTAATTCATCCGGGCTATATCCCAGCACAGCCTGACAGGCAGGGCTTAAATAAGAGATAATACCATCCGGCCGGGTAAGCATAATCACATCAGTTGTGTTTTCCACAATACTGCGGTATTTATCTTCGCTATCCCTTAATGCCTCTTCTGCTTTATTGCGCTCGGTGATATCGATATTAAATTCGGCCACTATCCACTCTCCGCTTTGATCTTGGAAAGGAATGGTATGTACTTCAATCGCACGGTTATTTTCACGCGGCAATACTTCCTTGGTTACAGTAATATTATGCGTTTTTAGGGCAACGGGGATGCCGCAAGCCGGGCAGAATTCACTACGCCCCATAAAGTATTCATAACACTTTCTTCCTGCGGGAGCGCCATATATTGCCTGCCAGGTAGGATCTACGTAGCGAAGATTAAAGGCGGAATCGATCACATCAACATTAGTCTTAGTGGCGTCGAGGATGTACTCGAGCCTCTCTTTAATCTCGCGCAACTCTGCCTCTATGCGTTTGCGCTTGGCGATATCCCTATGCAAATCCTCGTTGGCCTTGGTAATCTCGGCAGTGCGCACCTTAACTTTTATCGCCAATTCTGCCCGTGCTTCGCGCAACTCCTCTACTACGCGCTTATGCTCCGCCTTTAGCTTTTCCGATTCTGCGGCTTTCTGGCGCAGTTGCGTCAAATCGCTATCCAACTGCTCTTCTGTCTTATTGGCGTGTTTCATCTTGTTTATGTAGAGACAAAAAAAGACAACTCCCGTTCTCGGAGAGCTGTCTTATCAGTTAAACTCCTTAATCACCCCATATATACCATCCTTTTATGGCTGGGATAATAAATTATAACATCTATCTGCCTCTAAGTCAAGCTGGGCTATGATAAATTTCTACCTATTCTATCTTATTTATTTCCAGTGGGTTTTGGTTGCGGGGGCAAGATTTGAACTTGCGACCTTAAGGTTATGAGCCTTACGAGCTACCAGGCTGCTCCACCCCGCGGATGTATTATACAATAT
>Ga0163200_1001102_pt1 | contig 10283 bp, 8 predicted proteins | sample PL_2010_200m_FD_113535 | JGI IMG/M metagenome (GOLD analysis project Ga0163200, IMG submission 113535) | Freshwater microbial communities from Powell Lake, British Columbia, Canada to study Microbial Dark Matter (Phase II) - PL_2010_200m | ecosystem: Environmental > Aquatic > Freshwater > Lake ... | reverse complement strand
GTGCTGGCTAAATGGGAAAAAGTTTTTCCGGAATTCGCCCTGATCACGCAGAACGTGGACGGACTGCATGCCAGGGCCGGCTCCCTAAACCTCCTCGAGCTTCACGGTAACATCTGGAAAACGAGATGCACCCAAGAAGAAACCGTCGCGGAAAATTTTGAAATCCCTCTGAAGCAAATCCCGCCGGCCTGCCCGAACTGCGGAGCCATTCTCCGGCCGCACATTGTCTGGTTCGGAGAATCCCTCGACCCGGACATACTCCGCCGCGCATTCGGCGCGAGCTCTCTCTGCGACGTGATGCTGGTTGTCGGCGCCTCGGCCTTTGTCCAGCCGGCGGCCTCGCTTCCCCTCCACGCTTCTGAGGCGGGAGCGAAGATCATCGAAATCAATCCGGACCCGACTCCCTTGACGCATTACGCGGATGTCTCATTGCACGGGAAAGCAGGTGAGATTCTTCCCCGAATCGATCAAATCCTTTCCTAGAAATAGGGGGACACAATACCAATTTCCGAATTTATCATTTTTCCCCTGGAAATTTCGTCGTTTCAAGGAATTCGGAAACTGATATCTTGTCCCCCTTTCCTTTTCGACCCCGATTTCGCGGGGCCGGAATCCTTCCGGTCAGCTCTTCGAGCCTGAGCAGCTTGACCTCACGCACGTAATGGCCGAGGATGCGGGCGGTCGAGGCCCAGGCCCGCGGGTGGGATTTCTCCTGCGAAAAAATGCCATCCTCGGCCGAAGAGCCCGAGTCGGTGCACATGGAGACGAGCGGGTGCTTGAGGGCCGCCTGGACGTCCTCCTCGCTCATCCCGAAGGTCACGCGCATCGTGTTCCCGCGGTCGGCGAGCACGATGTCCATGACGGCGTCAAGAGGGTCTTTGCCCTCGTCCCGTGCGATCTCTGCGATCGTCCGGCCCTCGTATTTCTTGAGGTCGAGATTGAGCGAATCGCGCCGTCTAAAATCTTACCGAAGACCAATATGTCTTGCCATTTAAAAATCTTACCATGGGTGGACAGGGACAAGGGGGTCTTCGTACACTACCTTCTCTCGTCGAGGAGGTCAGAGTATGGATCTTCACAGTTTCACCCGGAGCCGCTCGTACAAGAAGGACGACAACGCCCATATCGAGCAGAAGAACTGGACGCATGTCCGCAAACTCATCGGCTGGGACTGAGCTACTTGGTAACCGTAAGGACATCGATAAGCGATCGGCCTTCAAGGCAAAAGTGGCTTTTGAAGCGGCCAAGGGGGAGAAGACGATCGCCCATATCGCGAGCGAGTTCAGCGTCCATCCCAACCAGGTCCGGTTGTGGCGAAACCATCTGATGGAGCAGCTGCCCTCGCAGGTCTTTACCGAGGCCGCCCTGCTGGCGGCCGAGGAGAGCGGGGAATATTTCTAGGATTTGATGATCAGGAGGGAGCGGGAGTCTATCATCTTTCAGCCGGTGCGAGAGGATTTTACGTCCCCATATGCTTTTCGGGCTCGATTTTCGCATTTTTCGTTGTAATTGACATCGCCGAGCGGCGGCGGTATATTTCCAGCGTGGTCAGATGAGGTAAAAATCTATGAAAAAACTTTCATTAAAAATAGTCATGGGGACGATCGGGATCGGTCTCTGTGTCTGGGGATTGGCCTTCGCCATCGAGACCGGCGAGATCAAGGGCAAGGTCGCCGACGAGAACGGCGCGGGGCTTCCCGGGGTCGAGATCACGGTCGCCGGCCCCTCACTCCAGGGCGCCCGCACGATCCTGTCCTCGAAAAACGGCGATTTTCATATCCCGCTTCTGCCGGTCGGAAGATACACGCTGACCTTCAAGCTCCATGGCTTCAACACCGTGAAACAGGAGAATGTCGTCGTCCGCCTGGGCATGACGACCAGCCTGACCATCGCCCTGCCCCTGGCCTCCATCCAAAGGGAGATCGTGGTCACGGCTGAGACCCCGCTTATCGACAAGACCTCGACGGACACGTCCTATAATCTCAGCGCCTCCGACCTGCAGAAGGTCCCGGCCATGAACCGGACCGTCGTCGACGCCGTCAAGTTCGCGCCGGGCGTCACCGGCGTCCGGATGAACACCCGGCGCGGCACAGCGACCGAGGGCCAGCCGAGCTTCCGAGGCGAAGGCGAGGAAGGCAATACCTGGATCGTGGACGGCCTGGCCATCAGCGGCGTGCGCCTCAAGAACTCCGGCATTAAGCTCAACTACGATTCGCTCGACGAGATCCAGGTGATCTCCGACCCGTTCAGCCCGGAATTCGGCTCGGCCGCCGGCGGCATCATCAACATGGTCACCAAGAGCGGATCGAACGAGTTCAAGGGTGAGGCGAGCCTTGTCTTCATGAACAAGAGCCTTCAGGCGGGCCGGGAGCCCCAGCTGTCGGTCATGAGCCAGCCGGAATATTTCTCAAACGGCAACTGGTATCTCAATCTGGGCGGCCCGATCCTCAAGGACAAGCTCTGGTTCTTCCTGTCCGAGAACTACTTCACCAGCACCGAGCAGACCCGGGACGGCTACCTGGATTACCTCTTCATCCCCAGCGGCGAAAAGACGATCGGCAGCAACAACATCTTCGCCAAACTCACCTACGCGATCACCAGCAACCACAACGTGTCGCTGATGGCGATCTACGACAAATCGTTCCGGCAGAAGGGCGGCACGGGCCTCCCGGAGCTTAACGAGGGGAAAAAATACGAGGATTTCATCGTCCGGACGAACTACAAGGGCATCCTGAACGCCACGACGTTCATCGAGGCGGGCCTGGGCCTCGTCAAACGGGAGTCGCTCCGGTATCCCGTATCCGGCCTTCTGGGCCCGGCCCAGTACTTCATCGCCGACTTGGCCCAGAACATCCACAGTTCCTACGGCAATGTCGCAGACAACGAACAGCGGCTGGACTTCAGCTTTAAGTTCACCAAATATCTCGAGAGTGAATCGTTCGGCCGCCACGAGATCGGCCTCGGGCTCGAATATTACGACATGTCCTCAGACTTCCGTTCGGAGTTCAGTGGACGGGACGAGGATCTCTTTCCCGGGGACGGCTTCGACAACGGGACCAAATATTTCTTCGACACCTGGGAGGGCGGCGCGGGGACGCCGATCACGCTGCGCGAGTACGGTTTTTTCGCCTTCAACAACTCGTCGAGAGGCATAGGGATGTATCTCAAGGACAAGGTGAGCTGGGACCGGTTCACGCTGATGGCCGGCATCCGCAGCCAGACCCAGCTCTGCTTGGACGGGCAGGGCCAAAAGATATGGGCCTGGAACCTCTCCGACTTCTTTTCCCCGCGGCTGTCCTTGATCGCCGACCTGACCAAGGACGGTGCGAACATCTTCAAGCTCGCCTGGGGCCGCTTTTCGGACCCCATCACGACCATGCCCCTGGGATTTTTCAATCCGGGGGGCAGCTTGACCTACCGCGATTTCGTCTGGGCCGGGCCGGCCCACCCCCCGGACGCGGAGATCCATAATCCCTCGAACTGGGTCAAGAGCTGGGAACTCCCGATGCAGCGTTTCGCCGTCGGCGACGACCTCGCGCCCAATTTCCAGACCCGCGTCCTCATCGAGTTCGACCGCCGGATCGGCCGGGACTGGGCCGTCAAGGCCCGCTACGTCCATTCCAGAGCCGAGAAGCTCCTGGAAGCGCTGATGCTCTTCGATCCCTTGTCCTCCCAGGGATATAAGTTCTCCTATGAAAATTTCGAGTTTAAAAGACGATCCTATGACGGCCTCGAGATCGAGCTCAACGGAAAGATCGGCCGGGGCTTTTTCCTGAACGCGTCCTATTCCTACGCGCTGGCCAAAGGAACGAATCCCGGCCAGACAGAAACCGGCGCCTGGTCCCAGGAAGAAGGCAGCACGAACTATGTCGGGCTTTTCGGCAAACACATGTCCATTCCGGCGTTCCCGGAGCTAGCGGCTTTGAAGGCGGAGGTTGACCGGATGTTCGGCGGTTTGGGAGGCCGGGGCATCGGCGATGAAGGTTGGTATGGAAAGCTGCCCTATATGGTCGACCACGACCTCAAGGTGAACGCAATCTTCAACGGGCCGTTCGGCCTCATGGGCTCGGCGGCGTTCGAAAATATTTCCGGCTATTATTGGGAGAAGCTGGGCTTTGTCCCCGGCTTCGGCGGCTATTATTCCTTCCCCGAGGGCCGCGGAACCCGAAAGACGCCGGCGCACAGCTACCTGGATCTGTCGCTCGAGAAATCATTCGCGGTTCCGGTCAAAGGATTTCTCAAGGACGCCGCGCTGGCGGTCCGGCTGGACGTCTTCAATCTCCTCAACAGCCAGAGCCCGATCTCCTATGTCAAAGAGGACGTCCCGATCTTCAGCACGGTTTGGGGACGTCAGCAGTCCCGCCAGGCCCGGATCTCCGCCAGGTTGAAGTTTTAGGGGAAGCGGGGATCCGCCGGCCCGCAGCCAGGGGCGCAGTGCACCAGCCCGGTTCCTGAGCCAGCCAATAATTCCAATAACTCGGTGACACACAAGCCATTACCGAATTACCCTTTTTTGCGATTCCTCATCTGCCTTCGAATTTCGGTAATTGGCTGTGTGTCACCGGATATTTTATTCGACGGTCACGCTCTTCGCCAGATTCCTGGACTGATCGACGTCCGCTCCCCTTTTGGCTGCGATATAATAAGCGAAGAGCTGGAGCGGCACGACCGTCAGGAAGGGCATCAGCAGCGGATGGGCCGCAGGGACCGGGATGACCGCATCCGCGCAGCTGTGAATCTGCGGGTCGCTCCAAGGACAACACAGAAGGAATTTCCTTTTTCTAAGGCGTGGGGAAAAGTCGCTCCGGGTCCTGAATCCCTCCTCTTGACCGCGCTGATTGTTTGACGTCAACTAAATTCGGACAGGGATTGATTTCTCCTAAGCTATGGTTTCCAATAACGAAACCAAGCCGGGAGGAATGAATGACAAGGAAACGGGGAAGCTCACCGGAATCGATTGTCCGGGAGATCAAGCAGCAGACCCGCCGGAAGTTCAGGCCGAGGAAAAGATCCGGATCGTCCTCGAGGGCCTTCGGGGAGGCCGGCTGCCCGGTCGCTCCCTGAGTGAGCTGCGACGAATTGCTCCGCTGGTATTTATGGTCATATTATACCTTACAATGAACGTTAATGACCTAAGCATGGGGACAACGAGAATGGAAAAAACCGCCAGTCGGCTTCTGGGCGGCGGCCGGAAAAGTCTCACTAAATTGGGGACACGATACCAAGTTCCGAATTATTTTTTTGATGAAAAATCCAGGGGGAATTTTATCAATTCGGAATATGGTATTGTGTCCCCAATTTAATAAACGGGATGGTTTGGGGACCTTCGGGCAGGACGCAGATCCGGGCCGTTGCCTTCCCCCGCGCACCCGCACCGTGCTTCTCGCGGAGCTCGGCCAGGGTCCGTCGGATGTCCCGGCAGGGCCGGAGGAGCGCCCCGGCGATCTCCGCATCGTTCAGCTTGTCGCTATAGAGATAGACGTCCGTTTCCCTCGCGATGAGCGCCAAGATGTGGGCCTGCCACTGGTCCTGCGCCAGGAATCCGGGAGTCAGGATCTTATCGACGAGCTCCTCCGGGCTCCCGACGCTCCCCAGGATCCGGCTGAATTCGCTCCCTCCGGGAACCCCCTCCCGGCACTCCGCGGCGCAAACGATCGCCCCGCCCTTCTTCACGATGCGGGCCGCCGCGCTGATCCCCTTGACGGCCTGGTAGACATTGAGGTCGAGGGGATATCCGCTGTTCGTCGTGACGACGATGTCGAACGCCGACTCAACGGAAACCATGCTGGTCTTCCCGACAAAGGCACAGCCCTCGGCGTGGGCCTCGTCCAGGCCGCCGCAGAAGACGCCCGTGATGTCCTTATCCCTATTGAGCGTCACATTGACCAGGAATACCCCGCCCGCCCTTGTCCCGGAGGCGACCTTAAGGGTGATCTCATGGGTCTCCTCCCAGATGGGATTCTCCCTAGTGACACCCCAGACCGCCTTCGGGTGCCCGATCATTCCGGCGTCGTGATTTCCGAGGACGGTCCGTTGGCCGGCCATGCCGGGCATGACCGCCTTACCGCCTCCGGAGAAGCCCGCGAACAGGTGAGGCTCGATGAATCCAGTGAGGATGATGGCGTCGCAGGCCACCAACTCCCGGTTCACCCAGATCTCGTGGCCGAAACTCGACGTTCCCAGGCGGGCCTGGGTCGAAGGGTTGTACGCATCGTTCTGGACGATCCGGAACTCGTTGACGTGCGAATCGCCAAGCATCTCGCGCAGCTCGGCCTCGGTATTCGGCCGGTGCGTCCCGAGGGCGTTGAAGAGGGTGATCCGGACGCCGGGAACGAGCCTGAGCTCCCCAATGATAACGTCCAGGAGGAGGCGTCGCGGGAGCGGCCGGGTGATATCGCTGAAGACGATCCCGACCCGGTCACCGGGCCGGACCCATTCCGCGAGCGGAGGTGAGGCGATCGGATACCGCAGCGCCTTGAGGACTTGCTCCTCCGGACGGGCGATCGCGGGCGTGAAACGCGGTTCGATGACGGTGACGTCCCAGTCGTCGGGAAGCTCAAGCGGCAGTCCGCCCTGTCCATAGGCCAGTCTAAGGTTCATAAGTCGATTTTACTAAATTGGGGACACGATACCTATTTCCGAATTAATTTTCTTTACATAAAATCCAGGGGAGATTTTGGAAATTCGGAAATTGGTATTGTGTCCCCAATTAGGGCGGCTTTGCCGGCGACGGCGCCGCCGAAGAATTCCGCTCCGCGCGGCAGGTAGAATAGGAAGATCGCCAACGTCAGCACCCCCGTCAGGATGAACGGGAACTGGATGCCGATCGCGTCCGATAAAAAGCCCGCCGCCAGCGACACGAACGCCCCCGAAATCAGTTGGATGTTCGAAACCCAGCTGAACGCCTGCGTCTGCCCCTCGGCCGGCACCGTCGACCCGACAAACGTGTGCAGGGACGGATAGGTCATCAACATGAACCCGCCGAACGCGATCAGCCCGGCCACGGCCAGCGTCTGGTGCGGCGCGAAGCCGATCACGAAGAGGCTCACCATCGCCCCTCCCAAGCTCAGCAGGAACACCTTCTTCCTTCCAAACCGCCGGCTCCAAACCCCATAACCGTAGCCCGTAATCGTGCCCATACCGACCCACAGCGCCAGGAAAAGCCCCGTCCGCCCCATCGGGATGTTGAACCTGTTGTGGAGCAGGGCCGGCGCGTAATACACCGTGACCGACCACCCCATCCCCCCGAAGAAGAACCCCGGGATATATCTCTTGATCCCCTTGAGCGACCTGGCCCACGACGACGCGGACAGCGATATCCGCTCATCGCTCCTCGACGACACGCCCTTCAGCACCAGGATCCCGATCGCGCCTATCGCCAGCCCGAAAAGACTCCAGGCGAAAAGCGGCGTCTTCCAGGTCCATCTCTGGGCCATGAACCCGACCGTCAAGTAGGCCAGGATGACGCCCACGTTCCCCGAGCCGCTCTGGATGCCCATCGCGTCGTCCAGCTCCTGTCCCGACCCCGATTGAGACTTCGACACCCAGGCCACGATGACGGGGTGGTAGAAGCTCGAGAAGACCCTGATCATCAGGAACACCAACAACAGGGCGCCGAACGTCCGGACGAACGGCACGAGGGCCATGGACGCGCAGATCCCCAGCCCGCTCAGGAGCAACAAGGACCGGTACTCGTACTTGACCGACAGCTTCACGACCAGGAATTGCATCAAGAGCGTTGTGAGGAGCCCCAGGTTAGAAAGCAGGCCGATCTGCGAGTAGCTGCTGATGATGAACCCTTGGCTATAGAGGATGGGAAAGACGGTCGGCGTGATGACCGACGCCGCGTCGTTCAGCGCGTGAAAGAGCGAGGAGGAGATCAGGATCTTTTTTTTCATGGTTTGAAGCGCCCAATTTAGCACATCCCGTTCCCCAAGTAAACGCGCGCTCCCGTCCGCCCTTGAATCCGGGTCCTAGAAGATGAACCCGATCTTCCGACTCTGGAACTCTGCCCGGCGTTCTGCTATATTCCTATTCCGATGGACAGCAAGCGTACCGGCTCGGTCCCGGGCCCCGTTCCCCCCGCCCGCGCGCCCTCTCCTGCCTCTCAGTTCCTCGACCCCAACCCCCAATTCTCCGGTCTTGCTCCGGACGATCCCGCCGCCGCCTACGACGTCGCCGTCATCGGTGGGGGAGTCGTGGGCTGCGCCGTCCTCCACGAGCTCTCCCGCTACGGCCTCCGGCTCCTCCTCCTCGAGCGCGAGTCCGATCTGGCCGAGGGCGCAACCAAGGGGAACAGCGGGGTCATCCATGCGGGGTTCAATGTCCCCCCCGGCACCCTCAAGGCGCGGACGAACGCCGCCGGCCTCTCCCTCATCTACCCTCTCGCCCGCGACCTGGGCGTCCCGCACCGGAAGACGGGGAAGCTCGTCGTCGCCTTCGCTGACGGGGAGCGGGCGCGTCTCGAGGAGCTCATGGCCCAGGGTGTTCGTAACGGCGCCCCCGACCTGGCCCTCATCGACGGGGCCGAGATCCGCCGCCTTGAGCCCGAGGCCCGGGGACGATGGGCGCTTTACTCACCGCACACCGGAATCATCTCGCCCTATGAGCTCACGATGGCCCTGGCCGAGTGCGCCCATCAGAACGGCGCCCGCGTCGTCCTCGATGCCGGCGTTAAGGCGGTCGACGTCCTCCCTTCCGGCGGCTTCCGGCTCCTCACTCCCCGAGGCGCCTTTCTCTCCCGTTGGGTCATAAACAGCGCCGGCCTTTTCTCCGACGAGGTCGCCTCCCTTGCCGGCATCGACTCATATCGCGTCCATCCCTGGCGCGGCGAATACCTCGTCACGGACAAAGAAGCCGCCTCCGCCCTCCGCATGCCCGTCTACCCGGTCCCGCCGCGCGACGATTCTTTCCTCGGCGTCCACATCACTCCGACCCTGGAAGGCAATATCCTCCTCGGCCCGAGCTCGGAATACGTCCCCGACAAGCGCGACGCGGCGTCCACCCGCCCCGTCATGGACCGCCTCAAGACAGAGGCGTTCGGGCTCGTCCCGGCGCTCCTGCGCTTTCCCTTCATTCACGCCTACTCCGGCCTCCGCCCAAAGCTCACCGGCCCGAACGGCGGCCCGAAGCTCGAGGACTTCGTCATCGAAGAAAGTCCCCTTCGCCCCCGTTGGATCAACCTCCTCGGCATCGAATCGCCCGGCCTTACAGCGGCCCCCGCCATCGCCCGGATGGTCGCGGACATGATCGGGGCCAAAGAGGACCTTATCGCGCGCCCCGACTTCAACCCCGAACGGCCGCCCGTCCCTCATTTCGCTCATCTTCCCGACGCCGAGCGCGCCCGCCTCGCCGCCTCCGACCCCGACTGGGGCGAGATGATCTGCCGCTGCGAGCACGTGACCCGGGCTGAGGTCGTCTCCGCCCTCCGCAATCCTTTCGGAGCGCGCAGCCTGGACGCCGTCAAGCGCCGCACCCGCTGCGGCATGGGCCGATGCCAGGGCGGGTTCTGCACCCCGCGCCTCGTTGAGCTCCTCGAAGGCGAAGGCGTCCCCGTCGACCGGATCACGAAGCGGAGCGGCGTGTCCGTCCTCTTCCAGGGGAGGATCAAGCCATGAGTGCGAGACGACCCCTCCCCCCCGAGCGCCACGACGTCGTCGTCATCGGCGGCGGCCCGGCCGGCCTCGCGGCCGCGATAGGCGCCCGGCGCGCCGGCGCTTCCCGTGTCCTCGTCCTCGAGCGCGACCGGCGCCCAGGCGGCATCCTCAACCAGTGCGTCCACGACGGCTTCGGCCTTTTTCTTTACCAAGAGACGATCTCGGGCCCGGAGTACGCCGAGCGTCTCACCGAAGACGCCGACCGGGCCGGCGTCCGGTTCCAAACCGGAGCCATGGTCCTCGACCTCGCCCCCGACCGGACACTCCGTGTCAATTCGCACTCCGGCTACGCTCTTCTCCAGGCCGACGCGGTCATTCTCGCCATGGGCTGCCGCGAGCGCACCCGTGAAATGATCGAGATCCCGGGCACGCGTCCCGCCGGCGTCTTCACGGCCGGGAGCGCCCAGAACCTGGTCAATCTCCAAAACATCCGGATCGGCGCTTCCGCCGTCATCCTCGGTTCGGGCGACATCGGCCTGATCATGGCCAGGCGCCTGACGTTCGAGGGGACGCGCGTCCGAGGCGTCTTCGAGATCCTTCCCTGGCCGAGCGGGCTCGAGCGGAACGTCCGCCAATGCCTCCTCGATTTTGGGATCCCGCTCGAGCTTTCGAGCACCGTTATCGAGG
>Ga0163200_1001101_pt1 | contig 10289 bp, 8 predicted proteins | sample PL_2010_200m_FD_113535 | JGI IMG/M metagenome (GOLD analysis project Ga0163200, IMG submission 113535) | Freshwater microbial communities from Powell Lake, British Columbia, Canada to study Microbial Dark Matter (Phase II) - PL_2010_200m | ecosystem: Environmental > Aquatic > Freshwater > Lake ... | reverse complement strand
GCGCCCACGCACCTGCTCTTCATCGCCAAGAAGGACAGTGATTTCCTTCCGTCCATTCTTGATCTTTCCGAGAAAACGGCACACGTGCCGGGCATGCTTATCCGGAAAGCACACGATTTCGCCAAATCGCACGGCATCGATGGCTACAGGCTCCAGTTCTTCGTGGGAGCCAAGGGCGGGCAGGAGGTGTTCTACCTGCACCTGCACTTTTTGAGCGAGCAGAAGATCGATTGAAGATCCTGACGTAGTGGACAAAATTGGGTGGTGAATTCAACGCTGACTTAATAATTGCAAATATTGTTTTTGGCTTATTGATGCGGCTTTCAATGCACTATGCTCTTGTTGCACTAATATCAAACAACATTTTCTAAGTGTGTTATGGAAAATTTCCGCACTGCATCGCATCGACAAAACAAAAGATGCTCATAAGACCACCCAATTTTGTCCACTAGCCCAAGATCCTCACAAAATTCAGCTGGGGTTCATGAACCCCAGCTGTGGAATGTGTGATGATGTCAGAACTACTTGCTAAATCCCGCTGCCTCCGCCTCTTTCTCGGTTTTGAAGTACACGCGGTTCTCCTCCTTGATCTTCTTCCCCTGCGCGGAATCCGCGGCGTAGTACTTCTTGCCGGTCTTGGAAGCGACGAACGCGGCACCGTCGTCTTTCCCGCCTTCTGCAGGGAAGAGTGCTTCCTGCTTCGCTTTTGTTTCCTTCGCATCATTCTTCCCCTTTTCCTCCTTTGCTTCTTTTTCCTCTTTTTCTTCCTTCGCCTTGCGTTCGTCCTCCTCTCGTTCGCGCTTGATACGTTCCATCGTTTCCTTGTCGATGGGGAGGAGCGCTTTGATGGAGAGGCCGATGCGTCGCTCGTCGATATCGATATTGATCACCTGTGCATCCACTTTCTGGCCGATCGTCAGCACCTCGGAGGGATCCGTGACCTTGTGATGGGCGATTTCCGTCAGGTGCACCAGACCGTTGATGTCCTTCTCCAGCTTCAGGAAGGCGCCGTAATCCGTGAAGCGGACCACCGTGCCGGAGACCTTTTTGCCCACGGGGTAGCGTTCCGCCACCTCCTCCCACGGGTCCTTGGTGAGCTGCTTGATGGAGAGCGAGATCTTGTCGCCGTCCATGCCGATGATCTTCACGGTCACCTTGTCCCCCAGTTCGGCGTACTCGGCGGGGTTCTTCACGTGGCCCCAGGCGATCTCGGAAATGTGGACGAGCCCCTCCAGTCCGTCGAAGGAGACGAAGACGCCGTACTTCACGATACCGCTGATGCGGCCATCCTTCTCATCATCCACCTTGAGGCCTTCCAGTGCCTTGGCGCGTTCCTCGGCCATGGCTTCGCGCTCGCTCACCACGATCTTCCCCGCCTCTTCGTCCATGGTGATGATCTTCACGGTGAAGGAATGCCCGATGAACTTCTTGAGCTTGTTGATGATCTCGGACGTATCCGCATTGTTGACGCGCGGATAGTTGGAGGGGGCCAGCTGACTGACCGGCAGGAACGTGCGGATCCCGTCGATGTTGGCGAGCAGTCCTCCCTTGTTGGCTTCCTGCGCCGCAAATTCCATCGTGCCATCCTGTTCCACCAGCCGGTGGAAGCGCTCCCAGGCCTTCTGTTGGCTGGCCATGCGCAAACTCATCACCACCATGCCTTCTTCATTTTCCTCCTCGAGCACGAGCGCGGTCACGGCATCTCCCAGTTGCAGATTGCGAAATGTGCTGAAGGAGTCTCGGAGCTCCCGGCCGGACACGATCCCTGTCTGCATGCCTCCGATGTCCATCAGAAGCTTGTTCTTTCCTTTATAGACCACAAATCCTTCCACCAGTTCGCCCGGACGCACGCGCACGATGGGGGGAGCTTCCTTGAGGAGCTGATCCATGATGGGATTGGGCTTCGCTTTGTATGCCATAAGAAAGAGGAGGTGCGGGGGGAAGAAGAAGAATGAATGCCGCCATTCCCGCACGAGCAATGACAGATTCTGGCCATAGCTTGGCCGCTGCTCTCTATTTTGTCAAATCCTCCACAGACATAATTCACGCGAAGATTTCCACTTATCACTTCGTGCTTAGAGCACCAACTCCGCCGTATTCAAGTCGGTCATTTTAGAAAGCTTCTGCTCCTGACTCGTAGACGGATTGTAGGCATGGTAGTAGAGCTCGATGAGTTCGCGGGTGGTGAGTCGGTGTGTGATCAATCCGATATTCCGCAATCCCGTCTCGACCAGGTTCACACGATCCTTGAGCGGCGATGCCCGGCGTTCAAACTGCTGATGGCGCTTGAGTGCCCTGCCGGATGTGTCATCAATACCCATCCAATTGAAGAATGCGCTGAAGGCGGACTTCTTCTCGGGCGCCTCATCAATGGGAACCACCACGTAGAAGCGTTTTTGCATGATGTCCGCCGCCTCCACGATGCGCTCAATGAAATCCGCGTAGGACGTGGTCTGGTCGCGCAGAAGATCGTTGGGTTGCTCCTTGGCTTTCTTGCGCAGGGAATCGATGTACGGATCGATGTTGATTTTGGTGGATCGAATGACGATCTGCACGGGGAAATCAATGGTGTTCACAAATCCCTGATATCCGGCGATGATGCCTTTCTGTTCCGTCTCGCTCTTCAGGTTGAAGTTGATGGATTCCACGGCAATGACGGCGCGCAGCCCGCCGTTCTTCAGGACCACCGTATCGTTGCGCACTTCCGAGATGGGGAGGAAGCGCTGGGTGGCTGCCTTCTGCATGGCTGCCCGTTTGCGGACGGTATCTTTGGCTTTCTTGTTGCTTGCCGCAGCCTTTTTCTCCTCGTCGGGATTGTGCTGTTCGTCCGGGGTCATATGGTCGGAGACAGGGGTACTCATGAGGCGGGTGGGGGGACAATATCATGAATGAGTGAGGAGACGGGGCCGTGTGCGGCGGGCACATCGGCGCTCCGTTCGGCGGCAATATCCTCCATGGGTCGGGCAGGAGCCTCCCGTGCGCTCGTGCGGATGCGGTCCGGATCCACCGGGCGGGGAGGTTGTTCCGTTTCCGGCTTCTTTTCCTGCATGAGTGCGGAGAAATTGTCCGGATCGGATTGTCCTTCGGCATTTTTCAGTTTTTCCTGCTCATAGACGGGGCCGCGATCCAGGAACGCCGAAAGCTCCATGAGTTTTTCGTGATGCGGCTGGAGGTTGGGGGCAATGTGGCTCTGTTCTTTCTCTCCCGTGGTGAAGTAGCGGAAATTCACCGAGACACCCCGTCTCGGCGTCCAGACACGGATGGGGGGTTTATCGGTCTTCTCGATCATGAGGAGCAGGAAGCGCGTAAGGCTGATCCCCTGGATTTTGATGAAGGCGAACGCCACGCCGATGGCGCAGGGGATCCATGCCACGACGGTGGCCGGAATGCTCACGTAGCCCATGGCCGACTTCATCGCCCCCCAGATGCCGTAACTCAATCCGCCGGTCAGGAGGACGATGATGAGCTGGCGCAGCGTGATGGGACCGATGATGCGGTCCTCCACGTAGACGTTCTGCGGGATTTTGACGGGCTCTATGGCCATGGAAGTGAGGTTCGGGAAATCTTATTATTTTACCACAAAATGACCCATGGTTACATGGCCAAATGGCTACATGGCTCTTCGTTTGAAGGGAAGATCTATAACCATGTAACCATTTATCCATTTAGCAATGATCGTCTGTCAGGCCACGGAAGCTCCTTTCTTCGCTTCGATTGCCATTTCCTCCGTCGGGACCTCGTTTTCAGGAAGGATCGTGACCGCATCATCATTTTTGCGCGTGACGCAGATCGTGTCACCGGGACGGAAGACTTCCTTCAGAATCGCCTCGGCGATTTCATCCTCCAGTTTCTCCTGAATCATGCGTCGGACGGGGCGCGCGCCGTACTCCGGATCGAATCCGAGCTTGGCGAGGACGGCAATGGCCTTCTGGTCCACTTTCAGCGTGAGCTGCTGACCCTTCAGGCGCTCCGCGAGGAAGTCGACGTGCATCTTCACGATCTTCTGGATGTGCTCCTGATTCAGGGCATTGAAGACCACGATGTGATCGAGGCGGTTGAGGAACTCCGGGCGGAAGTACTCCTTGAGTTCCGCCAGCACCTCATCGCGCTTCTCCTCATATCCCCGTTCCTCGGCGCCCGCTTCACCCTCCAGTTTGAAGCCGATCCGGGCGGCCTGCTTGGTGAGCTTCTCGGCTCCGATGTTGCTGGTCATCACGATGATCGTGTTGGTGAAGTCCACGGTCTTGCCCTGTCCGTCCGTGAGGGAGCCGTCCTCCAGAATCTGGAGGAGCAGGTTGAAGAACTCCGGATGTGCCTTCTCCACCTCGTCGAAGAGCACCACGGAGTAGGGCTTGCGGCGCACGGCTTCCGTCAATTGTCCGCCTTCCTCATATCCCACGTAGCCGGCGGTGGTCCCGATCAGGCGGGAAACGTTGTGCCGTTCCATGAATTCCGACATGTCGATCTTGATGAGCGCATCTTCGCGATTGAAAATCTCGCTGGCGATGGTCCGGACGAGTTCGGTCTTTCCCACGCCGGTGGGTCCCAGGAAGAGGAACGACCCGATGGGCCGGCGCGCATCGGAAATGCCAACGCGACTGCGTCGCATGGCGCGTGACACTTTTTGGATGGCTTCATCCTGCCCGATGACGTGCTTCTTGAGGATGAGTTCCAGATTGGCCAGACGCTTGGTTTCCGACTTGAGCAGCTTCGTCACCGGAATGCCGGTGATCCGCGCCAGCGTGTGCGCGATATCGTCTCCCGAGATGTCGATGGGCGTGCGGCGGTCGCCGTCCTCCTGACTCTTGGCCTCCTTGATCTTCTCCTGAAGTTGCTGCTGTTCCTGCTTGAGCTTGAGGGCCTGATGGTACTTCTGTTCCTTCACGGCCTGTTGCTGCTTCAGCATGACTTTTTCCAGCTTGTCCTCCAGCTTCCGGTCTTCCGCCGGCGTTTCGTTGAGCAGGCTCTTGCCTGCCGCCGTTTCATCCAGCACATCGATCGCCTTGTCCGGGAGGAAGCGGTCGGGGAGATAGCGCTTACTCAGGATGACGGCCTTCTCCAGTGCATCATCCGTGATGGTGAGGTGGTGGAAGTCCTCGAACGTCCGCTTGAGGCCTTTCAGAATGGTGATGGTGTCCTCGACACTCGTCTCCTCCACCAGAATCGGCTGGAAGCGGCGCTCCAGCGCCCCGTCCTTCTCGATTTTGCGGTATTCCTCCGTGGTGGTGGCCCCCAGCACCTGGATGGCCCCGCGGCTCAGGGCGGGTTTGAGGATATTGGCGGCATCCAGAGAACCTTCCGCGCTTCCGGCACCGACCACCGTATGGATTTCGTCGATGAAGAGGATGATCTCGCTTCCGCTATCCACCGCCTCCTTGATGATGTCATCAAAGCGTTGCTCGAATTCCCCGCGGTACTTGGTGCCCGCGATGAGCGAGCCCATGTTGAGTTGCAGCACTTTCTTATTGCGGAGGCTCACGGGGACCTTGCCGCCCGCGATGCGTTGGGCAAAACCCTCCACGATGGCGGTCTTTCCCACGCCCGGCTCACCGATGATGACCGGATTGTTCTTGGTCTTGCGGTTCAGAATGTGGATGAGACGCTCGATCTCCTTGTCTCGTCCGATGATGGGATCCATCTTGCCTTCTTTGGCCTTGGTCACCAGATCATCGGTGAAGTAATCCAGGACGGGTGTTTTGCTCTTGCTGCCGTCCCGTCGGCGCTTGAGTCCTTCCGGCTCCATCATCCCCGCGCCCTGCATGCCCACGATGGCACCCTGCAGTCCCTGGAAGAATGATTCCAGCGATTGCTCCATGTTGCGGTTCTGTTGCTTGAAGGAATTGATCTGTCCGAACATTTCCTCCACGCGGGCTTTGAGATCATCCGGATCCACCTGCATTTCGGCCAGCAGGATGGTGGCGGCGTTCTTTCCCGTGGAGACCAGCGAGTGCAGGAGATGCTCCGTTCCCACGTTGGCGTGGCGGAACTTGTGCGCCGTGATGACGCTCTGCTCGATGACGGTATGGAGGAATGTGGAAAGGCCATGGCGCACCTGCGTCCCCTCGATCTGCTGGCTCTTACTGGCCTTGAGGAGGATACGCACGTTCTCCAGCGTCACGCCCGCTCCGGTGAAGATGGAGAAGCCGAGCGACTTGGGAATCGAGAGGAGTCCGAGCAGCAGATGCTCCGTGCCGATATAACTCGACTTCATATTCTTTGCTTCCTGCTCTGCGATCTGCAGTGCGAGCTTGGCATTGGGCGTGAAGCGATCGAAGGGATGCATAGGAGAGAGGGGATTGGGGATTGGGACTTAGGACTTGGGGGAAGGCGACTTGCCTCGGCGGAGTTCTGAATGAAATGAAGAGCGGAGACGGGTTAGCACTCTAGCAGAATGAGTGCCAATAGGGGGAGTAGTTCTCAACAGTTTATCAAAAAATACTCCGTCTGAGGACTGGCGTGGAAGGGGACAGCATTGCGCGATAATGGAATGTTTAAAAAAGTGTGCATTTCGGCAAAGATCGAAAGGAAAGCGAAGCAATTGAGGAAAACAAAGAAAGCGAGGAATAACCATATAGGGGCTATCTTTTCGATCTTCTTTTCCCTTGTATTCCTTCGTTTACGCGTTCTTCTGCCGCATCGTTCGCAGATCATCCAGGAAGATCGAAAGAACGGTGGCGGTGGGGATGGAGAGGATGACGCCCATGACGGGATGGATGATATCCGGGAAGCTGATTCCCGCCAGCAGGGCGAAGAGGATGGCGATGGGGGAGAGACCCACGGCGCGCCTCATGATCAGCGGCACGAGCAGATTGTTCTCACACCACTGGATGACGTAGTAGACCGCCACCAGCACGAGGCCCCACATGAGTCCTCCCTGGGAAACGCCGATGAGCACGGAAGGAACGGCGGCGATGAACGGGCCGACCGCCGGGATGAACTCGCAGAAGCCAGCGAGGATGGCGAGCGTGAGCGCATAGGGCATTCGGAGGATCAGCAGCGCGATGAGCGTGAGTGTGAAGATGCTGAACATCAACAGCGCCTCGCCGCGGGCCCACTGACCGATCTTGCTGTGAATGGCTTCCAGTTTCATGTCCACGTAGATGCGTGCGCGGGCGGAAAGAAAGCCGCGGAACCAGTGGAGGATTTTTTCCTTTTCCAGTTGCATGAAGAAGGCCAACACCAGAACCACGATCAGACTGGCGATGAAGCTGGCCACGGAACCGGCCAAGGTTTTGGCGAAGGCCCATGAACCCTGCGTGAGTCCCGTGAGGTGTTCACTTGCGCGTTCCAGCGCGTCGGTGAACTGTTCGATGGACAGACTTTTCAGTGAGGATTGCACCAGATCGGTCAGGCGCAGGTTCACCTCATGGGTCAGGAGCGGCAGACGGATCTGCGGATCGGACAGGAAAAGATTCACCTGTGCGCTGATGAAGAGGGCGATTTGCTGGAGCTGATCGGCGATGATGGGGATGAGAGAAATGACAAGGAAGACAATCAGACAGAGAGCGATCACGTAGTGCAGGAGAATGCCGAGGCCGCGCGGGACATGCATGCGCTCCAGTCTATCCACGCTCGGATCAATGACGACGGCGACGAAAGCGGCAAGAAGCAGGAGGATGATGACGCTGCGAAGCACGATCACCGCCCAGACGCCTATGGCGATGGCAAGGATGGTGAACATCGCGCGAGCCACGCTCCATGCGGACAGATGCACGGTGATTTCGTCTCTGGGCCGCGGAGGAGGCAGGTGCACTTTGCGCGGGCGTTCGTTCCCCTTCGTTTCCAGCGATCGCTTGGCGCGCTGCATCAGTTGTTGTGCCTTCTTTCCGATGATGCGGAAGGAGGAAAACGCTTTGGAGGGATTGCGGGAAGCCATCAGCCTGCGAGAACGGAAATGAAGAAATCGATGATGAACCAAGTGAGTGCGCACAGGATAAACCCAAAGATCGATTGCTTCAGCATTTCTTTTCCTTTGGAGCTGTCCGAGCCGGTCACGGAACCGATGGCGATTTTGTACCCTGAAAGAATAACGAGGATCAGAAAGACTCCTCCGGTGAACCCGAAGATGGTGGCGATGATGTGCGCGATGAAATCAGGGATGCAGTCGGCATCGATGTTCCCGTTGGCCAAATCGCATCCTCCACCGCCTTCCGGGATGAAACTCTGTGCCAGTGCGAACGGGATGCGACCGAAGAAATACAACAACAGATTCATCGTTACGGTATTGTGCGTCAGTGTCGGCGTTTTCTGCGATAGACTTACCGGCCGTTCCGCTCGTCAGGCGTACAAAACTATGGTCTTCTATCCGTTGTGACGCCCTCTTCATTCCGATGGCAGGCTTGTCCCCGTCCGACCGCGTCCGGGCGGGCCCGTCCGATCGTCGCCCTTGCGCCGATGGCCGGCGTGACGGACGCATCGTACCGGCAACTCATCAAGAAGCTCGCGCCGGAAGTGATCGTCTATTCCGAATTCCTCTCCACGGATGCACTGGCGTACGGCGGAAAGAAAACCATGGCGATGATGCACTTTGATCCCGCGGTGGAACGCCCGTTCATCGTGCAGGTGTTCGGGAAGAAGCCGGAGCATTTTCTGGAAGCGGCCAAGGTGGTCGAACAGATGGGAGCGGACGGCATCGACATCAACATGGGATGTCCCGCGGCCAAAGTCGTCTCATCCGCGCACGGGTCCGCACTCATCAAGAGCCCGCAACTGGCCGCGGAACTTGTTCATGCCACGGCCAAGGCGGTCTCCATTCCCGTAAGCGTGAAGACGCGATTGGGTTGGGATACGGCGGAGACGCTGATTCCGTTCTGCACCAAGATGGTCGAAGCGGGGGCATCAGCCCTTGCGGTGCACGGCCGCCGGTTTACGGACAAATTCACGGGCAAGGCGGATTGGGGCCCGATCTACGCACTCAAGGAAGCGTTGCCGGAAATCACGATCATCGGGAACGGGGATATTCTGACGGCGCAGGATGCCGTGGAAAAGATCGGAAATCTGGACGGGGTGATGGCGGGGCGGGGAACGATCGGCAATCCGTGGCTGCTCGCCGATATTTGCGAAGCGTTTTCCTCCATCCCCCCCGCCCGTACCGAAGTACGTTCGGGCGGGCGACCCCTTCCTCCGAGGACTACCTCCATCCCCCGACCCCTTCCTCCAGGGGAGGAAGGGGAGAAGGGAAAGCAAATATTCGTTCCAACAGTGGAGCGTTTGAGCTTCGCAGAGAAAATTCCCTTCATCCTCGAACACTGCGCCTTGGCGGTGAAGGTGAAGGGCGAGCGGAAGGGCATGCTGGAAATGCGGCGGCATCTGGCGAATTATGTCAAAGGCATCGGCGGCGCCAAGGAGCTGCGGGCGCGGTTGGTCAGGGTGGAGACAATCCAAGAAGTTCAGCGTATATTCGCTTCCCTTCCCTCATGAGCAGTTCTTCCGCTGAGATGACCGGCTTGGAGAGCGGAGAGGAGCGCGGCCCCTTCATGACTCTGCTGGACGGATGTGCCGCCGGAGATGACGTATGTTGGCGGCAACTCGTGGATATTGTGCAACAGCGTTGCTGGAAATATGTTTATGTCTCCCTTGGTGGCAATGCGAACGAAACGGAAGAAGTGTTTCAGGGCGTCCTCATCAGCCTTTATAAGAAAATTCAAACGAATGTGGGATGTTTCCAGACCGAAAAACATTTCTTTCATTATATGTGGGTTATTGTTCGTGGAAGGGTGCGGGGTGGTCGTGCCAAGCTTGCATGGGAGCACAAGAGGAGATACTCCATCGATGATCTTCAATGGCTATTCGTGCTTGGGGTGGATCCCGGCATCCGATGGCGCATGCTATTCGGCAAGAATCGGGTAGGTGGGCATCTGAGGCAGGGGCATATTCCCTCTTCCTGTCGGAGCCCCTATGAGCAAGCGGCTCTCCATGATCTGATACGTTATTTCAATCATGCTCTCAGCAAGGCATTGGGGCAGTTAACGGTGAGACAAAAGGCCATTTTTGAGTTGGTGAATGTGAATGGTGGGACGATTACTGATGCCACTCAAGATCCCCGCACATTCGGAGAGGATGGTAATGCTGTTCATATGAGTAGGACGTCGCAGATCTACCATAAAACCATCAAAAAATTGCGGGAGATTCTCCTCCGAGATCGCGGCGTTGCACGTTACTGCGAAGAGTATTATTCGGGGGGATATAACAGAGAGGTGAGCCAATCGGAAGACGATTTGAGTGAAGTGACGGCCGATGATTTATTGTAACAAGCGGGATAACGAGACAGATTGGTGCGGGTGGAGACG
>Ga0163200_1001100_pt1 | contig 10303 bp, 9 predicted proteins | sample PL_2010_200m_FD_113535 | JGI IMG/M metagenome (GOLD analysis project Ga0163200, IMG submission 113535) | Freshwater microbial communities from Powell Lake, British Columbia, Canada to study Microbial Dark Matter (Phase II) - PL_2010_200m | ecosystem: Environmental > Aquatic > Freshwater > Lake ... | reverse complement strand
CTATTGCTGCGCCACCAACGCCCCTTCATCAAATTCTGGTTCGCCCGCGTGTTCACCGCCAGTGGCTTCCAGATGCTGGCGGTCGCCATCGGCTGGCACATGTACGAGCTGACCGGCAGCGTGCTCGACCTCGGTCTCGTGGGCCTGGCGGAATTCTTCCCTCGCCTGCTGTTCATTCTTTGGACCGGCCATGTCGCTGACCGCTTCGACCGTCGAAGAGTGGCGGCGCTGTGTCAGGGTTTGCAGGGGCTGATCGCTCTGTCGCTGGTGCTTGGCGCTGGTGGGCTGGGGGTGACGCGCGAAATGATCTTTGTCCTTGCGTTCCTGCTGGGTACGGCGCGGGCGTTCGAGGGGCCGGCAACTCAGGCGCTGCTGCCGAGCCTGGTGCCTGCGCAGTTATTTCCGGCAGCCGTCGCTGCCTCGTCATCGGCCATGCAGACCGCCACCATCGTCGCACCGGCGCTCGGCGGGCTGCTATTCGCCATCGGCCCGCTGTGGGTCTACGGCCCGGTGGCGCTGCTGTTCGCCCTTGCCAGCAGCCTGATGCTGAGCCTGCCGAAACGCCCGGCACCGCCCAAGCAAACCGGCCCGGCGATGGACAACCTGCTCGCCGGCATGCGCTTCATCCGCAGCCGGCCGGACATTCTCGGCGCCATTTCCCTGGATATGTTTGCCGTGCTGCTCGGCGGCGCCACGGCACTGCTGCCGGTCTTCGCCAAGGACATCCTGCTCACCGGCCCCTGGGGCCTAGGGCTGTTGCGTTCGGCACCGGCGGTGGGTGCGCTGCTGATGTCGCTGTGGCTTGCGCGCTATCCCATCAACAAAAGGGTCGGCCGGGTCATGTTCGCGGCTGTCGGGGTGTTCGGCCTGGCGACCATCGCCTTCGGTCTGTCGACATCGTTCTGGCTGTCCATGGGCGTGCTGGTGGTGCTGGGGGCGGCGGACATGATCAGCATGGTGATCCGCGGCGCCTTCGTGCAGCTGGAAACGCCGGACGCGATGCGCGGCCGGGTGAGTGCGGTGAATGGGTTGTTTATCGGAGCGTCCAACCAGCTCGGTGAATTCGAGTCAGGGCTGACGGCTCACTGGTTCGGCACGGTACCAGCCGTGCTGATCGGCGGGGTTGGGACGTTGATCATCACTGGTACCTGGATGAAGCTGTTCCCAACGCTGGCCAATCGTGACCAGCTGCATCGGGATCTGGATTAGCGGTTTCGGTGGAAGACGCTTCGCCGTCTTCCACCCTACTCCCACACACTCGAAAGTCGCGCACCCGTCGGGTGGAAAACGGCAACGCCTTTTCCACGCGCCTGACCGGTTACAACACCTTGTCCATGGTGATCGGCAGATCGCGGACCCGCTTACCGGTGGCGTGGAAGATGGCGTTACCCACCGCCGCCGCCACACCCACGATGCCGATCTCACCCACGCCCTTGGAGCCCAGCGCGTTGACGATTTCGTCCTTCTCCTCAACGAAGAACACGTCGATGTCGTTGATATCGGCATTGATCGGGACGTGGTACTCCGACAGGTTGTGGTTCATGTAACGACCGAGGTTGTGGTCGATCATGGTTTCCTCATGCAGCGCCTGCCCGATGCCCCAGACCACACCACCCGCGATCTGGTTACCCGCGGTCTTCGGATTGACCACGCGCCCGGCGGCTACGGCGCTGACCACACGGCTGACCTTCACCGTGCCCAGCGATTCGTCCACCCGCACCTCGACGAATATCGCCGAGTGCGTAGAGATTGAATACTCGTTGCGTTTCTCGCCCGGCTTGGCGCTGACTTCCGCTTCGAGCACGCCGCTGGCGGAGACGATCTTCGCCAGTTCGACCCGCTGCTCGGGCGAGGCCTTCAAGCGCATCTGGCCGTCGACGAACTCCACATCCTCGAGCTTGGCCCCGGTGAACGGCGATACCGGCGATTGCTGAGCCGCGTCGAGTAATTTGGCCTGCAGCCCCTCACACGCCTGCTGCACGGCTGTCCCGACGGACGACACCGTGAAGGAGCCGCCTTCCAGCGGCGCCTGCGACAGGTTCGAATCACCCAGGCGAAACTCGACCTGCTCCATCGGCAGGCCCATGGCCGCCGCCGCAATCTGGGTCATCACCGTGTAGGTGCCAGTGCCAATATCGGAGGTGGCGCTGCTGACCACCAGCCGTCCGTCGGGCTCCAGGCACGCCTTGGCGGCGGCCGGCATCTGCATCGCCTCCCACACCCCGGTAGCCATGCCCCAGCCGATCAGCTGGTTGCCGTCGCGCATAGAGCGTGGCGCCATCGAGCGGCGGGACCAGCCAAAGCGCTCAGCACCCTGCTCGTAGCATTGGCGCAGTTCCTTGCTCGAATAAGGCTTGTCCTCGTTGGCGTTGCGCTCGGAGTAGTTGGTCAGGCGCAACTGCAGCGGATCGATATTCGCCGCGTAGGCCAGTTCGTCCATCGCGCTTTCCAGGGCGTAGACGCCAATGGTCGCGCCCGGTGCGCGCATATCCAGCGGCGTGTAGACGTCCAGCGGCACCAGTTGGTAGTCGAGCCTTGCGTTCGGGCACTTGTAAAGCATCCCGGACCACTCGACCTCATGCTCGGTGAAATCCTCGAAGCTGGAGGTCTGACCGATCGCCTGGTGGGTGATGGCCTGCAGTTCTCCGCTGGCGTTTGCGCCGATCGACAGCCGCTGCACGGTGCGCGGACGATAGCCAAAGGTGAACATCTGCTGGCGCTTGAGGGTGACACGCACCGAGCGCTTGAGCTTGAGCGCCGCCATCACCGCCAGCGTCAGCTGATACTGAGGACGCAAGCCGGAACCGAAGGCACCGCCGACAAACGGCGAGAGGATGCGGATCTTGCCCTCCATGTCGAACACGCCTTCCAGATAGCGCATGCAGTTCTGCACACCCTGGGTCTTGTCGTAGATCTCCAGGTTGCCTTCGGGAAAGTAGTGAACAGTCGAGGCATGCGGCTCCATCGGATTGTGGTGCTCGACCGGCGTGGTGTACTGCACATCCACTTTGAATTGCGCGCTGGCCAGGGCGCTGTCCACATCACCGCGCGGCTCCGGCAGGTCGGCCGGTGCCTTGTGCATGGTTTCCAGCTCGCTGAGCAGGTCGGTGTGATGGGGCTCGCGCTCGTATTCGACGCGCACCAGGCTGCCGGCGTAGCGGGCCAACTCGAGGTTTTCCGCCACCACCAGCGCGATCGGCTGGCCGCTGTAGAGAATACGGTCGTTGAACAGCGGCCGGAACGGCGAGCCATCGGCGGCATCGTCGTCCTCGTAGGGCTCGTCATAGCTGGCAATGGGCGGACGGTTCTGGTGGGTCAGCACCAGCGCCACGCCAGGCACTGCTTCGGCCGCACTGGCATCGATGCTGATGATTCGACCACGCGCGATGCTGCCGTTGACCACGCTGCCGTAGAGCAGGCCGGGCACATCGAACTCACCGGCGTATTGGGCCTGGCCGGTAACCTTCTTGGGACCGTCGACGCGATTCAGGGGCTGGCCAAAAGGGGAAGTGGCGGGTTTCATTGAGCGGCTCCTCTGGCGGCGTCGGTCAGGGCGCGAACGATGGCGCGACGGCCGAGTTCGATCTTGAAGGCGTTGTGTTCGAAGCCACTGGCTCCCTCGAGCAGGATGTCCGCAGCGGTCGTGAACGCGGCCTCGTCAGCCGTTTTGCCGACCAGCGCCGCCTCGGCTTCGGCTTTGCGCCAGGGCTTGTGTGCCACCCCGCCCATGGCAATCCGGGCACTGCTGATGTCGCTGCCGTCCATCTCCAGTGCAGCGGCGACCGAAACCAGGGCGAACGCATAGGACGCACGATCACGCAGCTTGAGGTAGCTGCTGTGTGCGGAGAAGTCTTGGCGCGGCAACTCGACCGCGGTGATCAGCTCGCCGTCATTCAGCGTGTTGTCACGCTCGGGAGCATCGCCGGGTAGCCGATGGAAATCGGCAAAGGCGATCTGCCGCTCGCCCTGCGGCCCCTGTACATGCACCACTGCCTCTAGTGCCGCCATCGCCACGCACATGTCGGAGGGATGAACGGCGATGCAAGCATCGCTGTGGCCGAGAATCGCGTGGATGCGATTGAGCCCATCGCGCGCAGAGCAGCCGGTGCCCGGTTCACGCTTGTTGCACGGCGTGGTGCTGTCGTAGAAGTAGTAGCAACGGGTGCGCTGCAACAGATTGCCGCCTGTGGTGGCCATGTTGCGCAGCTGCGGCGAGGCGCCGGCCAGGATCGCTTGTGACAGCAGCGGATAGCGTGCTTCCACCAGCGGATGCCAGGCCAGATCCGCATTGCTCACCAACGCACCAATGCGCAGACCACCATCCGCCATCTCTTCGATGTCAGCCAGCGGTAGTTGGGTAATGTCGATCAGCTGGGAAGGACGGGTGACGTTTTCCTTCATCAAGTCGAGCAGGTTGGTGCCACCGGCAATGTAGCGGCTGTCCGGACGGAATTGGCCGATGGCTTCCTCGACGCTGCTCGGGCGTGCATAGCTGAAGGGATTCATGGCGTTACCTCCTTCGCACCGGCCAGGCGTTCGCGAGTGTCCGCCGTAGCGTCCTCGATGGCGGCGACAATGTTCGGGTAGGCGCCGCAACGGCAGACATTGCCACTCATCTGTTCACGCAGATCGTCACGGGTTTCTGCCCGTCCTTCGGCGATCATGCCCACAGCGGAGCAGATCTGCCCGGGCGTGCAATAGCCGCACTGGAAGGCGTCGTGTTTGACGAAGGCGGCCTGCATCGGGTGCAGTTTCTCGCCCTGCGCCAGCCCTTCGATCGTGGTCAGCTCGGCGCCGTCGTGCATCACGGCGAGGGTCAGGCAGCTATTGATCCGCTTGCCGTTGAGCAACACGGTACAGGCGCCGCACTGGCCGTGATCACAGCCTTTCTTGGTGCCGGTCAGGTGCAGTTGCTCACGTAGCAGATCGAGCAAGGTGGTCCAGGGATAGACCTCGACTTCACGGCGCTGGCCGTTCAGTTGGAGGGAAATGGAACAGGCGGTAATCCCACCTGGGGCGGAAGACGTTTCGCTCATAGCAGCCTCACGGTTTGGGGGGCTTCGGGTGCCTGTTCTATGCAGGATCGCCGAAGACCTCAGGCATTCGATGCGCTTTCCGTGCGCCTAGGAAGTACGACTGCCCACGCGGAAAAATCGTTCAGCCGAGCGCATACATGGCCATGCAAGGCGCGCTACAGAGCTGCCGGGGCGCCCCACCGGCAGGGAGCTACAGCTGGTCAGCTGTTGCGTCGATCGTCGGGGCGATCAATGTCCTGCAACACGCCGGAGTCATCGACCTCGACTTCCCAGGCGGCACCACTCGAAAACAGCGCCTGAGCACCGCGCTCGCCGTCCAGCGATATCACCTGCAACGCGTGGTCGCGACCGATCCCACGCGGATGGCCGCGCTGCCCCTGATGACTTGCAACCACCAGGCGCGGTGGCTCGATCTGCTCAGCGATGCGACGGAAGGTGGCGGGCCGCACATAAGGCATGTCGCCGAGCGCGACCAGCCAGCCCTTGGCGCTCGGGCACTGCCTGACCGCCTGCGCCAGGCTGTGGCCCAACCCCTGGGTGTGCACGGCGAGCACCTCGGCACCGTACCGGTCAGCCTGCTGCCCAAGCCAGGCAAGCAGCTCGCTGTTGTCGTCACGGGTCACGACGACCAGCCGCTCGGCGACCCCGCACAGCGCGCCAAGCGTCGCCGCCAGCACGGGCGGGGCATCAGGCGTGCGATTGCAGGGAGCGAGCAGTTTGTCCTGATCGGCATGCTCGCGGTAACGGCTGCCCTGCCCCGCCGCCAGCACCAGCGCGCATACACCGCGTACGGGTTCAACCATGCGGGTGCTCCCTCATGCGCAGCGAGCTGGGCATGCCGAGGCGCCTGTAGCTTTCACCCAGCCGTCGCTCGGTCTGGTGTTCGGTCATGTTCCCTCCTCGCAGAACGGCGCCAATCGGGCCGTCAGTCACACAGACCCGTCGCGAGTACAAGCGTTGCGCGCCGGCTTCACAATCTCGCCCGGTGCTGGGTACGGGCCGGCGCGATCCCTCCGTGAAAAGCAGAACTCACAAGTCACCGAATGGAAATTCAACCCGCTCGAGCGACGGTGTAAGATGCCCCGCTTTTTGCGGGCTTCGCCCGGATAAGCTTTGCTGTACCCCAACCGCACGAAAGACCGGCAAGAAGAGGAATCACCATGCTGGAGAAGCTGTTCCAACTCAAGGCGCACAACACCACGCTGCGCACCGAGATCCTGGCCGGTCTCACCACCTTCCTGACGATGGCCTACATCCTCTTCGTCAACCCGAGCATTCTTGCTGAAACCGGCATGGATCACGGCGCGGTCTTCGTCGCCACGTGCCTGGCCGCGGCCATCGGCTCGGCGATCATGGGCCTGGTTGCCAACTACCCGATCGCCTTGGCACCGGGCATGGGGCTGAACGCCTTCTTCACCTACACCGTGGTGCTGACCATGGGTTACACCTGGCAGACGGCGCTGGGTGCGGTGTTCCTCTCGGGCGCAATCTTCTTCCTGCTGTCGATCTTCAAGATCCGCGAGTGGATCATCCACAGCATTCCGCTGGCATTGCGTTCCGGCATCGCGGCGGGTATCGGCCTGTTCCTGGCGATCATCGCGCTGAAAAATGCCGGCATCGTCGTCGACAATCCGGCCACGCTCGTCGGTCTGGGTGACCTCACTGCCGGCGGCCCGCTGCTCGCCTGCCTCGGCTTCTTCCTGATCGCCGCGCTGGCCTATCGCAAGGTCACCGGTGCCGTGATGATCGGCATTCTGGTGGTGACCGGGTTGTCGATCCTACTGGGCCTTTCCGAGCTCAACGGCGTGGTGTCGATGCCGCCGTCGCTGGTGCCGACGTTCATGGAACTCGACATCATGGGCGCGCTGGATATCGGCCTGCTCAGCGTGATCTTTGCCTTCCTCTTCGTCGACTTGTTTGACACCTCCGGCACCCTCATCGGTGTCGCCCAGAAAGCCAACCTGTTGGACAAGGACGGTCGCATGCCGCGCCTGGGCCGCGCGCTGCTGGCTGACAGCACCGCGACCATGGCTGGCGCCGCACTCGGCACCTCGACCACCACCAGCTACATCGAATCCGCTGCGGGCATCAGCGCTGGCGGGCGCACCGGCCTGACTGCATGCGTCGTCGCGCTGCTGTTCCTGCTCAGCCTGTTTTTCGCCCCGCTGGCCGGCGCCGTGCCTGCCTACGCGACCGCACCGGCACTGCTGTTCGTCGCTGTGCTGATGATGAGCAGCCTGGCCAACATCGACTGGGAAGACCTCACCGTCGCCGCACCGGTGGCCATCGCCGCGCTGGCCATGCCGCTGACCTTCTCCATCGCCAACGGTATCGCCTTCGGCTTCATTGCCTGGACCGCGATCAAGCTGCTCGCCGGCCGCTGGCGTGAGCTGAGCCCGGCGATGTGGATCCTCTCGATCCTGTTCGTGGTCAAGCTGGGCTGGTTCGCCGGCTGACGTCGTAGGGTGGATGACGCTTTTTCATCCACCTTTCATACGGCTACGGTGATGGATGAAGCGCCAGCTGCGCGCCCCGATCCACCCTACGATTTACCTACCATTCCAAGAGTCTTCATGAGCGCTCCGCAATTCGACCCCGCTACTTACGACGCCCAACTCGCCGAGAAAGCCGCGCGGCTGGTAGAACTGCTGGCGCCCTTCGACGCACCCGCGCCGGAAGTTTTTGACTCGCCACGTGAACACTACCGGCTTCGCACCGAATTCCGCCTGTGGCGCGAGGACGGCCAACGCCATTACGCGATGTTCGAGCAGGGCGACAAGCACACGCCCATTCTGATCGACGAATTCCCCATCGCCAGCCGTCGCATCAACGACCTGATGCCGCAGCTCAAGGCCGCCTGGCAAGCCAGCGAGACCCTGAGTTTCAAGCTGTTCCAGGTCGAGTTCCTGACCACGCTCTCCGGCGATGCGCTGATCACCCTCGCCTATCACCGGCCGCTGGACGATGCCTGGCAGCAGGAGGCAGAGAAGCTAGCCGAGGCGCTGGGCGCCAGCATCGTCGGCCGTTCCAAAGGCAAGCGCATCGTCATTGGTCGCGACTACGTGACCGAGCAACTGACCGTGGCTGGCCGCACCTTCAGCTATCGGCAACCCGAAGGCGCCTTCACTCAGCCCAACGGCGAGGTGTGCCAGAAGATGCTGAACTGGGCCTACGACGTTCTTGGCGAGCGAAACGACGACCTACTCGAACTCTATTGCGGCAACGGTAACTTCACCCTGCCGCTGGCCACCCGCGTGCCCAAGGTGCTGGCCACCGAGATCAGCAAATCCTCAGTCAATGCCGCACTGGCCAACCTTGACGACAACGGCATCGAGAACGTGAGCCTGGTGCGCCTCTCCGCGGAAGAACTGACCCAGGCACTGAACGATGTTCGACCCTTTCGCCGTCTGGCCGGCATCGACCTGAAGAGCTACAACTTTGGCAGCGTTTTCGTCGATCCGCCCCGTGCCGGCATGGACCCGGACACCTGCGAACTGACCCGCCGCTTCGAACGCATCCTCTACATCTCCTGCAACCCGGAAACCCTGGCGGCGAACATCGCCCAGTTGCACGACACCCACCGCATCGAGGGCTGCGCGTTGTTCGACCAGTTCCCCTACACGCACCACATGGAGTCAGGCGTGCTGCTGGTTCGCAGGTGAAGGGTTAACTGAACGCCGGGTGCCGAACCTGCCCCCCCTGATCGAGACCGGAACCGCGCAGATCGCTGAATGCCGCGTGGGCGGCCAGCAATCGTTGCCAGTCCTGCTCCGGCATGGTCTGGCGATGACGCTTGAGCTGGCGCAGGTCATGCCGTGCAGCGGAACTGCGACGAAGCCGGCGACGGCTCTTTTCCAGATCGAGCAGAGCAACCTCGACTCTGGCCGCGTCATCTTCACCCTGAACCCTGATGAAGATGTGCTTGGGATAGCAGCAGCCATGCTGCCAGCGTGCCTGATGAATGCGCGCCAGGGTGATCCCGACCGCCGCGAGCATGCGCTCCTGTACCGTCGGACCGAAGCGCTCCCGCAAGTCCTGTTGATACCAGTCCTCCAGGCTGACGAACCCTTCCAGCTCCGCCGTCACCAGCAGCGCCTGCCACTGCCCGGCCTGTTGTCGCGTGCCGCAGTAGACCAGTTCCGGCACCTGCACGCCGAGCCGGCCGAATGCTTGCAGCGCCTGCAGTTCGCGCAGCACCGTGGGCCGGCCGAAAGGATGCAGCGGCGAGCGATACAGGTGGCCAATCTGCCGTTTGCAGTACAGCAGAGGCTGCTGCAGATCGCGCAGGCGTATCCGTTGCACGCCGCTTTCGCCGGCACGGCGCTGGTTGGGTTCCTCGACCCATTCCCCCTGGGTGTTCCACCAGCGCTGGAAGGTGCTGGTACGCGCTTCGCGGGCCGGCAGTACGAGTGGTCGGCTCATGTTCAACCCCGCTTGCGCAGCACGTAGACCCGCCACATGGCGTAGCCGGGGAGGAAGTCATTGCGGTCGAGGATATCGAAACCGGCCTCGGCGAATTCCGCCTCGACCACCGAGCGCGCTACGACGAAGCGGTTCTGGTTGTCCTTCGCCGGACGGCGGCGCTCCAGCCGCTTGCGCTTCCAGGCTTTGTAGTTGCCATCGACCCACAGCGAGACGATCAGCGTGTCACGGGTGACGCGGTGGAACTCACGCAGCATCGCCAGGCGATGCGCCGGGTCGGCGATGTGGTGCAGCAGGCGCATGCAGAAGATGTTGTCTACTGCGTTGTCGCCCATGTCGATGGCAAACGCCGACGTCTGAAAGGTCTCGACCCGCTTGAGCACTTCCAACGGGTGCGCCGACTCGGCGATCGCCAGCATGTCGGCGGAGTTGTCCGCGGCGAAGATCATCCGGCTCGGGTGCTCGGCCAGCAGCGGCCAGAAGCGCCCGGCGCCGCACGGCAGGTCGAGCACCAGATCAGGCTCGCCGGCGATCTTCAGTGCGCGGCGCGCCATCTGCTCGTCACGCCAGTGCGACAGCCGCCGGGCCAAGCCATCCTGATGCTTGTGCAGGTATTCGTAGGCGTGCTGGCGGTCGTACTTGCGCGAGAACTCCAGTTCGATGGGGCTCGATGTGGTCATGGCGGGCATTCCGGTTGAAAACGAAACGCCAAACTAACCAGACAGACATCAAGGGCCCGTCAACGGGATGTGAAAAAAACGTCAAACAGCGCCGTCATGAAAGCGCACCTGAAAGCAGCTGCCCTGCGGTTGCCGCGGCACCACACCTACCTGCCAGCCCTGGTG
>Ga0163200_1001096_pt1 | contig 10314 bp, 2 predicted proteins | sample PL_2010_200m_FD_113535 | JGI IMG/M metagenome (GOLD analysis project Ga0163200, IMG submission 113535) | Freshwater microbial communities from Powell Lake, British Columbia, Canada to study Microbial Dark Matter (Phase II) - PL_2010_200m | ecosystem: Environmental > Aquatic > Freshwater > Lake ... | reverse complement strand
GACGGGCAGCGTGTCTATTACCATAATTATCACGAACTCGTTTGCCTGAATTTGACGACCGGCGCTCCGCAGTGGCGGACCGCGAGTGATGCCGGCCGCGGCACTCTTTATGCGGGGCCGAACACCTTGGTTGTTCATGGCGGCGTGGTGTTGTTTAACGGCAACGATCTGGAGGCATTTGCGGCCGAGACCGGCAAGTCTTTGTGGAAAGCCGATGCCAAGAAAGGACCGGGTGCCGGCAATCCGCCTGACCTTTTCGTGGCGAGCGGCTTGGTGTGGTCCGGTCTCAACACGAGCGGCCGGGACCTGCTGACGGGCGGGGTGCGGAAGACGATTGACCTCAAGCAACTGATCAATGTGTGGCACCATTATCGTTGCTATCGGAGCAAAGCCACCGACCGCTACCTGATCTGGCCCAAACAAGGGGCCGAGTTCATTGACTTGGAAGGCAACGATAACATGCGGCACGACTGGTTCCGCGGTCCCTGCAAGTACGGCATCCTGCCGTGCAATGGTTTGGTCTATGCCGCGCCGCATCAGTGCTCCTGCTTTCCGGGTGTAAAACTCAACGGCTTCAATGCGCTGACGGCAACCGGCGCAGCGTCAGCGGCGAAGTCAATTGCTGAACCGCGACTCGAAAAAGGCCCCGCTTACACCTCCAATCACCAATCACCAATCACCAATCACAATTCCGCCGACTGGCCAACCTTCCGTGCCGACTTCAAACGCAGCGGCTCCACGGCCTCGGCGGCCCCCGCCAGCGTGAGCCAGCTTTGGCAGACGAAACTCACCGGCAAACTAAGTCAGCCGGTGGTGGCGGATGGGAAGCTCTTTGTCGCGGCGATTAGCGCTGCGCAGGTCTGTTGTCTTGACGCGCAAACCGGCCGCCTGCTCTGGAACTTCACCGCCGGCGGGCGGGTGGACAGTCCGCCGACGATTTATAGCGGCGTGGCGCTCTTCGGCTCGGCAGATGGCTGGGTGTATTGCGTGCGGGTTTCCGACGGCGCTTTGGCGTGGCGGTTCCGCGCCGCGCCGGCCGAGCGCCGGCTCGTGGCGATGGATCAAGTTGAATCCGTCTGGCCGGTGCATGGAACCGTGTTGGTGCAAAATGGAATCGCCTACGTCGCGGCCGGCCGGTCCACGTTCTTGGACGGCGGCATTTTCCTTTCTGCACTCGATCCATTCACCGGCAACCTGCTGCACGAAGCTCATGTGGAAGGACCTTATCCTGACGTGACCACTGACAACGGCGGCTCGCGAAGCATGCAAGGCGCGCGTTCCGATGTTCTCGTCGGCGACGGCAGCGCCATTTATCTCCGTCAGTTGAAATTCGACGCTGCGCTGAAACTGCAGGGGCCGTGGACCACACAACTGCCGGGCAAGGAATCGTCGGGATTGCGGCTCACGTCCACCAGCGATTTGCTGGACGACTCGGGATTCAACCGGACCTGCTGGCACTACTCGGACTGGGACGTCACCCAGGGCGGTGGCAAATCCGGCCAGTTCCTGGTGTTCAACGACACAACCACATTCGCCGTTCAGGTTTTCTCCGGACACGCGGCGCAAAGCCCGGTGTATTTTCCCGGCAAGAACTACGTTAAACTGTTTGCCGTCAGAAACCCCAGCCTGCAAATCGAAACTCCATCCCCGAAAGGCAAGAAGAAAGAATCGAAGAAAGGCCCTGACAATCTGTGGACTGAAACGGTGCCGATCTACGCCCGCGCCTTGGCGCTGGCGGACAAGACGCTGTTTGTGGCCGGACCGCCCGACACACTGGACGCCCTGGATGGACGGATGGGCGGCGTTCTGTGGGCTGTCTCTACAACGGATGGCAAGAAGCTCTCCGAAGTGAAACTGGACGCCCCGCCGGTGTTCGACGGCGTGATTGCCGCCAGTGGACGGCTGTTTATTTCCCTGACGGACGGCCAAGTGTTGTGCATGGGCGCGCAGTAAGGAAACGCCATCACCCCACCAATACCTGTTCACTTCTCTGCTGGCCACCAGGCGGGGCGGCGATCTTGGTATCTTTGCGTGATCTCTTTCGCGCGATCCGGCTGTACCTCAATTTCCAATTCCATGGCCCTATCCAGCATAGCAGCTCCCTTGGTGCGATCCCCTGTCAGGATGACCGACTCGTCCGCCATAACACGATAGAGGCTGCCCAGATCACGTTTGTCTTCGGGCTTCGACATCAGCTTGATCTGCTCGGCCCTGGCCTTTTCGTAGATGCCGATGTCCCCAGCCAGAATGGCTGCCCGGGCCATGCTGTCATAGAAGCCAGCAACCCCTTTCGGGTACGCTCGTTCGGTGAATTCCCGTTGTTGGCTTATCTCGCGCTTGACAGACTCGATCCGTTTGGCGCCGCTTTCGGGGATATTGGAGCAAGCGGCGAGCGCGTTGTTCAGCGTCTCCCGTGAACTGAAAAACGCCATCCTGATTTCATGCTGGAGTTGAGCCAGTTCGATGTCTCTTGCTATGCCACGGATCACTCGCGGCCATTCCTGCAAGGCTCGGGCGATATTGTTCTGGTACATGTTCTCCAAACTCGGATATTCGTACTCCTTGCGCTCGCGCAAGCTGTTGTTTCGGCCGTCATACATCCGCATTGATTCGGCCCACGCATTCACAGCCGCATAGTCCGACATATCCGCGGGCTTCCGGTTGAGGATCCATTTCATTTCCTCCACGGCAGAACTGAGACGGGCAATATCCTCCTCCTTGCGTTTCAGCGCGTTTTCAAGGTCACGTTTATTATCTTCCACCTGCTTTAACAGGAGAGCTATTCGCTCCTGATTCGGGGGAATCTCAATCAAGGTTGATGCCGCCAAACCGTCTCCTTCGGCGGTTATCGATACGGAAGCTCCCAAGGGACCGGCAGGGACGCGCAGAGATGCGGGAGCACTATAGGCAGAAACCCCGCCGTAGTTCCGGGCTTTCTCTTTGCGGCCCGAGAAGAAGTGACCTTTCCATGAACCCGCGGAGACGGTAAAGTGTGTGTTCCAGGCGTCGAACTGCTGGTCCATAAGAGACAAGGCTGCGCCGAATGTGTACCACTCATCATTGCTTCTGCCGGCTAGGACCCGGATTTTAGCCTCTGTGCCTGGTTCCGTGACGTTGGACTGAATTTCTTTTCCTGTTTCCCGGATGTCTTCCCTGCCGGTGACAGCAACCTGGCCGACTTGATAGCAGTACGGCATATGGTGCAATCGCTCGCTGTCGTGGATCACCGAGATGTGGTCAAGAATCAGGAACTTGTTGCGGGCCATCCGCGAGGAACGAACGGGTTCGTCGTCTTGGGCCTTCGGTTCGTAAACAGGGGTATCAGGGAAAACGTAGTGGACGAAGTGCTTGTTGAAGATTTCCAGAGGCTTGCCACCCCCTTCCGAACGGTACACGGAGAACTTAAGTCCTTGGTTTGGTTTGGCCGGATCGAGCATGGCCATGGCCTCGCTGGTGACCTCGATGCCGTTCCAAGGATTCTTTTTCATCCTCTTGACAGCTATTTGGACAGAACCCGCGGGTCTCGGCAGAATCTTGAATCCTACAAAGTCGCCCTGGATGAAGTAATCGCCTGCCGAATGCATCGTGCGGTTGAACCAACTCAACGCAGAAACGCAAACACCTATGAAGCGTGTCGCAACTCCATCCTCGGCTACGCCGACATTGGTCTTTGACGCGATGATGATGCCGCCGTTCTTGCCCATCAAAACTTCTCCGAGGTTCTTGACGAATTCCACGCCATCCGGCGTTCCCGCGGCCCCGCAGTTTACCAGAAGTACCTCGGCGTTCTTGTCCATCGCCTCTGAAACCTGTTCGAGGTACTTGATCCTTGCTCGTAACTTTTGGATTATCTCACGACCTGAAGCCGAGTCCCGTCCGTTAAAATCCATCCCTTCCATATGACCCGACTCATAGGTGGCAAGCTGCTCCCGAAACCGAGCAAGGTTAACGTCTTTCGGCCACAGACAACCGTCCTCAGGCCAATCGCTGGCCTTGTTCTTCGAGAATTCGATATTCGGGGTTCCCAACTGCCCATGACCGGTCACATACAGCCGGCCCACGGATTTGCCGCGGTCCTTGAGTTTCAATAAGGTATCGAAGAACTGTTTTGGAGTGGTAACGGGGAAGATGTTCTCAGGCGTCGCAAGCTGCTTGGCAAGGCCGTAACTTTTCGCATCTCCTTCGGGCACGATCACGATCGTAACCTTGTCATTTCCTTCGTCAGGGCTGGCAACCGGTAATAGCGGACCGAAAAACAGGAGCCAAAGCAAGATTTGGAATTTGAGTTTCATCGTTTCTTTGCCTGTTTGGTTTGGAGAATGCCACGGTGCGTTGAATTTGCACGCGCAAAGTCGTCTCTGTCAGTTGCCAGCGTTGCAACCTCGACTTCCCGGCGGTGTTGGATAGAATCACAGTTACTGTCATGAAAACCTTCTTGCGAACCAGCTTCATTCTTTTACTTGCAGCAACGCCGGCGCTTCGTGGCGCAGACCTCGACGCCACCGGCATCAAGGGTGGCCTTGTCGTTCACATCGGGTGCGGCGATGGCAAACTAACGGCGAAGCTGCACGCCAACGACAGCTTTATCGTCCACGGCCTCGACGCGGATGTGACTGCCGCGCGCAAACACATTCAGTCGCTCAGCCTGTACGGGCCGGTGTCGGCGGAGCGCTGGACGGGGAGCCGGCTGCCGTACGCGGACAACCTCGTGAACCTAGTTGTCGCGGAGAAACTTGGCGGCGTTTCGATGGACGAAGTGATGCGCGTGCTGGCGCCAAACGGCGTGGCGCTGATCGGCGGCAAGAAGACGGTGAAGCCGCTCCCGAAGGAGATTGACGAGTGGACGCATTTCCTGCACGGCCCCGACAACAACGCCGTCTCGCACGACACCGTCGTCGGGCCGCCGCAGCATTTGCAGTGGGTGATGGATCCGATGTGGGCGCGCAGCCACGATCACCTCGCCACCGTCAGTGCCGTGGTCTCGGCCGGCGGGCGCATTTTCTACATCGTGGACGAAGCGCCCACCGCGTCGGTGGCGCTGGCGCCGAAATGGTTCCTCGTGGCGCGCGACGCCTTCAACGGCATCCTGCTGTGGAAGCTGCCCATCGAGAACTGGCAATACCATCTGCGCGGTTTCCGCAGCGGCCCGGCGGAACTGGCGCGGCGGCTGGTGGCGGTTGGCGACCGCGTCTATGTCACGCTCGGCTACGGCAAACCAGTATGCGCGCTCGACGCCGCGACAGGCCGGACGCTCCGGACGTATTTGCAGACCGCCAACGCGACGGAATTCATCTGCCACAACGGCGTGCTGTTCGTCGTCACAGCCGAGGCAAACGTCGGCGCCGACGCCGAGGCGCGGCTCGCCGGCGCTTCGACGGAAAAATGGAACTTCTGGCCGGTTTATTCTGTGCCCGCCCCGAAGAAACGTTTGCTCGCGGTGCGCGCAGATTCCGGCGAGTCGCTCTGGAACAAATCCGGACCTGACGTGGCGGACCTGATGCCGACGGCATTGGCCGCGGCAGGCAATTGCGTGTTCTTCGAGAACCTCAAGTCAGTCATCTGCGCCGATGCGGCGAGCGGGAAAGAACTCTGGCGGGCGGCGCGGCCACTGAGTCCGCGTCGGCCCACGTGGACTGCGCCAACGTTGGTGGTAAGTGACGATGTGATCCTGTCGGCTGACCGCGCCGCAAGCGGCGAGGGCGAACTCAGTTGGACAGTCAACAGCGCCGGCGGCTTGTCGCCGGCGGGCGAGATGATCGCATTCTCAACCAAGACCGGCCAGCGGCTCTGGAGTGCGCCTGCCCGCGAGGGCTACAACTCGCCGGTGGATCTGTTCGTGACGGGCGGGTTGGTCTGGAGCGGCGATCTGGTCAAGGCCGGCGATCCCGGCATCACGCAAGGCCGCGACTTGGCCAGCGGCGAAGTCCGGCGGACGCGCCCGCGCGATCAGGAGTTCTACGTCAACGGCATGGGCCATCATCGCTGTTATCGAAACAAGGCCACCGACCGTTATCTCATCACGGGCCGCGCCGGGGCGGAGTTCATCGAAGTGGACACCGGCAAAACCGTCGCCAACCACTGGGTGCGCGGCGGCTGCCAATACGGTGTGATGCCCGCCAACGGCCTGCTCTACGCCCCGTCGCACTCGTGCGCCTGTTTCATCCTGTCGAAGCTTAACAGTTTCAACGCCCTCGCGCCGGCGAGGAAGAACGTGGAGCGTGGAGCGGAGAGCGTGGAGCGTGGGCCAGCCTTTGCGGAAATCTCAAATCTCAAATCTCAAATCTCAGATTGGCCAACGTACCGCGGCGACGCCGTGCGCAGCGGTTCAACGTCTGCCGCGGTGCCAGCTTCGCTTGCCCAAGTCTGGCAAACAAAACTCGGCGGCAAACTTACCCCGCCGGTTATCGCCGGCGGCCGGCTGTTTGTCGCGGCAACGGAGACGCACGAAGTCTGCGCGCTCGACGCAGCCAGCGGAAAAGAATTGTGGCGATTCATGGCGGGTGGCCGCGTGGATTCGCCGCCGACGGTGCACGAAGGCCGCGTGCTTTTTGGCAGCAACGATGGCTGGGTTTATTGCCTGAGCGCAAGCGATGGCCGGCTCGCGTGGCGGTTCCGCGCCGCGCCGGCGGACGAACGCATCATGGCGTACGGCCAGCTCGAATCGCCGTGGCCGGTTTCCGGCAGTGTGCTGGTGAAGGACGGCGTTGTGTTTTGCGCGGCGGGCCGGTCGTCGTTCCTCGACGGCGGCATCGTGCTTTATCGGCTCGACGCGCGCACCGGCAAGGAACTCTCGCAGACGCCCGTGGACGACCACGGCACCACCGGCGCCACCGGCCACCTCAACGACGTGCTCTCCTGCGACGACGGACTGGTGTTCATGCGACACGAGAGCTTCGGTCTCGACGGCCAGTTGCTCAAGCGCGCCGTGCCGCACCTGCACAGCGCGGCGGGGTTCCTCGACGACAACTGGTGGCATCGCACCTACTGGATTTTTGGTGATGCGATGAAGTCGGGTTGGGGACAATGGCCGGCGATGGGCAACCGTGTTCCATCGGGCCAGATCATGGTCATGGACAAGGAAACAACCTACGGCTTTGGCCGCGAGGAATACGCCAACGGCGTCCACGCCGGACTGAACGCGCGTTACCATTTGTTCTCGTGCAACAAGCAGATGTCTCAGCCGGCGACAACGCCGGCCGCGAAGAAACGCAAAGGCAAACAAGCGGCCAAGGCCGAGCCGAAAGCAGTCGTTCGCTGGTCTGTCTCCGTGCCGCTGTTGGCGCGGGCGATGGCGCTGGCTGACAAAACACTCTTCATCGCCGGTCCGCTCGAAGGATCCGGCACTGACGGCCTTGCGGCTGCCCACGAGGGCCGCGCGGCAAGCGTCCTCTGGGCGGTTTCCGCCGATGACGGCAAGAAGCTGGCGGAATACAAACTGAGTGCCGCGCCCGTCTGGGACGGCATGGCTCCCGCCAACGGCCGCCTCTACGTTTCTACGCTCGACGGGAGGGTGCTCTGTCTGGCAGAAAGAAAGTGAACCAATTATGAAAACGACATTAGCATTGTTATTCCTCATCTGTTCGATCTCCCTGAGTTCGGCCAACGACGCCGCGCAGGAGGCAAAACGCATCCTCGAATCGAGCGGCGTCAAAGGCGGCCTCATCGTGCATCTCGGCTGCGGTGACGGAAAACTGACGGCGGCGTTGCGCGCCAACGACAGCTTCTTCGTCCACGGTCTCGACGCGGACGTGACCGCCGCGCGCAAACTCATTCAGTCGCTCGGTTTGTACGGGCCGGTGTCGGTGGAGCGATGTACGGGCAGCCGGCTGCCGTACGCGGACAACCTCGTGAACCTGGTTGTCGCGGAGAAACCCGGCGGCGTTTCGATGGACGAAGTGATGCGCGTGCTGGCGCCGAACGGCGTGGCGCTCATCGGCGGAAAGAAGACAGTGAAGCCGCGCCCGAAGGAGATTGATGAGTGGACGCATTTCCTGCACGACGCGGGCAACAACGCAGTGGCCAACGATTCGCGCGTCGGGACGCCGCGGTCGTTGCAGTGGGTGGCGCCGCCGTTGTGGCTGCGCAGCCACGAAACGCCGTCGGGGTTGGAGGCGCTGGTCTGCGGCGGCGGACGGGTGTTCTACATCTTCGACGAAGGACTGATCGGCATCACCGACCAGCGATTGCCGGAGCGCTGGGCGCTGCTGTGCCGCGACGCGTTCAACGGGAAACTGCTCTGGCGTCGTCCGCTCGAATCGTGGGGCTGGCCGCAATGGACACCGGAAACATTCGCCGGCAAGGATTGGACGACGATCACCGGCGGACGCACGGTGGTGCCCGATGAAAACCAGCGGCGCGTGGTGGTTGATGGCGATCGTCTGTTTGTCACGCTGAGTTACCAGGCGCCGCTGACAATTCTCGATGCGGCCACAGGCAAGACATTGGCCACCGTCGCCGAGACGGCACCGGCGCGGCAGATCATTGTCGCCGACGGCGTGGCGGTGGTTCACTCGCAGGCCGGCAACGCGAAGATCGAGAAGCCCAGGAGAGCGAAGGGTAAAGGCAAGGCCAAGGAAGAGGCCGACGCTGGTCCCGCCGGCTCGCTCACGGCCGTGCGCGGCGCCACAGGCGAGGTGTTGTGGCGCAAGACCATTCCCGCGCTGCACGGGCTCTCGCTGGCGATTGACCGGGGGCAAGTGGTGTATCAGGCCGGAGCGACACTGGCCGCCCTCGACTTGAAGACAGGCGGGGAACGCTGGCAGTGCGCGCTTCAGGAAAGCCAGGTCCGCACGCTCGTCGCGCACGACGGCGTGGTGGCGGTGCTCGGTCAGAAGAGTCTGGCGGCGCACGACGGTGCCACCGGCAAGCTGCTTTGGAGCAAGGAAATCCCGTTCGCACGCGGCCTCGGCAGTGAGGGCCTTTACGTCATCAACGGCGTCGTGTGGCCGGACATGGTTTCGGTGGACGACGAGCAGAAGCCGGGCAGCAAAAGTCCGAACGTGCTCGCCATCGGCTACGACCTGCGCACCGGCGAGGAGAAAAAGCGCCTCTTCGTGAAGAACCTTCGCAGCCCGGAGCATCATCATCGCTGCTACCGCAACAAGGCCACGGAGCGGTTCATCATCAGTTCGATGGAGGGCTTGGAACTCCTCGACCTTTGCGGCACGCAGCACTCGCAGAACAATTTTGTGCGCGGCGCCTGCAAACTCGGCATCATGCCCTGCAACGGAATGCTCTACGTGCCGCCCGACCAGTGTTTCTGCGAGCCGGGTGCGAAGCTGCTCGGCTTCACAGCCATTGGCCCGGCCACGCCGATCCAACCAGCACCGGATGGACAGCGGCTGGAGCGCGGTCCGGCCTATGGGGCAATTTCAAATCTGAAATCTCAGATCTCAAATTCCTCCGATTGGCCAACGTTCCGTCACGACGCAGCGCGTCACGGCTCGACTCCCGTTGCCGTTGCGACGCCGGTGGCGGAGAACTGGCGCGTGAAACTCGGCGGCGGCTTGACCCAGCCGGTGGCGGTGGGCAGCCGCGTCTTTGTCGCCTCTCGCGACACGCATACGCTCCACGCGCTGGACATGAACACCGGCAAGACCGCGTGGACGTTCGTTGCGGGTGGGCGGATTGATTCGCCGCCGACGCTGTTGAACGGACTCGTCCTCTTCGGCAGCGCGGACGGCTACGTCTATTGCCTGCGCGCGGATGACGGCGCGCTGGTGTGGCGGTTTCTGGCGGCGCCGTGCGAACGACGGATCGCCGTGGACGATCAAATCGAGTCGGTCTGGCCGGTCCACGGCAGCGTGCTGGTGAGCGACGGCGTCGCGTATGTGACCGCCGGCCGCTCGACCTATCTCGACGGCGGCATCCGCCTCTACGCGCTCGACCCTGCGACCGGCAAGCTGCTGCACCAGAGCACGCTGGCCGGCCCGTTCCCGGACGGCAAGACGATGCGCGAGGTGTCCTTCTACATCACTGGCGCCAACTCCGACGTGCTGGTCAGCGAAGGCGGCGCAATCTATATGCGCCAGAAGCGACTGACGCCCGCGCTCGTGGAAGAGAACGTGCAAGACCTCTCCAACAAAGGCGAACGGGACGTGGGCCTGCACGTGTTCTCGACGGCCGGGCTGCTCGACGCGTCGTGGTATAACCGCACGTTCTGGATGTATTCGAAGCGCTGGCCGGGCTTTCAACTCGCCAACCAGGCGCCCAAGAGCGGCCAGTTGCTTGTGGTGGATGACAAGAACACCTACGGCGTGAAAGTGTTTTACCGGCGCAACGTTCACACCACGATGTTTTTCCCCGGCAAGGAAG
>Ga0163200_1001095_pt1 | contig 10317 bp, 9 predicted proteins | sample PL_2010_200m_FD_113535 | JGI IMG/M metagenome (GOLD analysis project Ga0163200, IMG submission 113535) | Freshwater microbial communities from Powell Lake, British Columbia, Canada to study Microbial Dark Matter (Phase II) - PL_2010_200m | ecosystem: Environmental > Aquatic > Freshwater > Lake ... | reverse complement strand
TCCTTGCACGCCCCGCACAGGGACGAAGCCTGCGCCAGGTGGCCGTAGTTTTCGCAGCCGAACAGTCCCGGCGAGACGACCGAGCCGATCGGGCCGGGGTAGGGGGCAATGGAACCGTCCGCGCCGAGGTAGGCGTGACCGCTGAGTTCGCGGAAGACCGGACAGGCGTTCAGGCACGCGCCGCAGCGGATGCAGTAAAGGGCTTCGCGAAGCGGGGAAGCAAGGAGCATGGAGCGACCGTTGTCCACGAGGATGAGGTGGCGTTCGAGGGGGCCATCTGGGTCGGTGAGACGTTTGGGTGAGTGGATCAGGCTGGTGTAGACGCTCATTTTCTGACCGGTGGCGGAGCGCGGCAGGAGTGAGAGAAACAGCGCCAGGTCGTCCAGCGTGGGGACGAGGCGCTCGATGCCCATCAGCGCCACGTGGACGGGCGGCAGGGTGGTGACCATGCGACCGTTGCCTTCGTTGGTGACGATGCAGAGGGTGCCGGTTTCGGCCACGCCGAAGTTGACGCCGGAAACGCCAATGTCGGCCGTAAGAAAAACATCGCGCAGAACTTTGCGGGCGGTGTTGGTGAGGGTCGGGATGTCTTCGGTGTAAGGGATGCCGAGCTTTTCCTCGAAGAGTTTTCCCACATCGCCGCGCCGCAGGTGGACAGCGGGGGTGATGATGTGGCTAGGCCGCTCCCCGCGCAATTGGACGATGTACTCGCCCAGGTCGGTCTCAACCACGCGAATGCCTTGTCCGGCGAGGGCGTGGTTGAGGTTGATCTCCTCAGAGACCATGGATTTGGATTTTGCCACGAGAGGGGGTTGACCACGAAGACTCGAAGGCACAAAACCATTTGTGTCTTTGTGCCTTCGTGGTGAATCTTTCACGATGGCGAGCACGAGTTGTATGGCTTCGTCAGCGTCTTTGGCGCGGTGGACGAGGATGCCATTCATCGTCGCCTTTTCGATGAACTGCGCCAGGTACTGGTCGAGATTGGCGATCACGTCCGCTTTGATAGCGTGGGCACGGGCGCGGCGCTCCTGGTAATCGGGGACAGAGGCAAAGGCGGAAAGGCGTCCCTGCATGCGGCGCTGGGCATTGTTGTCCAGGGCAATTTGCAGGTTCTCGTCGGCGAGCGAGCAGCGGATGCGGGTGTGGAATTGTTTAGGTGTCATGGGTCAGGTGTCAAGTTTCACGTATCACGTATCACGAGTTTGCCAGCACTTCCGCGATATGCACCACGCGCTGCTTCTTGCCCATGCGATGCAGTCCTCCGGCGATGTGCATCAGGCAGCCGGTATCCGCGACGACGAGCGTGGGGGCTTCGGTCTTTTCGAGGTTGGCGATCTTGCGTTCCAGGAATTCCGCCGAGAGTTCGGGATGCTCTACCGAGAAGACGCCGCCAAAGCCGCAGCAATCCTCGCGCTCCGGCAGTTCGACGATCTCGGCATCCTTGACCGCAGCCAAAAGGGCGCGCGGCTGACGATCCACGCCCAGGCCGCGCAGCAGGTGACAGGAGGGGTGATAAGTCAATCGTCCCGGCCAGCAGGCACCCAAGTCCGTGAGGCCACGCACATCCACCAGGTATTCGGTAAATTCGTAAGTGCGCTCAGCGAGAGACCTAGCACGCTCCAGCCATTTCGAGTCATCCTTGAACAGTTCGAGATAGCCATGTCGCGCCATCGCTGCGCACGAGCCGGAGGGGATGATGATATCGCCTTTGGTTTTCTCGAACACGCGGATGGTGTGCTCGGCCAAGGACCGGGCATCGCGCCGCAGTCCGGCGTTGAACGCCGGCTGTCCGCAGCAGGTCTGGGCGGAAGGGAATTCCACGCGCACGCCGGCGCGGTTCAGCACGCGCACCATCGCCTCACCGATGTGCGGAAAGAAGGAGTCGATCAGGCAAGTAACGAAGAGTTGGACGGTTTCGGGCATAGAGTCTCCCAGCACAGTATACAATGAAATTTGCGCTCGGCGGGGAGATTGTCGTGCTATAATCTGGCTGGCTTTTTCTTGGAGGTTTTAATGACTGAATATAAATTTACGATCGTTATTGAACGCCAGCCGGAAGGTGAATATCTGGTAACCGTGCCTGCATTGCCCGGTTGTTATACGGAAGGGCGCACATTGGAAGAGGCGCGCGCAATGGCAGAGGATGCCATCCAGGCCTATTGCGCCAGCCTTCGCAAGCATGGCGAGCCATTTCCTGCAGAACAGCCTTCTGAGCAATTTGTTGGCCAACTGAGCGTGATGCTGGAGACGGCCTGATGTCGCGCCTGCCAACTGTAACTTCACGCCAGGTTATCGCCGCATTGGAAAAGGCAGGCTTCACCATTGACCATCAAACCGGCAGCCATGTTGTCTTGTGGCGAGAGCAGGATGATCAGCGCGTTGTCGTTCCCTGGCATAACCGCGACCTAGGTCGCGGTTTGACATTGCGCATTATCAAGAGCACTGGTTTGACCCGCGACGAGTTCGTAAAATTGCTCGAATAAGATTCACCCATGACCACATTCCGCACCAAAACCCCCAACCACTTCGACCTGCCGCGCCGCATCGCCCGCCTGGGCGAGCTGGCCTACAATTTGTGGTGGACGTGGAATCCCCACGCCCAGCGGCTCTTCAACCGCATTGACAACGCCCTGTGGGAGCGCGTCAACCACAACCCGTTCGTGTTCCTGGAGCGGGCCGGGCGTTTCGAGATCAACGCCGTCGCCCAGAATACCAATTACCTGGATTTGTATGACCGCGTCTGCCGCGAATTCGACGCCTACCTGACCCGCACGGATACCTGGTGCGCCCAAAACCATCCCGGCCACTGCGAGCAGGCCATCGCCTACTTCTCGATGGAATTCGGCCTGCACGAGACATTGCCGATCTATTCCGGCGGCCTGGGCGTGTTGGCCGGCGACCATTTGAAGGAAGCCAGCGATCTTGGCCTGCCGCTGGTCGGCGTAGGTCTCCTGTACGCTGAAGGCTACTTTTCCCAGCGCATCTCCGAAGATGGCTGGCAGGATGCGCAGAACAACCTCATCGCCATCGAAGACTTGCCAATCCTGCCCATCCTGGACGAAAGCGGAGATCCAATCACCATTTCGGTCAAATCCTCTGACCGCGCCATCTCCGCCCGGATTTGGGAACTGCGCGTCGGCCGCGTGCCGCTGTACCTGCTGGATACGAACACAGATGAAAACAATCCCGCTGACCGCCAGTTGACTGCGCGCCTGTACTGGAGCGACCTCGACCTGCGTATTGCCCAGGAGATGCTGCTCGGCGTCGGCGGCGTACGCGCCCTGCGCGCCCTCGGTTACAGCCCAACCGTCTGGCACATGAACGAGGGACACGCCGCCTTCCTGACCCTGGAACGGGTGCGCGAGCTGGTCGCCTCCGGCGAGACCTTCGAGGCAGCCGCCGCCAAAACGCGCGCCAACAACGTTTTCACCACGCACACGCCTGTCCCGGCCGGCAACGACGAATTCCCGCTCTGGTTGATTGACAAGTACCTCTCGGCCATGTGGCCTGAACTTGGCTTGAATCGCGATCAGTTCGTTGACCTGGCCCGCAACCGGCAATCCTGGGGCGAGAGTTTCAGCATGCCGGTGCTGGCCCTGCGTTTCTCCGAAGGCCGTAATGCCGTCTCTGAGCTGCACGGGCGCGTGGCTCGCCGCATGTGGAGTTTTCTCTGGCCCGACGTAGAAGAGGATGACGCCCCGATCACATACGTGACCAACGGCGTGCATACCCCCACCTGGATGGCTCGCCGTCTGCGCGTGCTCTTCGACAAATATCTTGGCGAAGACTGGTTGGATCACCTCGATGATCCGGATATCTGGACGAAAGTCAACGACATTCCAGATGCAGAGCTGTGGGCCGTAAGGACGCATCTCAAGCGCAAGCTGGCCTTTTATATTCTGGAACGCGCCCGCCAACGCTGGATGCGCGGCGGCTATCACCCGGTGCAGGTCATCGCCTCCGGCACGCTGCTCGATCCTTACGTGTTGACCATCGGCTTTGCGCGCCGTTTTGCCACTTACAAACGCGCCAGCCTGGTTTTCAGCGATCTGGAGCGCATGTTGAAAATCATCAACCGCCCCAATCGGCCGGTGCAGATCATCTTCGCCGGCAAAGCCCATCCCGCCGACGAGCCGGGGAAGATGTTAATTCAAGAGGTATATCGTATTGTCAAGAAAGCCGAGAACGGCGGGCGGCTGGTTTTCCTGGAAGATTACGACATGAACCTGGCCCGTTACCTGGTGCAGGGTGTGGACGTGTGGATGAACACCCCCCGCCGCCCGAACGAAGCTTCCGGGACCTCGGGCATGAAAGCCGCCTCGAACGGCGTGCTCAATTTCTCGATCCTGGATGGCTGGTGGCGCGAGGCCTACAACGGTCACAACGGTTGGGCGATTGGCGAGGATGCCGACCCGGATACCCAGGTGCAAGATCAAGCCGACGCTGAAAGCCTGTACAGTGTCTTGGAAAACGAGATCATCCCCCTGTACTATGACGAGCGCAGCGGCAACGATATTCCGCTCAAGTGGGTGGCGCGGGTCAAAGAATCCCTGCGCACGGTCACGCCGCAGTTCAGCACGCGGCGGATGGTCAAGGAATACGTCGAACGGCTGTACATGCCTGCGGTGAAGTAAGAATGCTCGAAATCTTCCTCTCCCCTTCCGCCTGGCTCGGCGCGCTCGCCATTTTCGCCCTGCGCGTCACCGACATGACCTTCGACACGCTGCGCATGTTGTTCGTCATGCGCGGGCGTAAAGGCATTGCCTGGGTGCTCGGTTTTTGCCAGTCGGTCATCTTCGTGATCGCCATCACCTCCGTGCTAAGCAACCTGAACAACCCCCTGAATATCGTCGGCTACGCGGCTGGCTTTGCCACCGGCAACGTGGTCGGGATGCTCATCGAGGAACGGCTGGCGGTCGGGCACATCCACTTGCAGATCGTCAGCCCACGCCTGGGCGCGATGCTGGCGCAGAAATTACGCCAGGCCGGTTTCGCCGTGACCGAGATCCCGGCGCGCGGCAAGGATGGCATGGTCAGCCTGTTGAGTTGCAGCGTATTACGTAAAGATGTGAGCAAAGTCGAAACGATCATCCACGCCACAGACGCGGAAGCCTTCGTCACCTCGGAGGATGTACGCTCCATCCGGCGTGGTTTTTGGCGGGCGTGACCAATACTTTTTAGGCTGCGGCCGGGCTGCCATGCCCCGCGGCGGGGGATTGCTGGGGGAAATCAGCTCATGGTTCAAGTGGTCGGTTTCAGCGTAGAGAATAAGCTAAAATAGAGGGGTGGCAGGTGTAAGATGCCGAATCTAAGTATCCCTCTTAGCCAGACCAAAATCATCGTCCCGAATCGTCGCGGCGAAATCCTGACGCGGGCGCGTTTGTTGGAGTTGTTGAATAAATTGCTCGATAAACGGCTGATCTTGATCTCTGCCCCGGCCGGGTATGGTAAGACCTCGCTCCTGATTGATTTTGCCACCCACGCGGAGATGCCGCTGTGCTGGTTATCGTTGGACGCGATGGATCAAGATCCTCAGCGCTTTGTCGCCTACCTCATCGCCGCCATAGCGCAAGTGTTCCCAGAATTTGGCCGACAGTCTACCGCAGCGCTGAACAATGTCACCTCATTGGAAAATGACACAGAGCGCCTGATCGTAACCCTGGTCAACGAGATCTACGAACAGATCTCCGAACACTTTATCCTGGTTTTGGACGACTACCAGTTCGTCAATGACACGCCAGCTATCCGTGACTTCGTCAACCGCTTTGCCCAGCTTGTGGGGGAGAACTGCCACCTGATCCTGTCTTCGCGCAAAGTTGTCACTCTGCCGGATGCAATCCTGATGATCGCGCGCGATCAAGTCGGTGGTTTGGGGCTGCTCGAGCTGGCCTTCGAGGTTGCAGAGATCCAGGCGCTCTTCGAGCAAAACTATCATCAGCTCATCCCGGCCGAAACCGCCGAGGAATTGGCGCAACAGACCGAGGGATGGATCACTGGCCTGCAGCTCTCCAATCCGGCCATGGCGGAGGGTATTACCGACCGTTTGCGGGCTGCGCGGGCGGCGGGCGTGGGGTTATTCGACTACTTGGGCCGGGAAGTGCTCGACCAGCAGCCGGCTGAATTACGCGAATTTCTCTTGCGCACCTCCCTGCTGGACGAGTTCGACGCCGACCTTTGCGAGGCAGTTCTAAGTCCATTGGATCCCAGCCAATCTCAAAACTGGGAGCAATTGAACGCTTCCGTGCGTCACAACAACCTTTTTGTCCTGCCCGTGGGGCCAGATGGAAAGTGGCTGCGCTACCATCACCTTTTCCAGGAGTTTCTCGCCATTAGATTGAGGGAGGAGCACCCTGAACTTGTAGAGCCAATTCTCCTCCGCCTAGCGCAGGTGCACGAGCAGAACGGCGACCTGGAAAAGAGTTATCACGCTTACCAACAGCTGGCAGATATTAATGCCCTGGCCGATCTGGTCGAGCGCGCCGGAACGACATTGCTCTACAATGACCGTTCGATCACCTTGTCCAACTGGCTGGAATACCTGCCCGATGAGCTTATTCGGACGCGCCCTGTGCTGCTTTCGCTGCAAGGCAGCGTGGATGTCATGAGGGGAAAGGTACAATCCGGGTTATCCTTGCTCGACCAGGCGGAGACCGCCTTCCGCTCTCGCGAAGATAAATCCAATCTAGCTCTAACGCTGATACGACGGGCTTCTGCTCACATTTATTTGGGCGATTACACGGCTTCTTCGGCAGATGCCGAGGAAGCGCTACGCCTGACCGCAGAGGGCAACAGCGTAAAAAACGTTTATGCTGAGGCGCTGCGGATGAAGGGATTGAGCCTGCATCGTACGGGCCGAGGCCAGCAGGCGGTTGAATGTCTGGCGCGTGCCCTGGCAATCTTCACTGAGCTAAACCTGACGCATAATGTCCCAAGATTACAAATGGAGTTGGGCATGGCTTACCGGGCTATAGGGGATTCCGAAACTGCCCAGCGGTATTACGAAAAAGCCTTATCGCTTTGGAAAAAAGAAGGCAACCTGTTCTGGCAGGCCAACCTGTTGAACAATATGGGTGTCTTGTATCATTTCCAGGGGGAATATGAACGGGCTGCTATGGTTTTGGAAGAGGGCCTCGATTGCGCCCGGCGGAGCGGCCATTCGCGTGTGGAAGCCTTTACCCTGGCCAGCTTGGGCGATCTGTATACCGATTTGGAAGAATTAGAAGCTGCCCAACAAGCTTATCAACAAGCCCAAGAAATCAACAGCCGCGCAAACGATAACTTTCTAAACCGTTACCTGTTGCTGATGCAGGCCAGTATGGCACGGATGAGGGGAGCTTTTGCCCAAGTCCAACCGCTGTTGGAAATTGCGCAGAAGCAAATAAACAAGAGTGGTTCTAATTATGAACAAGGTCTCCTCCACTTAGAAAAGGGTCGCTTTTTCTTTGTCAACGGGGATCCTCAGGAAGCCATCAGCGAACTATTGGCTTCTGAAAAAGGTTTTGCTCAAGGTGGTTTATTTATCGAGGCAAGCTGGAGCCGGTTATGGCTGGCCGCAGTTTATAACCGCCAGAATGATAAAGTAGCCGCGAAAGAATTTATTCGGGCGGCGATAAGCGCAGTCAATTCGGGCCAGCCAGTCCATTCTTTGGTCATGGTTGCCCGGCAAATCCGGCCCTGGCTTTCCGATTTGCAGGATGACCCAGAATTTGGGAATGCGCTCCAGAGCCTGCTAAAACAAGCCGATGCGTTGAATGTCCAATTGCGCACGTTTCGCCGCCGTCTACGCCGGATTACCAATGCCGTCCCATTGCCGTCTCCCTGCCTGACTGTTCGGGCGTTTGGGAAATCCCAGGTAAAGGCTAACGGCAGGCTGATTACCTCCTCCCAATGGCAAACCCAGGAAGTACGCAACCTGTTCTTCTATTTTCTCCATGCAGCGCAAGCAGTAACCAAAGAACAGGTCGGGTTGGAATTCTGGCCGGATATTTCGCCATCCCAATTAAAGGTCAGGTTCAAGAATAATATCTACCGTCTGCGCCGCGCCCTGGGACAGGATACGATCCTTTATGAGGATAATCTGTACCAGTTCAACCACACGCTTGATTATGAGTGCGATGTCGGCACTTTTGAAACGCAAATTTCGCTGGCACAAACTGCACAAGATATTCGTGAGCGCATCGCTTGTTATCAAAGCGCCGTGGCGCTGGTGAAAGGATCATACCTGGAAGACATTGATACAGTCTGGGTTGAAACTGAGCGTGAGCGGTTGAGGCGGGAATACATATCCGCGCTGTTGAGCCTGGCAGGACTCTATCTGGAAAGTGGCGATGCAACGAGGGCGCTGCAAACCTGCCAACGTGCGATTGCCAGCGATTCCTGCTGCGAAGAAGCCCATCGGCAAGCGATGCGCATTTACTACATGATGGGCGACCACGCCGCCATTGTCCGGCAATATCAGGCTTGCAAAGAAGCCCTCGAATCCGAACTGGGTGTTCCACCCTCCGCGGAGACCGAGGTGTTGTACCGAAGTCTGATTTCTTGAGCCAATCCCGTACTTCCTGAACACGATCAGCCCCGCAAGGGGCTGATCGCTTTGAGGCCACCTTTGAAGCCCCCTGAAGAGTATCCTAAATTCAAATCCATTCTTCACAAAGGTGAGCTATGAAAAACAAACTTACGCATCTCTCCTTCTTGGTCCAGAAGATCAACCGCCAACACATTCAACTGGTGTTCGCACTGCTTGCCCTGGCCATGCTGGTCTTGGGTGCAGGGGCTCCGGAAACAGGCGGCGGGATCATCGGCCGATAAATCGTGATCTTGCTGTCAGCCTTCCTGACCGGATGGCTAACTGGACTGGCGTACGCCCGTTGGCAAAAAAGGTCTTACCAGATCCCTAAAATTAATTGCCTCTGGCTGGCGTTCGTCGCTTTCATCCCCCAGCTACTGGCTTTCTACCTGCCGGTCACTCGCGCCTGGATTCCTGACACCCCGGCTGCTGCCAGTTTGATCACCTCGCAAGCCCTGTTATTGGTCTTTGCCTGGACGAATCGCAGGCTGGCAGGGATGTGGCTGCTCATCGCCGGGCTGGCGCTGAACCTGGCAGTCATCATCGCCAACGGCGGCTGGATGCCGATCAGCCCTGAGACGGCGGGGCATTTGGTCCCGGCAGCAGTGGTCCAGGCAATGAATATCGGCAGTCGCTTCGGATATGGCAAGGATGTGCTCCTGCTTCCAGAGGGCACTCATCTGGGATGGCTGTCAGACCGCTTTCTTTTGCCGGAGTGGTTTCGCTATAAGGTTGCTTTTAGTTTTGGAGATATTCTTGTCGCCATCGGGATCTTTTGGCTACTTTTGAGGCAAGGAGTACCGCTAAGAGCAATACTTTTTAGATAAGAGGGTCGGGCTCCCATGCCCGACGGCGTGGGAGCCGTCTCTACTTATCTAAACAGTATTGCCGCTAAGAGTGTTCGAAAGGCTCGAACGTCAATGATACCAACTCATGTCATCCAAACCCCCATATACACCATCGTAGCTCCGACTGACCATACTGAACTGAGCCGCCTGCTTACCGCAGCGATTGTCAATGAGCAGTTCAAAACGCTTTTGCTCGATGATCCTGGATCAGCCCTGGCAAACGGCTACCTGGGCGAAACATTCCAATTGACCGAAGAGGAACGCGCGTTGCTCGTTTCCATTCGCGCCGGCACGCTAACTGAATTGGCAAAGCAGTTGACCGGCGCTCTCGTGAGCAACCGCGTTCTTATCGGGTAAGATCCAAACAAGGCGGGCGCCAAGGGAGGCGCGGCGGAAGGGGCGCACTGAGAGGGGGTCAGTGCGCCCCGCGCGCGTATGTGCTTGACAAACAATGACGCCCAACATGAACTCCCCGCGTGTTCTTATGAACAACCTTCCAACCAGCATTTATCTAGCCGAGCCAGACAAGCGCTTCAGAACGGTTAGCCCCTTCCCGCCCCCCTTTCGGTCCATCAGGCTTCCGCCGAGTTTCTCAACCAATGATATAATTTTTCGGCTGGCAACTTATCAGACAGGAGGCCTGATTTGGCTGATCTTCGCATCGAGAAATTGGCTCACATCCTTGTGGATCATTCGACACGCATCGGACCCGGGGACCGCGTCGCCATCGAGGCCACGACCGCGGCTGAACCGTTGGTGCGCGCCCTGTTTGGCCTGATCCTGGAACGGGGCGGGCACCCGCACCTGCTGCTCGACCTCCCCGACCAGGATGAGATCCTGTTCGAGAAGGGCAGCGACGAACAACTCGACTTCATCCCCACTTTCCGCAAACTGGCTTAC
>Ga0163200_1001094_pt1 | contig 10327 bp, 6 predicted proteins | sample PL_2010_200m_FD_113535 | JGI IMG/M metagenome (GOLD analysis project Ga0163200, IMG submission 113535) | Freshwater microbial communities from Powell Lake, British Columbia, Canada to study Microbial Dark Matter (Phase II) - PL_2010_200m | ecosystem: Environmental > Aquatic > Freshwater > Lake ... | reverse complement strand
GGGCTTTGTGTACGTGCGGGCTGAGTACCCTCTCGCAGTGGAACGCATCAAGAAAGCACTGCAGGAATCCCGAGAGAGGAACCTGCTGGGAAAGAACATCCTCGGCACCAGCTTCGATTTTGACATCGAGATCCGTTTGGGAGCCGGGGCCTTCGTCTGCGGTGAGGAGACCGCCCTGATGCAATCTATCGAAGGCCGACGTGGGATGCCGAGGCCTCGCCCTCCGTTCCCTGCACAGAAGGGCCTGTGGGGCAAGCCAACCACAATCAACAACGTGGAAACCTTGGCATGGGTGCCCCTCATCATCCGCCACGGCTGGGAATGGTACGCCCGCATTGGCACAGAGACAAGCAAGGGCAACAAAACCTTCGCCCTGACCGGCAAGATCAACAACACCGGCCTCGTCGAGGTGCCGATGGGCACCACCTTGCGCGAACTTATCTTCGACATTGGTGGTGGCATCCGAGACAACAAGAAATTCAAGGCCGTCCAGATCGGCGGGCCTTCGGGCGGTTGCCTCCCCGCCGAGTACCTAGACACTCCGATTGACTACGAATCGCTCCAAGCCGCCGGCGCGATGATGGGTTCAGGCGGCATGGTGGTTATGGACGAACGCAACTGCGCCGTGGACCTTGCTCACTACTTCCTCTCGTTCACCCAAGCTGAATCGTGCGGAAAATGCCCGCCCTGCCGCGTTGGAACCAAACGCATGCTCGAAATCCTAGAACGTATCAAGGCCGGCGAAGGCAAGCCGGATGATGTTGATCAGTTGGAAAGGCTGGCCTACACGGTGAAGAACGGCTCTCTGTGTGGGCTCGGCCAGACGGCGCCCAACCCGGTACTGACTACCCTGCGCTACTTCCGAGACGAGTACTTAGCCCATATCAAGGAACACCGCTGCCCCGCAGCGGCATGCAAAGCACTGATCACTTACGAGATCACAGATGCCTGCAACGGATGCACCCTGTGCGCTCGACAGTGCCCGAGCAACGCCATCACCGGGGAAAGGAAACAGAAGCACATCATCGATACCAAGGCGTGTATCCGGTGCGGTGCTTGCTACGACTGCTGCAACTACAATGCCATCACAGTCCATTGAGGCGTGCTGGAGGATCGAGAGAATGTCTCTGTCAATGACGATCAACGGAATCAAAGTGAAAGCAGAACCGGGAATGACCGTCCTTGAGGCCGCTCAAGTCCAGGGAATCTACATTCCAACGCTCTGCCACCACCCCAAGCTCACATCCGTCGGCGCCTGTCGACTCTGTTTGGTGGAGATCGAGGATATGCGCGGCTTCTCCACTGCCTGCACGCTTCCCGTGTCCGACGGCATGGTTGTACGCACCGAAACGGAAACGCTGCAGAATATGCGTCGGGAAATCCTCTCCCTCATCTTGTCCGAGCACCCGTACACATGCCTGGTGTGTGAACGCCGAGCCGATTGCGATGACTTCCAAGGCACCATACGCAAGGCAGCCGTAACCACGGGATGTCAGTACTGCCCCAATAACGGCCAGTGCGAGCTACCGAAACTCGTAGATTATTTAGACTTGCAGGAGATCCCCTATCCCATCACTTACCGAGGATTACCGGTGGAGAATGGTGACCCCTTCTTCGACCGCGACTATAACCTGTGCATCCTCTGTGGACGCTGTGTGCGTGTCTGTCAGGATGTACGACACGCTGGAGTCCTTGCCTTCACGTATCGTGGCAGTCAGGCCATTGTCGGCACAGCATTCGGCCGGTCGCACTTGGAAGCAGATTGCCAGTTCTGTGGAGCATGCGTGGATGTCTGTCCAACGGGAGCTCTCTCCGACAAACGCGGCAAGTGGGAAGGCGTACCGACAGGCGTAGTCCCTAGCGTCTGTCCGTACTGTTCCGTAAACTGCGTGGTGAATGTGCAGGTCAAGAACGACCGAGTCATCCGCATGGTCGGTCGCGATGATGGCCCGACCAATGATGGACAACTCTGTGTCCGCGGCCGCTTTGGCGTGGTAGATGTGGTTCACAGTCTAACCCGGCTGAAGGCACCACTCGTGCGACGCAATGGACGGTTGGTGGAGGTCTCATGGGATGAGGCATTGCAGGCAGTCGCGCAGGGCCTCAACCAATATCGAGGCGACGAATTCGCCGCCATAGGCTCTGCAGCAGCAACCAATGAGGAAAGTTATGTTCTACAGAAATTCGCGCGAGCGGTGATGCATAGCAACAATGTCGCGTTGGCCGCCGGCTTTCCCAAACACGAGAATTCTGGGGAACTTGTGGACACCCTCAGAACAATCAGTGGACCACTCATCCGAGACATCCGAAAAGCCGCATGCATCCTAGCCATCGGCACCAACGTGTTCGACTCCCACCCCATCATAGGAGTCGAGATCCGTCATGCCCTGAGCAAAGGTGCGCGCCTAATCACGGTGGATACCTGCGAAACCAACATGACGAAAGCCTCGACGGTATGGCTGCAGCCTAAGATTGGAACTGACCACATCCTGCTGGCCGGAATGATCAAAGCCCTAGTGAAAGAGAGACGCATTCCGGAATTGGTCAAACTAGACTTGGTCGAAGTCACCTCAACAACCGGAGTGAAAGAAAATGCTATTGTGAGCGCAGCAAACATGCTGGCGCAACATGCCCCAGCGATCATAATCTACGGCTCTGGCGTGACCCATTATCCCACCGGTCAGAACGTCATCAAAGCAATCCGCAGCTTAGCGTTCGTTGCCGGCAATGTTGGACTCATCGGGGTGCCAGGCGAGGGTAATTTCGTCGGTGCCCACGACATGGGCGTCCACCCAGCTCTCCTGCCGGGTTACCGATCCATGTCAATTCCGAAAGCGCGGAAAGATTTTGAGACCGGATGGGATGCCTCGCTCAGCCAGACTCCGGGACGAACCTACGAGGACATCTTGGCCGGAGTCCGTCAGAGGGAAATCAAGGCGCTCTGGTTGGCCGGCGAGGTCCCGCCAATGAAAGACCTCGCCAACCTTGCATTCCTCGTCGTGCAGGACATTGTGTCAACGGAAAACCTCCAGTACGCTCATGTTGTGCTCCCGGCCACGACATTTGCTGAGATGGATGGAACACTAACTAACTTGGAAGGTCGTGTTCAGCGCGTGCGCCAGGCGATCCCACCTGTGGGAGTTTCCCGCCCCGGCTGGATGATTCTCCGCGATGTCGCAAGCCTCATGGAGGTCGGACGCTGGAACTACAGTTCAGCGGCAGACGTCATGTCTGAGATAGCTTCGCTGGTACCGGCCTACAGAGGCGTGAGGTGTGAGGCGCTCGATGTTAGCGATGTACTACGCCGTTTCGAACCGGCGGTGAAGGCACAGTTTGTGCCGTTCGACCTAGAGAGGACCTCGCAGCTCGTCAGCGACGAGTTTCCCTTCACCCTGATCACCGAACGTAATCTGTTCTACTACCATGGAGCCTGCCTGACAGAGCAAGTCAAGGGAATGAACCTAGTCAAGAACGAGGAAACTCTGCGACTGAACTCGGCGGATGCCACACGGCTGGGCATTTCCGACGGAGCCGTAGTGGAAGTTGCATCACAACATGGAAACGCCGAGTGCATTGCGCAGTCGAGCAGTGCAGTGCCCGAAGGCGCCGCTCTCACGAGCATCAACCGTGTGATGGGTTCACCACTGTTCCCCACCTTGGCACCTACCACCAAAGCATGTGCTGTAAGGATCGGTGCACGCTCGCGACGAGGAGAGGTGTGAGACTTGGTCGATCAGACGACGATCAAGACTTCGAAGGAAGATCGTCATTCCAAGGATCCTGTTGAACCGGGGCCGGTCACGGTTCTGGCACGTGAGCAGTTGGCGCCTAACTTACAGTTGCTCACTGTGCGAGCACCTATTATCGCGTCCAAGATCCAGCCCGGTCAGTTTGTCATAGTCCGGGCCGACGAGTATGCAGAACGTATCCCCCTCACTGTGGCCGACTGGGACAGAGAGAAAGGCTCGGTCAGTTGCGTGTTCATGCAGGTTGGCACGTCCACATACAAGCTCGGCAAGTTGAAATCCGGCGACGCGCTGTCCACGTTTGCGGGGCCGTTGGGCAAGCCGTTGGAGCTGGACCGATGGGGCACTGTTGTCGTTGCGGGCGGATGCTACGGGATCGGAAGCATCTACCCCGTTGCACGGGCTTTGAAGGAAAGAGGCAACCGAGTCATTTCACTCATCGAGGGACGCAGCAAGTTCCTCCTCTACTGGCTTGATCGATTGGAATCTGCAAGCGACAAAGTTCTTGTTTCGACGAGAGATCGCTCAATCGGAAGGAACAGGGACGGACCCGCTGCAATCAAGGACCTGTTAGACTCAGGCGAACACATTGATCGCCTCATCGCCATAGGTTGCACGTTCATGATGTACCAGATGGCTGAGGCAACACGGCCTTTCGCAATCAAGACCATCGTCAGCCTGAACCCAATCATGATCGACGGGACTGGAATGTGCGGGGCATGTCGAGTCTCAGTCGCAGGTCAAACCAAGTTTGCTTGCGTGGACGGGCCTGACTTTGATGGCCATCAAGTGGACTGGAAACTGCTGCTGTCGCGGCGGAAAGCGTACCTTGGCCCAGAGACCGATTCAGGGGAGAGATAGATCGGGATGTCGAAGAAACCAAAGCAAATCATCCCGAAGAAAACACCCATGCCAGAGCAACCCCCAGCAGAGCGCATCAAGAACTATAATGAAGTCCCCTACGGCTATACGCCTGAACAAGCGATCGCCGAAGCAAAGCGCTGCCTAGAGTGCGCACGTCCTCTCTGCGTTGAAGGATGCCCGGTGAACATCAACATTCCGGCCTTCCTGAAACTAGTGGCTGAAGGAGATTTCCGCGGAGCGATCAATATCATCAAAGAGACGAACGCGCTGCCCGCCGTCAGCGGACGCGTGTGCCCGCAGGAAGAGCAATGCGAAGGAAAATGCGCTCTGTCCAAACGCTTCGAGTCTGTAGCAGTTGGCCGGCTCGAACGATTCGCTGCCGATTGGGAAGCCTCCCAAGGCACACCGCCCATCCCTGACTTGCCTCCACCAACAGGGAAGAAGGTGGCAGTAGTGGGCTCCGGCCCCGCCGGGATCACAGTCGCAGCTGACCTAGTCAGGAAGGGCCACCATGTGTCCATCTTCGAAGCACTGCATGAACCGGGCGGTGTGCTTGTCTATGGCATTCCGGAATTTCGTCTCCCCAAGGCTATCGTCCGCCGCGAGGTCGAGTACGTGTGCCGCCTCGGAGCCAAGCTAGTCAAGGATTTCGTTGTCGGCGCCGCTGAGACTGTGGATGAGCTCCTGGAGGAGTACGACGCGGTCTTCCTGGGAACAGGGGCCGGGTTGCCGTGGTTCCTAAACATTCCCGGGGAAAACCTGAACGGTGTATACTCGGCGAACGAGTACTTGACTCGAGCCAATCTAATGAAGGCATATCGCTTCCCAGAATACGATACACCGATCGCACGTGGCAAGCATGTTGCCACCGTCGGCGGAGGCAACGTAGCCATGGACTCCGCACGAACCGCACTACGTCTCGGCGCTGAAGAATCGATTATTGTCTATCGCCGATCGCACGAAGAGATGCCTGCTCGGGCGGAGGAAATCCATCACGCCGAACAAGAGGGCATCCGTTTCGAACTGCTCACCACACCAGTCGCCTTCCACGCCGACAGCAACAACTGGGTGAAAGAGATCGAATGCATTCGCAATCAACTGGGCGAGCCAGACGCATCGGGTCGACGTCGACCGGTGCCGATCAAGGATTCGAACTTCCGCATACCGGTAGATGTGGTCGTGCTTGCCATCGGGCAGAGTCCCAACCCACTGATCCCGAAGACGACACCCGACCTGAAAACAGCAAAAGACGGCGTCGTAATCATTGATAATGAGACGGGCAAGACCTCTAAGAAAGGTGTGTTCGCCGGAGGCGATGTCGCGACGGGCGGGGCTACAGTCATCCTAGCGATGGGTCAGGGCAAGAAAGCAGCCAAAGCCATTGACGAGTATCTGAAGACAAGGCAATGGTGACCTGTCCTAGCTTTGCACCCTTAAAGCCGACAAGAACGGCCTGAGAATTTTGAAACAAGAATCCACGCCTAAGTCTAGACCCTGAGGATTCTCTTTCCTCCTGAGTATATCGTGACAGGCCCATCGTCTGACACAACGAAAGCGACACTGTCAGTGGCGGCGGTCATTTCTGCGGCACTCCTGTGCCTCCCCCCATCCGTGGGACCCACCTCAGGTCTCATCGTGGCAGGCACTTTCGCAAGCAACCTCACGGACACTGCTTTGGGTTCTCCTTCCGGACTGACCACAAGCGCGAATTCTTGCGTGGCGAGGTTGAAGAGATGTCTTTCTTGGCGACCCTTTATGCTCAGCACATTGATATCGCTGAGCCTGAATCTGGGCGGTTCCGACTGGCTGAGAACAGCTTCATGATCGCCCACAAGTATCGTGCCGCCCTTTCGATGATTCGACATGGTGATTGCGGTCGTGAAGATCTTGTATAGAACCTTCTGCTGGATTCTCTTCTCCGATGCTAGCTGATCCAGTTTCTGTTTTGCTTCGCCCAGAGATCTGTGAACCCAATCTCCTACCTTTCCGGAGAAGTAGACTTCAGCACAGAGAGTTCCGTCGTGAAACAGTTTAGCTGTCTTCAATGCTCCGGAGGCAACTAGTGCATACCCAGGAACATCCTTCAACGAGCTGCAGTATCCATGAAACTCGACGTATGTGAAACTACTTTCATCGGGCTCCGGCGGATCGCCGGGCATGAGTCTCGCATCCACAGACGCTCCGTCTCTTCCGACAATAAACGCTGATGTGTATCCGTCTACTAGCCCAAACAGAGTTCTTACTGTCTTGGCTAAGTCGAATATGTTCTGTTCTTGCCGGTCGATTCCCATGGAATTCGGAAGACGTGCTTTGAGCTTCTCTGGATCTCCTATCAGGAAACCTGTTGAGAGAGGCCTGCCTTCCTCCTCTTTTGACACGCATTCATAGACCAGCTTGAAAACCTCGAGTGCGACATTGATGTCAATGCCGAACTGCCGGGAGAACGAGTAGACCGGTTCCCAGAACCCCTGCCACGCTCTAGGATAACCCTTCACGAGAACAAAGCTGAGGGAAGGCAGGTCTTCCTTGAAATCCTTCAAAACGATCAGTTTGGAGATGTCGAGGAGGAACACACTATTACTGTTGCGGTCGCGGGTAACGCTCGCATGCCATTTCCGAACACTTGCTGTTTCAAGACATGCCTGATCTTGAAGATCAAGTTTGATGTCCTGACAGTAGTGCAAGCCGCGATACAGAAAGGTAAATTGGACTCGAGCTCCAATCTACCTTCGTCAAGGGGACAAGACATTGACCTCCTATCGGAAAACATGCCTCGTCGCGCTGCTTCTGATCTTATCGGGTCTGATCCTATCATCCTCTATTCTGCCCGCCAATGCTGCGCCCACGTTCCAGCTGGACGTAGCTCCGAGCATAGTAGACATGAGCCCGAGCATTCCGGGATACTTCTCAATAAGAGTCACATCTTTATTCGGATTTAGTGATGCAGTATACTTCGAACTGGTCCTGCCTGACGGATTCCCCCAGAATGCCGTGTTTTCCTTTCAACCGGACAACCACGTGACTCCCCCAGCAAACGGATTCGGTTATGCCTATCTCAGAGTCGAAATCCCGTCCACTGTGATGGTTACTGGTCAGTACAGTCTGACGGTCAAGGCATCGAGCGGAACACAGAGCGCCACGAAGCAAATTCTTGTAAGGATAAACTTCCCTTCGGAGAATTTCGCACTATCCATATTCCCCCCGTCGCAGACTATTCCGGCTGGAACATCCACTTCGTATGCGATCTATCTACAAGAAATGGGAGCGATGTCAGGACAGGTCGTACTTCTGGCATATGACTTCCCGAACAATGGCTTTCTGAAGGATATCAGTCCCACCTTCACCCCAGTATCTGTCCGCCCCACCGCGTCCTCAACAATGCAAGTACTAACCTCAAAGAACTTGGCCGCCGGAACGTACTACTTAGCCGTCGGGGGAGAATATGGTAGCTTACGGCACACCTTGATAGTGGGCCTCACTGTCACCGGTGTAGCGAGTGCGGATTTCGACTTTGTCATGCAACCTACCACGCAGTACATTGCTCCGGGCGTGAGTACTGTCTTTACGATCTTAGTAGTATCCAAGGGAGGATTCAATGCCCCTGTTGGCTTAAGCGTGAGTAATGTTCCAAGCGGTGTCACGGCGTCACTTTCCGCTAGCATCGTAACCCCACCGTCTGGCGGAGTCGGTTACTCTTTACTCATGATATCATCGACCAAGTCAGCTCCAACTGGCGTTTTTGAGATGCTTGTCTCGGGCTTAAGTGGAACTTTGTCTGACTCGATATCAGCTGGGCTAGTGATAACCACCCGCTCTCAGTTTGCGACCCTGATCTCTCCCTCTTCCGTGATCATTGCCCCAGGACAGACAGCGAAATATGAGGTCACAGTCAATTCGGTCGGGGACTTCTCATCGCCTGTCAGCCTAGACTTGAACGCTTTCCCTGGAATAACGTACAGGTTCGACCCGCGAACGGTCACGCCTTCGCCAAACACACCTGCCACCTCAATACTGACTGTTACAGCGGACATCAATGCTGCCACGGGAGCATTCACACTCGTAGTAGAGGCTTCTAGCAGCAAACCTAGCGTAACGCAGTACTCATCCACAGCTTTGATCCTGACAAGCGTTTCCGATTTTGCCATTTCAGCATCTCCTTCCAGTCAGACCGTTACTATTGGCGGAACCGCATCATTTCCTTTGACCATCAGTTCCTTGGGGGGATTCTCCTCCGATGTCCAGCTGGGCCTGACTTCACCGCCTCCTGGAATTGGCTACTCTTTTGACCAATTCTCCGTTAGACCAAGCCCAGGGTCTCCTCGAACGGCAACTCTCACCATTACAACCACAATCGACGCAAAAGTTGGAACATACTTGGTGATGACTGTTGGCTCAAGCGCCGGAATAGTCCGCTCCTACGCGGTAGCCCTAACGATCAACCCCATCGCGACTTACCTCACAATCGCAGTATCGCCAACCACGGTAAAACAGACCAATACGGTCACAGTAAGCGGCACAATATCACCGAAGATAGCCGGAGCAGCGGTAACGCTGACCTACACTAAACCTGACGGAACTGGTCTGACCAGAACAGTGACTACGGACACGGACGGCAAATTCTCGGACTCCATTGCCTCAGAAGATATGGGTAGCTGGCAGGTCTATGGGAGCTGGCAAGGAGATAATCTGCATGCCGGCGCAAGAAGCGCGGCCACGACATTCCAAGTCACGGAGTTTTCGTTCATAGACCGCTACGGTTTTGCATTAGGCGCAGTCGTATTGATTGTGCTGGCAGCTGCAGCGGTTCTATACTTCAGAAGCAGACGTGCAACGCAGGCACCTTCCGAGAAGAAACCCGCACCACCCTCTCCTCCCGCCCCTGTCGTTGTCGAAGTGCCTACCCCGGTGATCGTTGAGGTACCCAGACCGGTGGTAAAGGAAAGGAGGGAGGCTCCTCCGCTGATACTTCCCAGGAAGAGTTGTTTCAATTGCGGAGAAGTCATCTCAGCCCAAGCAAAATTCTGCGACAAATGTCGAGCTCCACAGCCGGAGAAAGTCGAGAAGAAGTACGAGGAACCACCCATGATCATTCCGAGGGTATACTGCGCCAATTGCGGAGAAGTGATCTCGGCGCAAGCAGCGTTCTGCGACAAATGTAGAGCCCCCCAAACATAGACCGGAAACAATCCCACACACGCCCTCCTTCCATTACGCTCTATGAGCTCCAAGAACGCCAGAGCGAGAGCGGCAATCATCGCATGTAACGACGGCTCCCGCAAAGATTCAGGCACGAGCACGTCAGAGTTGAGGCATCCGAACCGCGCGGCAACGCGTGTTACTTGACACTCTTGACTATGTGCTCAGCTGCATTTCTGACGGCCACTGAAAACGGATCATTGGGGGAAGTGAAGCAGTAGACCTCTCTACTTTGGGCCATCATTAGGCCGTATGAGAATGGAAGCAATCCTATGACAGGCACCTTGTATATCTCCTCCAGTTTCGACCTGAACTGTTCCGAGTCCAGCTCCGCAGGCACCCTGTTGGCAACCAAGAAGGTTCGAGGAACCTCCATTCGCTTGGCAATCTCAAATGTTACGGCGGTCCCCAAGTAGTCTTGCTCATCGGGACGAAGAATCACGGTCAAGACGTCACTCATGGCGATCGAGAGTAGAGTATCCTCTTCAATACCCGGGTGTGTATCTACGAGTATAATATCC
>Ga0163200_1001093_pt1 | contig 10334 bp, 7 predicted proteins | sample PL_2010_200m_FD_113535 | JGI IMG/M metagenome (GOLD analysis project Ga0163200, IMG submission 113535) | Freshwater microbial communities from Powell Lake, British Columbia, Canada to study Microbial Dark Matter (Phase II) - PL_2010_200m | ecosystem: Environmental > Aquatic > Freshwater > Lake ... | reverse complement strand
CCACCAAGCCCTTCGGCTTTATGGAGTTCACCCCCGGGCCCGGCCTGGGCGGGCACTGCATCCCGATTGACCCGCTGTATCTCTCCTGGAAGATGAAGTCTTATCAGTACACAGCGCGTTTCATCGAACTGGCCTCCGAGATCAACACCAACATGCCGCGTTACGTTGTAACCCGCATTATGGATGCGCTGAACGAGCGCGGGAAAACGCTGAAAGGTTCCCGCTGTCTCGTCCTGGGCGCGGCTTACAAATCCAACATTGACGACATTCGCGAATCCCCGGCGTTGGACGTGATCGGTCTGCTTCAGAAGAAGGGTGCGACGGTCGAATACCACGACCCGTACATCCCGACCCTGAAGACTCATGAGGGCGACGAGATGCGCTGCGTGCCGGACCTGATGGCTGCTGTGCGCCTCGCGGATGTGGTTGTCGCTGTGACGAATCACAAGGTTTATGATTACAAGGCTATCCTGGCCGAAGCCAAGTTCATCTTTGACAGCCGCAACGCCCTCGGCCAGATGGGTAAGGATAGTCCGAAGGTTGTCAGACTTTAATGGCACACTATTTAGTCACCGGCGCGGCCGGGTTTATCGGCAGCCGCCTCACCGAAATGCTGATCGAGCAGGGACACGCCGTCACCGGCGTGGACAACCTGAACGCCGCCTACGATGTCCGCATGAAGGAATACCGCCTCCGCAAATTGCAGGCATTGTCCGGCTTCGAGTTCCTCCGGGACGATATTTCTGACCGCGGGATTCTCACTCGTAACTCGTCACTCGTAACTCGTCACTTCGACGCAGTCATTAATCTGGCGGCGCGCGCCGGGGTGCGGGACAGCATTGAGGATCCCTGGGCCAAAGAGGTGGCCACCCCGTGACCTCTCTGCGCGAAACGATACAATCCTGGAAGCAGGATAATTTGTTGCGAAAAGTCCTGCGCAATACCAGCTATTTGTTTGCCGGGAACATGCTCAGTACCGTCATCCAGAGCATTTTTGCCGCCCGTCTGTTGGGCGTGCTCGGATTTGGTATTCTGGGGACAATCATCTCGTTCGCCTCCAACATCAACCGCCTGCTCTCCTTCCGGATGGGGGAACTGGTGGTCAAATACGTGGGGCATTCCCTGGGCGAGGGGAAAAAGGAACATGCCGCAGCTGCCTTCAAAGCTGCCATCCTGACCGAAACGCTTACCTCTGTAGCAGCCTTTCTCCTGCTGGTGCTGGCCGCGCCGCTGGCCGCGCGCTATATCATCAAAGATTCAACCACCACCTCACTTATCATGATCTATGGGCTGGCGCTGCTGGCAAATTTCGTCACCGAGTCTTCCACCGGTCTGCTCCAGGTGGGCGGACATTTCCGCAGCCAGGCCGTCATCAGCCTGGTGCAGTCGCTGGTGACGGCGGCGCTGATCGTTTATGCTTACTTTATCCACGGCAGCATCTGGCTGGTGCTGGGCGCCTATTTGCTCGGCAAATCCATCAATGGACTTTCCCTGGCTGGGGTTGCCTTTTGGCAGGCGCGGCAGATGTTCGGTCCGGGTTGGGGACGGGCATCGTTCAGCCTGCTTCCGGCGCGGCGCGAGTTCTGGGGCTTTGCTGCCAGCACCAACCTCAGCGGTACGATTACCATGATGACGCGCGACAACGAGGAGTTCTGGATTTCACTGCTCCTGTCGCCGCTCCAGACCGGTTATTACAAAGTTGCCAAGGCGATCATCAACCTGGTGGTGCTGCCCATCACTCCTTTCATCAGCACCACCTATCCTGAGATGGCGCGCGCCGTGGGTGAAAAAGCCTGGCCGCGTTTGCGCAGTCTCCTGCGCCGCCTGACGCTCATCTCCGCCGCCTGGACCGGCGCGGTGGCCGTCGGCTTGCTGGCGTTTGGCAACTGGCTGATTATCCGTTTCTATGGCATCGAATTTGCCCCATCCACCCCGGCGATGTTGATCCTGCTGGCCGGGTTTGGTTTTGCCAACATCTTCTACTGGAACCGCAACCTGCTGCTCTCGCTCGGGCAGCCCAACTACCCGCTGGTCGTCATGACAATTGCCGGGGCGGTAAAAATTGCCTTGAGTTTCCTGCTCGTGCCGCGCTTCGGCTATCTGATGGAAACCGCCCTGATTTCCGCCTTCTTCATTGTTTCGATTGGCCTGATTGCCTTGCGCGGGATTCGGGAGGTCCAACGCCAGGCGATAAAGGAACCGTCCCCGCTCCCGGACCTGGTACCGGTACAGCCTCTCGAACGGCAACCGGACCCTTCGACAAGCCTTCGGCGTGAGCGCTCAGGCGAACGCTCAGGGCAACGCCCGGGTCCGCGCACCCCGGTTCGGAAGAAATTCTCCGGGTTCACCTCCCCCGGCGTCAACCGCTGGGATTGGCTGGCTGTTCTCACTTTCCTAACCTTCGCCGGGTTATATTTCCTGGGCCGGCTGGAGTCGAATTACCCGGTAGTGATCCTTTCCGGCGATGGGGGTAATATTGCCAGTTACGCCGCCGCTCTCGATCATCCTGACTGGTTCAAAGTTGATCCAGTGCTGGGCGATACGCGCAATATCGGCATTTATGCCACCATCCATATCCCGCTCATCCGCCTCCTGAACCGTCTGACCGGCGATTATGGGATGGCGTATGCCTGGCTGGTACTGCCGCAAACGTTCCTGCAACTGCTCGGCTTCTATCTCCTGGGGCGGACGCTGTTCAAGAACCGCTTCTGGGCTTTTTGCTGGCTTTCCTGACTGCCATGACGGTCATCAATATCGGCCTGGGTGAGATCTGGGGCGTTTGGCGGGACGCATTACCGCGCGTAACTTTCCAGTCGTTTTTGCCTTACCTGCTGACGCTGGTGTTGGTCTGGAAAGACCGTCCCGGGCGCTGGCCCTGGCTGATGGTCTTTGCCGGTCTGCTCGTTTACGTTCACCCAATCAGCGCCCCGGCTTGGGGACTGGCTGTCTGGCTCAGCCTGTGGCTGTTGCAGCCCACGGGCTGGACCCGGAAGCGGCGTCTCCTGGTCATGCTGGGACTGGGCATCCTGTTCCTGCTGGTGCTCACCCCATTTGTGCTCAATTACCTTTCCTATCGCGGTTATGATCAAGCCGCCGACTACGATACGGTGATGTACGTTCTACGAACCTACCAGCCAGCCAACCTGCTCAATGTGCCGATGGCGTTGGTGGATTTTCTGTGGAATATTACCCGCAGGCTGTTGCTGCCGGTGGCGCTGGCCGGGTTCGTTGCCACCTGGCTGGCCAAAAAAGATGACCGCACGCAGGTCAAAGTGGTGCTGTTATGGATGGCCGGGATTTTCATTGCCAGCATTCTGATCCCTTTCGCCGAACGGATGCTCGAACAGCGCCTTCACATCCTGCCGCTTGAAACCGAACTGATGCGCTGCATCCGTTATTTCATTCCCCTGTTGCTGCTATTCTGGCTCTGGCCGTTTGTGGAATGGATACCGCGACTAGCCAGTCCACGTGCCCGGCAGGGATTGGTTGCCCTGGCAATCCTGCTCGTTGGTTACTGGAGTATCACCAACCGCCCAGAACTGAGCGCCATGCGCCGCGCGGTAATCTGCGTCTCGAGAGGCCACCTGGTATGTGCATCCGAACGTCCGCTGGATGAACTAATACTAACTCTGCGCACGCAAACGCAACCAGGCGAGGGTGTGCTGGTCTTTAACGAGGATACTGCCTATATTTCCCAATCCCTCAGTGTGCGCTACGCGGCCCTGCGTCCGCTGGTGTACACTCCACGCGACAGTGGCATGTTGGGATATGCCGATCGGTCCGCCCTGCCGGCCTGGCTGGAAACCACCGAACAATGGGAATCTTTGCGGGCTATCGTTGATCCCCAGGCGCGGCTGGCGGGACTGATCCCGCTGGCGGTGAGTCTCAAGGCCGATTATTTGGTGATCGATTTCCAGGTCGCCGCGGAGACGTTATCCAGCCTGCCGGTGACGGTGGTGATGCAAAATGACGGGTATATCCTGCTAAAATTGCGTTAATTTCAGGATGATGCGTATGGAACGAAACCAGAAACCAGATTCAGTTCCGGGGTCGGCAGTGCTTTCCGTCGTTGTCCCCATTTATAACGAGGCATCTTCCCTGCCCGGTCTGCTCGCGGACCTGGCGCCGTATTGCCGCGACCGGAACTGGAAGTTGGTGCTGGTCAATGACGGTTCCAGTGACAACACCCCTGTCATACTGAAAGAATACCAAAAAACTCCCGGTGTAATCATCCTTCACCACAAGCTCAACCGTGGCTATGGTGGCGCGCTGAAAACGGGACTTCTGAAAACAGATACTCCCTATGTGGTGACCATTGACGCCGACGGCCAGCACGAGTTAAGCGACATGGATTCCCTTCTTGAGTTTGCGCTCGAAAAAGATGCGGATATGGTGGTGGGGAATCGAGGCAAGCGTGGTAGTCCCGGCCTGTATCGCGGCATCGGCAAATGGGTGATCCGCAAATTCGCGGCCCTGCTCATGCCAATCCATATTTCGGATTTGAACTCAGGTTTTAAACTTTATAATACTGAACTTGTACAGAGATACCTGTCCCTTTGCCCGGACTCGATGGCCTTCAGTGACGTGATCACTTTGGTTTTTATCAAGAAACGCCACCTGGTGCTAGAACGTCCCATCACCATCAAAAAGAGGGCTGGTGGGAAGAGCACGATCAACACCTTCACCGCCATCCAGACAGTCATGGAAATCATCAATATTGCCATGCTGTTCAACCCATTGAGGATTTTTCTGTCGCTATCGGCGCTTTGTATCGGTTTCGGTTTTGTCTGGGGCATTCCGATTTTGCTGCGCGGCCGCGGGGTCAGCGTGGGGGCCATGCTGGCAATCGTGACCGGGCTGTTGTTTTTCTTCATCGGTCTGGTCGCTGAACAACTGTCTGCCATGCGATTGGGATTGCTGGACAGGAACGACGAAAAATGAAAATCGTTTGTATCTCTTCGTCGCAAGTCCCATCCGATACGGCCAACAGCATCCAGGTGATGAAGGTCTGCCAGGCCTTCGCTCAAATCGGAAATGAAGTCACTCTGCTGGTGCCTGGAAATCCGCAATCAGCGATCAGCAATCAACAATTGCTCGAACATTACGGCCTGACTACCATTTTCCCCATCGAATGGCTGGCCGCCCGCACCCGCCGCCAATTCCCGTGGAAAGCCGTCCGGCGCGCCCGCCGCCTCAAGGCGGACCTGTTGTATGCCTGGCCGATCCAGTCCGCCGCGCTGGGCCTGCTGGCCGGGATGCCGTCCATGCTGGAGTTGCACGACTTTCCCTCCGGGTGCTTCGGTCCGCTCTGGCTGCGTCTCTTTTTGGCCCTCCCCGGACGCAAGCGCCTGCTCCCCATCACCGATGCGCTGCGGCGTGCCCTGGATTTGCCAGCCGGGCGAACAGTCATCGCCCCCGATGGAGTGGACCTCGAGCGTTACGCTTCGACCCCAGATACCGAACCTGCCCGCGGCGAACTCGGCCTGCCCGCCGCCCCGACGGTTCTCTGCACCGGTCACCTCTACGAAGGCCGCGGCGCGGACCTGTTCCTGAGGTTGGCGGAAAAATTTCCGCAAGCCAGTTTCATCTGGGTGGGAGGGCGTCCCGCGGACGTGGAGACCTGGAAACAGCGTGCCGCATCTCTCTCCAACGTCACCTTCACCGGCTTCGTGCCGAACGAACGCATCCCGCTGTATCAGTCCGCGGCGGATGTGCTGCTGATGCCCTACCAGCGGACGGTGGCCACCTCCGGTGGCGGGAACACGGCTGAGATTTGCAGCCCGATGAAGATGTTCGAGTACATGGCTGCCGGGCGCGCCATCCTGACCAGCGACCTGCCCGTCCTGCGCGAAGTGCTGGATGAGACCACTGCGGTCTTCTGTCCGGCGGACGATGTTGGGGCGTGGGAGTCCGCTCTCGGCGGGCTGCTGGCCGACGAAAAACGGCGGCAGGTTCTCGGTCAACGCGCCCGCCGCGCTGTGGAACAATATTCCTGGGTCGAGCGCGCCAAGCGCGTCCTGGAAGGATTCGATGTCTAAGGTCTGGCATCTCCTGGGAAACCTAAAAACGCGCACCTGGCTGGCGATAGTCGCCACGGTTGCGGTCATCGAGCGCGTCCTGTTGTATATCTCCTATCGGCCGGCCTCCTACAACGATACCGGCAGTTACCGGCGGCTGGCCGGACAGGTGCTGGCAGGCTGGGATACTTACGATGGGACGCGCATGCCCGGTTACCCGGTTTTCATGGCCTGGCTGGGCCCGGACGAGCGTGTCTACGTTGCCCAATTGGTGCTTGGCGTTCTGATCACCCTGCTCTTTTTCTTCATCGGCTGGCGCATGGCGAGGCAGGGCTGGTTTGCCGCCCTGGCCGCGTTTGCGTATACCCTGAACCCCCAGCAAGCGCTGGTAGAAGCCGACCTGCTGGCGGAAACCCTGACGATTTTCCTGCTCGCCCTGTGCCTGGCCGGGATGGCCTGGCTGCTCACCTCGGACGGCAAACGCCCGCCCTGGCAGGTTGTGCTTGCCGGACTGGGAATCGGCGCGGCGGCGGGATTGGCCGTGTTGGTGCGCACGCTGTTCGTTTTCCTGCCCTTCCTGGCCGCGCTGGTGCTGCTCGTTTTCTGGCCCCGTGCCCGGCTGCGGGTCCGGGTGGCGGCGGCGCTGACGGTGGCGCTGGCCGGACTGGTGCTTATCGGTGGTTGGGTCAATTTCATCCACCAGCGTTTCGGGATGTGGAGTTTCGACACCATGGGCGGTTATCACCTGATGAATCATGCCGGGCTGTTCTTCGAAGATGTCCCGGACGAATATGCCGGTATCCGCGATACCTTCATCCGCTACCGTGACACCCAGACCGCCGCCACCGGTCATCCCGGCAACGCCATCTGGGACGCCATCCCGGACCTGATGCAGGTTTCCGGGCTGGGGTTCATTCCTCTTTCCAGCCTGCTGGCAAAAATCTCCCTGCGCCTCATCCTCCAGCATCCGGGTCAATACCTGCTCACGGTTGGGGAAGGCTGGCTGGCATTCTGGAAAGCGCCGGTGCACTGGGCGCTGGTCTCGCCTGCCGCCCCGCTCCTGGAGGCGGCGCGGCGTGTTATCATCCTGCTTGTGCGCGGGGCGCTGTTCCTTGCCAACCTCGCTTTTATCGGTGGCACGCTGGCCCTCGTCTGGAAGAAAGCCCGCCGCGTTATGCGCATGGATGCTTTCCTGACCCTGCTGGTCGGCGCGACCTGGGCGGCGTCCATCCTGCAGGCTTTCGTCGAATATGGCGATAACCCGCGTTACTCCATCCCTGTCCAGACACTGGTTTTACTCGTGGTGCTGTGGTGGGGCTTCTGCCTCTTGAAAAAACATGAAACTTCTCTTGCGTGACTTGTTCTGGATCGTTCCCATTAGTTTCGGCCTGGGACTGGCTCTTTCGCTGCTCGACGGCGGAACCTGGTGGATCGGCCTGCTGGCTTACGGGCTGCTCTTGACCCTCGGCCTGCTGGCGCTCACCGCCCTCTGGCGCAGAGCCTGTGCTGATCAAGGTCGAAGCACCGGTGCACCCCGGACCTTGCTCCTGCTCCTGCTGCTGGCACTGTTCCTGCGTCTCGGCACGGGAATGTTCTTCTCTTATGTGCTCCCCATTTACGGGAACGACACCGAAGTCCATAACGCCGGTTATATCTTCCGGGATGCCTTCACCTATGACGCCCAGAGTTGGGACCTGGCCTCCTCCGGCAACCCGCTGTGGAAGGCGTTCGATCGGTCCTATGGTATCGAGGAGCAATACGGCGGCCTGACCCTCACCCTCAGCCTGGTCTATCGCTTCCTCAGCCCGGATATGCACCGCCCCTGGTTGACCATCCTGTTGGCAGCGCTGGCGGGAGCCATCGGTGTGGCCCTGGCTTGGAAGGGGACGCGCCAGGTCTGGGGGGAAGGCGTGGCCTGGGTGCTGGGCTGGATCATGGCCCTGTACCCGGAGTCCCTGCTGGCCGGCGCCTCGCAGATCCGCGAACCGTTCCTGATCCTGTTCATGGCCGCCGCGTTCTGGGGCCTGGCCGACTGGCAGTCGAACCGCCGCCGGGCCTCCTGGGTCTGGATGGGAGGCGGCCTGATCGGTGCGCTGCTCTTCTCTCCGGGTATGGCTGTGGTTGCGCTGGTTGTGCTGGGAGTCTGGGTCTGGCTGCGCAGCAAGGAACGCCGCATCCGCTGGTGGTGGCTGGCCGGGGCGGCGGTGGTAGTCATCGCAGGCATCGTATTCCTGGGGATCCTGGTGGGAGGCGCGCTTCAGGTCCCGGGCGGGCCGCTGGCCAACCTGGTCAACTGGCTGCGTTTTTCGGTGAATTATGGCGCTTATGTGACGGAGCAAAACTCCGGTTGGCTCCAGACGATTTTTAGCACGTTACCCGAACCGCTTCACCTTTCCTTTATTACCGCGTATGGAGTCGCTCAACCGGTTTTACCGGCGGCAATTGCCGACCCGGCCGTCTGGCCGATGCGCGCGATGGGCATCCTGCGCGGGCTGGGCTGGTATGCGCTCCTGCCGTTGCTGCTCTACAGCCTGCGTTCCATCTGGAAAATAGCCGACCGAGTAGGTGCTGCGCATAAACGGGAACGCCTTGCCTGGCTGTGGCTCTGGCTGGCTTCCTGGGCATGGATCATCATTTCGTCCGCTCGCGCCGGAGGCGATCAGTGGGACAACCCGCGTTACCGCGTTATCCTGTTGCTCTTCCAGGCCGCTATTGCCGCCCAGGCCCTGACCTGGCAACGCGCCACCCACGACCGCTGGCTGGGACGTGTCCTGGCGGTGGAGGGAGTTTTTCTGGTGCTGTTCGGCTACTGGTACATCAGTCGTTATGCTGGCCTGGGAATAAGGGTTTTTCATATTTTCATTGTTTTTGCAGCCATAGCGGTTATCAGCGCGGCCATTCTTGTTGGCGGCTGGCTCTGGGATCGGCGACAGGCGAAACGGGGATAAGGAAGGTTCTCCAAGATGATTTCGTTAACAATGACGCTGAAGAAGCGAATAAAATTATGGGGTACAAATGCTGGTATTGCGCTTGCAATCGCTTTGATGGGCGCGGCAGGATACCTTGCGTTTTCCATCCATTTCGCGAATACGCAGCGTTCTACCATTGACGAGGGCCTGTTTCTCTACAAAGGATACCTTTTTGCCACCGATGCCTACCATCCGTATCAGGATTACGGTCCTCGGACGCAATACGGCCCATTGTCGTATCTGATACCGGGATATATCCAGTTGTGGTTTGGCCCCGGCCTGCGTACAGGGCGGACTTTCGCGATCATCGTCGGCGTGTTGGCGTTGCTGGGACTGTGGGCGGCTGCCCGGCGTCTGGCGGGACCCTGGTGGGCGGCCGCGGCTGTGTGGGCAGTTGCGCTCAACCCGGCAGTCATTCGCTTCTACAGTTTTGGCCTATCACAAGGATTGGTGGCCTGTCTTTTAATGTGGACACTGTTCTTCGCGTTGGGGAAGGACCGGTCTGTCTGGCAGACCTCTTTGAGTGCAGTGCTGGCTGGTCTTATCCTGCTGACTCGCCAGAACATGGCTCCGGTCCTGCCCATTCTTTTGGTTTACATATTCTGGCAGTTTGGCCGTAAGCAGGGTCTTATATCCACACTGGCGGGCGTTATCATTGTTATCATCGGCCACGTTATATTCTGGCCGGGAATTTTGGCGATGTGGGCTCCCTGGCTGCCAGCCAGTCTCACGCCATTCCTGAATGCGTGGCGTCTGCCAGAAGGGGTCACGCCCGCGTTGAATTTTCAACCAACCTGGTCGGCCCGGCTATATAGCCTGCTGGAGGGTTTTCGATTTCACTTTGTCTCTCTGGTTGGTTCCATCGTTGGACTTGTACTCTGGCCTACCCGCAAAGCATGGAAAAGCGGGGAGAAGTTTCGATCTGGCGCATTCCTGGCAGTGCTTTTCTTCTCGCTATTGGGATTGCATGCCTGGGCCGGTCTGGGTTTCAGCGAGGGCAATAACAGTAACGCGTTTACTTTTAATCCCTATCTTGCATTCTTTACTTACATTGGTTTGCTGCTTACCATTGCAGTATTTTCAAATTTCCAAAGGCATCTGTCTGCTGTAAAGCAAGTTGTTCTCAGCGTGCTTGTTATCGTAATTTCCACCGGCATTGGATATGGCGGTTTTGAAGTAACCGGTCATATTCTCCAGAATGTGAAAGTTCCACGCATTTGGAATTTCTTTCGAACATGGAGAGTTCTGCCAGGGGACGTTCCATTATGGGATTTTCTCTTGAATAAGTTTGAAATTTCGTTTGCTGTCTCTCGCTGGCTGCTTCCGATGCTTGTTGGCATGCTGTGTG
>Ga0163200_1001092_pt1 | contig 10345 bp, 5 predicted proteins | sample PL_2010_200m_FD_113535 | JGI IMG/M metagenome (GOLD analysis project Ga0163200, IMG submission 113535) | Freshwater microbial communities from Powell Lake, British Columbia, Canada to study Microbial Dark Matter (Phase II) - PL_2010_200m | ecosystem: Environmental > Aquatic > Freshwater > Lake ... | reverse complement strand
GTGGGACGGGCGACCTGAGCGCCAGCCTGGCTTACTCCGGCGAAATCCCCGCCGGGAAGTTGACGGTCGTTGTCAGCAACCTGATGGTCAGCGTGACCGGCCCGTGGTCTGTGCAGTGGACTCCGGCTAACCCGCCAACGGGCGTTGTTACTCCTACGCCTGCCCCGCAAGCCTGCCTGACCGATGAAGTCTGGGCGCGGGTAAAGGCGAATGTCCCCGCGGCCATCCCCGAAGGGCTGACCGGTAAATTCGCCCTGCTTGGCCTGAGAGAAGGGACAACCGACGTGTGGGGTTCTGTCACCGTCAACCTGGACGGCAGCGACCGGCAGTTCCGCTCGGACGGTTTCGGGCCGGTCTTTTCGCCGGATGGGGCGAAACTGGTCTACTCTGGCGGCGACGGGCTGTACGTTCTGGACCTGGGGACTGGCGCGGCAACCCCCCTATCTGGCACGATCTCGGACGACTATCGCTCGGCCTGGTCGCCGGACGGCAGCCGCATTGCGTTCATTCGCTCCGGTGTGAACGAGATTTTCGTCTTCGACGCGGACGGCTCCGGGCTGACGCAAGTGACGGACTCGCCGCAATATGAAATCCTGGCAGGCTGGTCCGCGGATGGGACGAAGATCATCCTTGCCTCCGCCGGCGCGGACGGCGTGAACGTCCGCGCCCACGACCTCGCCAGCGGCGTGGAGCAGGCCCTGTTCCCCATCAGCTCCAACAAAGCGGACGTGGTCGTCTCCCACGATGGGCAATGGATTGCCTTCACCGACCGTCTCGGGATGCAGGGCAACGGCTTGTATGTCTCGCGTCTGGATGGCTCGGAGCGGAAACTGGTCATGGCGCTGGATGGAATGGCGCTCTACTTCCCGGTCTGGAGTCCGGACGATGCCTGGCTGATCGTCAGCATCCCCAACCCCGACCCGGCGGCGGCAAGGCCGTTCCAGGCGTTGATCGAAATTGGCGACTGCCGCGTCATTCCGCTGCCGGATTATGGCGGCGAGATTTACTCGTGGGGGAGGTAAGGCTTCTCAACCTTGGACCCCACCCCGGCCCTTCCCCAAGGGGGCCGGGGGGTTAGGTCCCCTCAATCAACCTTTCCACTTCGTTCTTCGCCTCGCGAGTAGGTGCTTGATGTCGCGAGACATCAATCTGCCCGATGGCTTTGTTATAAGCAAAAACCAACAGTCGTATATCTAGCCCAAACAACTTAAACTTCATCAAAACTGCATGGGAAATACTTGTTATGGCCTCAACACACAGAAAGCTAATGTGCGAATACTCCAAATGCTTTTCAAGATAGCCGCCTTTCACACCTGGAAAGATATCTTGACCTTCTTTCACCAACCTCAAAGCAAACGCTTGTATTGCCCATTGGTGTCCATGCACAATGGCAGATAACATTCGATAATCTTCTTCTTTTTGAAATACATCACTGATGACTTGCGTTACAGATGGCATCTCTACTTCAAGTACAATACGTTTGATGCCATTCTTCTCTTTTTTGGTTGCCATCCCAAGTTCTAGTGCCAGTAGTTCCACATCTTCAAGCCGCTTTTTTGTCTTCGTTTGGTCAAGATAACCCCTTGATGCACGCGCTAATTTCATTTGCTGGAGTAACCCCTCGTGCCGGAATGCAAGGCTTCTTTGTACACGTTGACGAGTGTTGATTTTCGTATCCCACAACCATGTTGCCAATGCACCAGATTCAACTACGCTTCGGGCACATAACCAGGGAGCGAAGGACAGTCCAGGTTCAGTAAGTGTTTCTACGAGCGCCATGCTGTAGTCTGCCGCTGCTTCAAAAACAGTGATGGCTTGTGTGTAAGCAGTAGCGATCGACTCGCGACGCGGGAAGCTAGCAAGTTCGAACGCGGCCTGAGAGCTTGGGGTAGGTTGGTCGCCTTGCGCGTTCCATATGATTTTTGTCTGATCAATATAATCTTGCAAAGCGATAACGGGCGCGAGCATATCAATCCTCCATCTCTACATCTCTACCAACTCTTCCGCCTCCAGCCGCGCGGTGACCGGATTCAAGTTCGCGGCCACCCACTCCCGTAACGGCTCGACCCACTTGACCAGCGCACGCGCGTCCGCAGGGTAGTGGCTGGGGCGCGCGCCAATGTTGACCCACTCCAGTCCGGCCAGCGCGGACTCCCATCCCTGCCACGGCGCCAGGTCAGGCGTAACCGAGAAAGTTGCCAGCGGAGAAAAGAAGACCGGTTTGCCGGCCGGGAAATTGGCGCGCATTTCTTTCAAATATTCCAGGCTGTCTTCCGTGTTGAAGATCAGCCACAGCGGGAGCAGTCCCGCCTGCCGCGCCGCGTTGGCGTCGAACTGGCTGAACATCTCCACGACGACGCCCGCTGGTTGGCGTCTCTCTTTTTCGAGCAACGTCTGCGCGGCGCGGAACGCCAGGCGGGAGAAGTCGTTCGGGTGGGGCAGGGGGATGCGCACGAAGCGGAATCCCTCGCGTTTGCAGAAAGCCTCCATCGCTTCGGCCAGGCCCGGCTCGCAGCCCCACTCGGACTCCGGACCAGTTTCCAGTGGCCAGTGTTCAGTATTCAGTGGCCAGTGATCAGTTTTCAGTCCGGCGCGCCGCGCGTAAATCCGCAGCCGGTCACTGCCTTCGAGGAACTCCTCCGCCGAAATCCCGCCCCAGCCGCCGACCTGGAAAACGCTTCTCGGCCCGAGGCGGTAGCGCAGCCAGGAGGCGCCGCCGTCCAAGTACACCAGCGCGCCGCCCGGCTCCAGCCTTGACTTGATAAACTCGGCGTAAGCAGGCGGCAGGTCGAGCAGCTTGAAGCGCAGGTGGTTGACGAAGCGCGTCAGCCAGCCATCGTGGATCGGGTCATAGTGCTGGATGGTCATCAAACCCGGATTTTCGGCGGCGATGCGCAGCGCCGCAGACAGGGAACGGTGCAGGTACACGTTCACGTCGCCGGTCGAGGCTCCGCCCTTGAGCGTGACGACAAAAGCCTGGGGCAGGAACGGGCCTCCCAGCGCGAGCGACAGGTACGCGGTCGCGCCGCCGAGCGCCGCGCCAGCGATAATAGCCGGAAATTTTCCTCCAAACTGCGCATAGTCAGTAAGGCGCGCCTGGATCAAGCTATCCATCGAAAAATCGTCCAACATCTCGGGCGGCAAGCCGGAGATGGACTGGAAGCGGCTGATGGCGAAGCGTCCCACGCTCTGCGGCAAAGCGCCCAGGCCGAGCAGCAAGGCTCTCTGCCAGCCGGGGAGTTGATAGTTGTCGCAGTACTCGCCGCGCAGACCGGCGGCCACGGCGCGGGTCACGATGGGGGAGGATGATTCGGGGGATTCGAGCGGTATCATGCCGAGCAGCTTTTACATGATCTTGAGCACCAATATTGAGATATCATCGGCCTGGGGGGCATCGGCGACAAAGGTTTCCAGATCGCGCCGGATATGCGCGACGATGCCCTCGGCATCCAGATCAATGCAGGCGGTTGCGGAGTGGGTCAGCCGCTCTTCACCGTAAAACTCCCCCGCGGGATTACGCGCCTCCGTGACGCCGTCGGTGTAGAAGACGATGGCCTGTCCGCGTTCCAAAGTCAACTCGTGCTCCTCGAAGCTCACGCCGCCGAAAACTCCCAGGGCGATCCCTTTACCGCTGATAAAACTTGCCTGACCTTCGCCCGGTCCGACCAACATAGGCGGGTTATGCCCGGCATTGACATAGCGCAGGCCGCGCGTTTTTAGATCGAGCAGCCCGTAGAACAGCGTCACGAACATATTCGACTCATTGCCTTCGGCCAATGAATCGTTTACCGCCTGCAGCACGTTCTCCAGCGATGACATCCGAAACGCCTTGCTCTTGGGGTTGGAATAGACGCGCACGTAGCTGCGAGAGAGCGCCATGAACAGCGCTGCGGGTACGCCTTTATCGGATACGTCGGCAACGACCAGGACGAGTTTGCCATCCGGCAAGGAGATGACATCGTAGAAGTCGCCGCCTACCTGGCGGGCAGGCAGATAGTGGGCCGCGATCTGAAAATCCTCGCTTTTGGGAAAACTGGCTGGCAGGAAGCTGAGTTGGATTTGACGGGCAATTTCCAGCTCGCGCGTCGTGCGGGCCTGTTTCTTGCTCGCTTCCACCAGATAGGCATTGTCGAAGGCCAGCGTCAGGGAGCCGGATAGCAGCTCGAGCAGCTCCAACTCGCCTTCCCGGTCCGCACCGGCGGCCATTTGCAGGCATAAAACCGCCAACAACCCTTCGGGGCTGCTCAAGGGATAAAGCACGTCGGCGGCCAGATCAGGAAACGTCTCAGCGATTGCGGCAAAGATCGGGGCGCCTGGCGCGGTTTGAGGTTGATGATCCTCGAAAATGCTCAAGACGGGATGATCGGTGGGCAGGCTCGCAGCGGTTTCCTTTGCCGCCGCAAGAATATATTGATCCCCTTTGGGATTACGCACAAGCAGGTCCACGCCTGAAAACTGGAAATGCTGGCCGAGAGCAGGGATCAACCCTCCGGTCAGGGAATCCAGATCCCCGGCAGTAGTCAGCAGCGGATCAAGTTGGGCATGAACGCGCCGGAAGCGCGCTTGCCGGGTAAGAAGGTTGTCCCCGGCAGGCAGGCCAACGACGGACAGGATGGCAAGCTCCGGCATCACCAATGGGATTTGTACCCGCCAAGTCGCGAAGAGCAGATACCAGAGCGCAACATACACCACCGCCAGGATTCCGCTGACCCAGAGAATTTTTTGTGCATTGATCAATCGCCCTGCCAGCAAAGCCAGCAACAAGCAGGCCAGGATGACCGCCGCGGTAAACCAGGGCGGCGCGGCCTGTAAAAATCCACCGGTCAAGATCATCTGCACGGTGGCGGCAACGATCTCCACGCCGGGGGTCAGGCTCTCGGAGGAGAAGGGGGTGGCGTAGGTGTCGTGCAGACTCTCGGAAGTCGGGCCAATGAATACGATCTTGCCGCGGAACGTGCCAGCCGGGAAACTGCCCTCGGCGACCAACGCGGCAGGTACGCTCTCGAAGGTTCCTCTTGGCCCCGGATAGTTGATCAGCATGGCGGCCTGCTGGTCGGTCTGCCCGACCAGGGGAACAGAAATCTGTGCTGGGGCGGAATCTCCCCAATAGGCGCGCGCCAGCTCGAAGCCCCAGTGACGATACTCATCCTCCACAAAATGATCGTACACCAGGATGCGCCGCGCGACGACATCCTCATCCCGTAGAATCCCCGAAATTCCCCAGGTCAAACCGGCATCTTGCAGCCGCGGCAGCGGCTCGACCAGCGATTGGGTGTGCAATTCGGCATCGTAGACGATCTGGCCGATGCTGACGACGTTTCCGGCTTGCTGAATGGCTGCGGCCAGGGCGGAATCGGCCTGCGGGTCGGACGAGGGTTCGGCCAGCAGAATGTCGAGGCCGATCACCGCCGCGCCGTCCTGGTGGAGCGCCGTGATGATCTTCGCCAGGTAGTCACGCGGCCAGGGCCACTGCAAACCGCTCCAACTGAAGGAGAAATCGTCAATTGCGGCGATCACCAGCGGAGCATCAGGTGGCAGCGTACCTCGCAGGCGGAAGAGTTGGTCACCGCTGGCAAGCTCGAATTTCTCGACCGGGGTGGTCACGCCGGGCAATAGGCCAGCCACTTCGAGGGCCAGCAACAGGGCTGAGAGCAGCAGCGCGAAGAGGGCCGCACGCAGCCGGGGACGGCGCAATGGTCTGGGAGCAAGTTTGTTTTTCATGACATGTCAGGGAATATGCGGAACTGGCGGCGGCGCGGGAAGGTCCGTTGGGGGCGCGGTGGGAAGATCCGGCGGCAGGGTAGGAACTTCCGTTGGGGGCGCGGTAGGAACTTCTATTGGCGGCAGGGTGGGAATTGCTGTAGGAATGCCGGTTGAAGCAGGCAGTCCGCCAGGGATGGATGCGCCCGCACAGCCACTGCCTGCGCAGTTGCAACCTTCGCCAGTGACAATATTGCAACCCGAGGGCAGTTCGCAGCCCTGGCCAGTTTGGAGATCACACCCCGCTCCGGGCTGGCAGCCGCTCCCGGAGAGCAGATTGCAATTTATGGGCAGCACGCAGCCCTCCCCTGTGACAGGATTGCAACCCGTTTCGAGTTGGCAGCCCTCCCCAGTGAGTGGATCGCAACCCAGCGGCAGTTCGCAGCCCTCGCCAGTGACCAGGTTGCAGCCGCCAGCCAGCTCGCAGCCCTGGCCGGTGAGCAGATTACAGCCATCGGGGAGCTGGCAGCCCATGCCGGTATCTGGATCGCAATCTAGATCAATCTGACAAGACAGGCCATCCTCCAAATTGCAACCCTCCGGCAATTGGGCGAGCAGGCCGCTGTTCAGGGCCACGAGCAGCGCGGCTGAGTTATTGGCAAACCACTCATTGAGTTGATAGTCAGCGATTATGCCGAGGAAAACCGGGGGTAGATTTGCGTTGAGAATCTCGGCCTGCTGCCCGGCCTGGAGTACGATCGTCCCATATTCGTTTTCCAGCGTGCAGGTTCCCTCCAGGCAGGTGATGACCACCCGCCCGGAAATTGTCACTTTGACGCTCATCATCGTGCCGCGCACCCCGGCGATGCCGGCCTCGGTCTCGACGCGGATCTGGGAAGCTTGCGCGCCGTCATGCGAGACAAACAACTGCCCGACTAACAACTGGATCGTCGTCCAGAGCGAATGGTCTTCGGCCTGCTCTAATTTTGTTACTGTGAAGAGCGTTTTGGGAGCCACATGCACCAGCAGCCCGTCCAGGTATTCGATGACCGCTTTGGTGCCAGACTCCGTCAGCACCTGGTTTTCGAGCAGCAAATCCTGGCCGATGCTGGCGCAATCCCAGTCTGTGGCATCCGAGGCGCGCCAGCGCGCATTGCCTTGCAGCTCGATCAGCTCGGCGAGCGGACCTGGCTCAACAGCAGGCAATGCCGTTGGGGTCAGCGGCGCGGATGGCGTATCAGCCAGGGGCGCAAGGTCGGACGGGCGCAAGGTGGGCGCAGCCAGGGAAATGCTTTGTGACTGGCAGGCGGCCAGCAGGCTGGTTGTCAATAGCGCGAACAAGAGAGAGAATATTTTCTTACTCATGGCATGGACTCCTTCCACAGATTGGCTACCGTACAAATCCAGAAATTGAACCGCGAAGCCTGCTAAGATCGCTAAGAAAACCTTTACACTTCGCGTTCTTACCTGCACTTGCAGCAGGTGCAAGTGTCGCGCTCTTTGCGGCAAAAATAACGGTTTGTACGGTAGAAATCCACAGGGTAGCACCACAGTAAAACGTGGAGTCTTCTGCGCGGAACAAATTTAGCCACGAATTGCACGAATTCTGTGCTGGTCAATTACATGTTGACAAGAACTTCACCACGAAGACACGGAGTCACGGAGTTTTTCTTTTGTTTTTCTCGGTGTCTCCGTGACTCAGTGGTTCAAAGGTGTGCAACATGCGCCCGACCAAGACAGAATTGCACGAATTCTCTCGAATTTTTCGTACCAATTCGCCTGCCCTGACGGGCTAGGCCAGGGTGGAATTCGTGGCAGGAAAAGCACTGACCACGCTTAAGTGCTGCGATACCACCCACAGCATCGCCATGAAATTTACTCACTGCCAAACAAGCGTTTTAGATACGGTACATGCTGCTCGGTGGCGCGCTCGCCTTCTTCGATGATATACGGGATCAAATGTGTATCGGCAAAGTCAATCCGCTTTTGGAATTGAGGCACGATCGGGATGATCTCGGCGTGATGCGCCAGGTTGTAGAATGCGAAGCTGGCATGCAGTAGATTATTATTCGAGATGCTGGACATTTGCAGCACGATGGACAGGATCGAGGAAATTTGGGCGTGGTAGGGACTCTCGAAGCCCATCGCCATGATAACCTCCGCGCCCTCGCGGATGGCTACATCCACCGGCAGCGGGTCGGACATGGCCCCGTCAATCAGCAGCCGCCCGTCAACCGGCCAGGGGCGGAAGACCACCGGCGCGGCGATACTGGCGCGGATGGCATCCCTGAGCAAGCCTTGATGGAGCACCACTTTCTCGCCGCTCCAAAAATCGGTCGCCATCAGATATAGGGGAAACAATGCATCCTCGAAGGTGATCCCACCAAAGACATCCCGCAATTTATTCATGATTGATCGGTCATCAATCAGCCCGAAGCGCTCATTGAAGCCGAACCAACGCGGCATGACCACGCGCAGCAAGGAGCGGAAAAACATCTTCGACATCAGCTCGCGCTTCCAGACGGTGAGCATCATTTCTTCGATCTCTGCGGCGCTGTATCCCAGGGCGATGGCTGTGGCGATCAGGCTGCCGCCGCTGCAGCCCACCGCCAGGTCAACCTGGATGCCTTCGCGCTGCAAAACTTTATACATCCCCAGCCCGGCGGCGCATTTGACGCTCCCTGAGCCGATCACAACAGCCAGGCGATTCTTCCTGTCAGGGACTTTCGACATGGTTCACCTCGCACAACCCTAACTCGGACAAGCCGAAACCAAAGAGGTAACCACAGAGATCACACCGTTCGTGCCGCGAACACCGGCGGCACGCCGGTGCGAGACGGCAGAGTCCACAGAGAAAACCTTTAAAAATCTCTGTGTTCTCCGTGTTCTCTGTGGTGAGACATTAAACCCAAACCTTCTGCAGCAGCGCGGTGGCCTTCTCGAAGCGTTTGGCCAGGCTTTGCAGCAGACTCAACGAGATGTTAGGGTAATACTGGATCAATTCCAAAAACGTCTCCCGTGCCAGGATCAACATGCGCGTTGCGGATACGGTCACAGCCGTGAGCGAGTATGGCTCTTCGGTGAAAAGGGCATGCTCGCCAAAGACGCCTCCCGGGCCGAGCGCCTGGAGGCTCTTTTTCTCCGCCACCGAGGCCAGTTCGACGTGTCCAGCCAGGATAATATACAAGGCGTTACCTTGCTGCCCCTCCTCGAAGATCACCGTATCGGGCGGGTAGTTCGCTTCCCTGGCGCACGAGGCGATGACGCGCAATTCGGCTTCGCTCAAGATGGCGAAAGTTTCGCTCGCCCGCAGGGTGTCAATCTTATCGGCCAGTTCCATCGCTTCACCTCCAGTTCGAGGGTAGATCACCGCTGCCAGCAAAGCGGTCAAATTGGCGGGGATGTCTTGCACGCCTATCGCTGGCGGGGCAACCTCGCTTTTTCCGGCGCGCAGCCGCCACACTTGCCCCCAGAAGGCTATCTCCGGATCGGCCGATCGAGCCATCGCTGCCCAAACTTGCGCCGCTTCTGCAAGCGGGACATCTGATCGCTGTTCATCGCTGCCAGCAAAGGCGCTCTCCAACATCGCCATCAGGCGGCTCTTGTGCGCCCCTTTCAAGGAAATATCGAGCGATTCCAGCCCGTTAGCGCGCACATCAGAGGCTGGACTGCGCAACATGCGCGCCGCCACGTGGATGCCGCCCGCCGGGTGGATTTCCTCCAGTACCAGCAGACAAGCCGCGGCCGCCGCCGTGCGCTGTTCCGCGATCAATTTTTCGACTTGGGGGACGCCGCGCCACGTGGACAGTTGATCGGCGTATGCGAGCTGGTCCGCAATCAGCGCGTCGCCGCCACTTTTCGCGCCGCTCCTGCCCAGGAGGGATTGCGCAGCGAATCGGCGCACCGACCAGACCGGCGAGCGCAGGGTAGCCTGCAACAGCGGGATGCTCTGTCCATCAGCTTTGCTCAACGCTTGCGCGATGGCCTGATCGAGGCGCGCCCCGGCTCGAGTTTTTTCACCAGCCAGCCTCGGGTGGATAGCATCAAAGGGCGATTGGCCGCGCCGCAGGCAAGCCTGGGCATACTGCGCCCGGAAGCGGGGAAAGGCAAAAATCCAGGCGGCGGCGAAGGCCGCCGCGATCAAGTTGATCTGCATCAAGGTGAGATGTTTCACTGCCCAGATCAAGAACAGCCCGCCCAAGAAAATCCCCAAATAGGTCATCTGGCGCTCGAAGGTGCTTACCCTGGGACGCTCGTGCTGCGGATAGATGCCCACGATCGCTTTGCGCCCGGATTCATCGAAACCGATGCGCACAATTCCAATCAAGGCCACGCTGGCGACCGCCATCCACAGCAGCGGATAGAAACCCAGCAGGAGCATAATGCCAACCAGCCCCAGCGGATGCGTGCTGATTGACGAGGGGACGCCCATTTTCTGCATCAATTTTCCTGCCAGGAACAATTGGAAGAGAACCACCACCAGCACGGCCGCGCCCTTGAAATAACCGTAGAAGGCAATCAGGCTGCTTTCCATGGCGAAAGATGAATTAGCGATATCGTTCAGCTCGTAGCGCCAAACCGGTTCCAGCATCCCCGTGATGAGGATCAGCAAGGTGAACGTCAGGATGAAAGGCTGCTTGAGGAT
>Ga0163200_1001090_pt1 | contig 10354 bp, 14 predicted proteins | sample PL_2010_200m_FD_113535 | JGI IMG/M metagenome (GOLD analysis project Ga0163200, IMG submission 113535) | Freshwater microbial communities from Powell Lake, British Columbia, Canada to study Microbial Dark Matter (Phase II) - PL_2010_200m | ecosystem: Environmental > Aquatic > Freshwater > Lake ... | reverse complement strand
TTGCAATACAGGTTCCCCCTGAATCTGGTATCCGCTGTAATAACGTCGGGCTGTCCGAGGACTTCCTTTGACACCCATTTTGGTGCAGTGAAATTGTAATCCTTATGGCTCCGGAGGCTGAGGGCTCCGAGGTTAAGGGCGTAAAGACGCCCCGTGGCGATTCCGCTATCCGCTACAATTGGGGCATCGCGGAAGGTTACATTCTTCCACCCAGCGTTGAGCACATCGGTATTTGTGTACCTCTGTTGAGGATGGAGGGACCGTTCGTAACCGTCTTTCAGGAGGGCTGTGGTGCAGACCCAATCCGGCAGTTTTTCGGCTGCATCTCCCATGTCGGGGGTTCGCCAAACCTTCTGCATTACCTCAAAAGAAATTGCCTCTGCGGTTGAGATGACGTTGGCCTTCCATGCAGGCAATTCCGCCTCTGTGATCGATCCGTAATGGACAGAGGTAGCCCCCAGGGTACCGGATGCCATGTTGAACAGGTCGTCGAGGCCGTTGATATGAACTGACCCATCTGCCGTCAAACCCGCAGAGGCCGCAGCGATCACGTCTGCCGCTAACTGAATCCGGGCGGATTCGATAATCGACTGCATGTACTGTTTGGTTAGATCAATAATGGCCTCATCGCCGGTGTTCTCGGTAAGGTCATCGAGGTTCAGGGTGTTGGACCCGTAGGCGCCTCCCCACCCAAACCGGGCCGCATCGATGATATCCCTTTTGGACTGATTGATGATGGTATTTGCCGAATACCCGCCACGATTACTGCCCGCATACTTCAGGGGGACCTTGACCATCTTCCCGCCGTCAACGGTCTCGTGCGCCTTGATATTCCAGTTGTCGTTGACGAGCGCGTTACCCATCAGTTTCCAGAGCAGGGCTGACGCTTTATTGAGGATGTCCACCGGCGGCTCGGTGTTGAGCCAGAAATATTCTGTGGTCGCGTTGAGCTGATTGATTAAAGACATGATCTTTTCTCCTATTCAGGCAGGATCAGGCGCCGCGTGCCGCCTTTAACGCTGCGGCCATGCCAGCGTCCAGATCCTTGCCGGTTGCTTTTGGTTGATTTGTTGACTGTCCGGGGCTTTGGCCCTTGACAATCACCTTTCCTGTTTCGTCTGTGCCTTTTGCGAGGTTCAGTCGCTTTTTGTATTCCGCATTCTCGTCCATGAGGCGTTTGGTCTCTACTGCATTCTCGTCCATGAGGCGTTTGGTCTCTACTGCGATCTCGTCTCTCTGGATTTCGCGGAACGCCGAGAGCGAATCAGACATGCCGGTCCTGTCTTTGGCGATATACTCTTTGATCTTCGCCTGCATTTCCGGGGTGGAATAACTGGGATTTTCCCTGTAGAAGGCTTCGTGGGCGGCTTTAACATCACGGTCGGATAACTCCTTCGTAAAGACTTCATGAGACGCCTTTAAGGTTCGATCCTTCGTGTCCAGTGCCGTCAGTTGGCGAGCCTTGGCGTTCAGTGTGGCTAAAGTGCGTTGATACCCTTCCACCATTGGATCAAGCTCCTCGATCTGCTTGTCCACGGCTGCGATCTCCACACTATAATCAACGACCTTCGGCTGTTCCGCCGTAGGTGCCTGCCCCTTCCCCAGTTGATCTTTCAGGGTCATTGCGAGAACCTCTGCTTGCTTGCTGAGCGAGTCATGCGCTTTCCGCACAGTGCCCAGTTCTGCTCCTTGTTCTCCGAGCTTTTTCTGCAAGTTGAGGTATCCCGTGGCCAGATCTTCGGGAGTTTTAAATCCGGTCCCGCCGATACTGGTATCCACGCCCTGATCCGCTACGTTGTCTGATCCCTTCGCTTCTGTCGTCATTTTCCTTCTCCTATTCTCGGAACTGGAAGATTTGGGCTGCCCTTTCGGACCCATGGCCAGTCTGCCCGAAGTTGTTGAACTAAAATAAAAAAGCCCTGACCCGAGGCACGCTTTACGTGTTGTCCTCGGACCAGGGCTTCAAGCTTCCCGTTTCAGGGGCTTTTAGTACCCTTTATAAATTACAGCAGCCTTAGCTGTTTTACTCCTCCCGTAAATGCTCTCATATTACAAACCAAATGCGCTAACTGGGTATTTTGCCGAGAGTGGGCTCCTCCTTTTGCAAGGGCAACGATATGGTCAAGCGTTGCGCTCAATGGGTGGGGCCATTTCAGTCGGCGGTTAACCTTCTTATGGCAGAGCTGGCAGACATAACTGTCGCGCTCAAAAACCTCAAGCACCGGAAAAGTCTCGATTGTCGCTTGGCACTTCCTTGCCCTCTTTATATGATTTTTGCTTTTAACCTTACCGGGATTTTCTTCGGCCCACAACCTACCTCTTTCTTTTACTTTTTCGGGATTAGCTTCCGCCCACGCTTTATTGGTAGCTGTTATCCTAACCTTGTTTTCTTCATAGTATTCCCGGTCATAGTCCCTGTGCGACTCTCTGAATCTCCTATTTTTGGCCGCAACCAGTTCTGGGTTGGCCTTAGCCCACGCCTTATGACGGATGGATTCTTCTTCTTTATGGGCAAGATCATAGGCCGCGATTTCCGCTCTATGGCTCTCCCGCCACACCCTCATAAAAGCGGATTTTTGCTCTCTCGCGGTTATGTTCGTTTCAGCTACTGCTGCTTGCATCGTGGCTCCCCTATGTCTTACACTTTGCTATTTTCTCCCTCGCGTGAGTATGCAAAAAAGTGTCTCCGATACCGCCCTGGGTCAGGTTGACCTCAAGTGTCAGCTCTACCTTGCCAGTATATTTGCCGAATGTCAAGGGAATTATCGCCTCTCTTACAGCGGCCAGAACATCGGCTATCTTGTCTTCCTTTTCCATTACTACCCTATGCAGGCCAGGTTGTGATCGCGGAGATACCGCTTATGCTCACTTCTCGTTTGGATGTTTTCGGCATCTTTCGGTAGCGTGGCCTTGGCGCTTTCAAGCCATTTCACATCCCCGTCCGTCAAGACTGCCCCCCGGCTGTAAACCTTCCGTGCCATCGCTCCGCATTTGCATTTCACGCGGTCGGGGATCGCGGTTATGGGGTGCATCTCCTCAAGGGAACGCCTGCATTTCTTGCATTTGTATTCGTAGACCGGCATATCATTGCCCCATCCCCGGCCCTAAATCAGCGGGAACTGTCCGATCCGCCTGATCGGTATTCCCCGGCATGATCTGCTGCATCATGTCCATAGTCTCCATCATGTAGGTAGGGTCCATATGACCCATTGCCAGCATTTTGGCGGTTTTCATCATCATATCAGAGACCTTTTTCATGGCATCCGCGTTGCGACTCTTGTTCAGGGCCTCTCTCATGCCGTCATTCATTGCCTGATTCTGTGGCGTACTGGACTGATTCATGATAATACTCCTTTCAGTTTTGTGCTCATTGCGGCACGGTTGTTGCCGCCGGTTTGGCCTTCCCCTGATTCGTGGTCTGCAACGACGATTGCATGACAAAATTCCTGATATTGATCGCGTCCTGCTCGGGTAGGCCAGCGTCAACGAGGATCTGCAAGGCCTGATCGGTTTGGGACTCTGCCGTGCGCTCCATTTCCTCTTTCCACCCCGGCCAATTCAAGGCCTCCAGGAGCCCCCGCTGCCCGATTGCTTTCAGCTTATAGAGTTCCTTTGCGTCTTCCCGGAACTGGAGGCTGGTCCTTGGCGTCGTGCTTCCGCTTTCCACGACAAAGTTAAATTTCCGTCCCGCCAGAGCGACCCCGACGAACGGCTTCGCCTCACCCGCCACGTCCACGGACTCTTCATTGGTGCCGTGATTCTGCCACAACCCTATACACCATCGACTTCTATTCTCGACGAGGCTGTCGATGCTCGCAGTCTTGGTCTGCATCAGCACCTGGTTCCGCTCCTGGAGGGCCACGATCGCGCTGGCTGCGATAACTCCGGTCGGCCCGACTCCCCTGTCGGCGTCCTCGATCTGATAAACCCGGTCGAACATGGTAATAATCAGGTCCAGCACCCGGAAAAACGTCTCGGGGAGATTTGGGATCGTCATGAACTCGATCCGGGCGTTCGGCGTGGAGGGCATCAGGATCATCCTGCCTGCCTTCTCAATGGATGATTCGATCATCTCCCTGGTGATGCCGCACTGCTGCTGAACGATCAACGGCGGGGCCATTACGTTGATCACGTAGGCGACCAGTTTGGTGATGATCTGGTTGATCTTGACGATGAGGTCCCCCACCTGCTCGGCTGCGCTGAATCCCCAAATCGAAACGCCATCTTTGTAGGAATTGGCAAAATAGACGGGCAGTCTCCCCCAGGGGTAGGTGTTGATGATCTGTTCCGTTGGTGCCTCCGGGTTGATATTCGGGTTCGCGCAGTCATCCAGGACCATCACGCCGCTCTTGATTGCCGGGTCCTTGGTCTTGGTGATCGTGATCTTGCGGATGCCGTCACGGTAGACGGGGACGGTCTTGGTGGTTTCCACGAACACCGGATTCCCGCCACTCCCAGTCGCTTGAAACTCATTCCCTTCTTCCCCAACCATAACCGGTACGCTGCTGCTCTTCTCGGTCTTCGTGCTGCCGTCTCTGATCCAGCACTCCACGACCAGGCATCGCTGCACCTTCTTGTCGCCGGCTTGCCCTTTATTCGACCTGACCGACATTGGATCGGCATAATTCCCGATCGACTGGCTGGCGTGGCTTTGGGATTTATACTCTTCACGGACGCTGCCCATCAGGTCGTAGGCGTCATCAGGGGCGATGTCTTTGACGTTGTAGAAGCTCTCCATCTCGGACACGAACTCGACGTAGGCGAAGCAGATGTAGGGGCATTTGGTGGCAATCTCGTCGGCGGCCCAGTTGCCGGGGCATGGGAAAAACGCGAAGGGATCAACAACGGCAATGGCGGGCTGTCGGGCTTTCTTGTCCCAGGATGGCTTCTCCGGAACGACCCCGTAGATCTCCATCTCCTTTGCGGAATCCTTGGTCAGCCCCTGCTGGTTCGTGTCCTTCCACCACTTTTTGAGCTGCATCGACAGGATGTTCTCCGCGTCATCATGCAGACCATCCATATCCACTACTTCGCCCGTGGGTATTCGGGCCGTGATGTTCGACACGGTGCGCTCCACATTGGCAAAATACAGGTTTATTATGGTCGCCCCGCGTTTCTTGGGAGAATAGCCTTTCCTCCCGGTCGTCTGCCGGTTAGATTTCCCGCGATAGAGCGCATAGTTGTCCAGGAAATCGGCATTCTTGCCGAGCCTGTCCTTCTCCTCGCATGCGATCTCAAAGCAGGCCTGAGCGAACTCCGCGACATCCGGATCGCCTTTCGCGGGAATATTGGAAAAATTATACTTGGGGTCCATGTTATTTCTCCTTCTTGTGGCTTCTCGTGTGCCCCGTCAGTCCAAACTGGTTCTTACAGGCCTTTCCGCAGATATTACAGATGAAGGCGGGCGTCCCGGTTTCCATCGGAGTGACCTCTTGTGGTTCTCCGCAAGGTGCAAGGATTGCTTCTGCTATCGGGACCGGTTCAGGTATCACCGTCAGCCTCCCAGACGGCGCCAACTGCGAGAGGCATTCCGGGCAGGTCATCTCGCTGCACAGCGTTGTCGATGATGTCAGCCAATCGATATGATAGGGCAGGGTACATCTCACGAAACTGCCATTGGGTGTGACATTGGGGTTGAACCGCTCGGTGGTAACGAAATCAGACCGCTTGCAGTTGGGGCATTGAATTTTTTGACCGCTCATGATTTATTTCCTCCTGAGAGCCGCGCCAGAAACGCCTCCGTCCTCGCCAGCACGCTCTTTTCGGCTGTCTCCTCCGGAAAATCCTCTGCATCTTCCGCCGAGGGGATGGTGAAAACCTCACCCTTGGGTGGTCTGCCGATGAACGGCGTTCCGGGTCCAGCCATCTTCGACTTGAAAACCAACCAACCGCCCACAACGACACAGAGTACGGCCAGGAGTACCCCGCCGCCGATCAATGCCAGAACTTGCCAGATGTTAAACATGGGCAGCCTCCTTTGTCTGCTCGGGGTCGCCCTTCTTAACGAACTCCAGTTTGGCTGGGGTCTCGACAAATTCAATCCCTAAGTGGTCACATAACGAACTCCAATACCTCCACCCTCTTTTGGTAGAATTTCGCAGCATCGCAACCTGATCCACAAGTTCATCCACCTTCTCCTCCAGTATCGCCGCCTGATGGCTGAAATGCCAAAAAAACAGCAGTGCAACAGCGATTCCCAATATCCCCTCGATCACAATATGAATCATATCTCCCCCTCCCCCTCGATGTTGAAAACGTGTTGATCGCCTTGTGTATCCGCCCACATGCACCGCGATACCAGACTGTGCACGAGCCCCCCGATTGCGAACACTGCCGGGTTGTTGCGCTTGAACTCCATCAGCTTATTTTTCAGCAGGTCATTACCTCCAAAGAAAAACCGCTGCTTTTCCGGCCTCAGTGCCGACGCCAGCGCTCTGTGGTACTCGTCGAAAGCGTATGCCTTGCCAATCTCATTCGGCGGTGTGATCAGGATCGCCATCTTCTCGCCGCCGGCTGCCATCAACCGCTCGTTTCGTAGCGCGATGGTCAGGACATACCGCTCATAATCCCCGATCCATGACTGCATGAGGCCCGGATGAATGCCGAATCCATACTCCTCGCGGAGCTCGATCATGTGGTCCAATAGGGTCTCGACATCCCGCGATTCCCGCTCGGCCAGCAGTTGAAACACGGCGTCCTGGATCTTTTTCCCCTCTGTTTTGGGCTTCACGATGCCAACGACCGCGAGGTAGCCGGGCATGCCCTCATCCTTGTCGGAGACCTCTGTAGGATAGCCGACCGCCCCATAGACGTCGTAATAGCATTGGCCTGTGACTGTGCTTTCAAACCAGAACGGCCTTTCGATCATCGGCTGGCCAGTGACAATGGCCTCGTCGATGCGGGCCTGGAGGAGTTCCCAAGCGTGGGGGTGCTGGATTTTCTTGATTTTAGTCATCCGGGTAATCCTTCATGCTGCTCTCGCTGAAAAACGATTCACCAATCAACTCGGTTATCGCGTACACGCAGGCGTCCAGGCGGTTAGGGCTCGGATCTCCGGGGAGATAGAGGCACATTTCATCCTCAAGGAGCGGGAACGATCCAACATGGTGCACCATACCCTTCTCGTATTTCGCGGCCACAGGCTCAGCCCGGACAACTTTCCCGCGCGAGGCGTGGACCAGCTTGACCGGGACATCCTTGTCGGCCTGGGCGATGGTGAGAGACACCATTTCCCCACCCTGATTCTTCTCAGCGACAATCAGATTAGCCTGATGTTTGTGGTAGGCAGCGACGGCAGCCATCGCCCACGTCAGTGGCGATCCCTGCACCGTGCAATCCTCCAGGATGTATCCGTGACTGCCGGCGAGTCCCGCGACGATGATCCCGGCAGCATCCCCGGAGGTTGAAACGGATGGGTCGACCGCCACCACGATCTTGCTCAGTTCGGGCGCAGACAGGGCGCGGCTGTCGTCCAGCGTCTTCCGGGTCCAGAGGGCGCCGGGGGCCTCGTCGATGTCTTCGGCCAGAATTTCCATCCGGTAGGCCAGCGCGGTCATGTCGCCGGTGATCTCGTCGAGGGCTTCGCGGCTGATATGTGGGTTGTCCATCGAGGAAAAATGAAATGTAGCCCACCGCTCGGGTTGGGTCTTTGATAGTTCCTTGGCCTTCTTGAACAGTTTCGCCGCGTGTTGGGGATCGTTTGCTTTTGATGTTGACCGGGAATGCAGAGACGGTGGGGTGTAAATGAATGTTGCGTTTCCGTCGTTGTCGAGGAGCATTGGAGCCCCAACCAGTCCCCAGGCATCCTCGTTCATCAACTGAAATTCATCGAGGATTAATTCATCACAATAGTCACCCCGCAATGAATCGGCGTTCCACGCGGTCTTCGCCCTGATTCTCTGTTCGGTTCCCTTGACCTCAATGATGTGTTCCGTCTCGTTTTTGTAGAACACCTTCCCGTCTATCGGCTCAGCCAGGGCGCGGCTCACGGTCGCCCAGAACCGTGAAATCTGCTCCGAGGTGGGGGCAGCGTATAGCACCCGGTGGCCGGCGAGAAACCTTTCCACAGCATAGATTCCAACCCCTACAGTCTTGCCTCCCCGACGCCCGGCCCGAACGACCTTCCGTTTGGCAGGGCTGACGATGAATGCGAGCTGCTTGGGGTGCGGCCTGGGCAGCCGTATGGTCGCTTCCTGGATCATACCGCCTTATCCTCATAGACAACCGTGAGCCTCACTTCGATAGGCCCGGTTGGATTTATGTCTAATTTGTCGCCGTATTTTTTCGGTTTGAGTTTTGAAGCAGCCCATTTGCGAGTATCTACGCGGAGTTTGGATCTTTGGATAAATTCGTTATTTGCTACCCTTTTGGCTGATTTTCCCTCTTTTGTGTCAGCCTCAATAAATATATCGTCCTCGGAGGAATCATCAGATATTTCAATAGCCTCATCAAATAATACATCTGCCTGGTCCTCCCTCGCGCGCGCGTATAATTGGCATAATGCAAGATCTTCGTTTATCCACCGGTACAGGTATGTCGGGTCTATTTTTAAGTTAAGTTCTTGGTTTACTTGCTTTATCGCCGCCCTAAGCCCTTTGCTGGAATTAGCGATTATTTCGCATATTTTCTTAATTATCTCTTCTCGTGGAATCGTGCGGGGCCGGCCTCTCCCGCGCTTTGCGGTTTGCTCTTTTGGGTGCTTCTTCTTATTTTTCCCATTTTTCATGCCCTCGATTATACCCCCTACTTTTGCGGCCATTCATATCTGACCGGCTGGGACCCGCTGAGATACGTATTTTATATGTTCTTTACCTCTTGACAGGGTTTTATTTTCGTGCGTTTCCAGTCATCCACCAGGGATGTGTCGGATTCCCAGACGCCTCCGATTTTCGCGGCAGGGAATCCGCTTGTCTTTACCCAGTCCAAAACCGTCGTCCATGACCGCCTCACGTATTTACAGATCTCTCGTTTTCCTACCAGGCTGTGCCCCATGACGTCCTCCTAAAAATTCACGGCTTTCTTGAAACCGTCCAGCATCCCCCTCAGATCCGCGCGGGCGGCCCCGTAGTCCATTGCCGGCACAACCGACCATGACAGCCGTGCCAGTTCAGAATATCGGCGCTCACTAATGAGACCAAACATGATTTTCATGAACCATGCTGGTTCGGCATGGGTGATTCCATGACAACGATTACAAAGGCCCCGCACACACTCGGGATGGAACGCTGTGGCGAGGCGATCGCGCTTAAACAGGTGATGGCCCACTTCTGACGGCTGCCCACAGGCGATGCAGTCGGGGTCCTGCGCCAGGGCGATCTATTGGATCAGGCGGTAACAATCGGTTTTTGCGCTCATCTCGACCTCTTGGTAGGATTTTTCTTACCCAACAAGCCGCAACCTATCAAACCCTATCATGATTATATCTGGTTTTACCGCATAACCATTCGCACCATTGGCAATTTCGCACTTTCCGGCCAAATATTCAGGGTGTTTTCCGCGCGGGTTCTGTGAAATCACCTCATATAAGCGTTCAAATTCTTTCTGTTTCCACTTCTCTTCGGCGGCTTGCATATCGCCAGCCAGGCGTACCCATCCCCCCATCGACTCAATCACGCTATGAATCACTGGATTGGAAAATTTCACACTTCGGTAATCGCCAACACGCTTGACGGTTTCCAGGACCTGAAGCCATGCCAGGGTGGCTTGATTCTTTTTGTTTCCGTGTAATAATTCCGTAAAATCGGCAGGTTTTGGAAAGAACCTTCCTGTGTAAATAATTTCCCTGAAGGCGTTTTCACAATCCTCATTATTGAATGGTTCCAACACTTTCCAATATAGATCCGTCAGCATTTTCGACATTGTGCGGTCATGGATCTCACATAGCGTCGCCAGATATTCCTTGAATTTAATTTCATCCTTCACTCGGCGGCCTCCAATTTTCAAGCATGGCAACGGTGTTGATGGTTTTTTCTGATACAATTCCAGTGAGTGGGTGAGCTTCAATCTCCTCATCCTCCCAGCCTTTAGCGTTCAGCCATGTTGCTGGGTGAGGGATATATTTTCCCTGCTCCTTCCGCCAGTCCTCCGATTTCTTGGCCCGCTCTATTGTGGCGCACATCCGCGCTAAGAGTTGCTCGTCGGGTTTTATTTTCAGCCATGCCTTTTCAGCCTGACCTTTTGATTTCTTTTTCGGGTACGCTGTCCAGAATTTTTCAAATGCACTATTCCCGCACGAGGCTGCGGGTTGAGGGATAGGGGATTCAGGAATCAAGGAAGAGGGATTCAGGAAGGGGGATTCAGCCGGGCCAGTTCCGTGCTCGGCATCGCCTGGGTTGTGCTCGGCACTGTGCTGGTC
>Ga0163200_1001088_pt1 | contig 10355 bp, 7 predicted proteins | sample PL_2010_200m_FD_113535 | JGI IMG/M metagenome (GOLD analysis project Ga0163200, IMG submission 113535) | Freshwater microbial communities from Powell Lake, British Columbia, Canada to study Microbial Dark Matter (Phase II) - PL_2010_200m | ecosystem: Environmental > Aquatic > Freshwater > Lake ... | reverse complement strand
CGGCTGGAACGAGCTGCCGGTGAACCGGGCTGCCGACGGATTGCGGCTCCTGTTCCATCGCACGGCGGGCAAGAGCTACGTCACGCTCTCCGAGATCGCCGTCTGGGGCCACGAGGCGTCGAAGGAACAGACGGTGCAGGCGGTCTCAGTCCGCGCGACATCGCCGCGACGCGAGCAAAACGGCATCACGTGGTGGGCATTCGACTTCGGCCCGGCCGGTTCGCCGTCGTTCGCGCAATTCTACGTGGCCGATGCGCGCTGCGTTTACTCGAAGCCGCGCGGTTTCGGCTGGATCCCGCAGCGCGCCGGCAAACTGGAGGAGCGCGAGCGCGTCGAGAAAACCAAACGCAAGGGACCAAGCTCCGTCAGCAATGCGCTCTATCGCGACTTCGTGTCGTCACAAGAGCGGCAAACATTCGCACTCGACGTGCCCAACGGCGCTTACCGCGTGATGACCTTTCACGGCGACACGGCCTACGGCCGCGCCGGCAAACAGGCGTTTCAAATCGAAGCGGAAGACCGCGTCGTCGTTCCCGAAATTGTTTTCCCGTCATCGCTCATGACCAACGTCGTCTTCGACGTGACGGTGACGGACGGCCAGTTGAACCTGACGTTCACGCCGGGTGGATTCGTACTCAACGGCCTCGTCGTCCTGCCGGCCAATGGGACGTTCACCGACAAACGCATCGCGATGGTGCGGGCAACCATCGAGCAGGAGAAGATCTCGCAGTTCAGTACGCTGTTCAAAGAAATGCCGTACATCGAAACTAACACGATGGTCGCTGTCACCGCCACCGACCGCGCGCGGGGTTTCGTCGCGTGGTCGCCGAACTGGATGGAGCTTATCTACACCAACAGTGTGCCGACTGCCGCAACCGCGGCTCGACCGTGCGCGACGTTTGCGACGCCCGGCGAATACGAGCCGGTGGCGTTGGCGTTGCGCGCGCTGCGACCGTTGAAAGGCGTGCGCGCCGAAGCCGGCAGTCTCGCCGGTCCCGGCGGCGAAACGATTCCCGCATCGGCGCTAGAAGTGCGCTCGGTCAAGTGCTGGCCGCAACGCATCGGCTCGTCGTGGAGCCACGATTGGCGTGTCCTGCCGGAACTGCTCGAAAAAGTTGCCGCCGTGGACGTGAACGTTGACTGCACGCAGGAATTTTGGATTACCATCCGTGTGCCGGACCGCGCGCAGCCGGGCGAGTATCGCGGCCCGCTGCGCATTGTGACCGCCGACGGCCAGCGTTGGGAGACGACGCTGCGTCTGGAGGTGCTACCGTTCACGCTCGCGCCGGCGGAGCGGGCCGTCGGAATGTATTGGCGCGACCAAGCCGGTGAGCCGGAACTGCTCGACCGGCAGGTGCGCGACATGGTCGAGCACGGGATGCGCGCCATCACCATCAGCCGCTCGCCAAAGGTCAGCAACGTAGACGGCAAGCTGGTCGTGGACGCGAGCGAACTGCTCGCGTTCCTGCGTCATCTGCGCCAGCTCGGCCTCACCGGCCCGATTCCGTACAACAACAGTTTCGAGGGCCTGCTGAAGCGCGCGTTTCCGAAAGGTGATTTCAACAGCCTCTACGTCGAGTTGATCCGCGAACTGGGAAAAGTTTCCAGCGATCCCACGGCGCTCAAGCTGCTCTATTATCCGGTGGACGAAATCGGCAACGCAGACGAGCGCGGTCGCAAGGCGCATGACCTCTGCGCGCTCATCGCGAAGGTGCCCGGCGCGACGAGCTACATCACGGTGAACAACTATAAAGCCGGCGAGAAATGGGGCGACACATTCGACATCTGGTGCGGCAACATCGAGTACACCGTCGAGCAGGAGCAGCGGCTGTTGGCGCGCGGCAAACGCTACTTTCGTTACGGCTCGGCCTATCTGAACGACTGCCGGAAAGCGCGCAACACCTGCGGCTTCGGTTTCTACCGCCGGCCGGCCGAGGCGATGTATTACTGGCACTATCAAGCCTACGTCGGCGATCCGTTGAATGACTTCGATGGCGACTCGCGCGACTGGTGCGCTACCTATCCCGGCCCGGACGGCGCGTTGATTCCGACGATGGATTGGGAATCGTTGCGCGAAGGCGTGGACGATCTGCGTTACATCGCCACGTTGAAACAACTGGCGGCGCACGCCGAAAAGGGCAACGACTCGCAGAAGCGAGCGGCAGCAAAAGCGCGCGCAGAGCTTGCCGCTGTGCTCGCCTCCGACGAGGAAGCTAACACCAAGCAATCCAGCTTCGCCGACAACCTCAGCCACGACGACTACAACAACCTGCGTCACCGGCTGGCGGATCGGATTGTAGAGTTGATGGAGGCGCTCGGCGAAAAGCAGAGATAGTCACGCCGCCGTCAGTTACCGACGAACGGGAAGAGTTTCCGCAGTTCATCCTTGGTGGGCTGCCGTCCGTATTCGCAAAGCTCGAATGCTTCGGCGTGCTGGATTTTAGGGCCGCGCCCCGGGCCATACCACTCGGTCAGTTCTTTGCGGAAACGGTCGGCAAGAGAACGAAACCGTTTGTCTTGGCTCTCACGAACCTGCTTGATCCGTGCTTGGCGCTGGGCGGGATCGTCGGGCGCGAGCGTGGCGTTACCGCCGCAGCCGCCTTCGAGAAACTGCGATTCCATGAACGCCAGCGCGTCGAGTTTCTTCTCGATCACAGGGTCAATGTCCACGGCGATGTCGGCCTTGGACGGATTCGGTTTCTGGAACCGGTCGGTGTAGTAGAGAAAGACCGGATTCTTCTTCAACGCCGGGACATCCGGGCAGAAATGCGGGACCGTAACCATGAAGGCGGCGTCTTGGACGAGGATCGCGGTGTAACGATGATCGGGATGATAATCCCAAGGCCGCGGGCTCATCACGATGTCCGCGTCCCACTGGCGGATGAGCCGGGTGATCGTGCGCCGGTTTTCCAGCGTCGGCATCAGTTCGCCGTCGTGAATGTCCAACACCTCGGTGGCGACACCGAGCAGCGCGTGGGCTTGTTCCACTTCGGCTTTGCGCCGGCGCGCCAGCGGTCCGCCCGCGTCGCGCCAGTGGCCGACATCGCCGTTGGTGACGGAAACGAGTTTGACGCGGTGGCCCTTGGCCGCCCATAACGCGCCGGAGCCGCCGGCTTGCAGCTCGCAGTCATCGGGGTGCGCGCCAAAACAAATGATGCGCAGTTTGCCGTCCTCGGCGGCGAAACAGGAGAATCCGAGCGCGAGAATCGCGCTCAACAGTAGTTTGATCTGGTTCATGGTTTTCCCATCTTGATGAATTCTTCCTCGGTCAGCAAGCCATCTTTGTTCGTGTCAAACGTCGGGAACCGTTTGCGACCTTCGGCTTTGTCGGGGAATTTTTGGAGATATTCTTCGAGCGACATTTTGCCGTCGTGGTTGGTGTCCCACGCCTTGAAGATCGCAGCGCGATCAGTGGTGGGTTTGCCTTTGGCAGCCACCTTGGCCGGTTTGCGCGGCGCGTCGAGCGGCTTGCCGGCGGCGACTTGGTCGCGGGCCTTGCTTGGCGGGAGCGATTTCTGCCACGCCAGCGCCTTGGCGGTGAGTGCCTTCACCACGTCTGAATGTTCGGCGGCGAGGTTGTGTTCCTCGGACACGTCTTTGGTGATCTCGTATAACTCGGCGTGACTGCCGTCGTGGTTCACGAACAGTTTCCAGTTGCCGTCGCGCATGGCCAGCATCGGCGGCGTGTATTCATCGCCCCAGACGCGGAACAGCCATTCCCAGTGCAACGGCTTCCGGCGCGGACGCGATTTACCGAGCCAGATGTCGCTCACGTCCTCGCCGTCGGGTTGCACCGCCTTCGGCACGTTGACACCGGCGAGTTTGCAGACGGTTGGCAACCAATCCACGCCGCCGAGCACGCTGGTCTCGTCCACGCGTCCCGCCGCGACATGGCCGGGCCAGCGGACGAGGCCGAAGGTGCGGATGCCGCCTTCGTACATGCTGCGTTTGCGGGCGCGCAACGGCCCGGGCGAACCGACGCCGGCGTTGGCGGCATTGCCGATGCGGTAGTCTTCGGGACCGTTGTCGGCGGAGTAAAAGACGATTGTGTTATCGGCAAGCTTGAGTTCGTCGAGCGTCTGCAACAAACGTCCGATCTGCGTGTCGAGGTCGGTCAATGACGCGCAGAAGATTTTCATCTGGCTGTTGAGGTCTTTGGCGGCGCCAAGGTATTTCTGCATCCACGGGCCGAACGCCGGGTCGTCGGCGCGCGGGGCGAGCTTGTCGTACACCGCAAGCTGTTCGGGTGTCGGGTTCAGCGGCGCGTGCGGCAACAGCGTCCAGACGTTGGCGTAGAACGGCCGGTCCTTGCTGGCTTTGATGAAGCGGATCGCCTCGTCCACGATGACGGTGGTGGACTTGGCCCAGAATGTCGTGGCTGACTCGGTCCACGCGGGGTCGCGACAGACCATGGCGCGCACGTCGTCAATGCCGTAGGCGTCGGGCGTGGGCGCGTTGTCGCCGCCGCCGAGGTGCCATTTGCCGAAATGGCCGGTGGCGTAGCCGGCTTGTTTGAGCAGCGAGGTAACGGTCGGCGTCTTCGGGTCGAGCCAGTCGGGCATGTAACGCGCGACGTTCTGTTCGTGCGACGCGAAGTGGCCGTGGACGTAGTGTCGCGCCGGGAAGTGCGAGGTCATGAACGCGCACCGGCTCGGCGAGCAAACAGTAGCGGCGACGTAGAACTGTTTGAACCACGTGCCTTGGCTGGCAAGCCGGTCGAGGTTCGGTGTTTTGACGTAAGGATGCCCGGCAAAGTGCGTGTCGGCCCAGCCCTGGTCGTCGGTGAGGATGAAGATGACGTTTGGTTTGTCGGCGGCGGCGGCAGGGAACCACGGAATACACAGAAGACACAGAAGCAAGAAGGAGAGCAGAGGTTTCATGGTTGTGTTGTACCAAAACGAAATGCCGGCGTGAAGTTCTAGTTGCGGTGGGCTTCAGGTTAGAATGTAGCTGCCGTTTTTGCGGGTGCCGATGCGGCGGATGAGTCCAGTGTAAGTCAAGTTATTGGTCAACCAGTGATGACAGGGTGCGCACCAAAACAGATGATGTGAAATCTGCCGGCAGAGTGTGGATTCCGCTCTCGCCATTGACTTGCCGTGCTCAGGCCGATAAGCTGTCCGCTGTGAGAACTCTCCTCAGCTTGGTGCTGTTGGCGCTGGTGCTTCCCGTTGTGGTGCAAGCCGAGAATTTCATGTACACGACCAATAACGCTTCGCTGCTGGTTTTCATTTACACAACCAATAATGGCGCGATCACTATCACTAGATACGCCGGCAAGGCCAGTGCGATAATTATTCCGCGCATGATCAATGGTCTGCCAGTCACCAGCATCGGAGACCGTGTATTCTGGAGTTCGCTGATGGCGATCGGGCGCCGCTTGGAACTGACCAACATCACAATCCCCAATACCGTCACCAACATCGGAAACGAGGCTTTCTTCGGTTGCGAACGACTGACCAGCGTCACGATTCCCAACAGCGTCATCAGCATCGGAGACCTTGCGTTCGCAGGTTGCGGCCTGACCAGCGTCACGATTCCCGACAGCGTCACGAAGCTTGGGAACGAAGCGTTCGCTTGCCCCCACCTGACGAGCATCACGATTGGCAATGGCGTCACCAGCATTGGGAGCAATGCGTTCTGCGAGTGCGAAAACCTGACCAACGTCATAATTGGCACCAGCGTCACCAACATCGGGTACGGTGCGTTCTGTGTCTGCAGCCGTCTGAGAAGTGTTACGATCCCCGACAGCGTTACCAGCATCGGGGACTGTGCGTTCGCGATCTCCGGCCTGAGCAAAGTCACGATAGGCAGGGGCGTCACCAACATCGGGAACAAAGCATTCTATGGCAGCTGCCTTACAAGCGTCACGATTCCCAACAATGTCATCAGTATTGGGAGCGAGGCGTTTCTGAGCTGCCACAACCTGACCAATGTCACAATCGGTACCGGCGTCACCACTATCGGAAACGAAGCGTTCTATTACTGTGACCGGCTGAAAGGAGTCTATTTCCTCGGCAACGCCCCCAGCGTTGGAGAGAAGGTCTTCTACGATGTCAATAAACCGGCGATCTATTACTCCCCAGAGACAACGGGATGGGAATCGTTTTTTCGCGGTCGTCCGAGTGTACCCCGAAATCCGTAGGCTCAGAATCTCGGCGCGCCGTCAGATAAATTCAGATTCAGAATGATTCGCCGTCGGTGTCTTGGTTCTGGCGCTTCTTGCCTTTCCCTTTTCCTTTGCCCTTGCCGGTGGCAGTGGAAGTGTTGGGAGTCGGCATTGGGGCACCGATCTGTTTACGCCACGCGAGAAGTTTTTCGTGAAGCTCTTTAAGTTTGTCGGGCTGGGCGGCGGCGAGGTCGTGTTTCTCGCCGAGGTCGTCCTTGAGATTGTAGAGTTCGCGTTTGCCGGTCTCGAAAAACTCCTGCAGCTTCCAGTCGCCGTCGCGGATGCTGCCGGCCGGGGTCGTGCGCCAGGTGTTTGCGCCGGCGCCGAGGTAGCCGGGGAAATGCCAGTAGAGCGGATTGCGTTTCATCTTGCTGCCGCCGGTCAGAAGGTTGAGGTAGCTCGTACCGTCGAGCGTGTAGTTAGGTTCCGGTTGTGTTCCGGCCAGTTCGAGCAGCGTCGGGTAGAGGTCCACGCTGTTGATCGGCTGGTCGCAGACTGTGCCGGGGGCGATCTTACCGGGCCAGCGGAAGACGTACGGGACGCGGACGCCGCCTTCATAGAGCATGCCTTTGCCGCCCTTGAGGGGGGCGTTGTCGGTGATGTCGCCGCCTTGGATGCCTTCGCGTTCGTAGCCGCCGACGCCACCGTTGTCGCTGGAGAAAATCAGCAGCGTATTGTCGGAGAGCTTGAGTTCGTCGAGCAACGCCATCATGCGACCGACGCTTTCGTCAACGCTGGCGATCATGCCGGCGTAGGTGGGATTGTTGTGGCCGCCGACGGGTGGTTTGGGTTTGAAGTGCTCGATCCAGTTTTGTTTGGCTTGGTGTGGCGAGTGGACGGCGAAGTGCGTCAGGTAGAGGAAGAACGGCCCGTCTTTGTGCCGGCGGATGAAGTCGGTGGCTTTGTCGGTGAGGAAGTCGGCGAGGTAGGTGCCTTTCGGATACTCCACCTTCGGGCTGGTGCCGAAATCGAAGTGGCGCCCCATTGAGACGATGGCTTCGTCGAAGCCGCGTTTACCGGGATGATAGTCGTTGTTCTGGCCGAGGTGCCATTTGCCGAACATGGCGGTGGCGTAGCCGGCTTTCTTGAGTGCTTGGGCAATGGTGATTTTCTCCAGCGGCAGGTTCTCGACGTTGTCAACGGGGCGGAGCGGACGGCTTTGCCAGTTGAAGCGGTTAATGCCGCCGACGGTATAGACGCCGGTGCGCGGGCCGTACTGGCCGCTCATCAAGGCGGCGCGTGTCGGCTGGCAATTCGGGCCGCAGGTGTAGCCGCTGGTGAACTTCATGCCCTGCGCGGCCATGCGGTCAATGTGCGGCGTCTCGTAGTAACGGCTGCCGAAACACGCGACGTCGGTGTAGCCGAGGTCGTCGGCGAGAATGAAGACGATGTTTACCCGCTGTGGCGGGTTGGGCTTTGCCGATGCCGCATGGGCAATTCCGGCGACGATTACGCTCAACGCGCAAAACCAGAGACGGAGTTGTTTCATTGTTCTTGACCTTTCAGTTTGCCAACCGAATTCATCCATTGAGCAGCTTCACGATTGGCTTTGGTGATTATAGCGATAGTTTCGGTGTCTTCCAGCCGTTCCTGTTCATCGCGGAGGCCGCAATGGCGAGTGCGATTGCGCAGATACGCGCCGCAGAGGTGAAAGCCGACACAGCCGGATAGTTCGCGCAGCCGTTGCAGCGTCTCGGCATAGCCCGCGCCGTTGTGTCGAAGCGCGCCATTGGGCTGACGGACATGCCGCGCGGCGTCTGCGAGCAAAACGGGTTTGCCGGTCAGTTCGTGCCAGCGGCGCAAGTCGGCCTGCACTTTCTCCGGCGGACCGAAATGCTGGAAGCTCAACACATCCACCCACGGTAACGCGGCGCGCACGACCTCCTCCGGCAACGCCGCATTGGCCTCATAACGGTCGCCGAGGATGAGATGGTTCTTGTCATAGCGGCGGATGGCGTCGTGCGTGACGCGGTAGTAGCGCCCGGCAAGCTCGCTGAGCGCCTTGCGGCCCGCGTCGGTCTTGAGTTTCTCCGGGTCGAAGAGCGGGCCTTTCCACGCGGCGAACTTCGCTGTGTGGACCCATGTCGGGCAGTCCACGTAGAAGTAACCGATCAGTTTCGGGTCGCCGGCCATGCGGGCGCAATGCTCGCGCGCGACGTAATCGCACCAGTCGGCAAACTCCGCGCTGGCAAAATCCGGGTGGCGTGTCTCGGCCTCCCACTGGTGAAACTCGGCGAACGGCAGTTGATGGCAATACGGCAGGCCGAGCCACTGGTATTCCTCGAATGTGAACGCGCGCGAGTGACGGCAATTGGTCGGCCCTCTCGTGACGACCTCCTGCGTCCAGCCGACGCTGTTGAAGCCCCACGCGCGCAGATCGGGGGCGACCGCCTCTTTCAACCAGCGTTCCATCGAGTTGCCATACTTGCGCGGCCACAAGTCGCCGTTCTCCGTGAAGCGAAGCGGCGACGGGTCAATATGATTGAGACCGATGGAAAAGAACGCCTCGCCCTCCGGCGTGACCAGCCACCAGCGACCGTTGCGCTGCGCGAGCGTGAAAAGGCCCGTGCGCCCCGCCGTTGCGCCAGATGCCACACCCACGCCCGCCAACGCGCCTGCGACCAGTGCCCCGCTGCGCGCCAGAAACCCGCGACGAGTCATAGGGTGAGCATTCAAGTCGGCGTCAACCCACTTCATACCTGCTGAGAATCATATAAAACCCCGGCAATGGCAATGGAGAACCGCGTCCAGCGGATGCTTGCGTTTGCCCGGCGGTCACTGTCCGGCATCGGAATCTTGGTCGTGACGTGGAAGGCTCCATCACCGCAGTCAACGTTGTCAGTCAGGATTGAGTTTCACCCGATGTCCACCTCTTCCTTCTTGATGAGGTAGAGCAACAGATCCAGAGGCCCCTCGAACACCTCCAGTTTGACTTTGTAGTCGGCTTCCATCGAATCCTATTTCAGTCCGGTCGCCTTTCGCACCTTCTCCATCGTCGCGCTGGCAACCGCGTTGGCGCGAGCGGCACCGTCGCGAAGGACTTGCTCGACGTGGTCGAGGTTCTTGACCAGCTCGGCGCGTTTCTGGCGCATCGGGGCGAAGTAATCCATCAACGTCGCGAACAGCGTCTTCTTCAGTTCGCCGTAGCCGTAACCGCCGGCGGCAAGCTCCGTCTCCTGTTCGGCGGCTTTGTCTGGCGCGATGACTTTGAGCAACTGGAGCGCGATGTTCTGGTCGAGGTTTATCTTCGGCGCTTCCATCGGCTGGCTGTCGGTCACGATGCCCATGATGCTCTTCTTCGTCGCCTTCTCGTCGCCGAAAATCTCGACGGCGTTGCCGTAGCTCTTCGACATCTTCCGCCCGTCGGTGCCGGGCATTACGGCGACGGCTTCGCGGATGCTGGACTCGGGGATGGTGAACACTTCGCCGAACTGGCGGTTGAACGCGCTGGCGATGTCGCGGGTGATCTCGATGTGCTGTTTCTGGTCCTTGCCGACGGGAACGACATTAGATTGGACGATGAGGATGTCGGCGGCCTGCAACACCGGGTAGGTGAACAGCCCGGCGTTCGGCGTCAGGCCTTGCGCGATCTTCTCTTTGTAGCTGACGCAGTTCTCCAGCATCGGCATCGGCGTGACACAAGAGAGAATCCACGACAGTTCCGCCACCTGTGGCACATCGCTTTGCCGGTAGAAAACTGTCTTGGCGGGATCGAGGCCGCAGGCGAGGAAATCGAGTGCCACATCCAGCACGTTCTGTCGCAGTTCGGCCGGGTCCGCCACCGACGTGAGCGCGTGGTAGTCGGCGATGAAATAGAACGCGTCGCCTTTCTGCGCCAGTTCGAGCGCCGGGCGCATCATGCCGAAATAATTGCCGATGTGCAGTTTCCCGCTGGGTTGTATACCGGATAGGATTCGCATGGCCATCGCAAAATAAGGATTTCCGCCCCCACAGGCGAGCAAAAAATCAACGCCTACCGGCCAGCGCCGCCTTGATTCGCTCGGCGCGGGCGCGGAGTTTGGCGTTGGTCGGTTTCATGGCCACCATCAGATTACTTTTCACCTTGCCGAGACGGATCATGGAGATCGTGGTGAGCATGTTGAGAACGAGCTTGGTGGCGGTGCCGGCTTTGAGACGGGTGGAGCCGGTGAGGACTTCGGGGCCGGGGAGGATGAGAATGGGGGAATGG
>Ga0163200_1001087_pt1 | contig 10361 bp, 11 predicted proteins | sample PL_2010_200m_FD_113535 | JGI IMG/M metagenome (GOLD analysis project Ga0163200, IMG submission 113535) | Freshwater microbial communities from Powell Lake, British Columbia, Canada to study Microbial Dark Matter (Phase II) - PL_2010_200m | ecosystem: Environmental > Aquatic > Freshwater > Lake ... | reverse complement strand
TGTTCAGGAGCGGTAAAGTTCTACATGTTCTCGTGTGGTATTGGCACATGCGGCGCATTCCACGCCGGAGATTTATGCACATGCACGACTTTCCACGCGCCATCCAGCTTGACCATCACGCGGCTTTCGTTGTGGGAAGCCACGCTCACGCCCTGCGTCGTGAGCGTGCTGACCAGCAAGGTGTAGCTGGCAATAGCAGCCTCTCCATAGCGCTGGATGTGCAGGTTCGAGAGATCGAAGCGGATAGGGGCTTCAGCATTCTCCTGCCCCTCCGCGCCGAAGACCGTGCCCTGCTTTGCATTGGTCGTCATCATGAAATCGTGGAATGGGATGCCGTCAATGCGGTGCGGCGTGACCCACCACTCGTAGAGCGTCAGGTCTTCGGCGGTGGTTTCGTGATAAGTTTTCAGGTCATTTTCTTGAATGGATTGCAAATGCTTTTGCAAAAAAGCAAGAACTTCCGGATCGTTCATCGTCGCTCCTCCAAAAGTAACCAATTACTGTTCACTCGTCACTCGTCACTCATCACTCATCACGCATCACGGATCACTTACCCAACAACACATCCAGGTAAAGATCCACCATCCTCTCCAACGAAAACGCATCCACGGCGCGCGCCCTCGCCGCAGACCGAAAACGCGGCAGATCCACGAGAATCGCCGCCGCGGCCGCAGCCAGGCCGGGCAGGTCAGGCGGCTCGATCCGCCACGGGTTGCCGCCGTAGGGCACTAGGCGGCCGGCGTCGCCGGTCACAAGTTCTGGCAAAGCGCCGGTGCTGAAGGCCACGACCGGCAGGCCGCAGGCCAGCGCCTCGATGACCGAGTTCGGGCAGGCCGAGTTCACGTCCGCCGAGAAGAGCAGGTGCGCCGAACGGTCAATCTCCGGGATGCGCTCGCCGGGCACCGTCCCAGCCCACAGGATGGGGGCGCGGCTGCGGTTCTGCCAAGCAGACTGGAGGTCCGGGGAGAGGCGGCCGACGATCATCAATTCCATCGGGAACTTATGCTTCTCAGCCAGCAGCTCCGCCAGCCGGACGGCCCATTCCAGTCCCATGTCGTAGCCGCCGCCCAGGCTGCCCTCCACGATCAGCAAACGATATTTTTTGGGTGTAGTAGCAACTTCAGTCGCTGGCGAATACATCTGCAAATCCACGCCGTTGTGGATGACAACGCTCGGCGCGCGCCCCGCGCCGAACCAGTCCTCCCACCAGCCGCGCACAAACTCGGACTGGTAGACGATCCGGCTGGCAATGCGGGCGCGGACGAAGGCCAGCAGCCGGTTGCCGTACTCGGCGCGCAGGTAGTGACGCCAGCCCGTGCGCCGCTGGCGGTGGATCCAGTTGATCCCGTCCAGCCGCTGGAGGATGGGAATGCCGCGCTTTTTGGCTTGCCACAACGCTAACAGTTGACGCGTGCCTCCGGTCAGCAGGACGGCCCCGTAGGGCATGTCGCCGAGATCGTAACAGACCTCCACGCCGCGCCGCGCCAATCCAGCCGCCAGCTTGCGCTGGAAGGAGGTGACGCCGCCCACGTTGGAGGCCTGGGGGATGATACAAATGCAGGGCATGAGGAAATTATACCGTAAGGCGGGGTGCACAGGCGTGCTATAATTCGGACAGGAGTACTCTACTTATAGTATTACTGTCTGACATTTGCATCAAGCGCGCAAATCTTTTGGAACCGCGAAGCGACGAAGACCGCGAAGAATTCTTCGCGGTCTTCGTGCCTTCGCGGTTCTTTATTGAAGTCAATACCGCAGCAGCGCGCCAATCCCCACCTTTTCCAATGACGGATTATCGCGCACGATTTCCACATCCCCGCCGGATTGCATCACCTTGCGGACCGCCATCTCGACCGCGTCCTCGATGCGGGCAAAATCCTTGCCGCAGAAGGGGCAGGCATCCAGTTCCTGCGTGGTCAGGTAGCCACAGCCAGCGCACTGATAACCGGCTGACCGGTAGCCCTCTTGCACGATCAGGGTTTGGACGCGCCCCTCGTGGACCGCGCTCAGCGTCTCGTCCAGGCGGACGACGCCATCCGCGCCTTTGGCCGCGTTGGTGATGGCCGCATCCACCAGCCGCGCCTCGCGGCGATGTTCGGCCTGCTGGCCAATTTCCATCGCACGCGCCAGCACCTCGGTATGGTTCGCCGTCATGCTCATCGGGAAAGCGCCCACCACCAGGCTTTGCCAGGCCTTGGGCAGGTGCGCGCGGAACTGGGCCACGTTGTCGTCCGTGCCGCCGATCAGGATACGGCGCACCCGATTCGTCTCGAAAAAGTGGACGGCAAAATCCACCGCATCCTTGATGTTCCGGTCAACCACTTCCTCCGAATAACGCGTCTGCCCGGCGGTCCCGCCGCGCTGCCCCCGCACGCTCGAAGCCCCGCCGCGCTTGGTGTGGCGGACTTCCTCGCCCAAGACACCCTCCTGTTCGACCAACTCCCCAAGATGGAACAAAAACAGCCGCGCGCCCTGTTTGTCAACCAACGCCACGCCATACCCGCCGAAGGCGTCCAGGAGATCGGCCAGCGGCTTGACGTGGGGATGATCGCCGGCACGCATCCGGCTGCGCAGCGGCACGGCTAGCGGGTAGGCGCGGAAAAAATCACGCGCCGTACAGGAAAAGATCGCTACACTGCGTCCTTTCCACTCGCGCGCGTGTTCGAAGTATTCCAATACTTTGGCCTTATCTTTTGGCAGGTTAACTTCCTCGAGCAAACTGCGCAAGCGCAATTTGAGCGCTTCAGCATTGCCTTCCGCCGGGTCGGTATTCAAGTATACGCTGAGAACCGCCTCCGGGCTGGAAAAATTCAGCAATTCTTGCAGATCACGATCCGTCAACATGTTAACCTCCTGTGAAATTTCCGATCATCCCGATGGATGACCGGTCTGGCCGGGGGAATCAGAGTTTCTGGCTAAGAAAGCGGCGTTCCACCTCCTTGTAATAACGATGCGCTCGTAGTGGCAACTTCCCTGGCCTAGCCCGCCAGGGCAGGCAGTCGCTCTGCAACTGTTCAGCCCAAGTGCCATTCTCTCAGAAGAATCCCTGCTCGGGCAGGCATCCTGTAAGGTTTGTCACCCTGAGCCGTTCTGTGGCGAAGGGTCTCCTCGCCGCACAGGGGATGCTTCGGCCACAGAACGGCCTCAGCATGACAGTCTGAGCAATAACGGCGCTTTACCGAACGGCTGACCCTAAAGGGTGTTTCGCGAAGCCGTCACCACAACCATTGAAACACTCGCTAAGGGCGCTTGCCCAGGGTCAAAGTCAGGTCCACCTGCTGGTCGCCGCGCAAGACTGTCAACACGACCGTATCGCCGGGCGACTTGTTATTGAACAGGTATTTGAGCAGATCATCGAAGTGCAGCACGGTATGGCCGTCAATCGCAACGATCAAGTCTCCGCCGGCCTCCAGGCCCTGGATACTGGTCGCCTGCGTACCGGCGCGCACCCCGGCCTGGTCCGCCGGGCTGCCGGGCGTCACGCTGGTGACGTATGCGCCGGTATATTGCGTCAGCCCCAATTCCTGGAGATATTGTAGCGGCAAATCGTCAATGGAAGTGATGCCCAAATAGGGATAATCATACTTCCCGTCCTGGATCAAATAGGGCACGACCCGCTTGACGATATTGATCGAGATGGCAAAACCGATGCCAGAGTTGGTTGGATCGCCGCTTGCGGTGGTACTGGTGGTGTTTATGGCGCGGTTCACGCCAACCACCTCGCCGTCCAGGTTCAGCAGCGGCCCGCCCGAGTTGCCGGGATTGAGCGCCGCATCCGTCTGGATGAGATCGCCAGCCGAAAAATAGGAACCACTCCCGCCAGGCGCCTGGCGGTTCGATTGGAGAGTGCGGCCCAGGGCAGAGACGATGCCGGTCGTCATCGTGCCGTTCAGCCCGAACGGATTGCCGATGGCTACCACGATCTGCCCGACCTTGAGCTGATCGGAATCGCCCAAAGTGAGCGGATGCAACACCGCCGCCGGGACATCCACCTTGAGCACGGCCAGGTCGGAATCCAGGTCGGTGCCCACCAGCGTCCCGAAAGCCTTATCGCCGGAGGGGAAGTCTATCTCGAACTTGTCCGCCCCTTCCACGACGTGCTGGTTGGTCACGATGTAGCCATCGGCGCTGTAGACCCAGCCGGAGCCGAGGCCGAGCGGCGTGCCATCCGCCTTGGAGGTCTGGATCGTCACCACGCCCGGGCTGACCTGGTCATAGATCGCCACCATTCGATCCTGCTGGCTGACCAGGTCGGTCTGGCCGCCGGGAAGGGGGGCCAGGGTTGCCTGGGGCGCGACGGTTGGCGTAGCGGTCGTCTGGAGGGGAGTGAGGCCGGTAAACTGGCAGGCGATCAGGGTGAGTACAAGCACAGAGAGGAATACCAGTAAAGTTATTTTCCTTTTCATTTTTTCTCCGTTATTTCAGGCGCGTCGAGGACTTGCCAATTTGTCACCCTGAACGTAGCGTTCTTGGCGGAGCGAAGGGTCTCCTGTTCAGAGGGGAGATGCTTCGTCGCAAAAACCGCTCCTCAGCATGACAGGATCAAGCGATTGTTTTTCTCCAATCACTTCATTCGCGCTGCTTCTTCGATCAAGGCCTTTTGTTTGGCGGTGAGCTGGCGCGGCACCTGGACTTTGACGCGCACGAACAGGTCGCCTTTGACCTGCGGATCCTTCAACTGTGTCATGCCGCGTCCGGCCAGGCGGAAGACCTGCTCCGGCTGGGTGCCGGATGGGATGGTCAGGATCACCTTGCCGCTCAAGGTATCCACTTGAACCTCGCCGCCCAGTATGGCGGTAAAGACATTGACGCCAATTTGGGTATGGAGATCGTCGCCCTGCCGCTCGAAATTTGGGTCTGGGGCTACATCCAGCACCAGATAGAGATCGCCTGCTTGACTACCCGGGCCGGCCGGACCGCCGCCAGCGACGCGCACCTTCGTCCCGCTGCGCGCGCCGGCCGGGATCGTTACCTCGATGCGACGCTGATCCATCTTGATCTGACGGGTAGTACCGGCGTAGGCCTCGCGCAGGCTGATGGTCACAGGCTGCTGGTAGGCGGGGGCGGTACGCGCACGCCCACGTCCGCGCGGCGCGGTGCCGATGTCCATCCCGCCGAAAATGGCGCGGAAGAAATCCGAGAAGGCGGTATCGCCGAAGAGGTCATCGAGATTGCCGTATTGCACCGTCCTCCTGCCCGATGCTGGCTGGCCGCCGAACCCCTGCCCTCCGGGGGTAAACCACTGCGACCAGTCGAATCCGCCCGGCGCGCCGCTCTGCTGCCAGCGCGAGTACGAATCGCCAAGCTGGTCGTAACGGGCGCGCTTCTGCGCGTCGCTCAAGACCTGGTAGGCTTCGTTGATTTCCTTGAAGCGTTCTTCGGCGCGTTTATTCCCCGGGTTGCGATCCGGATGGTGCTGCATCGCCAGTTTGCGGTAAGCGCGCTTGATCTCATCCGCGCTGGCGTTACGCTCGATGCCAAGAATCTTATAGTAATCTTTGTAATCCATGCCGCTGCACTTCCGATACTATTCTATGCCGCATTCTATCCCCAAGTCAAGCGCGGGGCGGCGGGTCTAATGGAACTCTAACCTGTTCGACTTGGGAGAGTTGGAAGTATACTATCCGGCATGAACTCTGTCTGCGTTTACTGCGGCTCGGCTGACCACGTCCACCCGGACTATCTGCTTGCGGCGCGCCGCATGGGCGAGACCCTGGCCCGGCGCGGTCTGACGCTGGTCTACGGCGGCGGGCGCACCGGGTTGATGGGCGCGCTGGCGGATGGCATCCTGGAAAGCGGCGGCCAGGTGGTCGGCGTGATCGTGGAGAGCATGAACACGCCCGCCCTGGCGCATCCCGGCGTGACGCGCATGGAAGTCACCCCGCTCATCCACCAGCGCAAGGCGCGCATGTACGAGCTGGCCGACGCTTACGTTGCCCTGCCGGGCGGGTACGGCACGCTGGACGAGCTGTTCGAGACACTGACCTGGGCGCAGATCGGCGTCCATGCCAAACCGGTCGGTTTGCTGAACGTGTCCGGCTATTTCGACCCGCTGCTGGCCATGCTCGACCGCGCCGAAAAGGAGGGCTTCCTCTTCCCCGAACACCGCCAGAGCCTGTTATGCGCCTCGGAGCCCGGCGCGCTGCTGGACGCTATGAACGATCACCAGCCACCCGTGGAAGCGATCAAACGCTGGATGCGGCAGGGATAGTCCATTAGCCCGCGCACAAAAACGCTATCGCAAAATGAGCGAAATTGATGTAAGATTAGGGTACTGGACGCCAACATTCAGAAATGCGAAACAAATCGCGTGAAATTCGAAATCGTTGACGATATTCAATTCATTGAAGTAATTGCGGTTGGCTCACACATCCGCGACTTGGCATACTTGCAGAAAATCTATGGCCATGGCCGTTGGAGAAAGTTGAAGGGCAGTACCTTCGTGAAACTGCCCAATGGCAACATTCGTCATGTCGAACTTCACTGGTACGAAGCACATGGCATCGGAAGGAAAGACATCAAAATCAAGCGGTATCTGGATTAAGCCTATGACAACTGGAAAGCAATTTGTACTTTGTGTTGACAATACGGATTACGAAGCATCGCTCATCACAAGAAAAGTGTATGAAGTTATCCCTGACGAACAAGCAGAGAAAGATGACTTAATCCGTATTATTGACGAAAGCGGCGAGGATTATCTTTATCACACCAGCCAATTCGTTTTCATTGAGCTACCGATAGAGATCGAGCAAGTATTGGTAGCCGCATAGCGAAGAGGGCCGCCAATATTGGCTGCCGAAACGCCCAAATTGGTTAGGAGGTTATCCCCTACGGGGACACGTACAGACCGCCCATAAACCGTTATCCGATTCGCTTATACGCGTGTTCGGCTGCCAATAGCGCAATGAGACGACGGCATTTGAAGAAAGTTGAGGAAAGTAAACATATGAGTTCTCAACGGAAAATTCTGGACACATTTCAAATTATCGGTTTTATATTCTCGACATCGGTTTCGATAGTGTTGATTTTTGCTGGGCAGGATACAGTGCAAAGCGTGATTCTGGGCCTTATCCTAGCAACACTAACACAATTATTTGACTTGCAATTACGTCAGAGTAGCTCAGAAGACAAAATACTACGAGCGAATAAGTTAAGTAGGGCTTTGTATCAAGACAACTGGCTCTTAAAATTTATTGAGGAAATAGTAGATAATTATCTGGCAGTGAAATCTGGGTGGTATGCACTATTTAAACGCAGAGCTGATGATGTTGTTGTAGAGTGTCATAACACATTACACTCACTCGCTGAAGGGTATATGAACGTTGGTAAAGGAAGTGGTTTCGCGTTTGGGGCTCACGAGATTAGGAATGTTGAAAAATGCTTGAAATCATCCTCGGTAGCAAACATGGCGTATTGGAGAACTCCCATAGCTGTAAAGCATTTTCAAGAAACCTCCCAAGCAATCAAGCGCGGCGTGACGATCACTCGCATTTTTATTTTGGATTCCGTTGAAGTAAATGAGTACATGGATATTCTCGAACAATGGCAAAAAATAGGGGCTGACGTCTACATTGCTGCTGCAAATGAATTACCCGTTGAGTTGAACGAAGATTATTTAATAGCGGACGATTGTGTATATGCCCGTCTAGAATTAACAGGCGATGGACGCGTACGTGGCCAAAGAATATCAATAGACAAGACTGAAATCGAACATATGATAGAGAAATTTAATATTCTCCGAAGACATTCAAGGAAGTTGGACGACATAAGAGAAACCTTGAAAGTGTGATGGCAGCCCAACAACGCCGGCTCCAACACCGGCTCCAGCGGACAGCGGCTCCTTGCTGCTTGCGCACAGGCGCGATTTGCCAGAAGTGGCGCGATAATCAAAGTGGAGTCTCGCGGTTCCTCCGCTGCCGTTGAGCTATACCGTTAGCTGGCTTCGTTTTTAGAAAATAATTCAGAAATTGTAGGAGGATAAAATGACAAGTGAATTTGAAGAAACAAAGAAGCGCCTCTCAGAATTAGCCGCCGTTATCAATGAGTTCAAGTCAGAGGCCGTGCAACTCAGAGTACTTGAATGGGTCTTTGGAGAATGGGATACTTCTTCTGGCGCAAAAGACTCTTACAAGCATCCTGTTGCAAAGAAGGCACCTGCAAGGCGGAAGACAGTATCTCCCAGCGGAGCACCAGATGATCAAAGTGATAAAGCATCGCGTCCACGTTCGTCTGGAGGACGACCTGGACCGGGAAAAATGATTGACCGACTAATCAGCGAGGGATTTTTCAAGAATCGCCAGACAATCAGCAAAATAACTGAGTATTGTAAGGAAAAATTTGCATACATTTACGATGTCACAGATTTTTCGCCAACTTTAGGAAGGGCAATTCGAGCAGGGAAATTATCTCGCGAGAAGAACCAGGACAACCAGTATGAGTACTTCGAGCCCTAGTTCGCCACTTGAAATTGCCTTTGCCAAAATTCAACCTAAGTTTCGCTCACGTATTGTCAAATCCTACCTCGAACTTAAGAGGAGGCATACAGAAGCGTCGCTTGACCTATCTTATGATTCGGCAGGACTAAGTGCGGGCAAATTTTGCGAGGCAGTGCTTCGCTTCACTCAAAATGAATTGACAGGTACACACATACCATTCGGAACACACATTCCGAATTTTGCAGATGAATGCCAGAACCTGATTAAATTACCCAAAGCAACCGGAACTGAATCTTTGAGAGTAATAATCCCAAGGGCATTGGTGTTTATCTACACCCTTCGTGGTAAACGAGGAATAGGTCATGTGGGCGGCGATGTCGAGGCAAATGAAATAGATTCGGCGACTCTGGTACGAGTCTGCGATTGGATAATCTGCGAGTTGATTCGCATTTATCATCAACTGTCGCTCGAAGACGCGCAAGATATCGTTGATGTCATCTCTACACGTAATCTACCTGATGTCTGGGAAATCGCCGGGAAAAAGCGGGTTCTTAAAGCAGGGCTCAACTATAAAGATGTTACACTATTATTAGCCTACTCAGAGTTAGGGAAGGGCGTTTTTTCAGAAGACTTGTTTACTTGGACAGAACATTCAGATTTTTCGCACTATAAGCGTGATGTTCTATCACAATTACACAACAATAGACTTATTGAGTACGACAGCGAAGATGAAATTATCTATTTGTCGCCTCTAGGAATCAGAGAGGTCGAAACACGTATCTTATCAACATCGTAGGGATGTACCACGGAGAAACGCCAGCGAACACCGGCTCCAGCGGACAGCGGCTCCTTGCCGCTCGCGCGCAGGCGCGATTTGCTAGAAATGGCGCTAAAATGTGAAGTGTCTCGCCAGTTCCGCCGCTGCCCGCTGCCGCTGCCCCCTTCGGGGGTGCTTCGCGAAGCCAAACCATTCGGTATCCCTGGAGCTTGTTATGCCTGAGATGATCGAAGTCGTGATTGACAGCGTGCGCGTCAGCCTGATGTCGCCCCAGCGCATCGTCATCCTGCGCCAGAAAGACATCGAGCGCTACCTGCCCGTCTGGGTCGGGCCGTACGAGGCCGAAGCCATCACCGTCGCTTTGCAGGAGGTTGAGATGGCGCGCCCATTGACCCACGACCTGCTCAAGAACGTCTTCACCACCTTCGACGCCCTGCTGCTGCGCGTCGAGATCGTCTCGCTGCGCGATGACATCTTCTACGGCAACATCGTCGCCGAAGTGGACGGCAAGGTTGTCAACATAGATGCGCGCCCCTCGGACGCCATCGCCCTGGCCGTGCGGGCGCACGTCCCGATCCTGGTCGGCGGCGCGGTCATGGAGACCGCCAGCATTTTCCCGGAGCGTGACATGCAGGAAGAGCCTCCGCCTTCCGCCCGACCGGTGAAAAGCGCAGGCGCGGACGAGGGCCGCCTGTCGGTCTTCGAGGATTTCTTGACGAAACTAGATAAAGATAAGGGTGATAAAGGGATACAAAAAAATTGACCGTTGAACATCACCCTTGCGAAGGTTTTGCCGTATCCTGGCATCGCTTTTGGACAAAAATCCTGGCTGTGTTTGCAATTTTGCCAGAAATACAACCTTCGCAAGGGTTGGTTGAGCAGTAACTATACTGAAAGCGGGGACAAATTGCGCTTTTTCTCAACGGGTTTCGGCGGACTAAAGTCCTGCCTCAGTTCATGAAAGTCGGTTAAAACCGACTCGTTGCGCCAGTCCGAAAGGACTTTCAGGTACTGAGCAGGCGGCTTTAGCCCCGCGAACCAGGCGGCAGAAAACCGCAATTTGTGCCCGCTCAAAGTATAATCCTTGTGACCTTTGTGTTTGGAAATTATCTCCAATGAGCGACCTGCCGCCTCCCGAAGAACCCGCC
>Ga0163200_1001086_pt1 | contig 10362 bp, 9 predicted proteins | sample PL_2010_200m_FD_113535 | JGI IMG/M metagenome (GOLD analysis project Ga0163200, IMG submission 113535) | Freshwater microbial communities from Powell Lake, British Columbia, Canada to study Microbial Dark Matter (Phase II) - PL_2010_200m | ecosystem: Environmental > Aquatic > Freshwater > Lake ... | reverse complement strand
GGGTATAACACTTACGAGACCGGGTAATATTGTGTTTGAATGGTGGGATCGCCCGGATTTGAACCGGGGATCACGCGGTCCCGAACCGCGTATCATAGCCAAGCTAGACTACGATCCCGATGCGTAATAGGCGGGGTGCTGCTGGGCTTAAAAATGATGCGGGGAGAGCTACACCTCGGTGACGGCGTCTCTCACCGTAATGTTCAGGACGGTCTCCGCGATGTCCGCGCCGTACTCCGAGGTCCTCATGATGCTTTCTACGATGAGCCTGAGCTGCGGCACGTCCTCAACCGGGGCGAGCTTCACAATCTTGTGGATGACCTCATCCTCCATCCCCCGCGTCTCCTCCGCAGCCTCCATTACCTTGTCCGCCTCGGAGTACTCCTCGTCGAAGAGTGCCTCCATCGAGGCCTCGAAGACCTTTATGGCTGACGCGCTTATCCTGTTGAGCTCCGTGAGGATCTCGTCGTGTATGGGGACGAGGTGCAGGGCGAGCCTGTTCTCGGCAATGTTAGTAGCGTGGTCCGCCATGCGCTCAACCGATTTGGTGATGAGGCGGTAGGCTAGGCACTGACGAGGCGTGGCGATGCCGCTCTCCTTGAGCACGTGGGCATCCCTCACAGCGACGTTCAGCAGCCTGATAACGTAGAAGCTGAAGCGGTCCACCTCGTCGTCCATGTTGACGATCTCCTTAGCGATGCGGGGATTGTCGGCGCTTAGGGTCTGGACGGCGTCCCTGTGCATCGAGGCGGCGATTAAAGACATTCGCCGGAGGGCGTCCTTGACGGAGAGCTCCGCGTAGCTTAGGAGTATCTGCAAGGCGAGCTCGTTGGGCAAGTCGCTAAGTATCTCGGTCCCCACCAGCTTCTTGCGGACGAAGTCCTTTATGGCGAAGCGGGTCTCTAGGTCGATCCTCTTCTCCGTGGAGCGTACCTGTATGATGTTATAGCCGTTGATGTAGGAGGAGACGAGGCGGCGGACGACGCTATCCGGCTTCTCCCCCTGGTGGATGGTGATTATGACTTTTTTCACGCGTTCAGGTGACTCTATGCCCTTCGGTTGGATGCATAGGGACATGTCGTCCCTCTGGACGATGCTTACGACGCTGCTCCGTTTGAGCCCCATCTGGGCGATCCAGGTCTTTGGGAGGGAGATGATGTAAGTTGACCCACCGGTGACCTGTATCTTCCTTAGTTCCTCCGAGGACTTCTCCCGCGACATACCATGAGCCTCCATAGTACCCTATAGGTCGAATATATTGAAGCTGCTCTTTACGTTTATCCCCGTAGTATCTATAGATTCTATAGGAATTTCGCTATACGGTATGTTAGTCTAAAGACAATATAATTTTCCGACTTAACCACAATATTAGCCCTTTTTAAACACAGGGCAACATGTGGAATTGAATACACTTGAAATTCAACTTGGAGAAGCTGAGGAAGCGCATGGAGTCCGTGCATGACTACATCTCCGCTCCGAGCAAGGCGAAGGAGGCCTTCGATAAGAGGCGCGTCGAGTACAAGCTCGACCCAGCCGCGGTCAAGGAGCTGAAGAAGAGGGCGAAAAAATACACGGTCATCGTCTTCAGCGCCGAGTGGTGCCCGGACTGCATAAGAAACGTCCCCGTCCTCGACCTCCTCGCAGGGGCGACCGGGTTGGAGGTCAGGGTATTTGGTCATATGATGAGGGACGCGAAGAGCAACAATAGGAGGTGGGCCGTCCCGCCGAGCCCGCCAGAGGTCGACGAGTTCAACGTCGTCAAGATCCCCCTAATGGTCGCGCTCAGGAAGGATGGGGAGAAGGTCGGCGAGATAGTCGAGAACCCGCCGCAGGGCAAGACCCTGGAGCAGGCCCTCCTCGACACCGTGAAGGCGTAGCCCCCTTTTTATAACCCGGCTGAACATACACCCAGCCGAGGGACCATGAGGGAGGGCACCATTTTCCGGAACTTCACCGCGCGGGACAGCAGGAAGGTCACGCTCCGCGCCCCGAAGTGGGGCGACATCGACGACTACCTGCATTTCATCAACAGCCTAGTCGAGGAGAAGGCGATGATTATGATGAATGAGAAGCAGACCAGGGACTCGGAGATCGGGTGGATTGGCCAACTCCTCGGCAGCGTCGAGAAGGATAAGATGGTGGCGGTGGTCGCCGAGGTCGACGGCAGACTAGTTGGAAGCTGCGAGATAACCCCCAGGAGAGGCTGCCTAGCCCACCTTGGGTCCCTTGGGATAAGTCTCCTCGACGGCTACAGGGAGATCGGCATAGGGCAGGAGATGATGCTCGAAGTCGAGCGGCAGGCTAAGCGCCTCGGCGTCGAGGTTGTCGAGCTAGAGGTCTTCGAGGCGAACAAACGCGCCATCCACGTCTACGAGAGGGTCGGCTACAAGGTCACCGGAAGGGTCCCCGACGCCATCAAGTGGGACGGCGCCTACATGGACAGCCTAATCATGGTGAAGAGGATAGCCTAATCAACAACCTTTTTATCCGGTCTAAACGATAAAGGGCTGGGACAAGGGATGGTCGTGTATCAGCCGGACTGGGTTTCAGCCTAGCGGAGACCACGCCTAGTATCCTAGCCCCTAGAAACCTTCTAAACCGAGCAGGCGATAGGGATAGTCCATATGCCGCGCTCGGCGGGAGGCACCAGACTTGAGTACGGAGAACAAGAACGGCAACATGGTTGTGACCCCCTGGGAGGTCAAAGGCGACATAGACTACGGCAAGCTCATAGAGCGCTTCGGCACCCAGCCACTCACGGAAGAGCTAAAGGAGCGGATCGCCAAACAGGCGGGCTTCATGCACATGCAGCTCCGCCGCGACGTATACTTCAGCCACAGGGACCTAGACTGGTGGCTGAACCAGTACGACGCGGGCCGCCCCGTCGGCCTCTACACGGGCCGCGGCCCAAGCGGACACGTCCACCTTGGCCACCTGCTGCCGTGGTTCTTCTGCGCCTACCTACAGAAGGCATACGGCGCCCACCTCTACTTCCAGATGACCGACGACGAGAAGTTCCTCCACAGGGAGGACCTGACGCTCGACGAGACCATCGGCTACACCTACGAGAACGCCCTGGACGTCATCGCCTGCGGCGTAAAACCGGAGCTCACACACATCTTCAGCGACACCGACCACATACAGCACATCTACAAGCTGGGGTTGCAGGTCTCGAAGAGGATCACGATGAGCACGGTGAAGGCGGTCTTTGGCTTCACCGACTCGGACAACATCGGCCTCACGTGGTACCCAGCCTTGCAGGCGATGACCTGCTTCCTCCAGAGCTACAGGGAGGGCAGGAACGTGGCGTGCCTGATACCCGCCGCCATCGACCAGGACCCCTACTGGCGCATGACCCGCGACATCGCCGAGAAGATGGGCTACACCAAGCCGACACAGATACACAACAAGTTCCTCCCACCCCTCACGCAGGGGGGGAAGATGAGCGCGAGCCAGCCCGAGTCAGCCATCTTCACAACGGATAAGCCGGAGAAGGCGGCGAAGAAGGTCATGGCGGCCTTCACGGGGGGGAGAGAGACCGTGAAGCTGCAGAAGGAGCTGGGAGGACGCCCCGAGGTCTGCAACATCTACGCCTACTACTACTACCTCTTCGAGGAGGAAGACGCCAATCTCACCGAGCTCGAACAGCAATGCCGATGCGGGGCACTCGTCTGCGGCGACTGCAAGGCTCGCCTCGCCAAGATGGTGAAGACGTTCCTCGTCGACTTCCAGGAGAAGAGGGAGAAGGCGAGGGACCAACTCGCCGACTACCTCATCAAGTAGCACCTTTTTTTGAAAAAGGATAAAACCACCTGCTCCGAATATTACACCATGAATTCTAACCTGCAGAAGACGTATGATGGGCTTCTCGTGAAGGCTAAGGAGATCGCGGTCCTCCAGTCCACGGAGGCGATCGTTACGTGGGACATGGAGACGAAGATGCCGCCGAAGGCGCTCAACCTCCGCAGCCAGCAGATAGCCCTCCTAGAGGTCATCGGCCACAAAATGCTCACGGACCCAGCCCTCGGCAAGACAATCGAGGGCATAGAGAAGGACCCCGGCTACTACGAGCTCGACCGGGCCCAGAAGAGGAACGTCTACCTCGCCAAGAAGGCGTACGATGAGTCGACGAAGCTGCCAGAGGAGTTGGTCTTCGAGACGGCGAAGCAGCAGACAATAGCCGTCGGCGTCTGGAAGAAGGCGAAGGCGGCGAAGGACTATAAGATGTTCAAGCCGGAGCTGAAGAAGATGATAGAGCTCCGGATGAAGGCGGCGGACATACTCATGGGGGTAAAGGGCACGAAGACGCCCTACGACGCCCTCCTAGACGCCTTCGAGTCCAAGATGACGGCGGACAATATCACGAAGGTCTTCGACGGCATGCGCGTCGGCCTCATCGACGTAATGAAGAAGGTGGAGAAAGCGGACAAACCTGACACGTCGATACTCAGCAGCCCCGTCCCGGTCGAGACACAGAAGAAGATCAGCGACGCCGCGATGGAGTTCATCGGCTACGACACGAAGAGCCCCAACGCGGGCGGGCGCCTCGACGAGACCGAGCACCCCTTCACCACCGGCTACTACGACGACGTCCGCATCACAACCCACTACCATGAGGATAGGTGGCCATCGAGCCTCTACAGCGTCCTGCATGAGGGTGGACACGCGATGTACGAGCAGGGACTGCCCCAGGAGTGGATGTACCAGCCCATCGGCAGCTCAGCGAGCTTCGGCATACACGAGAGCCAGAGCCGCTTCGTCGAGAACATGGTGGGCCACAGCCCCGAGTTCCTCTCGTACATGCTGCCCAAGCTCAAGAAGATCGTTGGTAAGCCACTTAGGGGAGTTAAGCTCGCGGACTTCGTCGCCGCCGTAAACGTCGTCGAGCCGAGCAAGATCAGGATCGAGGCGGACGAGGTCACATACGGCCTACACATCATAATCCGCTTCGAGATGGAACGCGACATCTTCGCCGGCAAGCTCAAGGTCGACGAGTTGCCACACGCCTGGAACGAGAAGTATGACAAGTACCTCGGCGTCGAGATCGAGAACGACTCCGAGGGCGTGATGCAGGACACCCACTGGGCGGGCGGCCTCTACGGCTACTTCCCCAGCTACGCCCTCGGCAACATCTACGGCGGCATGTTCCTCAAGAAGCTCAAGAGGGACGCGCCGACTTGGAAGAGAGAGTTGAAGAAGGGCAACTTCCAACCCGTGAAGGGGTGGCTCGTGGAGAACATCCACTCGAAGGGAAACCTCTACGACCCAGCCGACCTCGTCAAGGAAGTCACCGGCGAAAACCTCACGGTGAAGCCCTTCATCAACTACCTCGAGAAGAAATACGCCAAGGTCTACGGCTTCTAACCCATGTTTTATTGACGCCGTGCGCTTCACGGCGCCTTAACTCACAAAAAAGATAAAACGCCTATTCCCCATACGCAGACCATGTCAACTAACCTCCAGAAGGCGTATGGGGAACTCCTCGCAAGGTGCAAGGATGTCTATGTTCTCCAGTCCGCGATGGGCGTCGTGTATTGGGATATGCAGACGAAGATGCCGCCGGCCGGCGTTGCGTTGAGGGGTCAGCAGACCTCGCTCCTGCAGGTAATGCAGTACAAGATGGTCACCGACCCAGCCTACGGTAAGCTCATCGACTCTATCATGGCGGACCCGGGCTACGTGAAGATGAGCGTCCCCGAGAAGAGGAACATTAAACTCGCCAAGAAGGTCTACGACGAGAACGCGAAGATGCCGGAGAGCCTCATCGCCGAACTCGCCAAGCAGAGGACGACGGCGATAAGCGTCTGGAAGAAGGCAAAGGCGGCCAAGGATTACTCTATCTTCAAGCCGGAGCTAGAGAAGTCGATCGAGCTGCGCATGAAGTTCGCCGATGTTCTGATGAAGGTCAAGGGCACGAAGACGCCCTACGACTCACTGCTTGACAGCTATGAGCCCGGCATGTACACGAAGGAGACGACGGCGCTCTTCGATGATCTCAAAGCTGGCCTCGTCACCCTCCTCGGCAAGGTGAAGAAGTCGGGCTTCACCCCCGACTCCTCGATCCTTACCGCCTCAGTGCCCGTTGAGGCTCAGTGGAAGATAGCGGAAATGGCGCTTGACTTCATAGGAGTCGACACAAAGAGCCCCAACGCGTGGGCGCGCCTCGACACGACGGAGCACCCGTTCACATCGGGCTTCTACGACGACGTCCGAGTCACTACCCGGTTCACGGAGAACTGGTGGCCTCGAAGTCTCTTCACCGTCCTACACGAGGGGGGCCACGCCGTCTACGACAATCACTACCCGCGGGAGTACATGTTCCAGCCTATCAGCGAAAGGTGCAGCCACGGCATACATGAGAGCCAGAGCAAGTTCCTCGAGAACATGGTTGGCAGGAGCCCCGAGTTCCTCGCATACGTCCTCCCCCACCTGAAGAAGATGGCGAAGCCCTTCCGCGGCATGAAGACTAGGGACTTCGTCGCCGCTGTCAACCGCGTCCAGCCCACGACGCTCAGGGGGCAGGCCGACGAGATCACCTATAGCCTACACATCATCATACGCTTCGAGATGGAGAGGGACATCTTCGCCGGTAAGATAACCGTCGACGACCTCCCAGCCGTCTGGAACAGGAAGTACAAGGAGTACCTCGGCGTGGAGATCGAGAACGACTCCGAGGGCGTTCTGCAGGACACTCACTGGGCGGGCAACAGCTTCGGCTACTTCCCAAGCTACGCCATCGGCAACGTCTACGATGGCATGTTCCTCAAGAAGATGAGCCGCGACGTCCCCGGGTACAGGAAGACACTGAGGCAGGGAGACTGCAAACCAGTAATCGCTTGGCTCTCAAAGAACGTCCAGAGCAAGGGCAACCTCCTCGACCCACCGGACCTCATAAAGGAGGTCTGCGGCACCAAGATGACGGTCAAGCCCTTCCTGAGCTACCTGGAGAAGAAGTTCGGGAAGATATACGACTTCTAGCCGCTCTTCCACTTCTTACCGGCTTCGGTCTCACGACGCCTGATCTCGGCGAGATCCGATGTGCCGTACTTCGCCTCAAGCTCTGAATGGCTCAGGGTCTCTAATTCGAGCCTTCTCCACGCCGTGTGGCCGACTATCTCGTTGAACGCGGCCCAGCTGACGCCCATCTCAGCGATCCTATTGAGGTCGCGGCTCGTCTTGAGTTCTCTCAGTGCCTCCTGCATCGCCTTCGCGGCGGGGTAGAGGCAGATCATGGGGACGCTCAGGTACCTTACGCCACGCACCTCTAAGTCATCTACCTTGAAGGGCGGGGTCTTACCGCCGGGGATTAGGTTGAATGCGAGGGGCGCGGGCACCCGCTTCACCAGCTCCTCAACCTCTTCGAGGCTCTGCGGGGCCTCGACGTAGACGTAGTCGGCGCCCGCCTCGGCGTAGGAGGTGGCCCTCTCAACGGTCTCCCCGAAGCTCAAGATGGATCTGGCGTCAGTACGTGCACCGATCACCATGTCGGCGTCCTCCTCGTCACGCGCCTTCACGGCGGCCCTGATCTTCCCAAGCATCTCATCGCTTGAGACGACGCTCTTCCCAGCCATGTGACCGCAACGCTTAGGCCACTCCTGATCCTCGACCCTGACACCCGCCGCACCCACACGGGCGAAGTTCTGAATCGTCCAGTACACATTCATCGCGTTGCCGTAGCCGGTGTCCACGTCGACGTCGACGGGCAGCTTCACGGCGTTGATTATAGTTCTGCTCCTCTCCAGCATCTCGGCATAGCCGACGAGTCCGATGTCGGGCTGCCCCACCAGGGAGGCGGAGATGCCGTAGCCCGTGGTGCCGACCACCCTGAACCCCGCCTGCTCGATGAGGACGGCTGAAAGCGCGTCGTAGGCGCACGGCCGCAGGAACAGCTTGTCCCCCTCGAGGAGCTCCCTGAAAGCCCTAGCCCTTGACTTCATGGCTTCAAACCTGTTTCGACTCAGATATAAGCAGCCTCTCCCGTGTCTAGGCTTGTGAGCGTCCCCGAGGAACTCCGCTCCCGCTACGTGAGACAGCGCTACAGACTCGTTGGTGCGCACAGCGCCGTGAAGACGTGCACTTGGGTCGGGAAAGCGCTGAGGACGCAGGGGAAGGAGCACTGCTACAAGCAACGGTTCTACGGCATCCCGACACACCGCTGCCTGCAGATGACTCCCAGCCTCGGACACTGCACACAGAGCTGCGTCTTCTGCTGGCGCGCGACGCCGGAGACCCTCGGCGTAGGCTGGGAGCAGACACAGCCAATCAAGGGCGGGGACGACCCCGACGCGATAGTCGAGGGCGCTATCACAGCCCACCGGAAACTCATCTACGGCTGGGGAGGCAACCCAAACGTCACCGAGCAATACCTGAAGGAGGCACTCGACCCCGTACACGCCGCCATAAGCCTCGAGGGCGAGCCAACCCTCTACGACCGCCTCGGAGACCTCGTCCAGAGCTTCAAGCACCACGGGTTCCGAAGCGTCTTCATAGTCACGAACGGGACGAGGCCCGAGGCACTCAGCGACCTCGACGCGGAGCCGAGCCAGCTCTACGTGAGCCTCTGCGCCCCCGACGAGGAGACGTACAACAACACGTGCCGCCCCATGGTCCCCGGCGCATGGGAGAGGGTGATGGAGACCCTCGACCTGCTCCACAGCTTCCGATGCCCCACCGTCATCCGCCAAACCCTCGTCCCAAAGCTAAACATGAACAACATAGCAGGCTACGCTAAAATCGCGAACAGGGCCGAACCCACATACATAGAGCCAAAGGGCGCCATGAGCGTCGGCTTCGCCCGCCAGCGCTTCGCCTACGAGGAGATGGCGAACCACGAAGACATCAAGAAGTTCGCCGCCACACTCTCGAAGGAAACCGGCTACGCCACGATCGACGAGCAGTACGAGAGCAACATAGTCCTCCTAAGCCGCCTCCAGAAGCCCATAAACCTCTACCCCTAGCCCCACCGCGTTGTTACACTCAATAACACCCCACTTAAATAGACGCAAACACCCCAAACCACACCTAAAAATAACACGCCCCAGCAAACACCGACACGCCCCCGCGACAAACCAACACACCCGCGAAAAAACCCGCACGATGATGTTGTTAGCGATCAACACGAAAACCACCCACACATCCGCCTAAAGGTTTTAAACCGCCGCCACCCGTAGGGAGCCTAATGATAGTAAAGATAGGCGTCAAGACCCTCACCAACCAGCTCGTCGCCTACCACGAGTTGAAGCCGGGCGAGAGCGAGGCAGAGGCTTTCGCGAAGCTGAACGCCGAGGCCCACGAGAAGGGCGCGAAGGTCAGCGACCCGACGATGATAATCTACTACGACCCCAAGGACGCCCACGGTTGCCGCAGCGAGGTCCTCGTCCCAGTCAACAAGGACGCACCCGGCTTAAAGACGAAGAAGTTACCGGAGATAAGGGCGGGCTTCGTGGTATACTCCGGCGCCAGCCACCCCACCGAGTACTACTACGAGGAGCTCCGAAAGCACCTCGAGCAGCGCGGGTTGAAGCCGGCCACGCAACACTTCTGCAGCATGGAGGCCGTCTACCAGCCAGACACCTTCGGTTTGAGCACGGGGAGCTTCATCGACGAGGACGCCCAGGAGATCTGGACGACTGAGATACTCATCCCCATCGAGGGCTAAACATTTTAACGAGCCCCAGTACTCTCTCCACCGGGCGACTGTAGTCTAGTGGTTAGGATTCTGGCCTTCCAAGCCAGTAACCCGGGTTCAAATCCCGGCGGTCGCACCAAAGTATGTCCCTGTGGCAAACACACACGCCGTTAATGCCATTTAGCTTCAACCATCATTACGGACAAGGCGGAGGGGGCTAAGATGAGTGAAACTAAACAAAGAGAAGCCATCAAGGGGATGCGGAGGGAGCCCTCGATCCCCGAGATACTGAAACACAGGAGACGAGACGCTGAGTTCCTGGGCTTCCTGACAATGCCAGGGTAGAAAGGCGAGATACCGTACTACCGCTTCAAGTGCCCCATACACGGTTACGTCGAGAACTACCCACAGGGATACGATGAGGCCCTCCTCTGCCCACACTGCGACTAAAGAATTGGCTTATCTAGTCGCCCAGCACCGCATCTCCCGGGGCACATTGATAAGGGCGATAACCTTCGACCTCTGGAACACGCTTCTCGTTGAGAAGAGTTACACCGAGCGCAGGCTCTCAATCCTCAGCGAGGCATTGAAGGCTGAGGGCCAGAACATCCCCACGGATGCCCTCGAGAGCGCATACTCGACGGCCCAGAGAAGACACAACGAGCTCTGGAGCAAGGAGCACCGCCACTACCCACTCGCTGAGAGGTTGGATAACATCCTCAAGGACGCCGGTG
>Ga0163200_1001085_pt1 | contig 10363 bp, 7 predicted proteins | sample PL_2010_200m_FD_113535 | JGI IMG/M metagenome (GOLD analysis project Ga0163200, IMG submission 113535) | Freshwater microbial communities from Powell Lake, British Columbia, Canada to study Microbial Dark Matter (Phase II) - PL_2010_200m | ecosystem: Environmental > Aquatic > Freshwater > Lake ... | reverse complement strand
TTTCTGCCCTCACCCCCTCCCCCCTCTCCCGCTTTTGGGAGCCCCGCGGGGGTGCTTCGCGAAGGGGCCGGGGGCGCCGCCCTGAGCCTGTCGAAGGGTGAGGGCAGATACTCCCTCCACGACCTGCTGCGCGACTTCGCCCTGGCGCGCTCGAACGGGGAGGAAAAAGAAACCGCCAGCCAGCAGCACGCGGAACATTACATGACGGTTCTTTCTGCCGCTAATGATCTTTACCTGAAGGGCGGCGCGAATATCCTGCTGGGTCTTTCCCTCTTCGACGCTGAATCGGTGCACATTTACGCCGCGCAGAAATGGGCCGCTGAAAATGCTGCCCGAGGCGGGCGGATGGCTGAATTGGCAATGCTCTATCCCAACGTCGGGGCTTATTGTCTCGAATTGCGACTGACGCCGAAGCAGCGCATCGAATGGCTTTTCCCCGCCGTCAAAACTGCCCACGCCCTTAAGCGAAAAAATACGGAGGGCATCCATCTTGGCAACCTGGGGAATGCCTACGCCGATCTGGGTGACGCCCGCCGGGCGATCGAGTTCTACGAACAGGCATTGAGCATTGCGCGTGAGATTGGAGACAAACGCAACGAAGGTGCCTGGCTCGGCAACCTGGGGAATGCCTACGCCGACTTGGGCGACGCCCGCCGGGCGATTGAGTTCTACGAACAGCAACTGGTTATCATGCGCGATATTGGTGACCGGCGCGGCGAAGGCGCGGACCTCGGCAACCTGGGGCTGGCCTACGATGACCTGGGCGACGCCCGTCGGGCGATCGACTTCCACGAACAAGCACTTACCGTTATGCAGGAAATTGGCGACCGGTACGGCGAAGGCAAAACTTTGAACAACCTGGGGAGCGCCTACTTCGCTCTGGGCGACGCCCGCCGGGCGATCGAGTTTTACGAACAGGCATTGAGCATTGACCGTGAAATTGGGGACCGGCGCGGCGAAGGTGCGGACCTCGGCAACCTGGGGAGTGCCTACGCTGCCCTGAGTGACGCCCGCCGGGCGATCGAGTTCTACGAACAGGACTTGGTCATTGCGCGCGAAATTGGCGACCGGCGCGGCGAAGGCGCGACCCTTGGCAACCTGGGGCTGGCCTACGCCGACCTGGGCGACGCCCGCCGGGCGATCGAGTTCCACGAACAAGCATTGAGCATTGACCGCGAAATTGGCGACCGGCGCGGCGAAGGTGCAGACATTGGCAATCTGGGGAATGCCTACGCCGATTTGGGCGACACCCGCCGGGCGATCGAGTTCCACGAACAAGCATTGAGCATTGACCGCGAAATTGGTGACCGGCGCGGCGAAGGCAACGCCCTCTACAACATGGGCAATGTGCTCCATGGATTGGGAGAAAAAGAAAGGGGACTTGCGTTGATGAAACAGGCCCTGGCGATCTTCGAGGCCATCGAATCGCCTCGTGCCGGGCGGGCGCGGGACAAACTCAAGGAATGGGGGGCGTAGATGCCAGGCTCAGACCTCCGAGTTCTCAAAGAACTCGGAGGTCTTTTTCTGCGATATAATAGTTTCATCCTTCAACTATTCCCCCTGTCACCCATCAGACCCTAAAGGTCTTCGCGAAGCACCCCCGAAGGGGGCCGAGACCTTTAGGGTCTCTGTCCGGGAGGCCGCCATGACCAAACAGGAACAGCTCGATACCGCCATCGAAAAATTCTGGGAAACCATCCCGCCCGCCTGGCATGCCACGCGCGCTACCATACGCAAGGTGGCCGCCGAGAAATTCCACCTGACCGTCGAGCAATTCCAGGTGCTGCGACGCATCCGCAAGGGGATCGCCTCGGTCAGCGCCATTGCCGACGATAGCCGCACCAGCCGTTCCTCGGTCAGCAAGGCGGTGGATGCCCTGGTCAACAAAGGACTGGTCGCGCGCAGCACCGACGCGCATGACCGCCGCCACATCCACCTGTCCTTGAGCGGGGAGGGGGAGCGCGTGCTCAGCGCCATCTACGCCGAGACTGAAGCCTGGCTGGCGGCGCGCTTCTCCTGTCTCGCCCCCGAAGAACTCAGCCTGGCTTTGCAGGCTATGGAAACCCTCCAGAAGGCCTTCGCCGAAAACTGAATACTGATCACTGAAGACTGAACACTGATAACTGATGACTTATCTCTTCAAACTCCGCTCCTACCTCAAACCCTACCTCTGGCCGACCCTGTTCAACCTGGCCATCCTGCTATCCATCACCGGCCTCTCGCTGGTCGTGCCGCGCATCCTCCAGGGCGTGATTGACCAGGGCTTGAAGGCCGGAGCAACGGCTTTCCTGATCCGCTCGGCGCTGATCTTGCTCGGCATCGGTATAGTTACAGCCGCCCTGAACCTGGTGCAGAACTACCTGACCAGTTGGATTGCGGCCCACGTCGGCTATGATCTGCGCAACGCCATGTACGACCATATCCAATACCTGCCTTTTGGCTATCACGACCATGCCCAAACCGGCCAGTTGATCTCCCGCTGCATCGAGGATGTGCGCTCCATCCAGGATTTTGCCGGCGGGAGCATCATCCAGATCGTCCAACTGGCGGTCCTGTCGGTTGGCGTGGTGGCGGTCCTGGTTTCCAGCAACGCCGGGCTGGCGCTCATCGCCCTCCTGCCGCTCGTCCCGATGGTGTTGATGACGACCGATTTCGGCCAGCGCATCACCCGTCTCTTTTATGACGTGGATAACAATCTCGGCGAGCTATCGGCCCGTTTGCAGGAAAACGTGACCGGGGTCCAGGTGGTGCGCGCCTTCGCCCGCGAGCCATACGAGATGGCCCGTTTCGACCAGACCAACCAGGCTTACTTCAAGTCGCGCATCAAGGTGATCAGCGAGTGGTCCAAGGTCATGCCCACTACCAACTTGCTCATCGTCATGGGTACCATTTTGATCCTCCTGTTTGGCGGCGGGATGGTGCTGCGCGGCCAGATGACGGTCGGCGGACTGGTGGCTTTCAACGCCTACCTGCTCATGCTCTCCGCGCCGGTTCAGCAACTGGCCTGGCTGGTCAACGGCATGGGAGAAGCGACGGCGGGCGCGCGGCGCGTCCTCGAAATCCTGGATTATCGAGCCGAGATCCAATCCCCGCCGGATGCGGTCTCGCTCCAGACCTTGAGCGGGCGGGTGGAATTCCGCCGCGTTTCGCTGCGTTATCAGGACGAAAAGACCGATGCGCTCCTGGATGTTGACCTGCGCGTCGAACCGAATCAGCTCATCGCCCTGATCGGCCAGACCGGCTCCGGCAAGACCTCGCTGGTCAACCTGATCCCGCGTTTCTACGACGTGACCGGCGGCGCGCTGCTTGTGGACGGCGTGGATGTGCGCCAGGCCGACCTCGTGTCCCTGCGGCGGCAGATCGGTATTGTGCTCCAAACCTCGCTGCTGTTTTCCGATAGTATCCGCGAAAACATCCGCTATGGCCGCCCGGACGCCAGCGACGAGGAGATTATCGCCGCAGCCAAAGCTGCCCAGGCGCACGAATTTATTACCAGGTTTGCCGAGGGTTACGAGACGGTGGTCGGCGAGCGCGGCGTGACGTTGAGCGGAGGCCAGCGCCAACGCATCGCCATTGCGCGTGCCCTGCTGATGGATCCACGCATCCTCATCCTGGACGATTCGACCTCCTCTGTGGACACGCAAACTGAAAAGTTCATCCAGGAAGCCCTCGACCGTCTAATGGAGGGGCGCACCACATTCGTCATCGCCCACCGCCTGGCCACTGTCCGCCGCGCCGACCTGATCCTGGTGATGGAAAACGGTCGCATTGTCCAGCGCGGCCGGCACGCGGAGCTGCTTGCCCAGGGCGGCTTGTACCGTGAAATCCACGATTTGCAGCTCTCCCAGCAGAATAAGTTTTTCGATGAGGAGGCAGAGCTGGGCGAAACCCTGCTTGCCCGTCAGCGTGAATTGGACAGCCTGAAAGGCCGCCGTTCGTCGGATAGGTCGTTATCATGAAGAGACTCAACGCGAATAGCGCCAATGAGCGAATGACGCGAATAATTCTTTCTTTATTCGCGGAATTCGCCCATTCGCGCCATTCGCGTTAAAAATCCTGAAATGACTACCATCACTCCACCCACCTACGTCACCCAATCCGAAGAACTCTACGACAAGGGCGTCAATCCACAAAACGCCCGGCGGCTGGTCGCATTCACCCGTCCCTATGCCGGCCGGCTGATCCTGTCTGCCCTGCTGATGTTCGGCGCTTCGGCTGCCTCGGTGGCCGGGCCGTACTTCGTCAAAATCGCCATTGACAGCGGCCTGACCGCTGGCAATTACGATGCGCTGCGCTATACCATCCTGGCTTACCTGGGCGTTGCGGTAATCCAGTGGTTTTGCACCTACTACCGGGTCAACATCATGGCCTGGGTCGGGCAGGCGATCATTTACGAGCTGCGCAAAGGACTCTTCGCCCACCTCCAGGAACTCTCGCTCGGCTTTTTCAGCCGCTACTCAGTCGGACGCGTCATCACGCGCGTTATCAACGACGTGGAGACGCTGCGCGACTTCCTGACCTGGGCCGTGCTCGCCATCACGCGCGACATCTTCACCCTGGCTCTCATCCTCTTCGTCATGCTGGACATGAACCTGCGCCTGGCCTTGCTGACCTTCAGCGTGCTGCCGTTGATGGTGGTGATCACCATCCTCTTTCGCCGCGCCTCGCGCGCCGCTTACCGCAGAGTGCGCGCCGCTGTCTCGTGGGTGAACTCGGTGCTGGCAGAGAACGTCAACGGTGTGCGCGTCGTGCAGGCTTTCTCGCGTCAAAAGCGGAACTACGAGCAGTTCCGCGACTACGTCAACCGTTACTATCTCGAACGCGCCGTCTATGCCGTGAAGATCGCCTCTGTCTTCAGCCCAAGCGTGGACTTGCTCGGCGCGATCGCCACCGGGCTGGTGGTATGGCTGGGCGGCGCGGCGGTGCTTGGCGAGAAGATCACTGCCGGTGTGCTGGTCGCCTTTATCTTGTACATTGACCGTTTCTTCGATCCCATCCGCGACCTGAGCCGCCGCTACGATACGCTCCAGTCCACCATGATCGGCTGGGAACGCATCATGGGGCTTTTGGATACGGCCATAGAAGTCCGGGATGAACCGGACGCCGCGGCGCTGCCCGTCATCCAGGGCGAGGTCGCCTTTGAGAGCGTCTCGTTCCATTACTCGGACGAACCCGCGCCGAGCGGAGCGCAGCGCAGTCAAGACGCGGATGACAGGCTTCCTTCGACTTCGGGCTTCACAGAGAGCGTTCAGCCCTCCGCTCAGGACGAAGGTCAACTTATTCTCGATAACATCAACATCCACGTCCGCCTTGGCGAGACCGTCGCCCTGGTCGGCGAGACCGGCGCGGGCAAGACGACCCTGGTCAAGCTGCTCTCGCGCTTCCACGACCCGACCCAGGGCCGCATCCTGGTGGACGGCCGCGACCTGCGCACGGTGACCCAGGCCAGCCTGCGCCGCCAGATGGGCGTGGTGCTGCAAGACCCGTTCTTGTTCAACGGCACGGTGGCGGAGAATATCCGCTTTGGGCGGTTGGAAGCGACGGATGCAGAGGTCGAGGCGGCCGCGCAGGCGGTCGGCGCGCACGAGTTCATCGTCAACTTGCGGAAGGGCTACGATACGTCGGTGGAGGAGGGGGGTGTGCTGCTCTCGGTCGGCCAGCGCCAGTTGCTTTCTTTCGCGCGCGCCTTGCTGGCCGACCCGCGCATCTTGATCCTGGACGAGGCCACTTCCAGCGTGGATACACAGACCGAGCAGGTCATCCAAAGAGCATTGGCGCGGCTGCTGAGAGGGCGGACCTCTTTTGTGATCGCGCACCGCCTGTCCACCATCACCAACGCTGACCGCATCGTGGTAATTCACGATGGGCGGATCATTGAGCAGGGCACGCACGCCGAGCTGCTGGAGAAACAGGGGATGTATTACGAGCTGTACAAGACGGGATTTCAGGAGTGATAGATTACTTATCGGCTTTCTCTATCCGCCAAAATGAATCAAACCACGGTGGGGCGGTTTGGGTGAAGTGCGCCCACGAGCTGGGTTCGGGATGCGGGTCACGTTTCATCCATTCCCAGATACTCAGAAAGATAAAGCCGTTGCCGGCCAAGGTGTTCATCACCGTGCCCAGGGTGTGACGGAATTCATGCGGGCTGGCGAGCTTGACCATTGAACCATCCGGCTGTTTGACATCCCAATGGGGAAACCTCTCTGCCAGATCTTCCCCATCCACATAGAAGCCCGAGAGCGGATAGGCGCGGCCGTCCCAGGCGTCCTCGTCAACACCTTGCACGAAGGGATTGGCAAACTGCACGAAGTAGACGCCTCCCGGTTTGAGCACGCGCGCCACCTCCCGGAAAACGGATTCCACCGAGGGCACGAAATTGATCGAGTAGACCTGCCAGACCACGTCGAAAGTGTCCTCGCCGAAAATCGAAAGGTCGCGCATGTCGCCATGGATAGTCACGACCGAAAGGCCGTGGTGTGCCGCGCCCTGGCGATCGCGCTCCAACTGCACGTCCGAGAGGTCCAACACGGTGACTTTGGCCCCCAGCAGCCCAAATGCGACCGAGTCCTGCCCGCCGCCGCTGGCCAGGCAGAGCACATTCTTTCCTGTCACATCCTTCAGCACGCCGTGCCGATAGATATATTCGGCCGCCTGCTCGCGGGTGAAATCCAGAAAAGGCTGCGAATACTCCACATTGGCGCGCGCCAGGGCGTTCCAACGGGCGCGGTTATCCTGGCTGATATCGTCCATTTGGAGAAGTCTCCTATGGTTGCATGATCGTCAGCAGCATATTGTAAGCAGGCTTCGGTTGGAGATAGTCATCGAACAGGGTGGCATCGGCATCAGTGGAATAGCGCTCTGTCCATGAATATTTGTCCCCAAAGCCCCACACGCTGTAGCTTTTGCAAACCTCCGATTCAAGACAGGCCGAAAGCATGTCGCCGTAGATCTGTGCCTGCAGGGCATAGCGTTCTTCCTGCGTGCCGGGGACGCCTGCAAGGTTCACGTCAATTTCAGTCACGTGCACCGGCAGGCCGTAACTCCGCATGGCGGCGATCACGTTCTGCTTATCGGGCGGCTGGGAGGCGTCCAGGTGCATCTCCAAGCCCACGCCGTCAATTGCTTCATCTTGCTGAAGCCTTTGAATGATCTGGCGGGTCAGTTCGGTCCTCTCGCCGTCGAGGGTGATGTTTTCTCCGTCGTTGTAGATCAGCACGGCCTGAGGATCTGTCTGGCGGGCGATCTGATACACCAGGTCAATGTAATCGTAACCGCCAAAGGTCTGGTAGAGGAGGTCCCACGACCTGTCCGGAGAGTCGAAGTAAGGGTCTTCCACGACGATCCAGCAGGTAATCTTCCCCTGATAATGCCTCATGACCGTGGTAATGTAATCTTGCAAGAATTGGGATAACTGCTGGCGTGAATAGTTCCCTTTCAGAATCCAATCCGGATATCGCCCATCATAGGAGGGCCATAGGAGGGTGTGGGCGCATATCTGCATATTGTTTGCCTGTGCGAATTCCACCTGTTGGTCCACAAAATCGAAATCGAATTGGCCTTGGGCAGGTTCGAAATCCCGCCAGGAAAAGCCATCGAAGATGACCGCCAGGTCGAACTCTCGCGTGGCAATCTCCCGCCATTGCGGGTCGTCGAAGCCCTGCCAGGGGAAATACGTGCCAAGTTGTAGCCCCTTCAGTTCGGCGTAGTTGCGCAGTGATGGTGGGACCGCGGTGGGGATTGTCGTTTCGGTTGGCTGGGGCATGACGGAGGCGGTCGGGAGGGGCGTCCGCGTAGGAGATGCGGTGGGCGTTCCTGCCAGGCTCGTAAAAGAACAGGCCAGCAGGAGGAGCAAGATTGCTGAGATTAGCAAGAGTTTCTTGTTCATGGTTGGCTCCTTTTGCATTAAAAATAGTTGTTCATTATTTTTGTTCACTTAATCATCGGCACCGCGCTTGACGCCACATTCGTTGTCACCGCCACCCCATACGCCTGCTCCTTCTCGAACTTGAACTGCTGCGTGTACAGGCGGTAGTAATGGCCGCGATTGCGCAGCAACTCGGCGTGCGTTCCAATCTCGGCGACGCGGCCATCCTCGATGACCGCGATGCGGTCGGCGCGGCGGATGGTGCTTAAGCGGTGGGCGATGATGAATGAGGTGCGCCCGGCCATCAGGGCTTCCATGCCCCTTTGGATGAGGGCCTCAGTCAGCGTGTCCACGCTGGAGGTGGCCTCGTCCATGATGAAGATCTCGGGCCGCGCCAGCACGGCGCGCGCCAGGCTGATGAGCTGCTTCTGCCCGACCGAGAGCAGGTTGCCGCCCTCGCCGACCTCCTGGCCGTAGCTTTTCTCGAATGCCGTGATGAAGTCGTGTGCGCCGGCGATCTTCGCCGCGGCTTCGACATCCTCATCAGAGGCGTCCAGCCTCCCATAGCGGATGTTCTCGCGGATCGAACCAGAGAACAGGTGCGGGGTCTGGAGCACGATGCCGAGGCGCGAGTGGATGGACTGCATGGTGTAGTCGGTGTAATCCTTGCCGTTGATGCGGATGACGCCCATTTTCGGCTCGTAGAAGCGGCACAGCAGGTTGACGATGGTCGTCTTGCCGCCGCCGGTCGGCCCGACCAGGGCAATCATCTCGCCCGGCTCGACCTTGAGTGTAAAGTCAGTCAGCACCGGCTTGCGATCTTCGTAGTAGAAGTCCACGTGGTCGAATTCGATTGCGCCTTGCATCGTTTCGGCCGGGAAAGCCTCGGGCCGGTTCTGGACCTCAGGCTCGGTGTCCAGCAGCTTGAATATCCGCTCGGCCGAGGCGATGGAGTGCTGCATCTCGGCGTAGACGCGCGCCAGGTCCTGCACCGGCCAGATCATGAAGGTCAGGTACGAGACGAAGGCGTGGATGCTGCCCACCGTGAACTGTCCAATCTGGCTCTGCATCCCGCCGTACCAGACGATGACGCCCAGCGCGAAGGCCGAGACGATCTGCACGGTAGGCAGGAAGAGCGCCGAGAGCCAGGCGGCGCGGTAACTGGCGTGGTACATGTTATCGGTCAGCCGGGAGAATTCTTTCAGGTTCTCGGCCTCGCGTCCCAGCGCCTTGACCACGCGCACTCCCTGGATGTTCTGGTTGTACTCGCCCGTGATCTTCGAGTTGGCGCGGCGGCTGTTGCGGAACTCCACTAAAATCTTCTTGCGGAAGCTGACCGCGATGATGAGCAGGATGGGAATGATCGAAAAGACGATCAGCCCAAGTTTCCAGTTGATGACCAGCATGAAAATGGTGGACATGATCACGCTGACGATAGCCCAGGTCACGTCCAGCAGGCCCCAGGTCATCAGGCTGGAGACGCGTCCCGTGTCCGAGGTGACGCGCGCCATCAGCCGCCCGACCGCGTTCTGGCTGTAGTACGAGAGCGAGAGGTCTTGCAAGTGGTTGAAGAGCGCCTTGCGCAGGTCGTACTGGATGCGCTCGCCAAGTACGGCGGCCAGGTAAATGAATGTGAACACGAGCGCCGCCTGCAACAGTTGCATCCCGCCGTAGATTGACGCATACTTGACCAGCACCGGGATGTTCTTCGCCACGATGCCCTGGTCAATCATCAGTTTGTTGACGTAGGTAAAGATGGCATCCTGCGTCGCCGTCAGGATGATGGCAGCCAGGAAGCCGGCCATCCATTTCCAATGCGGCTTGAGCAATCCCACGATGCGCCTTAATGTCGGCGCGGTGAGGGGACTGGTATGTTCTTCTTCTTCGAGTTCGATGAGTTCGTCAGGCATAGTTGACTCTCCATTCGAGAAGGCGTGATGGCAAAAGATGAAGGATGAAAGATGAAAGATGAAGCTGGATTTCATCTTTCATCTTTTCTCTTTCATCTTTTTTTTACTTTCCCATTCGCTTCTTGATCTTCGTCACGATGGTCACGAAGATGGCGATGAGTTCGTTGGTTTCCTTGATGAGCGATTCCAATGTTTTTGCGGGGACGATTCCCGCTTTGACAAGCAAATCCAGCCAGTAATCGGTTTCGTCCAGCTCCTGCAAGAGGCCCTCGAATTTGCTGATAACATCCGCGTCGGACTTGGCGCGGTGACCTTCGCGATAGTGCGCGCCGACAGAAGTGCCAGACCTCAAAACCTGTTTACCAATCACCTGGGCTTCGGTTGTCTTTGGCAGGCGCACGTACATTCGGATGATCTGCAATGCAAAGTTGCTCGTCCGTTCCTTCAAATCTTGCAAATTTTCACCTGTCATCTCGCTTTCTCCTTTCATCCTTATTCATCTTTCATCCTTCATCTTTCATCTTTTCTCTCTCATCCTTCATCTTTCATCTTTTCTCTCTCATCCTTCATCTTTCATCTTTTCTCT
>Ga0163200_1001084_pt1 | contig 10363 bp, 14 predicted proteins | sample PL_2010_200m_FD_113535 | JGI IMG/M metagenome (GOLD analysis project Ga0163200, IMG submission 113535) | Freshwater microbial communities from Powell Lake, British Columbia, Canada to study Microbial Dark Matter (Phase II) - PL_2010_200m | ecosystem: Environmental > Aquatic > Freshwater > Lake ... | reverse complement strand
GTGGTCTTTCACTTGACCGAATCCTCCCACTCCGGCAGTAGGAACGGCGCGAGTAGCATTGTATCCTTGGTCGAATCTGCGGCGTGGTGAAGTTTCAACAGCGAATCGAGCGTGGTGGTGTGCTGCTCTTGCTGTGCGACACGCGGTGACGGGCCACCACGCGACGCCCAGAGCATCATGCTGTACATCACGATGATGGCGACTACTACGGGGATATTCTTCACGGGGCCTCCTGCAAGCTCATTCGGGTTTGTGCTGCGCCACCTCTATCGTGTTCATTGGCGGTTTGCGTAGTTGGTGTCCTTTCGTATCAGCACCATCAGTCCGGTGCTGTCTCGGATTCCCATGACGCCTGTGCTGGTCTGCTGCATGATGTCGTAGAACTTCTCGGGCGGAAAGTAGCGGTCGCTCTGATAGTCGAACCATACCATCAGCCCTCCGGTTTTACGAGGCGCGATTGTGTCGCTGTTGTACGGAGTTCCGGGCGGTGAGCCGGTATTGGGTATGGCCTTGGTTCTCTTCCCCGTCAGCAGCCATACCACAGATTGACAGTTGTCGTAGATGATCGTGCTATCAGGAAGCGAATCAATGGCGGCGATGATAGACGAGTGACGAAAGTGCGGGGCGTTCAGTATCTTGGCCGTTGGCGGACGTGCTTGCTGCGCCGTTACGACCGCTCCGGTGATGACGGTTATCGTCAAGCCGGTCAACACATAGGGCGCAAGTTCTACCACCGAGATGGGGCGACGCATGAATAAACCGATGAGTAATATCAGCACCACGGGGACCGCTGGGACGAACAGGCGGCTGTCCAATGAAGGATTGAATCCGCTCTCAACGCACAACGCCATCAGGCCAACGACGTAGACGACTACGATTCCGGCAAGCATACGGGCGAGTATGGAGTCCCAATTCTTCACCACCAACCCCACGACAACGCAGAAGACAATCAAACCAACTGACGCCTGAACCATGCCGAACGGTGCGTTGAGGATGTTCTTGAACAGGTGAGGGTTATAGTCCAGGTACGGGTGTAATGCCTTGGTCGTGAAGAAGCCGACGACGCCAATAAGGAACGCGGGACCAAGTACAATTACTCGGTCGCGCCAAGATTTCAGGAAGATACCCGCGCCGAGAATGAACGCGAAGAACGTGTATCGCGTGAAACAACCAGCCATTGCTACGGCAGAGGCCAGCAATAGCCAGCGCCAGGGTTTTTTCGTGCTTGCTTTTACGCACAGCCACGTGAAGGTCAATACCAAAGCCGCGCACATCGTTTCGGTGAGTGCCCGTTGCGTGAACGTCATCAGCGGGCCGTTTGACATGACGCACAATGTACCCAGCGTTGCCGGCCAATCACGCCTGTCGGTCAATTCTACCAGTAGCAGCCACGCCATGCAGCCGACGGCTATCAGCGAAAGCAGGTTCACCGCAAACGCGGCTCCCATCATGGACGACCCGAGTATGATGAACGGAGCCATGACTATCGAGTACAGGAACGGATGGACTAACTCGACGTTCCCGGTGTAGTTGACGACGCCATTGCCGTGCGCGATGTTCTGTGCGATGCTCATGTAGTTCACGCCATCGGACGTGATGGTCATGCCGTTGAACGACGGCCACATCAAAGCAAGTGCGGTAACGCAGATGAGAACGAAGAGAGTTGGTTTCATTCAGTTTCCTCCGGTAATTGGTTGTTATACGTCTGGTGGGGTATCTTCTGTCCCCGGTTCCTTGTCCTCGTTCCAGTCGATGGATTCATCGTGATCGTGAGGCTCGGGCTTTTCGTCCAAGAAGCGGATATATTCGGCGACAATGATGATACTATAGACCGGCTTACTACCTGGTTCGTTATTGAGTTCCGTCGAGCGAATCTGACCGCGCAAAAACACGGCCTCGCCTTCTTCGATCTTCGCGTTGACACATGCTTCCCGCACTTGTCCGTATCCGAAGACGTTGAACCGGTCACATCTCTCTCCCGTTTCGTGAGTTGTTTTGTCGTACCACCTCTGGTCCACGACCACGTAAAACTGAACGTGGTCGTCTTCGATACACACCTTGCGAACTACGAGACCACGAAGGCAGACGAGGTTCAAGGGTCGCAGCTTCTTCATCGCACGGAAGTCTACCCGCCGCTAGTTTGATGTCAATCTTTTTCGCTACAACGTTTCATTTGACAGTTGGAGGAGGGTCTGTAGAATTGGCGTATGGCAGAGAAGACAGAACTCAGTTGGCGTGCGACGTTGGCCTTGAAAACCTGCCGAGAAGCGGCCAAGCAAGGCAAGCCCTTCCCGTCGTGCCGAGAACTGATTGCGACGCTTGGCTGGAAGGGGCCGAAATCGGCATGGCTGGCGTTGAACGAACTCAAGAAGGCCGGACTGATACGGGGAGATGGCAGGGCCTATGTCGTGGTCGGTTTTAAGTGTCCAACGTGCGGAAGGAAGGCGACATGACAAACCACTGGTCGGTCAAGACCGAGGGCGAGAAGGTCTACATCGCTCACGACGGGGTGATGCAGGTGATGTTCATGGGCGTGGGCGACAATGCGGACGGGCTGAGAACGATTGCGGAGGAGATGGTGAAGAAGTTGAACGAAGCAAGGAGTGAACATGCCGTATGAGATTCGGAACGGGACTGAGGTTTGGCACAATGTCGGAGGTAAGTGGTCGCTCAAGCAGAAATGCACCAGCGCCAAGAACGCCGAATTGGTCACTGCGAACCTCGAAGCGTTAGAGTCTGGTAAACTCAAAAAGTGGGGCGCGAGGTTCGCTGCTTTGAAAGGCAAGAAATAGCTTCGACTTTTGCTAGCAGTCAAGCACGGAAACTGGAAACCCAACAGGTAGCAATGGTTCGAGGTCAATATGCCTCTCTATGAGTGGAAATGCGATTGCGGATGGTCAACGACGGAATACATCCCCCTTGCGGAGGTAGACGAGCGCAAACCGGCAAGCACAATTCACGTTTGCCCTAAATGCAAGAAACCCACTGTATTCCAATGGGGCGGACGAGTAGGGATTGCCGTTCACTATCCGTTCCACAACATGCCGGACCGCTACAGGGACGCCACGAAGAAGAAAGAGCGTCTGTTCCATGCGGACTGGGGTAAGCAGGAGAGTTACCACCAAGAGAAGCAGGAACGTGAGGCGGGCGAAAGACGAATCGCGCGAGACGGCAAAAAGATTGTGATTGGAGGAAGGTGATGGAATCGGAAGATGTAGAGCAGCTAGAGCGGTTGGAGAAGAGGCTGATGTGCATCGGTAAGAATGGCGTCGTCAGTTTGGCCGACATCTGCGCCATGCGGGAGATTTTGACGGTTCTTGGAACAAAAGACCCAACGCAATCGTCACCGTCGTATTCGTCTCCGCCGTTCAAGTTTGAAGTCGGACAGAGGATGGGCTACGCCTTAGAGGGCAATGCTATTGGTCTGCCGGGGAAGGTCCAGAAACGTGAGCGTCGAGGCTGCTGCGTCTATCGAATAAACGACAAGTGGTTTGCGGAAGACGTGCTTTCCCCTATCCCGCCTCCGCCCTTCAAGTTTGTGGTAGGACAGGAGGTGAGAGCGCGTGATTTGTACGGGGTGGTTGTGAACAGACGGTTTGACGGAAAGCGCAACGTCTACGGCTTTGGCAGTGAGATAACGCACCATTTCATAGAGGTTCCAGAAGATGCGTTATCCCCAGACTCGTCCGTCCCGCCCCCGCCGCGCTTCAAGACCGGGGACTGGGTGAGGGGGCACACTGCCGGACGTGTTGGACGTGTTGTCATGGGAGACGCCCACATAGGCGGGTATGACTGTGACGTTCTTTGGGGCATCGGATGTACGACTTCCGAGCGTTTCCGCTCCCTTGAGCCGTGGCAACCGCGAATCGGAGAGTGGGTACTTGTGAGTCGTGAAGACGGGGGCTTCTCTAGACCCGTTTGCCTCAGCAGCATACTACCCGAGTATAGCGTCCCTGGGTATGTCATTCCCGCTCCGTTGGGCGAGGCGTCCCAAGAGTGGTTCGCGTGAACTACAACGAGGACTACGAAGGACCGGACGATGCGCCGCCACGGCATGTCGAACTTCCTCCTGTCTGGATTTCCAAGCTGTTCACCGCTCTATGCCGCAAGTCGAAGCGCGAGGGCGGTAGAATCAAGGGTCAGATTATCGTCATGTGCCAGGCTGACGTTGTGAAGCTGTGGGATGAGATGGGAACAAGTAGACGCGGGGGTGTTGGTAGTACGATTGAGTGCGGGAATACCGACCTTGTAATTCGTCATCCCTGTATCGGCGGGCCGCGCTGTAGCATCAAGGTGAAGATTGGCAAAGTCAAACCGGGGACGATTACGTTCAGAAAACGGAAGGAGTGGTTGGCGTGAGTGACAAAACTCCTGTCTGTATCATTCTTACGGTTCAGTCTGCGATTGCCATACTCGCCGTGGTTCTTCTCATCTGCGGTATTCCCGTAGGCAAGGGCATGGACCAATGCAGTGTTTTCTTGTGGGGGTATGTTCTATTCGGCACGGCACTGTGTTCTGCACTGTTGTTGATCGAAGGCGTAATCATCCCGTGGTTGATCAAGCGGGGGAAGTATTGAGGAGCAAGTTTTGAAGCTACTGACTATCTCCGCGTGCCGATTCTGTATCTACGCGACCAGCCAGCCACGGCCGTTGCCGATAATCGCAGTGCCCTTCTGCGACCTCGCCAAGAAGGAACTGCCGGACCCGGAGGCGGAGACGATACCGGGGTGGTGTCCGTTGCCGGACGTGCCGAACCACACCTGACCTAGCTCGCTACGCTACCCGCCCGGCCGAAAGGTCGGGCTTCTCTTTTTTCCAAACTGCCGTAATCTACTGCCGCATTTTACGACAAGTGTTGACAGAGAACTTAACTCATGTATTCTTGACTTGATGTCTACTCACAAAACGTTACCCGTTGCGGATAGACAAACTCCAGTAACAGGCAAGGTTGCGCCGAAGCGTCGCATGACTTGGCGTAGGAAGCAGGCTCTAGCTCGGGAGATTGTCGTGTTCCGTGCTCGGGCTTACGATGACGGTACGCAGATGGCGTTTGAACGCAAGGGTGACGACATCATCATGCGGATTCGTGTAGCTGACGTGAATGCTGAGACGTGGACGGCAGTCAGGTTGGCATTCCATGGCAACGCTCCGTTTATCGCCATCGACAAGGGCGGGCTGCTGGTGCAGATGCGCGATGCCGTGATGCGTGACGGCACGTTGCAGCGACGGATGCCGGCCAGTATCCTCAAGGGTTTACCGGCACAGTCAGAACTACCCAAAGGAATCCTGTGGCGAGATTTCAGTCAGTCTCAACTCATTGCTCTCATGTGTATCGCCGACATCACCAGCACCAAGACCGAGGCTCAAGTTGCTGCAATCTGCGGCAGCGACGTGGGAGAACTCAAGGCTTGGGACGGGAACGAGAAGTTCCTGCGCGTCAAGAAGTGGATGCTGGAACGGTCAAGGCACAAGGTTCGGGAGATCGCACAACACAATCTTGGCGAGGGCTTGCAGACGGACGACGAGGCATTAAGGCAGACGTGGACGCGCATGGCCTTTGAGGTCTTGGGTGTAATCGGCAAGACGGCCAAGGTCGCCGACAAAGGGAATGGCGAGGACACGGCCTTGGAAGCGTCCGTAAAGGACATCCTCGAAGAGATGACTGACGACCAACAGACCTCGTTGGTGCGTGAACTGAAACTGGCCGCAAACGTCTTGTCGGGCAAGGGCACGGTGACGGCGAACGAAAGTGGCGAGTTGGCCACGAAGGAACAGAGTTATGAGCAAGAAGAGTAGATCGAAGGTCAAGGCCGAAACCATCAAGCAAGCCGAAGTCCAGCCGGTTGTAGCGTCGGAGCCGGTCGTGCCAGTCGCCGTTGAACCGTGTCTGTACTGTGGCAACGAACTAGGCGGGCACAGTCCTTTCTGCGTAGTTGCGCTGGGGACGACTGACGACTGCGAGACTGGGCTACCCTGTCACACCTGCACATTCCGCACGATCTGTGTGGTGAGGATTACAGTCGAGAAGTAACTTGGAAGCACAAGCCGGGCCGACCATCATCACGTCGCCGCTTAACTCCGATCAGCGGCGCGTGGCAGAGGGCATACGATTTCTTGCGGGTAGTCGCCTCCTACCATTCGCAAAGTATGTGCTTGGTTATGACTGGCTGAGTGAACGAATACACGGTCCGCAGAGCGACTTCCTGACCTCGGCGATATTTCGCAAGTGCCGACGCACAGTTCAGTTCATCCGGCAACCTGACGGCCATCCGAAGTGGGAGTACGGCGTAAACCGTCCGCAGCTTTCCAAGTCACCGTCCGACTGGAACGGCACGGAAGTGTCCGACGAGTTCCCTCGCATCACGCAGGACTTTGGACGTAAGTGCAAGTTGATGATGGCTCCAAGAAAGACCGGCAAGACCAGTATGGGGACTCACGGACTTTCGCTATTCATACCCGCCGTTCTAGACCCCAACTTTGCCATGATGATCGTGTTCGGGTCGCAAGACCTGTCGGATTCGATGGGCAAGCTCATCAACGATACCATCTACAACAACAAGCTGTTCCGCTACTTCTATGGCGCGTGGGAAGTTGGCAGTCCATCCATGCAGGAACGCACCAAGTTCTTCTCTTGTCGCAAGAAGTCCAAGCGCGATGCTTCACTGCTTATGACTTCTGTGGGCGCGAAGATTACCGGTCTGCACCCGGATGGCATCATTCTCGACGACCCGATTGACCGGGAGAACTACAAGTCTGAATCGGCGTTACAGAACATCGAGGACTATCACAACTCGCTGTTCGCGCTGGACTCTGATTTCATGTGGGTGCTTGGCACACGCTGGGGACCGACTGACCTGTACGGTCAGCGCATCATCGGCCAGTTGAGCGACGTGTACGACATCTACCTCCGGGGCGCGCGCAACCCGGATGGCTCGCTCTGGTATTCAGAGTACCAGAACGAGAAGTTCCTGGCCGACAAGCTCAAGGCAATGGGCAAGTTCCTATTCCAATCGCAGTACCTCAACGTCGGGGTCTCGCACCTTGAGAATCCAATGAAGTCCGAACATATCAAGTCGTTCGACCCGGATGACGAGAAGCAAGTGCCGAACCGTAAGAACGTGACGCGGTTCCTGTGGTGCGACCCTGGTGGTGCGCGTGGGACCGGCCCGTGGGGCATGGCGGTCGTTGATTTCGCTCGCAACGCAGACGACGACGAAGTGCATCTGTGGGTGCGAGAGGTATTCAAGCAGAAAACCACGTCCAACTTGGCCGCAAGGGAGTTCTGCAATACGTACTTCACGTGGCGGCCAGATGCTATCGGCATTGAGAATACTGGGTTCTCGCAGTCATTCATCGACGACACGCTCAAGCCGATGCTGCGAAAGCGCAACATCCTCATGCGCCTGACCGAGACGAAGCCGGGTCGAGATTCCAAACCGGTTCGCGTCTCCGAAGTCAACAACTCGTTTGGCGTCTTGCTTGAACAGGGCCGAGTTCACATTCCGCGTGACGCTGACGGTAGCAGACATGGCATTCGGGCGTTGCGGTCTGAGATTGCCATGTTCCCGTCCGGCACGTTCGACGCCCTGGACGCCATTGCAGCGGCCACGGCCTACGCTTTTGAGAACGAGTGGTTCCCCGGAGCTAAGGCAGCGCCGACCGCCCAAAAGAGCGACTACGATATGCTGATGGAAGATGCTGAACGGTGTCTGCGGGACGGCGACCGGCGACGACTGGCGGGTTACGGCGTGAGCGATGACATCCTGATCGGTGAAGCCTTGCGGGAGATGGGCTTCCGTGATGTGAGCAAGTTGAGGGAGGAAGTACGGCTGCACTCATAATCTTCTGTACCGCATTTGTGTTTCTTGCCATTATGTGGGCCGCAATTTGGCTCAACGACAAGTTCCGCCGCATGATCACCAAGCTCTCCGTTGTCGGCTGCCCGATGATTGGCGATCTGAATGCCGAGGTTGCGGGATTGAAACGGACACTCGCTGCCACGGAGTCTGAGGCTTCTGAGGCCGCTCAGTTGGCGCGGTCGGCGCAGGGACAGGTCGCAGCCATAGTCGGCGAACGCGACGAGGCCAAGATACTTCACGACCTGCCGCCACTGCCCGAGCGTGAGATGTTCGGAGTCGCAAGATGAGCTACGCGAACCAGTCACAATTAGCGTTGCTTGGGCCAGTTGGTATGCGGGCTGCTGAGTTCATCGAGCAGGCCAAGGAAGAGGTCGCCGCTGCTGAGAAGCACGTGGCGAAGTGGAACGCGCAGCGCAAAGAGAACATGGAGATGCTGCTGGGCGACCAGTGGTGCATGACCGACCCGGTATCGCTGGAGTTGAAAGACGGACGCATCATCCTGCGGCGCAAGGGCTATCAGATGTTCCTTACCGACAACGTGCTTATCGACTTACTGATGAAGGGCGTCGATTCGGTGTGCGGGGAAATCCCGCGCTTCGAGGCCATTCCGGCTAGCAACCAACAGATGGATTTCGTTAAGGCCAAGTACGTTACGCGACTGATTCCCGGTTTGTGGTATCACCGCAAGGCCGTGAGCTTCATGCGGGAGTGCATCACCGGTGCGCGCTACTACAATCTGTTCTTCGGCAAGGTCGTGTGGAATCCAGCGTTGGGGCGTGTGGTGAAGGGTAAGCCGGAGGGCGATATATCGCTCATCGGGATACCTCCGATGTCCATGTTTGTAGACCCATCGGCGATGCGAGTCATGCCCGAGCGTATCGAAGACACTGATGCACGATGGCTATTTGAGATGGGCATGATGACCGTGGCGGAACTCAACGCTATGGCAAGTCTGCCGCAAGAGGGCAAGACGCCAACCGGGGGAGATTACATTCGCAGTCTACCGCCGAGTGACTATCAACTGAATCCCTCGGACAACGCGCACGCTACGGCAGAAGGTGCGGAGGTTACAGCCGATGCCTTCAAGCCTGAGATAGTCAACGTGCGTGGCAAGGATGGCAAGCTGCTTGGCATGTCCAAGATTCGCCGGATGCTCAAGTATGAACAGCCGAGTGAGGAGTTCCCGCGTGGTCGCTACTGCTTCATTCTGCCGGACAACGATTACTGGGTCATGGAGTACCGTGAGTGCTTGCCGGATGACGAGATGGTCGGCGATAAGGAACTGCCGGGTCTGTCCCCATTCTTCACGTTCTGGGACGAAAAGGTGGCGGGTCAACTTGCGGGTCACAGTCGTACCGCTGAGGCCATTCCATATCAGCGGGCACTCAACCAGACGGTGACGGACATGGAGCAGGCGAAGCGGAGATTCAAGCCGGTCACGTGGTTAGACCGAAGTCTCGGCGTTGACATCGACGGCATGAGGGAGAACACGCCGCTTGGGACGATTATCCCCTACGACGCTCGCACCAACGGGGAACTTCCTAAGATCGCATGGCCCGAGGCTGTCGAGCGATTCCTGAACGAGTGCCGAATGGATGTGGCGTTCTATACCCGGCGCATGGAGAACTTGATGGGCGTTCATTCCATGCTGTCTGACGGTTCTCGTCAAACGAGTGCCACAGAGTTCGCTCATAACATGCGTATAGAGCAACAGTCTACCAATGGCGAGGCGTCGGAGATTGAAGAGACTGCCGTTATCTCCATGACCAAGCTGATGCTCCAGCAGTATCAGCGTCACGCTGGGGCTGAGCGCATGATTCTCACAATGGCTGACCGCAACCGCTCGGAAGTCATGCAGGTCATGTCGGAAGACATCGACTTCAAGGACATCATCATCACCGCCGCTGCTAGTTCCGTGCCCGTGAATCGGGCGCTACAGAAGGCCGAAGTTGTGAACTTCGCTAGCTTGGGTGTTTTCACCGACAAAGACCCGACCGAAGCCAAGCGCAAGGAACGCTGGATGATGGACCTGATGAGCCTCGAATCTTCGGCGGAGGAGTCCGGCGACCAGCTTGACATCAACAACGCCCGTGCTGAGAACATGCGGATACTGGCCGGGGAAGACATTATCGTTCCGCGTGCTGGCGACAACGACGAGATTCACTTGTATGGTCCTCTGTGCCACAGCGATTTTATGAAACTGCCGGAGTTCCGTGACCAGGCGAAAGAGAAGTATCGGAAGCAACTAGATGTGATGCAAGCACACAACACACTGCACATGACGCGCCTTGAGGATAAGAGTCAGGTGCTCGGCATTCCCGTGGCTGACCTTGTCGCGGCCGGCCTGTCTCGGGTCAAGCCTGGCCCGCCCGTAGACCAAGGCCAGCAGCCGCCCGGCCCGGCCGGTGGTTTGCCTCCGCCTCCGGGGACGCCCGTGGACTTCATTGGCCCTACCGGCGTCCGCACTTTTCAGGAGCGACCCGGCGCGAACAAAACGGCTAACC
>Ga0163200_1001083_pt1 | contig 10364 bp, 6 predicted proteins | sample PL_2010_200m_FD_113535 | JGI IMG/M metagenome (GOLD analysis project Ga0163200, IMG submission 113535) | Freshwater microbial communities from Powell Lake, British Columbia, Canada to study Microbial Dark Matter (Phase II) - PL_2010_200m | ecosystem: Environmental > Aquatic > Freshwater > Lake ... | reverse complement strand
CTGTATCACAGCGGAGATCTCTGTGGCGTTGCGGCCTTCGAGACCGCGGACCAGGTGGGCTACATCCATGTGCTGCGCGAAGGCGCCATGACGTTGCGGCTGGCGGACAACAGCGAGGTGCGGTTGGCGGAGCCGACGGTGATGGTATTTCCCCGTCCGTATCGCCACCGGATGCTCGCCAACGAAGCGGATGGCGCGCGGCTGGTGTGCGCGACGCTGCAATTCGACGGCGGGGCCAACAATCCGCTGGCCGCGGCGTTGCCTGATGTCTTGCTGCTGCCGGTGGCCGAAGCGCCGATCCTCGACGGTGCCCTGGCCTGGCTGTTTGAGGAAGCGGTCGCCGGCTACTGTGGCCGCGAGGCGGTCATGGGGCGCTTGTTCGAACTGCTCATCGTGCAGATGCTGCGCCACTTGATGGCCAGCCAGACGATGAGTTCGGGAATGATGGCCGGGCTTGCCGACCTGCGCCTGGCGCGGGCGATCACGCTGATGCACGCCGAACCCGAGCGTGCATGGTCGGTGGCCGAACTGGCTGCCGAATCGAACATGTCACGGGCCAGCTTTGCCGCCAGTTTCCGCTCGGTGGTCGGGCAAACACCGGCGGATTACCTCACCAGTTGGCGCATCAGCCTGGCACAGAAGCGCTTGCGCGAAGGCCGACCGATCGCCCTGATTGCCGATGAGGTGGGTTACGAAAGCCCGTCGGCGTTGGCTCGCGCCTTCCGCCGCAAGACCGGCGCCAGTCCGCGCGAATGGCAGGCCGCAGCGAGCGCGTGACGGCGTGGCGGGATACTCCCCGGCATTATCGTTCCGTCCGCGCTGCGTCACTTGACCCATGATTGGCAGCGGCACAGCTCATTTGGCGAACAGCTGACTCATGTCCTTGAATGCCTTGAATTCCAACGCATTGCCGCAAGGGTCGAAGAGGAACATGGTCGCCTGCTCGCCGACCTGACCCTGGAAGCGTACATAGGGCTCGATAACGAACTTGGTATCCCGTGCGCGCAGACGCTCGGCCAACGCTTCCCATTCCGGCCAGCTGAGCACGATGCCGAAGTGCGGCACTGGAACGTCATGACCGTCTACGGCATTGGTGTGTGCAGCTTGCTGCGATGGCGTCTGCGGGTGCTCATGGATGACCAGTTGATGGCCGTAGAAATCGAAATCGACCCAATGCTCGGACGAGCGGCCTTCGGCGAGACCGAAGACTTCGCCATAGAAGCGGCGCGCGGCGGGTAGGTCATGGACCGGGATCGCAAGGTGAAAAGGAGAGAGGCTCATCAAGGCTTCCTTCTGTTGTGGGGCCGTAACGATCATGTTGCCGATTTGTCGCCCTCATCAACAGCGGATATCGTTGGTGTCGAGCCTCGAATATTTCGATCAATCCAGGTCCCTATGATCCGCGAATTGAAAACCTTCCTTGCGATCGCCCGGTGCGGCAGCTTCGCCGCTGCAGGGCATAGAATCGGGCTGACCCAGTCTGCGGTCAGCGCCCAGATCAAAAATCTTGAGGAAGCGCTGGGCCTGCGCCTATTCGATCGAACGGGCCGCTCGGCGTATCTCAATGCAGCGGGCCTGCGGGCGCTGCCGCTGGCCGAGCAGATCCTCGAAACGTTCAGCTTGATGGGACAACCGGAGTCGCTCGAAGACTACCGGGGTGAGCTGCGGATCGGTGCCATCGGTACTGTACAGACCGGCCTGCTGCCGCGGGTGCTGCTCCGTCTGCTGGAACAGGCGCCGGGCGTCGCGCCAAAGCTGGTTCCCGGTGTCTCGTTGAATCTGTTGTCGCAAGTCGATGCCGGCGAGATCGATCTGGCGATCATGATCCGACCGCCGTTTTCGCTGCCCAAGGAGCTCCATGCCGAGTTGGTTCAGCGCGAGCCGTTCGTGCTGATCACGCCACTCGACGTGGCCGGTGATGACCCGTTGCAGCTCCTTGTTGAGCAGCCGTTCGTGCGTTACGACCGCAGCTCCTTTGGCGGTCGGCAGGTGAGTCAGTTCTTGCGCAAACATCACCTGGACGTCCGCCCTGGCCTGGAACTCGACGAGTTGGATGCCATCGTCAAGATGGTCGCCTGCGGGCTGGGTGTAGCCCTGGTGCCAGAAGCCGGGTTATGGCTCGAAAGTACGCCGGCCGTCCGCGTCCTCCGACTGGGCGGCGCAACCTTTTATCGGGAGCTGGTACTGGTCGGCCGTCACAGTGCTCGGCAGCTGCCTGTGCAGCAACTGTTTCACCGCTGTGTGCGTGAAGTATTGGCGGAGCAGGGCGGTCCGACTCTGGATTAGCGCGTCCGCTAATCAAAAGCGCCCGCCAGCCACCCCGAACGTCGGTTATAGACGGCGTCGCAGGGGGATATCGGGGCCGTGCACTACCCTTGACAGAGTGAGGATTCAACAATAGCTACGTATATCGGTCTAGCTCAGAACGGTGGCCAGCTCTATGGGTCCAAGCAGAAGCTCGCTTTAGACACTTATGGATAACAGCATGGCCCAACCAGATCTGCAATCCCGGCTTGCTTTCACGCTGCAATCGGCTGGCTTGCTGGAGTGGTACGTCGAGCTGGACGACTCGCTGAGCGATAACCAGGCGACGGTCGAGGCTGTCACCCATGCGCTCGATGCCTGTGCATTGGGCAGTACCTCGCTTACCGAATTCCTGGAACACATCCATCCCGACGACCGCGATCCGGTCGCCGAGCACGTGGCTGTCGCCCTCTCGACCGGTGATGAGGTGCGCTTCGAGTGCCGTGTTCTGGTCGGCGACAGCAGTGTGCAAATGGTCAGCGTGGCCGGTCGCTCCACCGCTCATCCCGAGCTGCGGGCGCTGCACTTCGTCAGTCAGGACGTGACCGACTGCCGCCGCTCCGAGGCCATAGCCGAAGGGCAGATGCGCTCACTGGAGCTGGCGGTCGCCGGTGCGCCCTTGACTGATGTGCTGGTCGAACTTACCCGCTCGGCCGAAAGGCAGTCGGCTGGGACCATTCGCGCAGCCATCATGCGCCTGGATGAGGATGGCAAGCTGCGATTCGTTGAAGCGTCCAACCTTCCTTCAGATTTCGTCGCTGCGCTCGATGCGATGGACGCAGGTTCCGACGAAACCACCTGCAGCGTGTCGGTACGCACCGGCAAGCCAAGTGTTGCCGTGGATATTGCCAGCGATCCGTACTGGGCCCGGCACCGGGACAAGGCGCTTGAGCACGGCCTGCGCGCTTGCTGGTCCACACCCGTTCTTTCTGACCGCGGCGAGGTGATGGGCACCATTGCCTGTTACAGCAGCGTATGCGCAGCGCCGTCGTCTTTGGAGCAAGAAGGAATCACCCTGCTCGCCAATACGGCGGCGCTGGTGGTGCAGCGCGATCGAGCCAACCGGGCACGGATCAAGGCCGAGCGAGAGATGGCAGCCAACGAGCGCCGCTTCAAGGGGCTGGTGAAGGCCACCAACAGTATGGTCTGGTCGACCAGCCCCGAAGTGGACATCGTTGAGCTACAGCCCGACTGGAGCGAATTCACTGGCCAGACGTTCGAGCAATCGCGCGGGAAGGGTTGGCTCGAAGCGGTGCATCCGGAAGATCGTCCCGCGCTTGAAGTCGTCCTTGAGGAAATGCGTTCGACTTATAGCAACAAGCGCGCGGAATACCGCATCCGCCGGGCTGACGGCCAATATCGGCATATGACCGGTCACGCCGTGCCCATCTTCGATGACCACGGGAACATGAAGGAGTGGTCCGGCGGCTTGACTGACATCACGGACCGCAAGCAGGTCGAGCACCGACTGCACCACATGGCCACTCATGACTCGTTGACGGGGCTACCCAACCGAACCTATCTCAATGATCACCTGCGCGAACTGGTCAATTTCATCCCAGAAGGCCAGCAACTGATGATCATGCTGATCGACCTTGATCGCTTCAAGGAAGTGAACGACTCGATGGGGCATGGCTACGGCGACGTACTGTTGGTGCAGATCGCCCATCGGTTGCGCGAAGCGCTGCCGTCCGGTGATCTGGTGGCGCGCCTGGGCGGCGACGAGTTTGTGGTGGTGGCTCATCTACCTGACGGCGTGCGCTCGGCCGAGCGGCTGGCAGCTGATCTGCTGCGGGCGATCCAAGTGCCCTGCGATGTGCTTGGCACACGTTACTACCCCTCGGCATCGATGGGCATGTGTCTGTATCCGAACCCCGACACCAGCATTGACGAACTGCTGCAGCACGCCGATATCGCCATGTATCGCGCCAAGGATGCTGGCGGCACCGGGATGCAGTTCTTCTCGGCCGAGATGAGCATTGAGACCAAGAACCGCATGGCGCTCGAGCTCGACCTGCGCGAAGCGTTGGAACGCAATGAATTCGTGCTGCATTACCAGCCGCGCATCTGCCTGGACGATGACGTTCCATGCGGTGTGGAGGCACTGATCCGCTGGAACCATCCAAGCAAGGGGCTGGTATCGCCAGCGGTGTTCATACCCATCGCCGAAACCACGGGGCTGATCTGCAAAATCGGCAACTGGGTGCTGCAGCAGGCGTGCAAAGACATCCAGCAATTGACCGAACGCATCGGTACCGAGCTGATGTTGTCGGTGAACGTGTCACCGGTGCAGCTCAAATCGCCGACGCTGTGCAGCGAAGTCAGCGGCGCATTGCAGGCGGCCGGGATGGATACGCACCGTCTCGAACTGGAGCTGACCGAGTCCGGGTTGATCGAAGACACCGACGCTTCGCACCAGCTCCTGAGAAACCTGCGAACCATCGGCGTCAGGCTTGCCATCGATGATTTCGGCACCGGGTACGCCGGCATCGCCTACTTGCGCCAATATCCGATCGATGTTGTGAAGCTTGATCGGACCTTCCTTTGCCCAACCGCCAAGGCTGATAACTGTCTCGATTTCATCAAGGCGGTGACCGAAATGTGCCATTCGCTTGGCATGCGCGTCGTGGCCGAAGGCGTAGAGGACGCCGATATGCTGCGGCAGCTGATGCGGTCGGCATGCGACGAGGCACAGGGTTACCTGTTCGCAAAGCCTATGCCGCTGGCTCAGCTGGGTGACTACATCATCGATCGTCGGGCAAGTTGAGCTCTTCGACGTTTGGACTGCGCTGAAGTCGTAACTCGGTATTTGTCTGAATCGGATGCACGGTGTCTTCTGCCCGCATGGCCGGCTCTGTACCATTTGTCGACGTTATTACTCCCATGCTGGCCAGCTGTTGTGGAGGGCCGACTGTCGGCTCTTGCGCAATCCAGCACAGCATCGCCTTCAGCCTTGTGGCCGGCTTATCTATCGATTCTCCAAGCAGACGTTTGAGTGCTAAACGGACGCGAAGGGAAACCTCACCTGCTCCTTACTACCGGAAGAGCACCGACGTGACTGCTGACATTTCATCCGAGGCCAGGCGGCTATTGATTGGCACCGGCTGTGGCGTCGACTTCTCTCGCCTGGTACAGCTACTGGACGAAGAGGGTTATGAACTTGCTTTCTGCTCCGATAGCGAAAGCCTGTTTCAACAACTGGATCACCGAGTGGGTGCGGTGATCGCTACCGATCGATTTCTTGCGTCGGCGATGGCGAGCGGGCCCGCCTTAACCGAGCAAGGTGACGGGGCGGACATCCCCTTTATTGTGGTCACAGATACGCAGAGCGAATCCCGCGCTGATTTTCTGGCAGTCAAGAGGCGGTTACCCGAATGGGTAGCGGACCTGGTCATTCTCGAACAACCCATAAGGCCGGCAGCTCTGCTGAGTACCGTGGCGATGGCCTGGCGCTCCCGCCTGCGTCAGTTCGAGATTGCAGACCGTCTCGTGGAGCTTGCTGAGCAGCAAGCAACGCTTGAGAGCCTGGTCGAACACCTTCCCGTTGGCATCTGCCTGATCGCTACAAACGGGACCACCGTGCTCAGCAATCCTACCTACGAGCGGTATGTTCCCAACCGAAGAATCCCATCCACTGATGGTCGGCATGCTCAGCGATGGGTGGGCCTCGATAGCCAGGGTCAACGGATCCCTCCGGATCAATTTGCAGGCGCCCGGGCTCTGCGCGGCGAAATGGTGGAAGGTGCTGACTTCCGCTACTACCCCGACGACGGGCCTGAGCTATGGACACGTGTCAATGCGGTACCGCTGTACGACAGCCAGGGGGAGATCCGAGGCGCCGCCTTGGTCGTCATCGATATAAATGCTGAAAAGCAGAACGAAGAAATGTTGCGCCGGTTCAATGATGATCTTGAGTTTCAGGTCAAGGCTCGTACCCGTGCGCTGGAAGAGGCGTTGGAGAAGCTGACGCTGGAAAGCCAAGAACGAGCCCGAACCGAAGACCAGCTGCGCCAATCCATGAAGATGGACGCGGTGGGCCAGCTCACCGGTGGCATCGCTCACGATTTCAACAACATGCTTACGGGTGTCATCGGCGCATTGGACCTGATGCGCCTCCGTATAGGCCGGCAGCAATACGGTGATCTGGATCGTTACATGACGGCCGCTCATACGTCCGCCAGCCGAGCGGCAGCCTTGACCCAGCGCTTGTTAGCGTTCTCCCGTCGCCAGTCGCTCGAAGCCCGCACCGTTTCAGTGAATCCACTGATCCTATCGCTAAGCGACCTTCTCAAACGGACGCTGACGGAGCGGATCAAGCTTGAGCTGCAGCTTGATGACCGTGCCGGCTTGGCATTAGTCGACCCCAACCAGCTTGAAAACGCCTTGTTGAACCTAAGCATCAATGCGCGTGATGCCATGCCAGATGGCGGCATTCTGGCGATTGCTACCAGCCGAGCCGATATCGACGAGACGGAAGCTGCTCGTCTGGGTGGTCAGAGGGGGCGCTACGTCAGCATCAGGGTATCGGACACGGGGGTCGGTATTCCCGAGCCCGTGCTGGGGAAAATATTCGAACCCTTCTTCACCACCAAACCCTTGGGGCAAGGCACCGGATTGGGTCTGTCCATGGTCTACGGATTCGTTCAACAGAGTAGCGGTTTCGTCTCGGTGACCAGCGAGGAGGGGGCCGGTACCTCGATCACCTTGTACATCCCCCTGGCGCAGTCGTCTGCAGTCGAGAATGGGGCGATCGCCGCGTCCGTGGATCTGACCTCCGGACGAGGGCAGACGATCCTTGTGGTAGAGGATGATGATTCGGTACGCCTGTTACTCGCCGCCGCTCTGGAGGACTTCGGCTACCAGGTGCACCTCGCTGAAGAGGGTCAGCAGGCGCTGAGTTTGCTCGATGGCTTGCGTACGCTGGACCTGTTGATAACCGACGTCGGACTGCCCGGTCTGAACGGTCGCCAATTGGCCGAAATAATCCAGCAGAAACGGCCGGATCTGCCCGTTCTGTTCATCAGCGGTTACGCCGAAAACGCCGCGATTCGCTCGGAGTTTCTCGGGACGGGCATGAGCATGATGACCAAGCCGTTCACGCTTGAGCATCTGGCTGAAACAGTGTCAGCCGCCTTGGACGCGCAGGCTGAAACAGGGGCTATTTGAGAGCGCAAGGCCAGGCCCTCCGGGCCGGCCTGTACGTGCGGGTTCCATGAGCGCTTAGCGCCCGCCCGCCGCATCGACACTTGCCATCTTGCCATCTTGCCATCTTGGCATCGGCCAGAACCTGCTGGAACAGCAGCGGTGACATGGGCCGGCCGAGGTAGAAGCCTTGAGCCTGATCGCAAGCAAGCTCGGTCAGCTTGCCAAGCTGAGCGACGGTCTCGATGCCTTCGGCTGTCACGGTCAGCGAGAGGGCGTGACCCATGCTGACAATGGCGTGGACAATCGCTTCGCTGCTTTGTGATTGGTCGAGCTCAGAGATAAAACTTCGATCAATCTTGATTCCATCGAACGGGTAGCTTCGCAGATAGCTCAACGAGGAATATCCGGTGCCGAAGTCATCCATGGACAGGCGAACGCCGAGTGCCTTGAGCTGGTTCATGGTCGATAGCGCCGAGGCGGCATCTTCGAACATGACGCTTTCGGTAATCTCCAGCTCCAGGCGTTGCGGGGCGATGCCGGTGCCCTCATGGACTTTCGCAACACGATCAACCAGATCACTGCGCGGAAACTCCACCGGAGAAAGGTCATCGGTGCATAGCGTTGTTGCTGCTGGCCTCTGCCTGGAGCAGCTTGCTCGTCTGATCTTCGGTCGGCAGCGGAACCTCAACCCGCCATCTTCGCGGCACGGCCGGCGTGCTCTATCATGCGCCGCCGCTGCGCGTGCGCTTTCGATGCAACTGTGGGGAACCAAAGCCCGAGGGTGCATGGTCGAAGCGCGTAGATAGATGCCGGTCTCCACCGTCATTTTGCGTTCGACACCCTCGGCAGAACTCAGGGTTCTGCCTGAATCGACCTACTGATCTTCCAAAGGAACGACTGATGAGCCTCGACCTCAACGCAGGACGCCTCCCCGACGAGCACACCCTGACCAACATTCCGCGCCTGATTTCGCGCTACTACAGCGAGCGACCGGATCCGTCCGATCCGGCACAGCAGGTCGCATTCGGCACGTCCGGGCATCGTGGATCGTCACTGAAAAACAGTTTCAACGAATGGCACATCTTGGCGACCACCCAGGCGATCTGTGATTACCGCAAGGAGCAGGGCATCAACGGCCCGATCTTTGTCGGCATGGATACGCATGCGCTGTCTGAGTCGGCCTTCGTGTCCGCCCTCGAAGTGTTGGCCGCCAATGGTGTCGGAACACGCATCGATGCCGGCTGCAGCGAGACCAACGGCGAGCCCGGCTACACGCCGACGCCAGCCATCTCCAACGCCATCCTCGAGTACAACGCCGGTCGCAGCAGCGGTCTGGCTGACGGTATCGTCATCACGCCTTCGCACAATCCACCTGCCGATGGCGGCTTCAAGTACAACCCCACCAATGGCGGCCCGGCCGATACCGGTGTAACCAAGTGGATCCAGGAGCGCGCCAATGCGCTGCTGGTCGCCGGGCTCAAGGGCGTGCAGCGAATGGATTATTCGCAGGCCCTCAAAGCATCGACCACTCAACGCTTCGACTTCATCGACAGTTATGTGGGTGGTCTGGAACAGGTGATCGACCTCGAAGCGATCCGCAACTCTGGCCTGAAGTTTGGCGTTGACCCTCTCGGTGGCGCCGGCGTGCATTACTGGACGCGCATTGCCGAACGCTACGGCCTGCCGCTCGAAGTGCTCTCGACCCGCGTCGATCCGACCTTCCGCTTCATGCGCCTGGACTGGGACGGCAAGATCCGCATGGATTGCAGCTCGCCCCACGCCATGGCCGGTCTGATCGAGAACAAGGACCGCTTTGACGTCTCCTTCGCCTGCGACACCGACCATGACCGTCACGGCATCGTTGCGCGTTCGGTGGGGCTGCTGAACCCCAATCACTACCTCGCCGTCGCCATCGAATACCTCTTCACTCACCGCCCCGAGTGGAGCGCTGGGGCGGGTATCGGCAAGACGCTGGTGTCGTCCTCGATGATCGACCGTGTCGCCAAGGGCATCGACCGCAAAGTGGTCGAGGTGCCGGTGGGCTTCAAGTGGTTCGTTGATGGCTTGATGGACGGCAGCCTGGGCTTCGGCGGTGAAGAATCCGCTGGCGCGTCTTTCCTGCGCAAGCAAGGCGGTGCCTGGTCCACCGATAAGGATGGTCTGATTCTCGGCCTGCTGGCTGCGGAGATCACCGCGGTGACTGGCAAGGATCCTGGCGAGCGCTATCAGGCGCTGACGGAGCGCTTCGGTTCCCCGGTCTATCAGCGCATCGATGCCGCCGCAGACCGCGAGCAGAAGGCCAAGCTCGGCAAGCTGCCGGCTTCGCAGGTCACCGCCAGCGAGCTGGCCGGCCAGCCAATTACCCAGATCCTCACCGAGGCGCCCGGCAATGGCGCTGCCATCGGCGGCCTCAAGGTGGTGACCGACAACGGCTGGTTCGCTGCGCGGCCATCCGGCACCGAGGACGTCTACAAGATCTACGCCGAAAGCTTCGAGGGCGAGGCGCACCTCAAGCGCATTCAGGAAGAGGCCAAGGCGCTGGTGGATAGTGTGTTGGCAGGATGAAGGTCAGTTCGCGCAACTACTGCCATGGCGGTGATGCGTGCTGAAGTCGTGGACGGATCTGGCTGCGTGGAGGTTGGGTGAGATTGCAACCGGCGCCGACTGGCGTTGTGACCCTCCTCGTGTTGACGCGGCCAGGCAAACCTCTGGGTCGTTGTTGGCGCATGAACGTCCCAGGCCGTCGACAGGTCAGCCGGTGGTTGTGCTCGTGTGGCGCGAACCTCGACAATTGCAGACAGGTTGTCTAACCCGCCAGATCGTGGGGAACGGTCCGTCATCGTTATCAGATTGAGATAGGTATCGCGTTGAAAGACCTTACCCGTGAGGCGCTTGAGGCTGAAGTCGTGCGTCTG
>Ga0163200_1001082_pt1 | contig 10369 bp, 7 predicted proteins | sample PL_2010_200m_FD_113535 | JGI IMG/M metagenome (GOLD analysis project Ga0163200, IMG submission 113535) | Freshwater microbial communities from Powell Lake, British Columbia, Canada to study Microbial Dark Matter (Phase II) - PL_2010_200m | ecosystem: Environmental > Aquatic > Freshwater > Lake ... | reverse complement strand
GGGTTCGTGTACATGCTATGATTCAAGTAGCCTGTTATTACAACCCCCTTGTAGTACGCCGCCACGACATCGTTCATTCCGCCGCCGGCTTCGAGGAACTTCTTCTGCCAGATTATGTCGCCACTGCTCAGGTTCACAGCGAAGAACATGAAGTTGCCCGTTATGTCCTGGGAGGTGAACCTGTCCGTCGTCCCCGCGCCAAAATAGGCAGTGCCGTTAATGAGCAAAGGAGAGGACATCGTGTCAGGCAGGCCTGTCGAGACGTTGCGAATTATCTTTCCCTTGCTTACGTTCACTATGTGGTACCAACCCATGTCAGGAGCTATGAGCACCCCGTTCGAGAACGCTGGCGTCGGCATGGCGGGAGAATGGAGAGGCATGCTCCATATCACGTTGCCAGTGGTCAGGTTCAGCGCGTAAAGCGCGTTGACGTTGTTGTCGAATTTCGTGAAGTTCTCAGGAGGTATCTCCTCGTTGTTCCCCATCGCCACCACGACCATTCCATCGATAGTCAGCGGCTGCCCTATTATCTGGTTTGGGAACCACGTCCTCCAGACTATGTTGCCTGTGTACGCGTCGATCGCTGCGACAGAACCAGGGGTCATTTTGTAGTTCGCTATCAGCTGGTACTTGTAAAGGCCCGCAGTGGACACCAGCAGAAGCCCCTTGTAGACAGTTATGGGCCCCATTATGGTGTCGTTAAGGCTGACATTCAGGTTCCCTATGTCCTTGTCGATATAGTAGGTGTGGTTCATCCCACCATCATACTGCCAGACTCGCCCCTCCTCACCCCAGCTGCTGTTGACTATCGAGGGGAGCGATGAAGCGTTTCCCTCAGGGTTCAGATTCATATACGCCACCAAAAGAAGGACGAGCGCAAACGCCACCATCCAATATCTGTAATCGCGGCTCTTTGCATGCTTACGCCCAGCCTTGGGATGTCTCACGCTTCTCTTTCTGGACACGGAATTCTAATCATATTGAGAGAATTAAACTTATAAAGTTCCTCTCAAACGGCAAGGGCTACCATTTTATCCTTTGAGGTCGTTATGGTAAGGAGACCCGGACCTGCAAGAATGAGACATGTTGAGCGTCAGATCAGGAACGGGCCTGCGGTGTGCGTTTGCGCAGTGTAAGGAAAGGAAGCAGCTATCTGAATTCCGCTGAGGAGCTACTCGGCATGGAGAACGTGCAGCTTCTGGTGCTTTTCTCGTTCGCTGTTTTGATAGGAGCCTTCTTTTTCAAGGGGCTCAGCATATTTGGGGACGATATCGCATACTCGGGTTTCGTCAGGGACGCGGTCAATGGCGATTTCTCAGTCACAATAAACATATTCTCAATAAGGTTGCTTGCGACACTGCCGGTTGCCATGTTCGTAAAAGTATTCGGATTCACGGACTTCGGGGCAGGCGCCTACGCCTACTTCTCGTACATCGGCACAGTGATGATGCTGTATTTCATAGGCAAGGAGCTCTACGGACGCAGGGCCGGGCTTCTCAGCGCATTCCTGTTCGCCATATGCCCCGTCGCACTTAAGTACGGGACCACGTTAGAGCCGATGACGCCGCTTTCTTTCTTTCTGAGCGTGGCTGTCTTCGTGCTCATCAGGGGAATGAAGAAAGGAAACAAGTGGCACTTCTGGGCCTGCGGAGTCGTGGGCTTCATTGCTACGCTGACCAGCCCGCTGGCTTATGTTTACGTTCTTTTCTTAGGTGCCTACCTGCTCTGCGTAGCAGTCCGCGGCTTCCTAACGGGCAAGAAGGAGAACCTTCTGCCAGCGCTTGGATTTTTCCTTCTCGGTTTCATCACAGCAGTTGCAATCCTCGGCATGGTGAACCTGAAGATCGCGAACGGCAATCCTTTCGTGGAGTTCTCGATGACAGACTATTACTACAGCGGAACGGGAGGGCCGAACCAGATATACTACACCAACCCGAGCCTGACTTATTACGTTGAGAATTACTTCCCGTACGGACTTGTGGATAAGGTTCTGCGCCCTGTCCTGTCTCTGAATTTCGCAGCACTGGCGCGCAACGTCCAGTCGCTTTCCGCTGGGGTCCTCTCGATGCAGTCCATAAGCATAAATGAGGTTGGCTTCTTCGGCTATTTCGAGGTGCTGGCCTTCGCGTACCTGCTGGCCAAGGGGGAGAAGAGGAGCTACTTCGTGATGCTGCTCGCTGCGTTTGTACTGGGCTACATGGAGTTCGGAACCATGAGCATCGGCAAATACGTTCCAATATACAAGCTGATGAGGTTTACGATAATAGCGGCAATTCCTCTCTCTTTAGTCCTGGGCATGGCACTGGCGCGCTTCACTGAGGGGAAGGGGAATCTCCGCATCGCGAGGATCCCTGTGGCGGCGGCCATAGTCGCGTTCCTTCTCGTCACGTCGCTGCCGATAGACTACTGGTTCTACCTCTACAACCACAACTCGCTTGAGTATGTGAAACTTACGGCCTCGTACCTGGGCAAGCTGCCAGACACTGGCATTCTCAGGGTCTACGGGCCTGCCCTGGAACCCTACTACCTGGACTACTTCCTCGGTGGAATGCAGGCTGCGCAGACAGCGAGCTATGACAACGGCGCGTACGGGGGGCTGTTCCTGCCGAGGTGCTCGGACATACCGAACAGGACATACCTCGTGATACCTAGCGCGGACGACCTGAACAGGATAAACGGCTACGATCTCTGGAACATAAACGAGACCTGGGCGTTTGACCCCAGTATATGCGGCCTGAAACTCGTGGAGGACATATACAACAGCAGCGCGGTCAAGGGCATGGTGCCGAAGGACGCGACAATGTCGGGCAACCTGTTCTACAAAAGCTAGGGAAAACTAGTTGCGCGCTACGATCAGATGCTGGACCCCTGAAATTGCGCCGAGAATGGAGTCCATCGCAACATCCTGCGAAAGGTCCACGTTCGTGGTCATCGAGCAAGTCACCAGGGTGTTGTTGTAAAGTGCGCTGATCGTGTATATGGTCTGGCCAGATGGGCTCTTGATTGCCCTGCCCCCGACGATGCTGTCTACCAGCGGTCCGGGAAGACCCAGCCTGCCACTCTCGGAAGAGATGTTCTCCTTGGAGAAATGCGTGGTGGCTCCTCCGACAACTGCAGTCACGTTTCCGAAAAATGAATTCATCACAGATGTGTCAGAATAGTATAGCAGCCTGACCATCAGCGTGGTGCCTGAGCCAAGCCCCTTGGTTGCGTTGCCTCCGTAATACCTGAAGGCTGCGCCTGAGCTCGCCCCCTGCAGGATGCTTTCCGGCAGCGTCTCCGAACCGCCAAGCACGCTCTTGAAGTCCCTGATCGCCGGCGCCTGCAGCTTCTGCGACTGAGTGACAGCAGTGGTCGTTGATGATGAAGCCGGCCCCTCGCCTGAGAGGAAGAACACAGCCGCCACAAGCACCAGCATCGCTACAATAACAGGAACGTATGTGCTCATCTTCGGCTTGCCCCTGCCGATTTTGGCATGCAGGTGCCTGTACTGCCTCTTTCGCTTCGCCATGTCACACATTTGCAATGATGAATATATCAACATTTCGGAAATTGGGCGATACGTGCCAGATCCTGCTTGAAAAAGGGCGATGGGCACGGCGGATGCTGAAGGAAAATGCCTGTCTCCGCAAGGGACTGGTCAGTTGGACTTTTCCTAGGATAGCTGCACGAACTTCGCTACTGTCAAGTTAAGTGCTTTGATCATTATGGGAATTACCTGGCTCTGGTTTGCCGTTTTGACGGGCACGTTGAGCGTCACGGCAACGAAGAGCTTTCCGAAGTTATGCCCCACCATGCTGAGGTTGGATGTCACCATGCCTCCAGAGTAGTTCGTAGGGAGGTTGAAGAAAGGAATCCCTTCTATATCGCTTATCGTGCTTGGTATTGAACCATACATCGAAAACGCGGCAGCAGGGTCGGGATATACCAGCATCGTGATAGTCAGATGCTCGTCAAAAGTGCCGTTATATATGTAAATATATCCTTTAGCCACGCCAGGAGGAAGCGTGCCAAGGCTGGCGTTGATCTCATTCCAGGGCCTGAAACCGTAGAGTATGGGAGGTTCCATCACTGAAAAGTTGCCCTGTGCCGCCATAGTGGTAGTAAGGACAGATGTGGTTGTAGAAGTTGCAGGAGCTGCATTGAAGAACGGGAAGTATGCCGAAACTGCCAGAATTGCAACTAATGCAATCAGAATGCAAATCACGATCACGCTATTTTTTCCAACCATTTGAATCACATAATTTAATTTTTTTCATAAGGCAAACATTAATTGTTGATCAGCAGCCGGTCAGGTACTGCGCTGTCCAGCCCGAGCCGTAGTAGCATGAGCAGCAGGTCGCTTCAGACATGCAGTGCCCGCTCGTGTATGGAGGTATCGTACACCATCCGCATACGTTATAGCCAAGCTGGTAGTTAGGCGCCTGGCAGGAATGACAGTCGCCATAGTTGCCGCAGTTCCCGCAGTATGTGTGTTGGTTGACTGCATTGACAAGGGTTCCGCTGCTGCATCCGGCAGCGCCTGAGCTGCAGGACGGATAGGTCCCGTAGCACTGCCAAGTCCAGGTTTCGTGCTGCGCTGAACAGCCACTGCAGCTTTGATAGTAGTAAGTCGCTCCGTTAGTAGCGTAGTTGGTCGCGTAATTGGTCGCAGGGTTTGTCGGGGTTGCGTCGTTTGTCGGTGCGTTCGTTGACCCACCTACAACGCATCCGTAAGGCTGGCAGTTGTAGCCTACGCCTCCCTCCGTGCAATCCAGGTATGTTCCTGTATCACACGCGGCCTCGACGGTACAGTATCCGTAATAGGTGCAAGCAGGTATGCCTGCTACCTCATTGCCCCACTCGTCGCAAGCGTTTTGATCATACCCTATGTCATACGTCCCTGATGTGCAATAATTTTCTCCTTCTATCGTGGTGGAGGTTGTGGAAGTATATGTTATGGTTGGCGGAGTGTAGGAGATGCAGCCTGAAGGCGAGCAGTCGGAGTAGGGATCCGATGCACAGTATCCTGCGTAGCTGCCGTCGTAGCAGTTGATGACAGGGTAGCACTGGTTGTAGTTCATGCACACGTAATAGTCGCCTCCGATGCTGGAGTCGAAATCGCAGCTGTACTCGTCATAGTTTGAGGCGTAGGTTCCTGATGTGCAGTAAGGTACGGTTGCTGCATTGGTTGCGGCGTTAGTGGCTGCATTGGTTGCGGCGTTGGTGGCCGCATTGGTGGCCGCGTTCGTCGCAGCATTGGTTGCGGCGTTGGTGGCCGCGTTGGTGGCCGCGTTCGTCGCAGCATTGGTTGCGGCGTTGGTGGCGAAATTGGTTGCGATCGTAGAGGTGGAGGTGGAAGTTGAGGTTGAGGTTGTTGAGGTGGAAGTTGAGGTTGAGGTTGTTGAGGTGGAAGTTGAGGTTGAGGTGGAAGTGGTTGTTGTCTTGGAGGTAGTTGAAGTTGTGGAGATGGAGGTTGAGGAGGTCGATGTGATGGATGTCAGTGAGGTGGTTGAGGTGGAAGTTGAGGTGGAAGTGATAGAGGTGGTGGAAGTTGAGCTAGTTGTCGTAACTGATGTCGTTGAGGTGGAAGTGCTCGTTGATGTACTTGTTGTTGTCACTGAAGTGGTTGATGTGGAGGTTGAAGTGGAGGTTGAAGTGGAAGTGGTAGAGGTGGAAGTTGAGGTTGAGGTTGTGGTCTGGAAGTTTGCCTGCTGCGTTATTGGGCTGGATACGGTGATCGTGTTGGTGCCGAACGCGCCGGTGTAGCTTCCAGTGCCCGTGCCGATCCACTGCAGGAAAATGTAACCTATGTTTGCAACTGCATTTATGGTCAAATTAGTGCTGCTGTCGAACCAGTTGCTTCCAGGAGTCAGCGTGCCTCCCCCTATTGGGCTGGACGTCTCGGTCAGGTAGTACTGCGTGACGTAGTTTCCTGCCAGCGTGCAATTGGATCCGGGAGTTCCGGATGTGAACGTTCCGCATTGGCTGGATGTGCCGCAGCCGGTCACGGATACGAATGAGTATCTAACTCCAGTATCTCCTGGGATAGGGGATATGAAACAATAACTGTGAGTTGTGCCCGGTTGGTACGGGAATGTTATCGGGAATTGGGAGCAGGCGTAGTTCTGCGAGTCAAGAGTCAGGACTGTGCTGCCCGCGTTCTGCGATGAGCAGACGCCAGTTGTAAGCTGCATGCTCGCGTATGCAGGCGCAATGAAGGAGACGAGCACGTTTGCGGATACTCCCGCGAATGTGGCTGTCACGATAGTGTTGCCTGTCGTCAGACTGGAAATATATGTAGTTGCATTGCCGTTCCCTTCAGTCGTTATCAGGTTCGGGGAAAGGGTGGCAAAGGCGTTTGACTGCGTGAAACTGACGGTCGCGCCTGCGATGGGCGTTCCGAGAAGCTTCACGGTAGCAACGACGGCATCCCTGTTTCCGTTAGCCGCCTGCGACTGGTTTCTGACCGTTATCGAGATTGTCGTAGGTGTTGATGAGAGCAGCGGCGAGACGTGTGTGTTGAAAGTGCCTGTGAAGGTCTGCCTCTGCCCACCCTGGCAGGTAAGCGCATTTGCGCTCGGGCATGGTATCGCGCTCAAGTATATCTTTCCAGTGACGAGAGCGCCGAACTGTATCGCCTTTTGCGATATAGATATGTTGCACACGATCGCACCGCCCTGCAGCACAAGTGAAGGCGAGCACGTTCCAGTTGTTGATTGCGTGACGCTGGAATTCAGCACCATCTGGGGGTAGGCGAGAGGCACCTGCTGCGTATTTGTAAGAAAGAGCCCTGCGCTCGACATCGCTGTGTTTGATCCGAAAATTATGTCCTGGCAGTATGCGCCTGTGGTGAAGGCGCAACTTGACGGTATTATGTTAGAGGGGGCAAATACGAACAAATACATGATTCCGAGCAGAACTGAAACAAGCAGTATCGCCCAGCTGTATGTCAGCAAGTATTCCAACGCTGCCTGTGCCTTTTTCATGTATTTTCCCCTAATGCTACTTGCATGTTTACTGGATTTCTTAGCCATCAATAAGACCTTCCTCTTTTGCATGTCGTATATGGCGTATGTATTGTATACAATATATGTAAGGTATTAAAAAGCATGCAGATTTTTGAGTGGCTCGTTTTTGATTGCAGGAAACCTAAAGACAGCTGAAGTAAAAAAGTAAGGAGATGTTTTAGGCAGAATTCTCACAGTGTTACGAAGTAAGTGTTCCGGTATAGCTTTCTGCTTCCTTTCTGGCCATGCAATTCATAAGAACCCTTCCACTTCAGGTGCCTGACTGAAAGGAAAGACTGCGCCACCCTCTTGTCGCTCGTATATACATCCACTCCGTGTTCTTTCTGGTCCGTCTTTGTTATGAATGCGCCATTTTTCTCTATGTAGTGCGTCAGCGCTTCTGCCATTCTTCCAACCTTGCCCTCTTCCCCTCTGAGCTGCACTATTGCTTCGTAGTAGCTCGCTCTCTTCTTGGAACAGAAATCGCAGAGCGTGCGAATGAGTTTTATATGCGCATTCAGGTCCACGTCTACGCCGCCCGCCCTCTCATCGATCACACACATTCTTGCTATGCCGTTGCTGCTATGAATCAGCGTGATGTTGTACTTCTTGTATTCGCACTGAAGCAGCTGCTCCATCGTTGCTTTGCTCATTGGTACAAAGGCGCCCTTGAGCTTGATCTTCTTGCAGTCCTTGCACTCGGCGACTTCCACGTTTTTCGGGAGCGATTGCATCAGCTTTCCGCGAGCGCATTCTTCGCAGAACTCACCGAAAAACACAGCCTCGTCGCTTGACCTGTTACATAGTGGGCAGTGTTTCATGTTGATGCTCTACTTCTCGTTCTCCTTTGCGTTCTCCTTTGAATAGTACCTTGTCACTATGGCGCCGTACGCAGGCCTTGTTATGAAAGCTCCGAAGAGCACACCGAGTATCGTGGACTCTGCAAAACCTATGATGGATACAAGTGTTGTCGAGAAAAGCAGCGGCATCATAGCTACGATAAGCAAAGTGGCGTCCGCCCAGATTATGAAGAAAGCGTTACCGAGCTTAAGCTTGAATCCGTGCTCTTTGTTGTGTTTCAGCACCTCGTCCGTTATTATTATCTGCGCATCTACCCCCGTTCCTATGACTGCGATCATTCCCGCGACAGCGGCGAGGTCTATCGTGCCTATCAAACCTATTATGGAGCCGATTATGAAAAGCTCTGCAAGAGTAGTGAACACTATCGGAAAGATCAGGAATATTTTCTTGTACCTTATTCCTATGGTCAGAGATACCAGAAATATTGCTACCAGCAGCGCCAATGCGCTTATGAGCTTGAAGTGCGACCCAAGCGTCGGCGGTATTGTCGTAGGTATTCCCACTATCACATGCACCGGGAGCGCACCTCCCCTGAGTATGCTTGCTATCATGTTTGACTGGTCGATCGCAAATTTCTCCTTCTCCTGCAAGGACACGCTCTGCGGCGAGAATCCGCTTACCTGGTAGCTCTGGCCCACAGTGCCGTTGGTTATGCCAGGGCTGAGTACTGGCGAAGACAGAAGGCCTATTGCAGGCCACGAGTTTATTATGACTCCCTGCGTCCCGCCGGCTCCAAACGCCATCCCGAATTCGGGCGTCATGTTCTGCACAGTCACGTACGTGAGCGAGTAGTTCAGCAAGGTGATGTTTTCAATCAGGCTGAGCGGCGCATCGTGCGCAAGCACAACGTGCGCGTACTTGCCCCTGTTCGATGACAGGAAAGAGAGCACCGCCTTCATGTTGCTAAGGTCGGGATTGTAAATCTGCACCGGGATCGTGGCGTTTCCAAGCGCAGTCGCCTGCTGGATTGCCTGCAGCAGCGCGCTCTGGTTTGCACCGAAGAGGTTCGTGCTGCTAGGTCGAACCAATGATGAATTGATCAGCACTACGCCGTTGTTCAGCCTGTCAAGGAACATGTACAACGGCCTGTTTGCCTGGCCAAATACTGTTTTTGAGAAGTGTGCTGCAGCTTCAGGAGTTATGAAGAAGTTGACCGCCCAAGACACGTTGTTGCCAATTGCTAGCGGCGTCGTGGCGCCTATGCTGCCTGGTATTAGCCCCTCTCCGTTTATCGCCTCGCGGCCATTGACAACTCCCTGGAAGACACCTTGGCTTTCTATCAGTGAGATTGTGCTTTCCACTTCTGCCGGAGAAGAGGAGGGTATGGAGACGAAAACCTGAGAGTCGCCTACCCCTTCGATAGTTATCTGCTTGAGCCCGAACGTTGAGAGACGCCCTTGCAGAGTTGTGATAAGACTCGCCATGGTCGCGGGATTCACGCTGTGCTCAAGCTGCACAGGTATCTGTGTTCCGCCTATGAACTCGACTCCGAGGTGCAGCCCGTTCGGGCCTCCGTACATCAAGTCAAGCGCGGCTAGCAGCAATATGAGTCCTACCAGGAACAAGACTCTGAAATCCTTAAGATATGAAGTTAGCATCATCGACCCTCTCTCTTTCTCTGGTAAAGGACCATCAGGGGCGCGTTGCATAGCCACGTGGTGACCACGTCGCAGATCAGTCCCATCAGAACGACGCTCGTTATCTGGTAGTAGGTAGGCACGTACTCTATCACTGATATTATGAACAGGGCTGCAAAAGAAACGATCGCGGTCATAGTCATCGTTATGCCCGTCTGCATTGCCGAATAGGCGCGGTCCTCGGGGCTGCCCTCGCCCCTCCTAAGTATCCTTATTGTTGTGAGCATGTCTGTGTCTATGGAATATCCGACGAGCATCAGCAGTCCGGCTACGCTCGCGATTCCCAGAGGTATCTTGAAAAGGCCCATCGCCCCAAGCGCCAGCACAAGGTCGTTCGCTGCACCGAACACTACGGCAAAAGAAGGAACTATCGAGCGGAATATGATGAAAACTACGATGAATATGAGAACAAATGCTATTATTATTGTGTTTGTCAGCTCCCGGAGAAAGAACTTGCCGAGGGTGGGAGTCACCTGCTGGTAAGAGTACGTTGAGAAGTCTATCACATTGTGCAATCCTGCTATTATGTCGTTCTGGTAGATTGAACTTGCGCTGCTGTACGCGCCCTGCGCGCTTGCCTGCAATGTTGCAGGATCGGAAGAGGTTGCATTGTACTGCCCGATGTCGAAAGTGCTGAGCGCGGAAAGCTCTTTTTGCAGAGCATTGCGCATGTTTGCAATTGATGCATTTGCATTTGAGTTTGCCTGCGCGAGAAGGTTGAGTATGGTTGTGTTGGAAGGGTCATGCTGGTGTGCGAGACCGAGCGTCGTAGCGTTTACGACATGGTTGGTGTAGTTTTCCTTGTGCGCGTAGAAGTCAACCAGGTTGCTTTCCGCGTTCGCAAGGCTCTGGTTTATGCCAAGCGTTATCTGCAAACCGCCG
>Ga0163200_1001080_pt1 | contig 10383 bp, 7 predicted proteins | sample PL_2010_200m_FD_113535 | JGI IMG/M metagenome (GOLD analysis project Ga0163200, IMG submission 113535) | Freshwater microbial communities from Powell Lake, British Columbia, Canada to study Microbial Dark Matter (Phase II) - PL_2010_200m | ecosystem: Environmental > Aquatic > Freshwater > Lake ... | reverse complement strand
CATGGCAGTGGCCGGCATGCGCGACCTGTCGATCATCGCCACGCCGCCGGCGCGGCGCCTGTCGGTTCGTACCTTCGTCATGGAGGCAAACAACCCGACCATCAAGGAAGCGCTGCTGCGCGAGCTGCTGCGCGGCGGCCAGGTCTATTACCTGCACAACGACGTGAAGACCATCGAGAAATGCGCCGCGGATCTGCAGACGCTGGTGCCCGAGGCACGCATCGCCATCGGGCACGGGCAGATGCGCGAGCGCGAACTCGAACAGGTGATGAGCGACTTCTACCACAAGCGCTTCAACGTGCTGGTGGCCTCGACCATCATCGAGACCGGCATCGACGTGCCCAGCGCGAATACCATCATCATCGAGCGGGCCGACAAGTTCGGCCTGGCCCAGCTGCACCAGCTGCGCGGCCGCGTCGGGCGCAGCCACCACCAGGCCTATGCCTACCTGCTCACGCCGCCGCGCAAGCAGATGACCGACGATGCGCAGAAGCGCCTGGAAGCCATCGCCAACGCCCAGGATCTCGGCGCCGGCTTCGTCCTGGCGACCCACGACCTGGAGATCCGCGGCGCCGGCGAACTGCTCGGCGAAGGCCAGAGCGGCCAGATCCAGGCGGTCGGCTTCACGCTCTACATGGAGATGCTCGAGCGTGCGGTCAAGGCCATCCAGAAAGGCGAGCAACCCAACCTCGAGCAGCCACTGGGCGGCGGCCCGGAGATCAACCTGCGCCTGCCGGCGCTGATTCCCGAGGACTACCTGCCGGACGTGCATGCGCGGCTGATTCTCTACAAGCGCATCGCCAATGCGGCCGACGAGGACGGTCTGAAGGAGCTGCAGGTGGAAATGATCGACCGCTTCGGCCTGTTGCCCGAGCCGACCAAGAACCTGGTGCGTCTGACGCTGCTCAAGCTGCAGGCCGAGAAGCTCGGCATCGTCAAGATCGACGCCGGACCGCAGGGCGGGCGCATCGAGTTCTCGGCCGACACCTCGGTCGACCCGATGGTGTTGATCAAGCTGATCCAGAGCCAGCCCAGTCGCTACAAGTTCGAGGGCGCTACGCTGTTCAAATTCCAGGTCCCGATGGAGCGGCCGGAAGAACGCTTCAATACGCTCGAAGCGCTGCTCGAACGCCTCGCCCCGACTGACCAATAAGGACGCTCTATGCGGTTGTCGTACTGCGCCGCCGTGCTGGCGGCGCTGTTCTGCTCGCCCCTGCTGGCCGAGCAGCAATACCGGATCGAACTCATCCTGTTTCGCCAGGGCCCGGTCCTGCTGGCCAGCCGGCCGGCACCGGACGACTGGGCGCAAGGCGCGCGGCTGCTGGGTAACCGCGACTATCGCGAACCGGCCCTGATGGCCCTGGCGGCGCAGCTGGTACCCGATCAGGGCTACCAGGTCCTGCTGCATCGTGCCTGGCGGCAACCGATTACCCACGCTGCGCAACCGGTCGCACTCGTCGCGGGCGAACGGCACTACGCGCACTACCCCGTGCAGGGCACCTTGCGCCTGCAGCCCGGACAATACGTGACCGCCGAAGCGACCTTCTGGATCAACCGCTTCGGCGCTTATGGCGAACTGCTCGGCAGCGAGCGCCTGAGCACGCGGCGGCGCCTGGAGCCGAACCGGCTCAACTTCCTCGACAACCAAGGCCTCGGCCTGCTGATCAAGGTCACGCCGCCATGAGCGGTTGCGCAGTTCGCCAATGCAGGAGCGACGCGTGACGGCGCCCCGGGCCGAACGCCTGGTCGATGACCTGCAGCCCGCCCCGAGGCTCAGCCTTGGCAGCCACCTGGCGATCAACTACCAGCCAGGCAGCCAGCGCATGGTCAGCGAGTACCAGCACCGCGCCGGGTTGAGCTTCGTTTATGGCAATGCCGTGGTGCACGGCAAGCGCGACGGCGAGCGCCTGCGCCAGCCGGACGGCGACGAGCTCCTGCTGATCGCCCGCCAGCCGCAGACCGAGCAGGCCTTGCGGCGGCAGCTCGAGGCCCTCGGCTTTCGCGTAGCGCTGCGTCAGAGCCAGGCGCTGCCGAGGGATTCGGCGGAGATGTACCTGCTGCCCAACGAAGATGCCTGGCTGCGTTTCGTCCGCGAGCAGTTGCCGGAGCTGCGTCGCCAGGGCTGGCAGATCGACATGCATCCGGGGTTTCTTTACGACCTGACGCCAATCGATGACTGGTACGCCGAAATCCAGGAAGACGAAGCCGACAACGGCTTCGATCTCGATGTTGGCATTCTCGTCGACGGCCAGCGCATCGGGCTGCTGCCGGTACTACTCAAGCTGATCCGCCAGCATGGCGATCTGCTGCGCCCTCGGCAGCTGCAGCAACGCAGCGACGACGACCAGCTGCGCATTCAGCTCGACCAGGCGCGGCGCAGCGATGGCCAGCCGTTGCAGGTACTGCTGCCCCTCGCGCGGCTGCGGCCGATCCTCGCCACGCTCGGCGAGCTGTATTTCGACGAGGCCCTCGAAGGCGGTCGGCTGCATCTGAGCCGCGAGGACGGCGCACGCCTGGCCGGCCTCGCCGACGCGGGGTTGCAGTGGCACGGCGGCGAAGCGCTGCGTGAAGCCGCGACCCGCCTGCAGCAGCTGCGCCAGGCGCCCCTCTCGCCGCCCAGTGGGCTCGGTGCAGCGCTGCGGCCCTATCAGCTGCAAGGGGTGGCCTGGCTGCAGGCCCTGCGCGAGCTGCACTGTGGAGGGATTCTTGGGGACGACATGGGCCTGGGCAAGACGCTGCAGACCCTCGCCCACCTGCTGATCGAGAAGGAGGCCGGCCGCCTCGACCGCCCTGCGCTGGTGGTGATGCCGACCAGCCTGATTCCCAACTGGCAGGACGAGGCCGCACGCTTCGCCCCGCAGCTTCGGGTACTGGCCCTGCAAGGCAGCGGCCGGCGCAAGCACTTCGCCCAGCTCGGCGACTACGACCTCCTGCTGACCAGCTACGCATTGCTGACCCGAGACATCGAATCGCTGCGCCAGCAACCGCTGCACCTGTTGGTGCTCGATGAAGCGCAGAACATCAAGAACCCGTCGGGCAAGGCCGCGCAGGCCGTGCGCCGGTTCGACGCCAGGCAACGGCTGTGCCTGACCGGTACACCGCTGGAAAACCATCTCGGCGAGCTCTGGGCGCTGTTCGATTTCCTCATGCCCGGCTGGCTGGGTGATGCCAAGGCCTTCAACCGCGACTACCGCGCACCGATCGAAAAGCACGGCGACCCGGATCGCCTGGCCCATCTGAAAGCGCGGATCGCACCGTTCCTGCTGCGTCGGCGCAAGGAGGAAGTCGCCAGCGAGCTGCCCCCCAAGAGCGAGATGGTCCACTGGGTCGAACTCAACGAGGCGCAGCGCGAGCGCTACGAACATCTGCGGCTGGCCATGGATCGCAAGGTACGCGAAGAAATCGCCCGACGCGGTCTGGCCAGCAGCCAGATGGTCATCCTTGAGGCCTTGCTCAAGCTGCGCCAGGTTTGCTGCGACCTGCGGCTGGTCAAGGGCGAGGCGGGCACCCCCAGTCAGGCCGAGGGTTCTGCCAAGCTCGACAGCCTGCTCGACATGCTGCGGGAGCTGGTCGCCGAGGGGCGCCGGGTGCTGGTGTTTTCCCAGTTCACCTCGATGCTTGCGCTTATCGAGCAAGCGCTGCAGCGGCACGCCATCGGCTACCTCAAGCTGACCGGGGACAGCCGCGATCGGCGCACGCCGGTCGCGCGCTTCCAGCGCGGCGAGGCGCCGGTGTTCCTGATCAGCCTCAAGGCCGGCGGCACGGGCCTGAACCTCACCGCCGCCGACACCGTGATCCACTACGACCCCTGGTGGAACCCGGCGGTTGAGAACCAGGCCACCGACCGCGCCTACCGCATCGGCCAGGACAAACCGGTGTTCGTCTACCGGCTGATCACCCGCGGCACCGTCGAAGAGCACATCCAGCAGCTGCAACGGCGCAAGGCCGAGCTGGCGACCGGCGTGCTCGAGGGAGCCGCCCGCGAGCTGCCCGAGCTGCAGCCAGGCGATATCGAGGCGCTCTTCGCACCGCTGCCCTGAAGCTGCGTCCCAGGCTTTGCCCGCCGGCCGACATCGATTAACGTGCGCCAAGCCTTTCAAGGACGTGAACTCACCATGACCGACGCCCGCTACGAGATCGCCTTTTGCGGAGAGCTGCTGCCCGGGACCGACCCGGCTCAGGTCCGCGCCAACCTGGCCCGGCTGTTCCAGGCCGACGCCCAGCGCATCGCCCAGCTGTTCTCCGGGCGGCGCATCGTCATCAAGCAGAACCTCGACGCGGCCGGGGTGGACAAGTATCGACAGGCCATCGAGCGAGCCGGGGCGCGGATCGAAGTCTGTCCGATGCCCGGCGAGATCGAGGAGATAGAGCTGGCGCCCCCGCCAGCGGCGGCCGCACCGGCACCGGTCGGTCGCCTCGAGGTGGCACCACGCGACGAATACATGGCTGCCTTCGCCGAGGTGCAGGCACCTGACTTCGGTATCGCGCCGATCGGTGCCGACCTGCAGGACGCCCGCCCCGCGGCCGCGGCACCGCCCCTCGATCTGTCCCGTTTCGACCTGGCGCCGGTCGGCAGCGACCTCGGCGAGCTGCCCCGCGAGACGGCAGGCAGCGTGCCGGACATTTCGCATCTGACCCTGGCGAACTGAGCGCCGCTGGCGCAGCGCTTACACCAGGGTGTGCGACCGCGCTAAACCACGCCGCCGGCACGGCCAGCGAACTCGCGGGGCCGCGCCGGGTTCCAAACCAGCAAGCCCGCCACGCACCGTCTGCCATGGATCTTGTCGTCGCCCGCCCCGAAGGCCTGTACTGCCCGCCCGGTGATTTCTACATCGACCCCTGGCGCCCGGTCGAACGCGCCGTCATCACCCATGCTCACGGCGACCATGCGCGCTGGGGCATGGGGCACTACCTGGCCAGCCAGGACAGCCAAGGCATCCTGCGGGCACGCATCGGCGCCGATATGCCGCTGCAGACACTGGCCTACGGCGAAACCCTCCAGCACCACGGTGTTCGTTTGAGCTTTCACCCGGCCGGTCATGTACTCGGGTCGGCGCAGGTGCGCCTGGAATACCGCGGCGAGGTCTGGGTGGCCTCCGGCGACTACAAGGTCGAGCCCGATGCCACCTGCGCCGCGTTCGAGCCGGTGCGCTGCCATACCTTCATCACCGAGTCCACCTTTGGCCTGCCGATCTACCGCTGGCCGGCGCAGGCCGAGGTGTTCCGCGAGATCAACGACTGGTGGCGGGCCAACGCCGCGGTCGGGCGCACCAGCGTGCTGTTCAGCTACGCCTTCGGCAAGGCGCAGCGCATCCTCCACGGGCTGGAGGCCGGCATCGGTCCGATCGTCGTGCACGGCGCCGTCGAACCGCTGAACCGGGTCTATCGCGAAGCCGGCGTCGCCCTGCCGGAAACCCTCTACGCCGGGGACCTGGCGAAGAGCGACCCACGCCTGAGACAGGCCATTGTCATTGCGCCGCCGTCGGCTGGCGGGAGCACCTGGATGCGCCGCTTCGGCGATTATGCCGACGCCTTCGCCAGCGGCTGGATGATGCTGCGCGGCACCCGTCGGCGGCGCGGCGTGGATCGCGGCTTCGTGCTCTCGGATCACGCCGACTGGCCGGGGCTGCTCTGGGCGATCGGCGAATCCGGCGCCGAACGAGTGATGGTGACCCATGGCTCGGTGGCGGTGCTGGTGCGCTATCTGCGCGAGGTCCGGGGGCTCGATGCACAGGCCTTCGAAACCGAGTACGGCGAGGAAGACGACGTGCCGGCACAACAGGGCGATACCCCGGCATGAGAGCTTTCGCCGATCTCTATGCGCGCCTGGACGCGACCACGTCGAGCAACGCCAAGCTTGCAGCGATGCGCGACTACTTTCGCGAGGCGCCGGCCGAGGATGCGGCCTGGGCGGTGTATTTTCTGGCCGGTGGCCGCCCGCGCCAGCTGGTGCCGACGCGGCTGCTGCGGGAAACCGCAATGGCCGTCGCCGGAGTGCCGGAATGGCTGTTCGAGGAAAGCTACCAGGCGGTCGGCGATCTGGCCGAAACTATCTCCCTGCTGGTCCCCGAAGCGACACAGGCCAGCGACGAGGGGCTGGCGGTGTGGATGCAGGAGCGATTGCTGCCGCTACGTGGCCTGCCCCCCGAGACACTGGCAGAGCGCCTGCCTACGCTCTGGGCGCAGCTGGACCGGCACAGCCTGATGGTCAGCCTGAAGCTGATCACCGGCGCGTTCCGTGTCGGCGTGTCGCGCCTGCTGGTCACCCGCGCACTCGCGGCGTTGGCTGATCTGGACCCCAAGCGCGTGGCCCAGCGCCTGGTGGGTTATACCGACCTCTCCCACCGCCCCGATGCCGAGGGCTATCGTGCGCTCATTGCCGCCGAATCCGAGCACGAGCACGCCCAGCGCGGCGGTCAGCCCTATCCGTTCTTTCTCGCCCATCCGCTGCAGGCGGTTCCGGAGCGCTTCGACGAGCTGCTTGGCCCGCCGGCCGACTGGCTGGTGGAATGGAAGTGGGACGGCATTCGCGCCCAGCTGGTCAAGCGCGACGGAATGATCTGGATCTGGTCGCGCGGCGAGGAACTGGTCAGCGAGCGCTTCCCCGAGCTATGCGAACTGGCCGGTTGCCTGCCCGACGGCACGGTGATCGACGGCGAGATCGTGGTCTGGCAACAGCCCTCGCCGCAGGCCCGCCTGGCTGCCGATGATGAGGCCGAGTTGCCGGCCCCACGTTTCGGCGTCCAGCCCTTCGCCCTGCTGCAGCAGCGCATCGGCCGCAAGAACCTCACCGCCCGGGTACTGCAGGAGGCGCCGGTAGCGGTGCTCGCCTACGACCTGCTCGAGTGGGGAGGTGAGGATTGGCGCAAACGGGAACATCATCTGCGTCGTCGCCAGCTCGAGGCACTGGTCGAGCGCTGCGCGAACCCGATCCTGATGGCCTCGCCGCTGCTGGAGGCCGACAGCTGGGCCGAGCTGGCGCGCCAGCGCGAGGCCTCGCGCCGCCTCGGCGTCGAAGGGCTGATGCTCAAGGCACGCGCCGGCCAGTATGGCGTCGGCCGCACCCGCGATGTCGGGCTCTGGTGGAAATGGAAGGTCGAGCCCTACTCGATCGATGCCGTGCTCATCTATGCCCAGCGCGGCCACGGCCGCCGCGCCAGCCTCTATACCGATTTCACCTTTGCCGTCTGGGACGGCGCGCCGGGTGATCCCGAACGCAAACTGGTGCCCTTCGCCAAGGCTTATTCCGGGCTAACCGACGAGGAGATGCGCCAGGTCGACGCCATCGTGCGCAAGACCACGGTGGAGAAGTTCGGCCCGGTGCGCAGCGTCACGCCAACGCTGGTCTTCGAACTCGGCTTCGAGGGCATCGCTGCCAGCAGCCGGCACAAGAGCGGCATCGCCGTGCGTTTCCCGCGCATGCTGCGCTGGCGCCACGACAAGCCGGTGGAAGAAGCCGATACGCTGGAGACGCTCAAGGAGCTGCTGGGATGATCGCCCGGCCCTGCCACCCCGCCCCGGCTATCGACCGCGAGGCCAAGGCCTCTCCCACGGGAATTGCCCCACTCGTGCGCGAGAGCGGTCTCGACTGCGAACCGGCACGGCACGCCCCATGACTGACGCCACCGGGCTGTTGAGCGAGCAATGGTTCGCCGGTCGCGGCTGGCGGCCGTTCGCCTTCCAGCGTGAGGTCTGGCAAGCGATAGCCGATGGGGAATCCGGGCTGCTCCACGCCACCACCGGTTCGGGCAAGACCTACGCCGTCTGGCTCGGTGCGCTGAACCGCTTCGCGGCGAAGGCACCTGCCGCCAGCACGGCGGGCAAGCCGGCGCCGCTGACCGTGCTCTGGATCACCCCGATGCGGGCGCTGGCCGCCGACACGGCTCGCGCCCTGGAGGCGCCGCTGGAGCGGCTTGGCATCGCCTGGAGCATCGGCCTGCGCACCGGCGATACCGACAGCGCCGAGCGGGCACGCCAGGGCCGACGCCTGCCCAGCGCGCTGGTCACCACACCGGAAAGCCTGACCCTGCTGCTGACCCGCGCCGACGCCCGACAGGCGTTCGCCGGGCTGCGCATGGTGGTCGTCGACGAGTGGCATGAGCTGCTCGGCAACAAGCGCGGCGTGCAGCTGCAACTGGCGCTTGCCCGCCTGCGTCAGTGGCAGCCGGAGCTGGTCGTCTGGGGGCTGTCGGCCACCCTCGGCAACCTGCCGCACGCGCTGGAAGTGTTGCTGCATCCCGGCGGCGGCCGGCTGGTCGAGGGGCGCGTGGACAAGCCGCTGGCGATCGACTCGCTGCTGCCCGAAAGCATCGAGCGTTTCCCCTGGGCCGGGCACCTGGGCCTGCGCATGCTGCCGCAGGTGGTCGCCGAGCTGGACGGCGCCGCCACCTCGCTGGTCTTCACCAACACCCGCTCGCAGGCCGAGCTCTGGTACCAGGCGCTGCTCGACGCGCGGCCGGATTGGGCCGGGCTGATCGCCCTGCATCACGGCTCGCTGGCGCGCGAGGTGCGCGACTGGGTCGAATTCGGGCTCAAGGAAGGTCGGCTCAAGGTTGTGGTCTGCACCTCGAGCCTGGATCTCGGGGTGGATTTCCTGCCGGTCGAGCGGGTGCTGCAGATCGGCTCGCCCAAGGGCGTGGCGCGCCTGCTGCAGCGCGCCGGCCGTTCCGGCCACGCGCCGGGGCGCACCTCGCGGGTGACGCTGGTGCCCACCCACAGCCTGGAAGTGGTCGAGGCCGCCGCCGCGCAACGCGCCGTGGCCGAGCGGCGTATCGAGGCGCGCGAGGCCCCGCACCAGCCGCTCGACGTGCTGGTGCAGCACCTGGTGAGCATGGCGCTGGCCGGCGGCTTTCACCCGGATGCACTGCTCGCCGAGGTGCGTCAGGCCTGGTCCTACCGCCAACTGCCGGCCGCGCACTGGCAATGGGCGCTGGCCTTTGTGCGCCACGGCGGCGAATCGCTGACCGCCTATCCCGACTACCAGCGCGTCGAACCGGATGACTCGGGGCTGTGGAAAGTGCCCAGCCGGCGCGTCGCACTGCGCCATCGCATGAGCATCGGCACCATCGTCAGCGATGCCAGCCTGACGGTGAAGTTCTGGGCCAAGGGCGGCGGCGGTCGTTCTCTGGGCTCGGTCGAGGAAGGCTTCATCGCCCGCCTGCGCCCCGGCGACTGCTTCCTCTTCGCCGGGCGCCTGCTGGAGCTGGTGCGCGTGGAGAACATGACCGTCTACGTCAACCGCGCCAGTGGCCGCAAGGCCGCCGTACCACGCTGGAACGGCGGGCGCATGCCACTCTCCAGCGAGCTGGCCGACGCAGTGGTCGAGCAGCTCAGCGCCGCCGCGCACGGCCGCTTCGCCAGTCCCGAGATGCAGTTGGTGCAGCCGCTGCTCGCGGTGCAGCAGGCCTGGTCGGCGCTGCCGGGCGAAACGACGCTCCTCGCCGAAGTACTGAAATCACGCGAAGGCTGGCACCTTTTCCTCTATCCCTTCGCCGGCCGCCATGTGCATCTGGGCCTCGCCAGCCTGCTGGCCTGGCGCATGGGCCAGCGCCAGCCGGTGAGTTTTTCCATCGCCGTGAACGATTACGGCCTGGAGCTGTTGGCCCCTACCGAGGTGGACTGGCCGGGCGCGCTCGGCAGCGGCCTGTTCCACACCGAGGGGCTGCTGCACGACGTGCTCGCCAGCCTCAACGCCGGCGAGCTGGCGCGCAGGCGCTTTCGCGAGATCGCCCGCATCGCCGGGCTGGTGTTTTCCGGTTACCCCGGCGCGCAGAAGAGCGCACGCCAGCTGCAGGCTTCCAGCGGGTTGTTCTTCGATGTGTTTCGCCAGTACGACCCTGGCAACCTGCTGCTCAGCCAGGCCCAGGAGGAAGTGCTGCGTCAGGAGCTCGAACTCGACCGCCTGCGCCAGACGCTCGAACGGCTGCAGCAACGCCGGCTCGATCTGCGTCAGGTCAGGCGCCCGACGCCGCTGGCCTTCCCGTTGCTGGTCGAACGCTTCCGCGAAAGCCTGAGTTCGGAGAAACTCGCCGACCGCATCCGCCGCATGGTCGCCGAACTGGACAAGGCGGCCGGCCCGGGTGGTTACCAGCCCGAGCCCGCCGCGGTGCCGGCCGTCGAACGCGAGACGCCGCGCCCTCGACGGCCGCGAACAGGCAAGGACGGCCGCCCGCGACAGAAGAAGAAGCCCCCAGGACTCAGCCCAAGCCCGTGACTGCGCACCTCGCCATCGACCTTTGTGCCACCGAACTCTGGTTGCTTGCCGACAAGGCACTCTATTGGCCGGAACCGCAGGCGCTGCTGATCGCCGACATCCATTTCGGCAAGGCCGCCGCCTACCGCCGGCTCGGCCAGCCAGTCCCGAGCGGCACCACCGAGACCAAT
>Ga0163200_1001073_pt1 | contig 10423 bp, 7 predicted proteins | sample PL_2010_200m_FD_113535 | JGI IMG/M metagenome (GOLD analysis project Ga0163200, IMG submission 113535) | Freshwater microbial communities from Powell Lake, British Columbia, Canada to study Microbial Dark Matter (Phase II) - PL_2010_200m | ecosystem: Environmental > Aquatic > Freshwater > Lake ... | reverse complement strand
TCTTTATTCTCTATCTCCCCAAGCCAGCTTTCATCTATGGAATTAGATTTTATATCTTCATAAATCTTGGTAAATCTTAAAAGGTGATCCTTGGTCCTCTGCACCGCGTAAGTAGTATGCGTGCCGGTTCCTAAGATAAACCCCCAATCAGAGCTCTGGGCCAGCAGCAGTTCGCGCAAGGCCTGGTCAAGCGCCCTCTTCAATCCGCCGGATGCAGTACGGTAAGTTTTCACAAGCTCCGTCATTCTGCCGGATGCCTCATGCAGGTGCCGGTAAATCCAATCGTTCGAGCCCTGCAGCCACATCTCGCTATAACCCTTCCACCCCCAGCTGGACATCGAAGGAGTGATAACCTGATTGCGCGGATTCTCTTCAAGGTATTCCGAAGGAGTGATCAGCCGAATCTCGTCCTGATCGCAGGAAATCTTACGGATCAGATAATCTATCCACATCGGGCCTTCATACCACCAGTGCCCGAAGAGTTCGGCGTCATACGGAGATATAATCAAAGGCTTCCTCTGCATGAAATCATGCAGATACTCTACCTGCCTCTGGCGGTTAAACATAAAATTTCCCGCCTGTTCCGCGGCTTTTTCCCGCGCCCGGTCCGGGACATACGGCTCTTTATGATCGCCGTTTCCGGTAATACGGAAATACTTAATCCCGGTATTTATCCTTACCCCGTCAGGGTGAATGTAAGGCTTAATATAATCAAAATCCAGGTCAAAACCTATATCGCGGTAAAACTCGCGGTAACTGAAATCTCCGGGGTAGCCTTCGATAGAAGACCAGACCTGCTTCGATGACTCCAAGTCCCTTCCGAAAGCAGCCACACCCGAACCTTTGCAATAAACCGGGGCAAATACTCCGTATTTAGGCCGGGGCGTGCCGTGTAAAATTCCGTGAGAATCCGTAAAGAAATATTTTAGCCCCGCCTCTTTTAAAATTCCGTCGTGCCCGGGATGATACCCGCACTCCGGAAGCCAGATACCCCTGGGCGATCTTTGGAAAACACTCTCGTAATGGGCAACGGCGGTTTTTACCTGCGCCCTGACCGATTCCCGGCAGATATCCATCAGCGGAAAATATCCGTGGGTCGCCCCGCAAGTGACTATTTCTAATTTACCTAGGTCTTGGAAGGACTTAAAGGCGCTGACCAGATTGCGGTTGTATTTTTCGAAAGTGTACCTGGCATGTTTAAAATCATCGAGGTATCTCTGCGCCAGGACATTGAACTGCGGCTGGTGTTCAGTGCGTTCGATCTCCCGGTGCGCCAGCTCGATAAGCTTACCGATATGTTTCAGGTAGCGCTCCTGCAAAAGAGCGTCCATCAACATCGAAATCAATGTGGGGCTCAAGGTCATGGTAACGCGGAAATCCACACCGTCGTTTACCAGTTTTTCAAAGACCGTGATCAAAGGGACATAGGTCTCGGTTATGGCTTCGTAAAGCCAATCCTCTTCAAGAAAATTTTCATGCTCGGGGTGCCGGACATAAGGCAGGTGCCCATGCAAGACCAGACTCAGATATCCTTTGTTCATTTTTTAAAGATTGAAGTTACGGATGAGACGCCCGATGAAAGCACGTGCTTAAATCTCTCCTGCCAGCCCTTTCCGACCGGAGAGCTCTTCCCGAAACCAAAACCCATACCATAGAGCCGGGCGAACATATCATCGGGGATCATCCACTCTTCGTCGGTGATCCACGATGGGCCATCCAGCGGGGTGCTAACGGTATTGGAACGCACTATGGTTATAAATCTTCCGTCGGGAAGACGCAATCCCAAATCTACGCACCACGATCTCCCGGGGCCTGCGGTGTCGATATACCAGCTTAAAGCATCTAAATTTAATTCTATATCAAAGTAACGGTGCGCATTTGTCCCGTTAAAAATTATATTGCTTACGTCATAGACACGCAAAATCTTTTTCGCTTTGTAAAAATCATCGCCGAGCTCATGCTTAAGCCGGTTCCAGGTAGCATCTACAACCTCCCAATAAGAATAAATCCACCAGGGGTCGCGCACGCATAAGATTATTTTGTCGATTCCGTACTGCCCGGGGAGGTCCTGCGGCATTCCCTTGCGTCCATCCCATTCCTGGGGATACGAAAATTTAGCCTGCTGGACGACTTGCTGGTTCGAAGAAGAATCAGGCTTATTTATTTTACAGGAGCATACGGCGGAAGGCGTTTTAGCCTTCCTGGCAAATACCTTCTTCGAAGAAAGTTTCTTTAATGTTTCTTTTATCTTTGCCAGAATTTTCATAATGCCTGCCCTCCAATCAATAAAAAAGGGGATAATATCCCCTTTTAATCAAGAACTATTCGGCTCGTTCTTCTTCCCCCTTATCTCATTGTTTTTTAAGCTTGCTCTTGTACTCTTTCAGTTCTTTTTCAAGTACTTCTTTAACTTTGCTTACCTTAGTCAGCTCTTCCTTGAGGCTCTGGGTGACCATCTGCTCTTCAAGCAGCTCTTTTTTGGCGGCGGCAAGGCTGAGAGAAACTTCCAGGATCTCTTTATCGCTAGCTTTTAATTTCTCGTCAACGGCCACCTTATCATGGGTGAACTTGCTCAGTTTCTCCTCAAGGTCCAGGCGGGTTGCCATCTCTTTATCCTTGGCGAATTTCTGCCGGTATGCGCTTGAACAAGAACTTACGGTACCGATAAGAAGCAACAGGCACAATACTCCTAGTGCTATAATCGCCAGATTTTTGAATTTATCATTCATTCCTGGATAAAAAATCCTTATTTTAAATTAGCCGGAGGCTCCTGCGGCATCGCCCCCCTGGATTCAGCTACCTTTGTCAGCTTGGGCATGATCACTATCTCGACCCTGCGGTTTGCCTGGCGGCCGTCTTTAGTATCATTTGAGGCTACCGGCTGGAACTCTCCGTAAGCAATGGCTGAAAGCCGCTCCGGAGCAACCCCTTCTTCATTCTCAAGATAATGTAAAACCGCAAGCGCCCGGGCGTTAGAAAGCTCCCAGTTGGATTTCCAACTTGAGCGAGTGATCGGGACATTGTCCGTATGCCCTTCTACGCCTACATAAAAGTCCGCCATGTTTTCTTTTAAGACCCGGGCCACCTTATTAAGCACATCGTGCGCCTCCGGCCTGATCTTGGCCTTACCCGAATCAAAGACCAGGTCTCCGACGACGGTGATGACTAAACCCTTCTCCATCATCTGGAGCTTTACCTGCCTGTCCTGGATCTCTCCACCTAGACGCTCTTCAAGCAAACTCTTGGCTCTGTTTAACTCATCTAATTGCGAAGATAACTCTTCGATCTTTTGCGTATCCGACCTTCTACCCGACTGGAATATAAAAGTGCATCCTGCCAGGGCAAATCCGATTAGAGCTATTAAAGCTGTTTTAAAAATTTGGTTTCTCATGGCTTTCCTCTCCTTTTTGTTGGAAGTTTAATATAACACAAGCTCAAGTCCTAGTCAAGAGCTTTTGGGACTCTTCTACTGCTGATGTACACTCAAGCAAAAGAGCACCCCTTAAGTATTTTTTACGAATATGGTGTCCTTACGGGCTGAGCCCACGGAAACCATGGTAATTTTTACCCCAAGCATGTCTTCAAGGCGCGAGAGATAACTTTTAGCGTTGGGATGTAACTGACGGTAACTTGAAGGCTTACAAGAGCTCTCCGGCCAACCGGGAACCTCCAGATAAAGCGGTTTTGCGCCAGCCAACACTTCCTGATCGCGGGGGAAGATCTTAAACTTCTTACCTTTATATATATAGGACGTCGCGATCTTAATGGTCTTGAGGCCGTCTAAGACATCCATCTTCATTATCGCCAATTCCGATATACCGTTAAGCATCACCGATTCTTTTACCGCAACGGAATCAAACCATCCGCAGCGCCGCGGCCTTCCGGTAGTCGCTCCGAATTCATGGCCTTTAGCACGGATAACCTTAGAAAACTCCTCAGAAAATTCCGACGGAAAAGGGCCTTCTCCGACCCTGGTAGTATAGGCCTTAGCTATACCTATGACCTTGTCGATCCTAACCGGGGCCACCCCTGTGCCGGTGCATGCGCCTCCGGAAGTCGCCGAAGAAGAAGTGACAAAAGGGTAGGTCCCGAAATCGATATCTAAGAACGTCCCCTGCGCCCCCTCAAAAAGCACATCCTTATTTTTGTTTATTGCAGTATTTAATAAAAGCGCAGTATCGCAGATAAACGATTTTAAAATTAAACCGTAATTTAAGTATTCTTTGTAGATAGAATCCAGGTCGAATCCGCTATGAGCATAAACTTTTTTAAAAATCTCATTCTTTTCTTTAAGGTTGTCGGCCAATTTATCGCGCAAGACTCTGGCATTCAATAAATCGACCATCCTTATGCCGCAACGGTTGATCTTGTCGGCATAACATGGCCCTATCCCTCTTCCCGTAGTTCCGATCTTATGCGTCCTCTTAGTCTCGCGCAGTTGGTCAAGTATGCGGTGATAAGGCATGATCACGTGCGCCAGGCTTGAGATCTTAAGCCGGCCCCCTGCTTTTATGCCGTGTTTTTTTAGATCCTCCAGCTCGCGCAACAATACCGGCGGATCGACGACTACGCCGTTTCCGATGCAACAGATCTTACCGGCATGCAATATTCCGGAAGGGATAAGGTGAAAGATATACTCTTTATCTCCGACGACTACGGTGTGCCCGGCGTTATTCCCACCCTGGTAACGCACAATATAGTCAACCTTAAGGGATAAGATATCGATCATCTTACCCTTTCCTTCATCGCCCCACTGTGCGCCTACTAAAATAATATTCATATTAAGGTATCATGGTAAATATTTTACGCGCGATGTCCGGATAAGTCGCGATAAATTTCAGCTCCTCATCCACCAGAGGTTTCTGATTATGGACATTGGCATAACGCACTAATTCCAGGACCTGAGTCGCTTCGGCATCGTTTTTAAAAGCGACTTCCAGCTTTTCATAGACGTTACGGAAACCCTTGATACCGGAATATTCTCCCGCGGTGATCTTCCTGCCGGTTTCAACTATCTCCGGCTCCCCTCTTCCTAGCTCTTCAAAATCATAAAGCTCATAATTGCGCCTATCTTTTAAAGCCCCGTCGGCATGTATCCCTGACTCATGGGCAAAGGCATTCGCCCCGACGCCGGGCTGGTTGATAGGGATAGGAACTCCGAATGCATATGAGGCATATTTACAGGTCTTCCATGCCATCTTCAGGTCTACCCGGGGATCAAGCTGATAATTCTCCATGCCGCTTCCGTATTTCATTGCCAATATGACCGAAACTAAATCCGCGTTTCCCGCGCGCTCTCCCATCCCGTTGACGCAGGTGTTAATATACGCGTCGCAACCGGAATCATTCGCGGCTTTTGCTCCGGCGATAGAATTAGCTACCACCAGGCCCAGGTCATTGTGGCAATGGACCTCGATAGGAAGCATTGCCGCTTCCGCTAAAAGCTTGATTCTTTCGTAAATACTAAACGGGGTGTCGCAGCCCAGGGTATCGCAATAACGGATCCTTGAAGCACCCGCAACTTTCGCCGCAAGCGCAAACTCGATCAAATAATCCATTTTGGTGCGCGAGGCATCCTCGGCGTTAACGCCGATAGACTCTGCCCCGCACTTCTGTGCTTCTTTAACCCCTTCCACCATCTCTTTGATTATCGAAGCGTGATCAAGCTTACCTTTAAACTTGTGGATGATCATCTGGTCCGAGGTCGAGATGGAAAGATTCAGATATTTCAGATGCGGAACCAGCTTAAAGGCATTTTTTACGTCTTCCTTTGTCGCCCTGAGCCAACCGCTAAGCCAAATAGGAGTAAGAGCGCCCTTGATTACCAACTCAAGATTGGCGTTCAGGTAATTTGTTTCATGGCGGGTCAGCGGAAAACCGAACTCCGACTGATAGACTCCCATATTATTAAGATAAATGTTTATCATAGTCTTCTGCAGTTTAGATAAACATATGCGCGAAGTCTGCACTCCGTCGCGGTTAGTTACGTCAAGAATGTAAATCTTAGGCTTGTTTCCCATCGGCTCACCTCTTAAGTATTTTTTTTAACTCCTCTTTCGAAGGAGCGCCCATAGAAGAGAATATCTCCTGGTTATCCATTAAATATGTCGGCCCCATCATGACTTCAATCTCTTTATTAAGAGCTATATTTTCCTTTAAAAGATCCTTACCTTCCGCGCCTCTGGCGCAGGCCTTAATATTATCCGTATTTATGCCTACAGCGCAATCTTCCCACCAGGTAGAGTTGATTTTTGATGCACGGCAGGATATATAATCCCAGAATTTTTCAGGATTATATTTTTGCACGCAAACACTGCGCAGATCCTCTTCAACCTCTAAATTTCCATTAGGAGCATCAAAGCTTTCGTCCTTAGCAACAGCCAGTAGGTGAATCCTGGGCTTGAATTCTTTCAAAGAGCCGAGAAGCTGGAAGCTGGAGGGATCAACCAAACTTATAAAAACATCCAAAGCGCCTTTTGTTTTAGGCCTGCCTAAAAATAAAGACATCCCGCCTACCTGAGGCTTAAGCATATAGTAGTCGCCTTTTAGTTCAAGATCAGCCTTTAAATTACTGAATACTTTTTCTTTCTCAATTTCCCGGCTGAATAAATAAGCCGGAAGGCCTTTTATCTTAAAATCTTTGATCAATTTCGTTGCGGCCTTATCCGTATAATTAAGGACAACCGGATTAAGCCCCGGAACCTGGGCCTTGAGCGCTTTAGTCAATACCTTAGTATCGCAGGTAAAGCAATCCCTGGAAGTAATTATGGTAAGGTCGACTTTGTGCGCTTCGCTGAACGTACAGGTTGCCGCTTTATCCCCCGGATCCTGGCAGAGCCCGATCAAACCCTCTTTTTTACAATCGCCATCAGAGAAACAGCGCGGCAGGATTGCCAGAATCCCCGGATCGTCTGATATTTTATCAGAGAGACGGATATTTTCAATCTTCTCCCCGTTTAATTTATTATCCTTAATATTTAAAACTGCTTTTCCTACCTTACGCCCCTGCCAGGACGAACCCAATATCAGCGTATTCCCGGATTTCACCGTCATTTCTTCATCAGCCCCGGGATAGCCTGCGATAATCACGTCAATACCCGGAACTGCAGAAACGAGGTCTTTATTTAACGCCTCAGTCAGCTGGCTTAAAAGCACGACAATATGCGCGCCTTTCTGTTTCGCGTCAGCGACAGCCGAAGAGACTGCCACTTTAGGGTCAATCACCTGCTCTCCCCCTGCCTTTTTATTAGCCGCAAGAGGCGTGACTCCGATTACAGCGATTTTTGTTCCGGATATTTCTTTTATTAAAAACGGAGCGGCTTTATCCGCTTTGAAATTACAAGATAGATGATTTAAACCCGAAGCATTCAGGGTCTCCTTTAAATAGTCGGCGCCGAAATTAAATTCGTCTACGCTCATCGCTACGGCGTCATACTTCATTAATTCCATAGCCTTCAAATTTATAGCCGTGCGGGCTTTATCAATCTCGGTATTCTGGGTGTATTCGTCTTTTATGCCGCCGGCAAAGAAATCACCGGAATCAAGGACCAGGGCATCGGGGTATTTTTTCTTCAAGTCTTTAAGTAAAGTAGCTCTGCGGGCGATCCCGCCGTCTTTCTCTATCGGGCAGGAACAGGGATAAAGCATGGCGTGGGTATCGCCGGTATATAGCAATGTTATCTCTTTTGACGAAGAAGCGCAAGCCACCAGACAAAAAGCGCATGCCACAAGCGTAAATAGAAAAATTCCCGATATCTTCACCAATGTTTTGTTTTTCATGTTTTTATTACCTTTACGGTTAAAATGTTTTCAAGCTCCCTGATCTTATCCTGAATTGCTACAGAAACCTGGCTATCCACATTTAGCACGCTGATTGCTTTTCCGCCCGGCTTGTCGCGGCCGAAGGTCATCGCTGCGATATTAATGTCGTGCTTACCTAGAAGTGTTCCCAGGCTGCCGATCAGGCCCGGCTTATCCCAGTTGCGAATAAAGATCATACTACCGACAGGAGAAAGGTCAAGATAATACTCATCCACCTTTACGACTCTGGGCTGCTTATTCGCAGAAAGCGTTCCCAAAACTTTCCGCGTCTCTTTGTCAGTCTTGATTTCCAGTTGAATCAGGTTCACAAACTCTGCCTCTTTGGAAGACTTTGCTTCGTTTATTTTTATCCCTCTTTCCTTGGCCAGGCCCACGGCATTGATAAAGTTTACCGTCTCCTGCATGACCGGATACAAGACCCCTTTGACCAGAGACATGGTCAAAACAGTCAGATCATGTTTGATTATCTCTCCGCCGTAGGTGATATTTAATTCCTGTACTCTCCCTTCGGCCAGCTGACTGGCAAAAGAGCCGATTTTATCCGCCAGATTTATATAAGGCTCGATGATCTTGCTCACTTCTGCCTCTAAACAAGGGTAATTGGCGGCATTGCGCACGCCCTTGCCTAATAAAGCGTCGCGCACGATCTCGGCAACTTCAATGGCCACGTTTACCTGCGCTTCTTCGGTTGAAGCCCCCAGATGCGGAGTGGTAATAACGTTATCCAGCTTTAACAACTCGCTCTCCGGATTTAAGGGCTCCTGCTCAAATACATCCATCGCAGCACCCGCGACTTTGCCTTCTTTCAGGGCTTTGGCTAAAGCCTCTTCGTTGATTATTCCGCCCCGCGCGCAGTTAATGACCCGTACGCCTTTTTTCATCAGCGCAAACTGCTTATCCGAAATCATATGGCGGGTCTCGTCGGTAAGCGGGGTATGCACGGTGATATAATCCGCTTTTTCCAGGAGCTCTTTTAGCTCAACACTCTCCACCCCGATACCCTGAGCTACTTCCCGCGACAGAAACGGATCGAACGCCAGCACTTTCATCCCGAAAGATAACGCGCGCCTAGCTACTTCCGAGCCGATCCTGCCAAACCCGACAATTCCTAAGACCTTTCCGTAAAGTTCAACACCCATAAACTTCGAGCGCTTCCACTCTCCTTTTTTCATCGACCCGCTTGCCTGAGCGATATTTCTTGAAAGGGCTAAAATCATGCTTAGGGTATGCTCTGCCGTGGAAATCGTGTTTCCCGCCGGAGTATTCATGACAATAATGCCTTTTTGCGTAGCCGCCTCCAAATCTACGTTATCCAGCCCCACGCCTGCGCGCCCGACCACCTTTAATTTCACGGCGGCGCTAATGATATCCTTGTTCACCTTAGTGGCACTGCGCACCACCAGCGCCTCGTAATCCTTGATAATATCTTTCAAGGCGTCGGGTTTCAGATCCGTTTTCACGTCGACCTGAAACTCCTTGACCGCTTTTAAAATCTTCAAACCTTCCTCAGACAAAGGGTCGCTTACCAGAATCTTTATCATAAATCGCTCCTTACTTTAAAAATATTTCTTCCGCCGCTCTGACTCCCGCTCCCAGATTGAATTTATAGCCCATTTGAGTAAGCACTTTTTCAAGGCATGAAATACCGGTAATAATATCAAACTCCTCGATAAATCCCATGTGGGCGATGCGGATCACCTTGCCCTTTAATTCATCCTGTCCGCCGGCAATGGTTACGCCATAAGTATCGCGCATGGTCTTGACCAACTTCTCTCCGTCTAACCCCGTGGGGACCTTGACCGCAGTCACCGCATCAGAGGCAGCGGCCGGCGCGAATAATTCCAGGCCCAGGCCTTTCATTGCCGCGCGTGTGGCATCCGCCATCTTCTTATGCCTTACAAATATACTGGCAAGGCCGTCCTCTTTGATCATCCTCAAGACTTCGGCCAAAGCAATAATTAAAGTTATCGCCGGAGTGAATGCCGTATCCGTCTTATCCAAAGCCTTCTTGGCCTTCCTTAGATCAAAATAATAACGCCCGGATTTTGATTCCTCTACCAGCTTCATAGCCTTAGGGCTGACGCTGATAAAACCTAAGCCCGGAGGAAGCATCAGGCCTTTCTGCGAACCAGAAACCACCATATCGCAGGACCATTCGTCTGATTTTAAATCTATAGCCCCTAGCCCGCTGATAGCATCCACTACTAAAACCGCGGGAGTTTCTTTAACGACTTTACCGATAGCTGTGATATCCGTGGCCACACCAGTGGAAGTTTCGCATAAAGTAGTAAATACGGCTTTTATTTTCGGGTTAGCCTTCAGCCTCCTGGATATCTCTTGCGCTTCAACTGCCTTACCCCATTCTACGTCGATGACTTCCGCCGTAATCCCGTAAGCCTTGCACAACTCCGTCCATCTTTCGCCGAATTTTCCCGCTTGGACAATCAAAGCGCAATCTCCGGGCGAAAGTAAATTGATCACTGCCGCTTCCATAGCGCCCGTACCCGATGAAGCTAACATAAAGACGTCGTTCACAGTCTGATATACATACTTAAGGCCGTCGCTGACCTCTTTTATTACTGCCTGAAATTGCGGGGTGCGG
>Ga0163200_1001071_pt1 | contig 10434 bp, 9 predicted proteins | sample PL_2010_200m_FD_113535 | JGI IMG/M metagenome (GOLD analysis project Ga0163200, IMG submission 113535) | Freshwater microbial communities from Powell Lake, British Columbia, Canada to study Microbial Dark Matter (Phase II) - PL_2010_200m | ecosystem: Environmental > Aquatic > Freshwater > Lake ... | reverse complement strand
GTCCTAGGCGTTGTCATTAGGGTTATCGAGCAAGGCATGATGGTATCGCCATAGTACCTTTAAAGTCAATTAATGAAAAGGCTCCCTGTCTTCCAGGGTGTTGGTCATCAGCTCGGCCATCTTCTTTTCCCCGCCAATCTGAATTGGTTTGTAGTCCACCTTCTTGCCTAGGTTCTGCTTGATGACCTCTGCTAGCCCCTCAGGTGTGGTCTGGGAGTAAGTCATCCTGATACCAGCGTTATGTCTTATGGCTTTGCCTGCGACATAGATTTGCTGCTCGAAGTGGCCTTCGAGAGGAAAGTACAGGAACGGTTTTTGGAGAGCTATTAGCTCGGTGATGGAAGTCCCACCCGCTTGTATCACGACCAAATCGGCGGCAGCGAAGTGCTGATAGAGATTTGGCAAGTAACCTCGCATGTCGACTCCTTCAGGCACGGTCATACTTGTTGGATCAAACATCGGGCCGCCAACAAGGATCATGCGTAGGTTAGGGAGGTCTTTTTTCAGAAGAGGATAAGTCTTGGCACAAAGAGCCAGTAGCGATATCCCGACCGACGTGCCTCCGATAGAGACAACGATCAAGGGCTCGCTTCCATAGCCGAGCTGAGCCCTCACCCTCTGCTTGTCCATGTAATCCTTTGGATCGAACCTTAAGATCTCTCCTAGAAAGACCATGTTATTAGTTGTTCCCTTGGCATTGGACAGGAATAGCCCTAATCTCTCATCGGGTATGTCGTCAGACTCGCCAACAAAGGCGCTTAGACTCTGCTTCTCTGGAGGAAGATGAATAACCTTGTGCCAATAGCGGTTCGTTATCCAGATGACTAACATTTCCGTAGGTTTATGGCTCATCGGATAGGACTTGATGAAATCGAAGAGAAGAAGGGTCTTGGGCATATTGACGTATTTGCCATTGGCCATGGTGACAGCGATTTCATAGGCCTCATCCCCCACTACCAAGTCAGGCTTCTCCCTTTTTACGATCTCTTCGTAATGCTTGTAAGCATCTGCCCAGATGTTTCTTGACTTGAAAAGGTGCTGAGCCAAGCTAAGGTTGAATTCGGAAGCCGCCGATGAAGCAGTTTCGGTGTCTTTATTGTAATCACCAGCCTCTGGTAGGAGCTTTTCTCCAGCATCCTTCAGCACGGATACTGCCGGTTCCCCAGCGAGCCAAACTATTTCGTCCTCTGGCCGAAGCTTTCTAAATTCTTTAACGATGGCCAAATCTCTTATCACATGCCCTAACCCGATGGAACCGCTTATGAACAGTATCTTCTTCAATTTCTGAACCCCATGATTAGATTGTTATGAGTGTCTAAATAATAAGTTGCTCGAACAAGATGGTAAGGTGGATTGGTTCATTCCTCAGAGCCCGGACTAAGTGCTACTTGCCTTTTTTCTCTTTCTTGATAGTTGAATATAGCCCGAAGATCAACAATATCAGGGCGACACTGCTGAAGAAAAGTAAGGCTGTCCAGAAGTATCCATACTGGGGTGAATGGATCAAACCGTAATACATCATTGGATCGGCAACTCCAGCTCGTGCAAAAGACAAAGGCTGATTACTTGCCGGGGTATTGTTTACCATCCAGGTTACGCTCGTAATCGGGCCTTCTAAGAGCATCAAGAATATCGTCCATCTGCCCTCTGGGATATTCCCCATCATCGAGCAGTTGACGACCAATGAATCGCCCATTTCGATATTCCTTGAAGTAAGCTCTTGGTATTCACTGGAGTTTGAGGGAAGAATTTCCAGATGGATTGTACTGTTGTAGGATTGACAGCCTTGGTTATCAATCTCCAATAGCTTGGCTTGACCGCTCGAATCGCCTCCCTGGTCGCCGGGCGGTACTAGTATAATCCCACAGGATGTGTATCTTGGAGACGGTACGACCATTCCCAAGCCAACGAAGACCTTGCTATCGGGGGTCGCGGTGACCTTGGTAATCATTCCGGCAGGGGTCGGATCGCCGTAGGCTCTTGGTTTCCAACTCGATGTTGCATTAGGATATGAGAATAGGAAAATCGGGAGGATGATTATGATCGCTACTGCCAGGACCACTTTCTTCATTTCGGGCTTTCGCACGAAATATTACTGTTTGCCCGAGTATTAATGATTAAGAGGATCCTTTCAATTATCAGCACGCTATCGTCTCTTGAGCCCGAACCTCACGGCATATCACTCACTTTAGCCTCTCTCCCCGGCATGACCTAATTAGGTAGGACAAAGAAGCCGTCATCTTGCACAGATATTAATACTCTGGACTCTGAATTAATAGCGGGGTTTTATAATGATTGGTGACCTTCCCAAAGAAATGCTGGATTCGCTGCTGGAAACGATCCCTATCGAGTTCTCTGTCTTGAACGACAAAGACATCGTGGTGGCCTGGAACAAGCATGAAAGCCGCATCTTCAAGCGACCAACGACGGTGGTAGGGAGGAACGTCCGTAACTGCCATCCCAAGAAATCGTTGGACAAGGTGGAACGGATCATCTCGGAGATGAGAGAGGGTAAGAGGGATAAGGCAAGATTCTGGATAGACTCCCAATCCGATAAGGGCCCTCGGAAGATAATGATTGAGTACCACGCTCTCCGGGATAACAAGGGACTTTACCTTGGTTGCCTAGAAGCAACGCAGGACATTACCGAGATCCAAGGCCTTAAAGGAGAGAAGCGCCTGCTAGATTAGATTCGAACTGCACTGGAGGGTCTGTTGAGCGCTGTGCGATACTATTGCGCAACTTCCATTGTAATCCCCGAACATTACAGCATCTCAGCATATTCCAGCCCCTTCCACGGTTTATTAGCAATGAACTAATCAGCATCAAATAGAAGAAGCAATTTTCTAATTGTTACGTGGCAAAACGATGCGATATGCCAAAATTTTAGGTCGCATTTCAAAATTCGAAATTCATGAAGTAAGTGATCCTAAGCCATGGCGATCAATCGCCAAAACAGGCCGATTTCCACCGAAAAAGGCCAAAAAACCCACTTTCCATCGGAAGATAGAGCGCGAAGGGGGGAACCCGCGATAGGAGAGCCAGATGCCTCGAAAGACGGCCTTTATTAGCGCGATTAGGGCGTTTTGCACCCTCGAATTCATCTAGTTCTTCGAATTTCGACAGAATGGGTTCAAGCGCACAGTTGAAGACGAATGATCGAACTCATTTTCGATCTTTGAATTGAGTAAAGAAGGATATGTTTTTAGATCGTCTCTCACAGCCCGACCCTACCCGCTTCTCTCAAAAGCCATTTAATGAAAGAAAAAGGAAGATGTTTGATCTTACAGCTTATGCCTTCTCATCACAACTACTACCGCTCCGGCCACAACCACGATTGCAATTACCCCGACACCGACGAAGAGCATGGTGTTGTCCCCTCCGGGAGGCGCGGGTACAGCTGGCGTTGCCTGTACCACACTCGTGTTCGTTCCCCAACCAGCTGAATTGTTGGCCGCCACATTGTAGGAATAGGTTGTGCCGTTTACGAGCAAGGTGTCGTTATATTCAAGCAGCGCACCTGACCACACCAGTGTCTCATTCCGGTATAGATGATAGGTCAAGACCCCGGGACCGGAATATGACGGCGTGCTCCAATTGAGCTTGACATACCTATCTCCAACATTGAAGGTCAAGCCGGTTGGAGCGGAGGGCACGCCGAACGGTGTCGCCGCTATTGTCGTCGAGTTGGAACTCCAGCCCGCTGAGTTTTGGGCGGCGACGTTGAAATAGTAAATCGTTCCCTTGGTCAATCCTTCTAAGAGATAGGTCGATTGGCTCCAGGTGATCTGGTTGGTAAGCGAGCTGGTCAAAGTGCCATAAGAAATCATATATCCGATCACCGCAGAGGCGTTGCTGTAAGTAGGTGCCTCCCAGCTTAGGGTCACGTTCTCGTTCCCTGGCATCACGGTCAGGTTCATTGGGGCGCTCGGCCTCTGCTCTGGCATTGGCATAGCCTGAACCTCGGTGCAATTCGCGCCCCATCCTATCGAGTTAGACGCGGCCATCTTGTAGGAGTAGGTGACGAAGTTCGTCACGTTCGTGTCAAAGTAAATTGTCGCGGTCCCGCTCCATATCTCCACCGCATCGCGGAACAGATGGTAGGTGAGCGTTCCCGGACCAACATATTGGGGAATGGCCCAATTAAGTTGGACTCTTAGATCACCTGCTATGGCTTGCAGGCCTCTAGGCGCCGAGGGAACGGTGGCTGGGGTGGCCGAGGCCTCGTTGGAATGCGGGCTCTCGCCGACCGAGTTGACGGCACTGACCTTATAGTAGTAAACCTGACCGTTTGTAAGGCCGGAATTTGTGTAGGTCAGTACGTTGCCTAAGGTGATGAGCAGAGTCTCTCCACTCGAGGTGGTGCCGCGGTAGACCTTGTAGGCAGTGATGGCACTACCACCATTACCGCTTGGAACCGTCCACACGAGGGAAATCTGCGCATTGCCTGGGGTGGCAGAGGAGAGGGTCGGGGCTGAGGGCTGAAATAGGCATACAGTGGTAATGCCGTTCCATGTCGGAGTGGTGAATCCTGTGCTACCATTGTAGTAATTGATTATTAGACTGGCATTATGACCACCGATCCAATTCTCACCAAATGTTGGCGCGTTGCCCTTGAAAAGCATCTGGGTCAATGAGGTGCAACCGGAGAATGCACTTTCCCCGATGGACGTGACGCCGCTGCCTATGGTCACGGAAGTCAGGTTGGTGCATTGCAGGAACGCATAGCTCCCGATGGAGGTGACGCTGTTTGGGATGATCACTGAGGTCAGGGAGGAAGAGCCGTAGAATGCACTTTCTCCGATATTCGTAACACTTCCGGGTATTATAATGGAGGTCAGTGAGGTGCATTGGAAGAACGCCCCATGTCCGATGGATGTGACGCTGTTGGGGATGGTCACGGACGGGAGGAAGAAGCAATAGGCAAATTCCAAGTCCCCGATGGTAGTGACTCCATTGAGGATGGTTACGGAGGTCAGGTGGGTGCAGTAGGCGAATACTCCTTCCCCGATGGAGGTGACGCTGCCAGGGATGGTCACGGAGGTCAGGGAATCGCAGTATCGGAACGCATAGATCCCGATGGAGGTGACGCTGTTCGGGATGATCACTGAGGTAAGGGAGGAAGAGCCGTAGAATGCACTGTCTCCGATGGCCACCACGGCATACCCACCTAATGTGGATGGAATGGTGATATTTCCACCTACTCCAGTGTATCCTGTGATGGTGGCAACACTCGGACTGCCGCTCGTTGTGTAGGTAAAGTCGCCATCTTGGGCTGCGAGCGTTGAAACTGGGGCAACGACTAAGAACGCACCTAGCAGCAATAGCAGCACGAGGATTGTGGATTTCGCCTGTATTCCAAATCTTTTTCTCATTGAAGGATTCCCCTTAAACTGTCCGCTCAATTCATGAGAATCGAGTCATAATCGACTAGTTCGGTTGAGACCTTAATGGTATGGTGTGAAAAAATAAGGGTAAAAGGTTCGGCTCATCTCTCCGAATTTCGATAGATCGGGTTCATACGCAAATAAGGCTAGGAATTGAGATCATTCTCGATCTTCGAATTGTGGTGTACTACAAAACGCATAACAGATAGCATTAACACCGCTGGGGATCAGGAGATCCTTGACTTGCAGGGCATCCCAGCGATTGATCTTCACTATCCTATCCTATTCGAAGTCGGGTCGCATGAACCTAATCACCTTGGCTGGATGATGAGAGGGACTAAAACAATCCTGTCTTGAAACCAATACGTGCATAGCTTCATGGTTCTCACTTACAATGCTTCCATGGGTGGATTACATGGTAGCTTTGCCCGAAGAGGTCATGAAAGCGCTCAATGATCCGGCGAGCGTAAAGGTGCTAGCGACGAAGACTCCTGAAGGAGGATTGCATGCGATACCGTTGGGAAGCCTGGCGGCTCCGGACCCGAACACTATCTTGTGCGGCGTGGTGTTCATGAAGCAGACGCACAACAACATGGAAAAGATGAAGAAGAAGGGCGAGCGCCCGGCGGTCCTGGTGGTGAATGGCCGGAACGCTTACCAGATACATGCGATGATCAAAGACTTCAAGACATCTGGCCCGGTCCTGGACATGATGAACGAAAAGGTCAAGGCACGAGGCATCACCATCACCGGCGTTTGGTTCATGGAGCCCGAGACCGTATTCGACCAGAGCCCGGGCTCGAATGTGGGCAAGAAGATCGCCTAAGGAGTCGACCCAACACCCTTTAACCCATTATTAATGGGCTGGGGTTAAGAGTTCCATTTCTTCTTAGAGCCAAACATCGCAAATTCCTGATAGTCCTCTTTCGGACTTATGGGCTGGGCTGAGCTTGTCCCCCTAAACTCTGTCGGTCTCTTCGATTTTCAATAGAGGGGGTTTATGCGCAAAGTTGGAGGCTAAAGATTGAGATCACTTTCAATCTTCGAACTATGAATAATTCTTAGATTGCCATTCAGAACCCGAATCTTGCCGCATCGAGCAGAGTCTCCTCTTCTCCACATTAAAGTGTTTAAATGGTTTAGGATGACGGAATAGGCTTTATCTTTATCCTGAGACTTTGGTATATTGCCGTTGTATTCGCATGAAAGAATTAGTAGGAATCAAATTGGGCGAGACATTCAAGCCCAATCCAGAGTTGAAGACGCTCTTTTATTTGCATGTCTCGTTTTGGCTCCTCATCCTCTTCTTCCCATGGTACATATACACGATATTCTCCACATCAAATCTCGACGTGATTATCGTCTTGTCCTTGGGGTTGATAGTTTTCGTCTTTCTCGCTGTCATATGGATTCGGCTTTACTACAAAAGCATGTCCTACAAGCTCACCCAGATAGAGATGGAATGGAGTAGGGGGGTATGGTTCAGGAGTAGGGGGATAGTCCTCTACAACCGAATAACCAACATCGACATCAAACAAGGGCCCTTTCAAAGGCCACTCGGGATAGCCACCTTGTTGATTCAGACTGCAGGGCAATCGACATCTTCCCGTCGAGGCTCCGCGGAGATCAAGATCGAAGGGATCAAACAGCATGAGGAACTGCGTGAGCTGATAATGGATTTCGTTCGAAGCCAGAAACCAATCGGCACTGTTGGAGCATTTCAGGAGGAGAAGCCTTCAAACGATAGCATACTCGACGAATTAAAAAGGATACGAGAGCTTCTGGAGAAGTCTCAGAAGTAGTAATGTAACTTAATCCGAACATCACTGGATCCCTCTTCGTACTTTCGCCCATCTCCCCGGCTCATCCTCTTATGGGCGAATCACTGAACCAATAGCATGGAACGGCATCTTCATGGAGCCATTCCTATATAAATCCAGACACAATCTTGACTAAACATACATCCTGGGTTCCTTTCGGGATGCCATTGCCTTATCGAGTCCCGCGAATAGATCCACAGCCATTGGTTTGTCGCTGTAAACAAGCTTCAAAGCGCCAGAGGGGCAATTCTCAACACAGGCCATGCACCTTATGCACAAATCGTCATTTCTTTCCAACGTCTGATCGTCAATCGCACCTGTCGGGCACGAATCTGTGCATTTACCGCATTTATTGCATGCGCCCTTATCAGATGAGTCGATCATCCAAATCCATTTCATCCTGTCGATGACCCGCTTATGATAACCCTCTGGAAGATCGTCGACCACTTGATCGTTCGGAAAAGGGTCGGCGAACCCAAATCCTCGCGCGCTGAGCTTCAAGGATAGTGAGATTTCATTGGGTTGAGACTTCGCCTTCCGCGTCACATTATGCCCGAACTCTACCGCGATTGCATAATCCTTCTCATCAGGGCGGCCAATCCCCCATGGATGTTCTTGTACGGCATAGGAATGCTTGGAAATAAAGCTGGCAGCAGCAAGTATTTTGAAGCCGCGTTCCTTGAGGACCTTTGCCATCTCCTCGATCATTGAATCGGCTGACCGGTTCCCATATACTGCGATAGGGATCGCCCATTTTCCTTTCCCATTAAGAAGTTTGAGCGATTCTAGGAAGGGGTAAGGGATGGTTCCTGCATAGACTGGAGAGCCAATAATAATCAGGTCCCCACTCACCTTGCCTTTAAACTCCTCCCTGCTCTTGCGCAAGGTAAGGTCGATCTCCGGTTGTTCCCTAAGACCAATGGTTTTTGAAATCTCCGAGACAATTTTACGTGTTCCACCAGTAGGAGAGAAGTACAACGCTTGGAAAGACCCCATCATGAAATCCCAGAACTAAATCAATCATTGACTATTTCATGTTTGGCGATTTGCAGTATCTAAATCAATGAAAATGGGTGGAGTAAGGACGCTGTATATGAGCATCGGAATTAAGAGCAAGTTGGGGGGGGACCCGCTATGAACGAGCCAGATAGTCAAAAATGGCCTCTTTTGGCGGGTTCAGGGCGTTTTGCACCATCGAATCCGTCTAGTTCTTCGAATTTCGATAGAGCGGATTCAAATGAACCTGAACCTCACAGCATCTCGGTGCAATTTTGTTAGGTGCGGGTCAGTTTCCGACAGGAATCCCTTCCGCCGAAAGGTGATAGGCTGATGTCTGCGAAGTTCCCCACTTCTTATAAATTCACAGATGCCAAGGCTTCGCTCTCTGCCATTCATGAGCAAACAAGTCATTTGTCCATTTCATAAATGATTGGTCATTTCCAGAGAACGATTCATAGCTCAGCTTCCCATCATTCCCACGAATGGTGAACAATGCTTCTTTATCCGTAACTATGATATGTCCCAAGGCTTTCGGGACGGTTCTTGTCTCGGGGATACGCCTCCAGGATTTGAAGAGTTCCTTTGCCTCAGGGATGTCATGGTCATGAATTACCCATCTTGCAGGCACTCCCTCTTCGATGCGCTTCTTCGATATCTCGACGATTGCATCTGTGCCCATTATCACGCAGTCGAGCTGTTTTTCTGCGCCTGAGTAGATTTTTGTCGCCTTATTGATGGTGCGGAGTGTGAGGGGGATGAAGTCGCAATTGCTAAGTTCTCCGAGACGAGTATGGAACTCCCTAGGTAGGAGCGAGGCGTCATGGCGAAGGAAATAGTCTCTATGAGTGGAAATGAAATCCATAGATGCTAGGTTATCGAGAACTAGATTGGCGTATGTTGTAGTCTTGTAAGATCCCTCTTGCGTCTTCTCTACCAGCTTAGCCTCATTCAACCGCTGCAATTGTCTGAATGTTTCCGTCTCTGTCAAGTCCAGCTTCTGAGCAATCTCCTTGGTCTTTAGATTCCCTCCATGAAGCTCATTCAAAATGCTCAAGCGACTTTGACTCGCAAGCTCGAAGAGTAACTTTTCAACGTCTTCTTTTTCCAACCTATACACCAGCGTGAGGAAATTCATTCGGATGTAAGAGTGCTCATATCGATATGCAGTGAAACACACTGGCAGCAAATAAAGGTAATGAGCGCATCTCGACTTTTCAAACATTCATGAAACAAGAGAAGGAAGTTTCAAGAAAGAGCGACAATAAAGAGCGTTTCTTCTCGGTTGAACTCGCATCTAAAGCGAATCTCAAAGAGTTCTCCATGATGAATGATGATCCAGAGAACGTTTTGGTCGAGGGGACCATCGGCATTTTGGAGAGAGCGGAGTTCGCTGAGGGGATTATTCTGCAGATAGTCGGAAGCAAGGGCGTTTTTAGAATAAATATCGGAGAAAATGAAATTAAGAAAGCGAAGGAGGAGTAAGATGATTAGAGGATTGGTCAACTATGGGAATGAGTACGTCCGGAATCTGCACAGCAGAAGGCTCGAAAAAGATAGCACACCGCATGATTCCAGGGCATCTCGTCAATTGATTATTCTTCTGGGTATATTCATCCCTTCTCTTGCCTTTTCCTTGTTCACAGGCAAGAGCGTCTTCATATTCGGATATATAATGGCCTGCGTCTTTGCTTTCAGCGGACCATTGCATCATAATAGGCCTTGGAATGAGCTGGGGATCAAGCGAGGCTTCATAGATGACCTCAGGAGGGTATGGTATTATTTTGGGATAGAAGCAGTACTGTTCCAGATTCTTGCTCCGACGCTTATTATCGCTGCCATCTTCGGGTTCTATCCTCAGCTTGTGCAACATATTGCAGAAAGAATCTCATTGGATTTCAGCTCCATCGGCGGATTGTCTGAGATCGGTATCCTTCTGGCTGCGACCGCAGTCCTCACTTTAATGGAGGAGATTGTGTTTCGAGTTACCATCCAAGAAAGGATGAGCTGGTTCATTGGAACCCCAGCTGCAATACTGTTCGCGTCCATCTTGTTCAGCCTCTGTCATTCAGTGGGAGCAACTGGAAGCCTAGAAGTCATCTTTATGGATGTGCTTGGTGTCTTAATAGATGGAATCCTCCTCGGAATAATCTACGCCAAGACGCACAATCTAGCAGTGACCTGGGCGACACATTACATCGGTGATGTGATTGGGCTCCTCGTTATTGTAT